>ERZ772966.16-NODE-16-length-70638-cov-25.220294_pt1 | contig 70638 bp, 86 predicted proteins | sample MGYA00580680_ERZ772966 | MGnify/ENA primary metagenome ERZ772966 (study PRJEB29015, sample SAMEA2738055) | human oral metagenome | biome: human oral; feature: human-associated habitat; material: saliva | place: China | collected 2225 ...
CGGGCGACAGGCCTTCGATCAAATCGACATCGGGTTTGTCCATCATCTGCAAAAATTGACGGGCATAGGCTGAAAGGCTTTCAACATAACGGCGTTGGCCTTCGGCATACAAAGTATCAAACGCCAGCGACGATTTGCCGCTGCCTGACAATCCTGTTACCACCACGAGCTTGTGGCGCGGAATGTCCAAATCGACATTTTTTAAATTATGTGTACGCGCGCCGCGGATGCGGATGGTGTCATTATCGTGTGAATGTTTGGGATGATGGTTACACATGGTGTCAGGCCGTCTGAAAAATAAAATAAACGGCTATTGTAGCACTTTTCAAATGACAGACTGGATAGATAAAGCATTTGATATAAAAGAAACAAAGAGGCCGTCTGAAAATATGTTTTCAGACGGCCTTGATATAGATGGATCAGCTTATCAGTCGATTTTTCGGAGAATTTCGCGCAAGGCTTTTTGCCAGTCGGACGGTTTGATACCAAACTCGGTTTCGAGGCGTGAGCAATCCATGATGCTGTATGCCGGACGCGGAGCGGGCAGGGGGTATTGATCGGTGGTGATTGCGTTTAGTTCTGGAATGCGGAAGCTGTCGTCTAATTGGTGGGCCGTCTGAAAAATAGCTTTGGTAAATTCGTACCATGTTGCCGATTTATTGCCACAGTAATGGAAGATACCGCGAGGGGAAGTGGGCTGTTGCAATAAACTGATGATGGCGTGAGCCAAGTCGCCTGCATAAGTCGGACAGCCGGTTTGGTCGTGAACAATGGAGAGAGAATCGCGTTCTTTGGCAAGGCGCAGCATGGTTTTGACGAAATTGCTGCCGTATTCGCTAAACAGCCATGAAGTACGGATGATTGTACTTTCCGGATGTGCGGCTAAAGCCAAAAGCTCGCCTGCGACTTTGGATTGACCGTAAGTGCTGCGCGGATTGGTGTAGTCGGTTTCGCGGTAAGGGCGTTTGCCTTCGCCGTCGAATACATAATCAGTGGAAATATGGATAAAGCGGGCGTGTGCGGCGCGGGCGGCTGCGGCCAGGTTGTGAACAGCGGTTGCGTTGACGGCAAAAGCGGCTTCAGCATTTTCTTCTGCTTTATCAACGGCAGTGTAAGCCGCGGCATTAACGATGGCATCTGGTTGGAAGTTTTTGATCATATGATGCACAGCTTCGGTATCGGTAATGTCCAGCGAAGTAGAGTCGGTAGCAATCAGTTCCCAGTCTTCGGGCAGGCGGTCGCGCAGACAACGGGCAAGCTGGCCTTTGGCTCCGGTCAATAAAGTACGCATGGTTGAGTATCTCCTCTGATAGCTGTTAAATAGGTATTCGTGTCATTATAGTGTAAATACGACAAATTCACATTATTGGCGTAGAACAAAATGCAGAGGCGGCTGTATTTGGGTAAATTGTCGATATTATCTATCCAGAATAATAACCACTTATTGGTATTATGTTTGTTTACTATAACTAGAGTTAAAATTCAGCTTTTAACAAGATAGATAAAGGATCTATGCTGTTTGAGAGAGTGTGAATCAATGTTAATGTTTTTATTGTTGCTAGGATAATGGAATTTAAAAACAGGCGAAACTCCGTCCTTTTATCGGCAAATTCTACCGTTTGATATTTTTGAGTAAATATTTTGCAAAATATTACTAAAATAATAATTGGGCAAGGGCGGATTTGCTCGTTCCGTCAACCCAATATTTTATTAACTTTTGGGAGTAATTATTATGGCATACTGTTACGGGGGGTATTATACTAGACCCCTGGTTAGTTCTTACTGCGCTCCTGCGCCTAAGGCTTCCTACTCTTCTTACTACTGCGCTCCTGCAGCAAAATCTTCTGTTTCTATCGGCAGCATCGCTAGCATTGCCAGCGTCGGCGTGTCAGTAGTTAACGCGGTAACCGGTTTGGTTTCTGCTATTGCGGCTTTCTGCCCACCAGCAAAAACTCCTAACTATAAATGTGTTCCGGTTTGCCCACCTTACAACTGCAATCCGATCAAACCGATCCCATGTCCAAAACCACAACCTAAACCTCAGCCTAAACCTCAACCAAAACCTGAGCCTAAACCTGAGCCACAACCAGAACCGCAACCAGAACCAAAACCACAACCAAAACCTGAGCCTAAGCCAGAACCAAAACCTGAGCCTAAACCAGAACCAAAACCTGAGCCTAAGCCAGAGCCAAAACCTGAGCCTAAACCAGAACCGAAACCTGAGCCAGACTGCAAAGACTGTGTTGACGACCATAACCAAAACAACTCATACGGTCACGAAGACAAAAACCCAGGTAATGTCATCCGAGCTGAAGACTGCAAAGACGGCAACGTTATCCGCGGTACTGATGCTAAAGATACCATTTATGGTACTGCTTGCGAAGACATCATCTACGGTGGCAACGGCACAGACGTAATCTACGCCGGTGCTGGTAACGACACCATTTACGGTGATGCTGATGGTGACTCTCTGTACGGTGAAGAAGGTAAAGACTACCTGCAAGGTGGTGCCGGTAACGACTACCTGAACGGTGGTTCCGGTGCTGACATCATGCGCGGTGGCGACGGTAACGACGTTTACTTCGTTGACAATGCCAACGACCAAGTTATCGAGTACGGCAATGCACAAGCCGGCATCGATACTGTTCGTACCGTTATCGACTACACTCTGACCGATCACGTTGAAAACCTGATTTTGCAAGGTATGCAAAACCTGAACGGTACCGGTAACTCTTTGAACAACAACATCGAAGGTAACGGCGGTAACAACCATCTGTATGGTTTGGCCGGCGACGACTGCCTGGTTGGTAAAGACGGTAACGACTACCTCGACGGCGGTGTCGGCAACGACATCCTGATCGGCGGTACCGGTAACGACACTTACTTCTTCGATAAAGGTTACGGTCACGACACTATCCGTGAGGAAAGCGGTAATGACACCCTGTTGTTCGGTAAAGGCGTTGCAGCTTCCGACGTATTGCTGAGCAAATCTGGTGCTAACCTGACTGTTTCTGTCGGTACTAACGACAGCATCACCATCGACGACTGGTTCACCGGTAACGATCACAAAGTTGAAAACTTCAAGTTTGCTGACGGTAGCACTTACCAAGTAACCGGCCACGGCGACTACTACTCTCTGTCTGCTGTGAACCAAATCCAAGATCAGACTCAGGCTTCTGTAATCTGATAGGATGGTGATTTTCAGGGTTTTTCCCTGAAATCAACGGTTAAGGCCGTCTGAAATCAAAATATAAGGTTTCAGACGGCCTTTATTTTGTAAACAATCTGACGAAAAATTCCAAATTGGGCTAAAATACCGCATTCTTCTGTCCACCAAAGAGATACCTGAAATGTCTGAAATCAGCTTGAAAAAAATCTACTCCGGCAAAGTACGCGATTTGTACGAAATTGACGATAAACGAATGTTGATGGTTGCTTCCGACCGCCTGTCTGCATTCGATGTGATTTTGGATGACCCGATTCCGGGTAAAGGGGAGATTCTGACGCAGATTTCCAATTTTTGGTTTAAAAAACTGGCTCATATCATGCCTAACCACTTTACCGGCCATACGGTTTACGACGTTTTGCCTGAAAACGAAGCCAAAGTTTTAGAAAAACGCGCCGTCGTGGCTAAAAAGCTTACTCCGGTGAAAGTAGAAGCTATTGTGCGCGGTTATCTGGCTGGTAGCGGTTGGAAAGATTATCAAAAGACAGGCTCTGTTTGCGGTATTCAACTGCCTGAAGGTATGCAGGAAGCGCAACAACTGCCTGAAGTGATTTTTACGCCATCGACCAAAGCTGAGGTTGGCGATCATGATGAAAACATTAGTTTTGAAGAATGCGAACGCATTATCGGAAAAGAATTGGCGGCGGAAGTGCGCGCCAAAGCGATTCAGCTTTATACAGAAGCGGCTGAATATGCGAAATCTCGCGGTATTATTATTTGCGATACTAAGTTTGAATTTGGTTTGGATGAAGAAGGTACGCTGACTTTGATGGACGAAGTGTTGACGCCTGACTCCAGTCGTTTTTGGCCTGCGGACCAATACAAAGTCGGCACCAATCCCCCGTCTTTTGACAAACAATTTGTCCGCGACTGGCTGGAGCAAAGCGGTTGGAATAAAAAAGCGCCTGCGCCTAAAGTGCCTGCCGATGTGATTCAGAAAACAGTCGAAAAATATCAGGAAGCATTGACTTTGCTGACTCAGGATTAATTTTTAAGTTTGAAGGCCGTCTGAAAGAGATATGTTTCAGACGGCCTTTTTATTGTATCAATACTGGATTTTAAGGATGGTTGCCTTTATAATCGAAAGTTGTTTTCAGCGCCTTTAAAGGCCGTCTGAAAGCTTGTTTATAACCTGCCGCACGGTCTGAAACCCTAACTATGCACATTCGGATTTTAGTGTGCATTATTAGTGTTTTAGCAGTGCGGTATTTTGAAAGGAACAATGATGTTCAATAAACACGTTAAGACCTTCCAATACGGTAATCAAACCGTTACTTTGGAAACCGGCGAAATTGCCCGCCAAGCCGCCGCTGCCGTTAAAGTATCCATGGGCGATACCGTTGTTTTGGTTGCCGTTACCACCAACAAAGAAGTGAAAGAAGGCCAAGACTTCTTCCCACTGACTGTCGATTACCTCGAGCGTACTTACGCAGCAGGTAAAATCCCCGGCGGTTTCTTCAAACGCGAAGGCAAACAAAGCGAAAAAGAAATCCTGACCAGCCGTCTGATTGACCGTCCGATCCGTCCTTTGTTCCCTGAGGGTTTCTACCACGACATCCAAATCGTAGCGATGGTGGTGTCTGTTGATCCTGAAATCGATTCTGACATTCCTGCAATGTTGGGCGCATCTGCCGCGCTGGTGTTGAGCGGCGTACCGTTTGCCGGTCCGATTGGTGCGGCACGCGTGGGTTATGTAAACGGCGTGTACGTTTTGAACCCGACTAAAGCTGAATTGGCGAAATCACAATTGGACTTGGTGGTTGCCGGTACTTCCAAAGCCGTGTTGATGGTGGAATCCGAAGCCGACATCTTGTCTGAAGAAGTGATGCTGGGTGCGGTTGTTTACGGTCACGATCAAATGCAAGTGGCCATTAATGCCATCAATGAGTTTGCCGATGAAGTCAATCCGGAAGTTTGGGATTGGAAAGCACCTGAAACCAATGAAGAATTGGTGGCCAAAGTACGCGAAATTGCCGGTGAAACCATTAAAGAAGCATTCAAAATCCGTCAAAAACAAGCGCGTTCAGCCAAATTGGACGAAGCTTGGAATGCTGTAAAAGAAGCGTTGATTACTGAAGAAACCGACACTTTGGCAGCCAACGAAATCAAAGGCATTTTCAAACACTTGGAAGCCGATGTTGTCCGCAGCCAAATTTTGGACGGCCAACCGCGCATCGACGGTCGCGACACCCGCACTGTTCGTCCGTTGAACATTCAAACCGGCGTATTGCCGCGTACACATGGTTCTGCACTGTTTACCCGTGGCGAAACCCAAGCTTTGGCGGTTGCAACTTTGGGTACTTCACGCGACGAGCAAATCATTGATGCGCTGTCCGGCGAATACACCGACCGCTTCATGCTGCACTACAACTTCCCACCATACTCTACCGGTGAAGTGGGTCGCGTAGGTGCGCCAAAACGTCGTGAAATCGGTCACGGCCGCTTGGCTAAACGTGCGTTGTTGGCCGTATTGCCAGAACCTGAAGATTTCAGCTACACCATGCGTGTGGTTTCTGAAATTACAGAATCCAACGGCTCTTCCTCTATGGCTTCCGTCTGCGGCGGCTGCTTGAGCCTGCTGTCTGCCGGTGTGCCTTTGAAAGCACACGTTGCCGGTATCGCCATGGGTCTGATTTTGGATAACAACAAATTCGCTGTCCTGACCGACATCTTGGGCGACGAAGACCATTTGGGTGATATGGACTTTAAAGTAGCCGGTACAACCGAAGGTGTGACCGCGCTGCAAATGGACATCAAAATCCAAGGGATTACCAAAGAAATCATGCAAATCGCTTTAGCTCAAGCCAAAGAAGCACGTTTGCACATCTTGGAACAAATGAAAGCCGCCGTTGCAGGCCCGCAAGAGCTGTCTGCACACGCGCCACGCTTGTTCACCATGAAAATCAACCAAGACAAAATCCGTGATGTGATTGGTAAAGGCGGCGAAACCATTCGTTCGATTACTGCTGAAACTGGTACTGAAATCAATATCGCTGAAGACGGTACCATCACTATCGCTGCGACTACTCAAGAAGCAGGTGATGCAGCGAAAAAACGCATCGAAGAAATCACTGCCGAAGTGGAAGTGGGCAAAGTGTACGAAGGTACTGTGGTTAAAATCCTCGACAACAACGTTGGCGCGATTGTCAGCGTGATGCCGGGCAAAGATGGTTTGGTACACATCAGCCAAATCGCCCACGAGCGCGTACGTAATGTCAGCGACTACCTGCAAGTAGGTCAGGTTGTGAACGTGAAAGCATTGGAAGTGGATGACCGCGGCCGCGTACGTCTGTCTATCAAAGCTTTGCTGGAAGCACCTGCTCGCGAAGAGAAAGCCGCCGAATAATTTGATTGTTCAAGCTTGAAACAAAAGGCCGTCTGAAAATTTCAGACGGCCTTTTGTTTATTTGAATGATGAATTTAAAAATGGGTTTTGCCTTTACTTTGATAAAAGGGATTACTACAATGTTTGCAATCTAATAAATATATTCATTTCTCAAGGAGTATGCAATGAACGCTACGCAATTAATCAGCCGGCTGACGCAAACCGTCGGCGAAAAATACATCATCACAGACCCGGCAAAAACCGAACAATACCGTCAAGGCTATCGTTTTGGCGAGGGCAAGGCGCTGGCGGTTGTCCGTCCGGGCACGGTTTTGGAAATGTGGCAAATTTTGCAGGCGTGTGTTGAGGCTGATGTCATTGTGATTACGCAGGCTGCCAATACTGGCCTGACCGGCGGCTCGACTCCTGACGGCAATGATTACGATCGCGATATCGTGATTGTGAATACCATGCGTCTGAACATCATTCAGCCGATTAATAATAACGAACAAGTTGTCTGCCTGCCCGGTTCTACTCTGAATCAATTGGAGCTGCTGCTGAAACCTTTAGGCCGTGAGCCGCATTCCGTGATCGGCTCATCCTGTATCGGCGCATCCGTATTGGGCGGCGTATGTAATAACTCGGGCGGCGCTTTGGTACAGCGTGGCCCGGCTTATACAGAAATGGCCCTGTTTGCACAAATCAACGAAGAGGGTAAGTTGGAGCTGGTCAACCATCTAGGCATTGATTTGGGTGAAACCCCTGAAGAAATTCTGACCAATCTACAAGGTTTTCATTATCAGAAAAAAGACATTGTTCAAAATGCAGGCAAAGGGCATGACCATGCGTACTGCGATCATGTCCGCCAAGTGAATGAACCGACTGCCGCCCGTTTTAATGCCGACCCTGCGCGTCACTACGAAGCATCAGGTTGCGCGGGCAAGCTGATGGTGTTTGCCGTGCGCTTGGATACTTTCCCGCAAGAAAAACAGACTGCCGTCTTCTATATCGGCACCAATGATATTAATGAGCTGACCGATATTCGCCGCGCCGCTTTGAGCGAGTTTAAAAACCTGCCTATTTCCGGTGAGTATATCCATCGTCATGCTTTTGATATTGCTGCTGTTTATGGTAAAGATACTTTTTATATCATCAAGACGTTCGGTACCCACCAACTTCCGAAACTGTTTGATCTGAAAGCTCGTGTGGATAGATTCAGCAAAAAGATAAGTTTCTTGCCGAAACACTTCTCTGATAAATTCATGCAACTGATCAGTAAGATTTTGCCCGATCACTTGCCTAAGTCTATGCGCAACTATCGCGACAAATACGAACACCATTTGATCTTGAAAATGGGTGGCGAGGGCGTAGAAGAAGCTCGTGCTTTCTTGAAAGAATATTTTGCAACCCATGGCGGCGCATTCTTCGAATGTAATGCCGAAGAAACGCAGGCGGCTATGCTGCATCGCTTTGCTGTGGCGTCTGCCGCGATCCGTTACCGTTCTGTACATGATGATGAAGTAGAGGATTTGGTCGCACTCGATATCGCCTTGCGTCGTGATGATCGTGATTGGTTTGAAACCCTGCCGCCCGAAATCGACAATAAAATTATCCATAAATTGTATTACGGACATTTTATGTGTCATGTGTTCCATCAGGACTACATCATTAAAAAAGGAAACGACTGTATGGCTTTGGAACATGAAATGCTCCATCTGCTTGACCAACGCGGTGCGCAATATCCTGCCGAGCATAATGTCGGTCATCTGTATGAAGCCAAGCCAGAGTTGAAACAGTTCTATAAAAAACTCGACCCGACCAACAGCTTCAACCCCGGTATCGGTAAAACCAGTAAGAAGAAAAACTGGGCAGAATAAATCATAGTTAAAATAAAGGCCGTCTGAATATTTCAGACGGCCTTTTTGTATGCTGTTTATCAGAACAAGTTGCTGACAAAAATCAGCAAAATCACCAAAGGCACGAGGTATTTCACATAGGCAAACCAGATATTGACGGTGGTATGGTTGCCTTTGTAGAGCAATTCGTCCTTCGCTTCATCTTTCATCACGAAGCCGACAAACAAGGCAGAACCAAGCGCGGTCAGCATAAACAGGATGTTGCCGCTGATATAGTCAAAGGCATCAAAAATGTTTTTACCAAACACGGAAATATCTTTCCATGGGCCGTAGCTCAAGATGGACGGGATATTGCCGAAGATAAAAATACCTGCCAGTACGATGGTAATCGCAGCTGCGCGGCGGATTTTGGTTTTTTCCTGAATGGTCGTAATCAACACTTCATAAATGGTCAGAGAAGTGGTCAGAGCGGCAATCAGAAGCAGTGAGAAGAAAATCACTGCAAACACGGGGCCTGCCCACATATTGGAAAACACGATTGGCAGGCTTTGGAACACCAGCGTCGGGCCTGAGTTAGGGGCAACGCCAAAGCTGAAGAGGGAAGGGAAAATCATAAAGCCGGCCAATACAGCAATCAATGTGTTGGTAATCGCGGTAATTACGGCCGTCTGAACCAGATCTTCATTTTTATCCAGATAGCTGGATAACGTAATCATCACGCCGAAACCCAAGCTCAAGGCGAAGAATACTTGACCTAAAACGAAGACGAAAAGTTCGGCAGTAATCTTGCTGAAGTCAGGCTTCAGATAGAAGGTAATCCCTTCCATTGCGCCCGGCAGGGTAACGTTGCGCACAACCATGGCAATCAGGAACAAAAACAGCAGCGGCATCAGGTATTTTGCCGCTTTTTCAATGCCGCCGATGACGCCTTTGACCAAAATCCATTGGTTTACGACCACAAACAAGAACGTGTAGAACGCAATTTCCCAAGGGCTGTTTTCGATATGTTCGGTAAAGAAGCTTTTGGTAACTTCCCCGCTGACAGGGCTGGAAATGTCCAAATTGCCGCCGATGATGTTAACGATGTAGCTGATGACCCAGCCGCCGAGCACCATGTAATAAGCCATGATGCCGAATGCGCCGAGCAGGCCCATCCAACCGACCGCTTTCCAAACTTTGGCAACAGGTTTGCCGTTCATTGAGCCACCGAACGCATCCAGCGCGTTCACGCCTTTACGGCGGCCGATGACGTTTTCCACCAAAATCATCGGAATGCCGATGACCAGCATGGCGATACAGAATAAAAACACATACGCGCCGCCACCGTTTTCACCGACCAAATACGGGAAACGCCATGTTGCGCCAAAGCCGACAGTCGCGCCGGCAACGGTAAGGATGTAAGTCAAACGGTTGGACCAAGTTTGACGGGGTTGATTGGAAGACATAAAAACTCAGATACATGAAAATAAAGACAACATTTTACCGCAAAGATTTAACGAATCTTGACTAAAGTCTGAAAAGAATGTTAGGTAAAAAAACTATTTAATGAAGAATTTTTAGTGAGTTTTTCTAGTCTGCTTGATATGGAAACGTGCAAACAGAGAATTCGGCTAAGGTAATATTGAATAAACGGTATCAGCAGAGGCCGTCTGAATGGCATACGTTCATACCTGTTTGGATAGCCGACAGCGCTCTTTTTATGAAACGATTCATTTGAAGTTGAACGGGTTTGGATGGGTGCAGAAGAAATCGGAAACTAAGTGGGAATATTGGCAAGCAATGAATAGGGTTGCACGGTTTGGAAATGATGGGCTTTGATAAGGAGAGGCCGTCTGAAAGTACATTTGCAGACCTGCCGAATTTTAGATAAAAAAAACCATCTATACTAAGGGGAAAGTATAGATGGCCAAACACATTACGGGGAAAACGTCTTACTCACTTACTCACTTCTCTCGAAGCAAGTGTTACTCAGACAGGCGAATTATACAATAGTTCAGTCCTTCTAGTGTTAAATTCTGTTAAATAAAAATAATAAGGTTTAGATGTTTGATTTTAAAGAAATTAAAAATCCATTTTGTTTAAAAAATTATCTCAAAATTTTGGAATTTTTTTAGATTTGGATGAATTTCCATTCTCCGGCGGCCAAATCGTCGACATTCCAGTCGCCGAATTGTTCACGGTGGAGTTGCTCGACACGGTTGCCTGCGGCTGCGACCATGCGCTTGACCTGATGATATTTGCCCTCGGTAATGGTCATCATCAATGTGTTTGGGTCGGCCAACACTGCTTCGGCGGCAGCGACGGTTTCATTATCGTCATGCAGGAGGACTCCGTTTTTCAACGTAGCGCAAAGGGTATCGTCGGCAGGATGCTTCAAGGTAACGCGGTAGAGCTTCGGAACTTTGTGTTTGGGCGAAGTAACGCGGTGGTTAAATTGCCCGTCGTTGGTAATCAGAATAATGCCGGTTGTGTCTGCATCCAAGCGGCCGACTGCCTGCATATCGATATTGCGCATATGGTCGGGAAAAAGGCTGAAGATGCTCGGATATTGCTGGGGTTTGTGCGAAGTTTCGTAATCCGCAGGCTTATGAAGCAAAATGTAGAAATAGGGCATGGGTACGGCGGCAATCTCTTCGCCGTCAACAGACAGGGTATGCACTTGAGACGGATCGATATCGTCTTTGGCTCGATTATGAATTTCGCCGTTGATGGCGATACAGTCATTGTCTATCAGCCACTGGCATTGCTTGCGGCTGCCGAGGCCTTGCGCTTGGATGTATTTGAGTAGTTGCATGGTTGAAAAGTAGGAAATGTTCAGACGGCCTTTATTGTACTGGAAAACCGGTTTTGAGGCCGTCTGAAAAGCAGAGGCAAAAAAAATCGCCCCTTTAAAATGTTAAGGGGCGCAAAAGGAACACAAACCACTACCAAAAACTGTTACAGGGCAAATTCTCCTATTTGATGTGTTGCCGGATAAAGTGCTTTCATCAAGTCATGTGGTGAAAGCGAGAAATCTTTGCTGTTTGTCGTCAGACGGCCTTGCTGAGGCGTGAGTTCGAGCAATCGGGCGTTTGCTGACTGGATAAACTTGTTTTTCGTGCGCTGCATTTTTCGTTGCAGAGCGGAAACAACGCGGTTGTACAGACTGTCTTTTTGCTTGACTTCGCGTGTGTCGGCCACCCAGCTTAAGCGCGTATTGCCGTCTTCATCTTCAATCAGCAGGATGCCGGTTTCTGATTGGGGCGATTTGCCCATGCAAGGAAGCCAAACATAATAGCGACCATCTAAAGTAATGAATACTGCGTCGTGTACTTCGCACTCATCGCAACACTTGGTGGCGATTAAAGAGCGGATGGCTTGTTGGTGCAGTCTCAGAATGTCAAGGGAGACTTGCTTAAAAATACTTTCGGGCATTTTCTTCTCCTTTCATTCTGTGGTGCGGTTGTTTCGTTTCGATGGGTTGTATTATACGGAGATTTTTTAAATTTGCAAATGATAATTGTTCCTATTATTTAAATAATAAGTAAGGTATTCATTATTAAAGAAATTAAATTTAAAAAATTTTGTAGAAATTGGATTTTCTACTCAAAATTGGAGTAATAGCCGGCCAATAGATGAAAAAAGAATAAAGGCCGTCTGAACAAATCCAGTGTTAAAAGGGTATTTGAAAAGCAGCTAAAGTTTTGCTGACTATACATTTCAGACGGCCTTCAGTATGATTCAGGACGTTTTGATAATTGTAGAAACCACCAACCATGAGCCAACGTCAGATTATCCTCGATACGGAAACCACGGGTCTTTATCCTGAAAACAGCGACCGTCTGGTCGAATTTGCCGGCTTGGAAATGATCAACCGCCAAATGACCGACTCCAACCTTCATTTATATGTCCACCCCGAACGCGATATGCCGGAGGAAGCGGCGAAGGTGCATGGTTTGACGATTGAAGTATTGGAAGCGAAGAATGCACCGCCGTTTGCCCAAGTGGGTAAACAGATTGCCGACTTTATTCGTGGCGCAGAGCTGATTATCCATAACGCTAAGTTTGACGTCGGCTTCCTGAATATGGAATTCCGCCGCATGGGTTTGCCTTCTATTGAGGAACTGGGTTGTAAAGTCACCGACACGCTGGCCATGGCGCGTGAAATGTTTCCGGGGCAAAAGGCAAGCTTGGATGCCTTGTGTAACCGCTTTTCCGTTGACCGCAGCAAACGTGTCTTGCACGGCGCGTTAATCGACTGCGAGCTTTTGGGTGAAGTCTATCTTGCCATGACGCGTCAGCAGTTCGACCTGATGGGCGGCGAGGTGGAAGAAGAGGGTGAAGTCAAACCAACCATTATTGCCGAAACCAAACGTACGTCGCAGTTGAAAGTCATCAAAGCCAATGCGGACGAGCTGGCCGCGCATGAAAAATATTTGGACGATTTGGGCGAAGCGTGTGTATGGCGCAAGGCAGAAACGCCGAATGAGGCCGATGCCGGAGCGTCAGCATGATGCGCCGCAATATCGCTTTGATTCCTGCTGCCGGTGTCGGGGCGCGATTTGGCGCGGGAAAACCCAAACAATATGTTGAAATCAATGGTAAAACCGTATTGCAACACACCATAGAAATTTTTGAGCAACACTCACGCATAGATTTAATTGCCGTTATTCTTTCGCCGGAAGATTCGGTTTTTCAGACGGCCCTGTCTGAGAAGGTGCGTGTCTTCCAAGTGGGCGGTGCAAGTCGTGCCGAAACGGTACGCAATGGTGTGTCCGTTTTATTGGAGCAAGGTTTGGCCGAGGCGCAAGACAATATTTTGGTTCATGATGCCGCGCGCTGTTGCCTGCCTGCCGAAGCGTTAACGCGTTTGCTTGATGAGGCAGGCGAGAATGACGAAGGCGGCATTCTCGCCATACCGGTGGCCGATACGCTCAAGCGGGCAGACGGCAGTCATCATATTGATGAAACCGTTGCACGCGCAGGATTATGGCAGGCGCAAACACCGCAGCTTTTTCAGACGGCCTTATTAAATCGCGCCTTATCGGTTGATGATTTGAGTGAAATTACGGATGAAGCATCAGCGGTTGAAAAACTGGGTATCCGGCCGCGCTTGGTGCAGGGCGATACGCGCAATTTAAAATTGACGCTGCCGCAAGACGAATACATTGTCAGATTGTTGCTCAAGGCCGTCTGAACAATCAAAACCCATTATTTAAGGAAACAAACATGAATATCCGTGTCGGACAGGGCTACGATGTCCATCAGTTGGTTGAGGGGCGAGATTTGATACTCGGCGGCGTCAACATTCCGTTTGAAAAAGGCTTGCTGGGTCATTCTGATGCCGATGCGCTTTTGCATGCGATTACCGATGCCCTGTTGGGTGCGGCAGGTTTGGGCGATATCGGCAGTCATTTTCCTGATACTGCCGCCGAATTTAAAGATGCCGACAGCCGTGTGCTGTTGCGCGAGGCTTATCAAAGCGTGCAGGAGTTGGGTTGGAAGGTGGTTAATGTCGATACGACCGTGATTGCGCAAAAGCCAAAACTTGCGCCACACATTCCGGCAATGCGCGCCAATATTGCCGCAGATTTGGGTTTGCCCGAAAACTGCGTGAACATCAAGGGTAAAACCAACGAAAAACTTGGCTATCTGGGACGTATGGAAGCCATTGAAGCGCAAGCGGCAGTATTGCTGATTAAAGCCTAAGAGCTTAAAATTACTTTATTATTCAAACTGAAAGACTGACAACATGGCAACTCAAGACGAACTCAAACGTATTGCCGCCGAAAAAGCGGTGGAATTTGTTCCTGAAAACGAATACATCGGTATCGGTACCGGCTCTACCATCAACTTTTTTATCGAAGCTTTGGGTAAAAGCGGTAAGAAAATTAAGGGTGCCGTGTCTACTTCTAAAAAATCCAGCGAGCTTTTGGCGAAATACGAGATTCCAGAAGTTTCACTGAATGAAGTGATGGGTTTGGCGGTTTATGTTGACGGCGCAGACGAAGTCAACCACGCACTGCAAATGATTAAAGGAGGCGGCGGTGCGCATTTGAACGAAAAAATCGTGGCCAGCGCATCCGATAAATTTGTCTGTATCGCCGATGAAAGCAAATATGTTTCCCGTTTGGGCAAATTTCCATTGCCGGTAGAAGTGGTTGAAAATGCCCGTTCGCTGGTGTCACGCAAACTGCTTGCCATGGGCGGACAGCCTGAGTTGCGTGTCGGCTATACTACTTTCTATGGCAATCAAATCGTTGATGTTCACGGCCTCAATATCGACCAAGCCCTGAAAATGGAAGACGAAATCAATAAAATCACCGGCGTACTCGAAAACGGTATTTTTGCCCGCGATGCCGCCGATGTGTTGGTTTTGGGTACGGCAGAAGGCGCAAAAGTCATCCTGCCTTGTCAGGATTAATGAAGATTAATCAATCTTAAAGGCCGTCTGAAAGTGCATCAGGTCTTTCAGACGGCCTTCAATTTGGCAAAATATGCAAATTAGTAAAATTATAAAATGGTTGCCCGTTGTTTTATCCGTTTTAGGCGCGCTTGGTTACAGCTCACGCGATACCGAGTTGATTCGTACAGGGGTAAGCGTTGCTGCCACATTGGCGCAAGGCGACAATATCGGTTTAGAAAAGGTCAATGAATGGCTGGGAGAAAATGTCGTCAAAGCCACATCTGACACCAAAGCCGAAGTTAAACCCAAACCGGAGCAAAAACAAAAGTCATCGCGACAATCCTACACATACAACGGAAAAATCATCAAAATCCATGATGGCGATACCATACACATTATCGATAGCGACGGCAGGAAACACAAAATCCGCATGGCCTATATCGATGCACCGGAAATCAACCAGGCTTATGGTACGCAATCACGAGACAATCTGATTGATGCAGCATTGAATAAAAAAGCCAAAGTCCGCGTGTTTGAAGCCGACCGCTACCAGCGCGAAGTTGCCCAAGTATCAGTCGGCACGATTGACCTGAATTTGATGCAAATACGGGATGGTGCTGCATGGCATTATGAAAGTTATGCCAAGAAACAACAAAGTAAAACCGTTTACACTGACTATTCAGCCGCACAAAAACAAGCCAAGGAAAAGCGTAAAGGCTTATGGAAAAAAGACAATCCGCAAGCACCTTGGCAATTTCGCCGTCAAAACCACGAGCAGCAGAACAGCAATAAAAATCAGTCTGATAAACAATGGTTTGGGATTTGGTAGGTTTTAAGAAAGAGGCCGTCTGAAAACTTTCAGACGGCCTTTAATCATTAAGGTTGAGTATAAGATAAGAATGAGTGGCAGGTTTCTGATTGGAAGGTAAGAGAAATAAAAGTGTAATGTAATATTTGATGTAATATTTTTAAGAAGAGTAGATATGAAAAAAGACACCGTTAGCTGGTGTCTTTAGTATCTGGCAGAGAGGAAGTGTGTCGGATATATTTTTATTCTATTGATTAATATAATGTATTTCCTATTAAATAACTTAATACCAAATAAAATACCAAATAAAGATTTCAAAAAATGCCGTCGATTTGACGGCATTTTCTATTTTTTTAACTGTTCAAAATTGGCTTTGACCATTTCCGACAAAGTTGCTTTTAATTTGTTTTCTTGGCTTTTCAAAATTTCAGGAAGCCTAATTATTCGTCTTGTATTCTTAAAATACTCCCATGCAATCTCTACAAATTCGTCGGCGGAAATATTATATTTTTTCACAATTTCCATCAGTAAGCGCTCGGACGTCGATTTCCCTAATTCTAAATTACTCATCATTGTATTGCTGATGCCTAATTCTTGAGCCATTTTTTCCTGTGTGATTCCTAAATCGATCCGTTTCTTTTTTAATATTTTTCTCAATGTCATATCATTGCCCATTTTCTCAACCTCTTAAAAACTCGTCTCGCATTCTGATGACATCTTCGCGCTTGTACAGATTGTCTCGGCCGACTAGTTTCGGCTGTGGAATCAAACCGGCGCGGCGGCGGTGCCAGATTGTGGCTGTTGATGGCGGTTTTTTGCCTGGGATTGTCCAAAGCTCCTTGACCTGTTCAAGCGTGATGTATTCATTCATTCCTTGCCCCTCGTTTTAATCCAATTTTTCCAATTCTTCGCCGATCTTGGCCAGCAGCTCTTGGCCTCGTGCCAAGACGTCGTCAACCGTCCACACGCGTGGGCGCGGTTGGTAGCGTTGGCGGCGTTGTTGTTTGATGACCGGCGTGTCGTCGGTCAGCGGTTTGACCATGCGCAGGCCGTCGAGGCGGCGCATGTAGTCTTTAAATTTCCAAATGTCCAAAGATTTTTGACGAGCCGCGTCAGCGGCTTCGCGCGCGGATTCGATAATTTTGTCCTGATCGGCTTTTTTCAGACGGCCTTTGCCTTGTTCTTCGCCGTCGAAACCATATAAATCAAAATCCCAGCTTTCATCAGGCAAAATATCCCAGTTCGGTAGGTCGTCGATTTCCTCGCAGGCGGCAAGGGTTTGCTCAATTTCTTCTGGCGTGGACGGATTCTTATAAGTTATCGTGTCTGAAACTGCCGCCAAATCTGCCTCGGTTACTTCCGTACAGTTATTGACACGAGTCCAAGCGGCGGCGGAGCCGCCGAATTTCAAAATCCACTCTTTCTCTCTTGAAATTAGGTATTCCCCCGTTTCAAGCTCGACGACGCCGCGCAGAATCGCGGCTTTCTCTTCGCCGTATTGGTTGCGCTCTTCGGTTTCCTCTTTGTACAAGGCGAGCGGCAAGTCGGCGCGTTTGACAAAGGCGTAGTCCTCGCCGCCCAATAAAGCGACAAATTTGCCCCAGTCGCCCTGGTCGGCCGCGTGAACGGCGCGATACAGGAGCGAATCTTCGGCGTCAACATGGACGCGGCGCAGCTCTCGATAAAGAGTGACCGGCACGCCGCCGATTTGCTGAAATTGGCGGATGCCCCATTGTGAAGCCCACGCGCCGACGCGTTTTGCGGTTTCAGCGGCTGATGTGCCTGGCTCTGCCTCGTCATCGTCGCCCATGCTCTCGCCGGAGTTGGTCAGGCCGTCAATATTCTTGGAGACGTACTTTGCCAAATAGGCGGCGGCGCAGCCTTTTGCCGGGTCGATGTCTTTAAAGTCAACACGGGCAGACGCGCGTGATTTTTGCCAAAAGCGGAAAGAATAGTTTTCCCAAAACTCGTCCTCCGTCTTCATGGCGGCTTTGAGTTGGGTGAGGCTGATTCTCTTGCCTGATTCGCGCAGGATGGCTTCTTGGCGGCGTTTCGCTTCGGCGGTGCGCTCTTTGTCGGTCTCAAAATAATTTAATCCCAGCTCTTCGCGGTCAGCTCGGCAGCCGTATTTGGCGACAACGCGGCGGAAAGCCTCCTTGTGCGCCTGCTCCATGAATAGGAGCAAGTGCCAGTGCGGCGTGGCGTCATGATGCGGCTCGGCAACGCGGAAGCCGTAGATACGGATACCGGCGCGGCCAAGATTGGCGCGGATTTGCGTCCAGACTTTTTGCAGGTAGTCTGCGCCGTCGCGCGGCGTGCTGCCGTCAAATTTCGGATTGTCCGCGCTGTTTTTGGATAATTTTTTGTGAAAGCGGCTAGGGCAGGTCAGTGTAACCATGCAGCCGTAATGGCCATGCACGCGGCTGATTTCGTCAAAACCTCTCATGCGCGTCATCAGCTCCATGCGGCGGATGGCAGGATTCGCCATCGAATGCTCCCACAATTCCGCCAAGACGAATGATTCGCCAGTCTCTTCGCAGATTGCCTCGGCTTGCTCGAAAAACGCGCGCGCCTTGAGCTTGCGTTGCTCAAAGCGTTTGAATGCTTCGTTGGAGATATACAAACCGGCGCGGCGGTGGACCATGCCGCATTCGCGCATGACGGCTTCAAATGCGCGATACAAGAATTTATAAAGTTGGCGTTTCCACCATTTTTTCTCTTTCAGACGGCCTTTGATGCCGGCAATGCCTTCGGCCAGCAGCTCTTCATCGTCGCTTTCGGTCGCTTTGGCGATTTTTCGCAGTTGCAGCTCAAATACTTCGGCGGAGCGGATGCCTTCTTTGTCGGCTGCGTCCATCATGTGCTTGTAGCCCATGCCCAGCATTTCTTTTTGCTCAAACTTGGCGGCCAAAGCCTGCGCCCTGGCTTCGATGGTCTCGTTGTCTGCCGACAGGTCGAGGCCGTCTGGCAGGTGTAGATTTCGCACGGCGGCAAGGGCGCGCGCAGCCTCTTTGTCGGCTTTAACAGCGGCAGCCAAATCGGCCAGCCCTGTGGCAGGGTTGGCCGTGCGCTGCCAGCGGCTGATTACCACATGGGCCAGGCCGTGGGGCAGGGTCTTTTGTATGTCTTGCTCCAATACCGGAGCCATGTGGTAATAGGTCATTTTCGTTAATCGTCCGCCCTTGTCGGGCCGTATGGGTTGTCAGGGAAAGGCCGCCAGTATGTGACCTCTGCTTCGGGGAATTTCCGCCCCTCTAAATTTTCGTATCGTCTCTGTCCGTAGAAACCGGCCTGTACTCGCTCGCCGTCAAAAAATAAAATCTGTTGGTATTCAGGCGGCCTGTTTTGCGTTGTCATCCAAAATCCAGCCTCGCCGATTTTTGCCCTTTGGCTCCAAGCCGTCGCGGCGACTTGTGTCTCTCTTGAGTAATAGCCGCCTTCGGGCTTTCGCTGTGGATTCATGCCGCGCTTTCGCGCCCATGCTTCAAAGTTTTTGACTTCTAGCTCTCGATTCATATTTCGTATTCTTCCTGCGTTTCCGCCCATACAAGATAGGCAAACCATAAAACCAACAGGGCGAGGGCGACGGCTACTGCGAAAATCGTCAGTAAAACCACAATCATAAAAGCAATGTCCATCACGCGGCCTCCCGTACCAAATAAGCTGACGGCCAGCCGCGTCGGCTTCGTACTTCGTACATGGCGGCATCGACGGTCTTGTACGGCTTTTTATAGCCGATGCCGTCGGCGTTGAGGTCAAGGAATGCTTCGCCGTCTGCCGTTGCGATGATTTTTCCGATTTGCACGTCGCTGCCGGATGGCTCGTAGTTCATGATTTTGTAGGCTTTCATCGTTCTTCCTTTAAAATTTTATTACCTTCAAATCGCCTTCTTGGGCTGCTCCGATACGGTAAGAATATGTTCGTTCACGTTTTTCTTTAGGTCTGATATAGGCGACTTTAAATTCCCCTACATCGGCATACACAACTCCACCCCGTAGAGGTTCGTGAGTTATTGGCAAGTTGCCATGCTCTGCCTTCAAGTCTTCCAATCGACTGATTAAGTCTGATATGCGCGGATTAGTCGTCCAAATTTCATTTTCCATTTTTTACCCCCCCCCCCCGATAAAACCTAATGAATATTTCCCATTTTCGCCGCCCAATCGGCGATTTCCTTTTCCGTGTATTCCACTTCGTTGCGCCGGTCTGTCTCTTCGTGCAACCATTCGGCGACAATTTGCGCCGCTTCATGGGGCAGGATGTGGGCGACTTGCCAAAGCGGAATATCGTTAAACAATTCCTGCACCGTCATCGCGCGGCCTCCGCGTCGCCCTGTGTCGGCTCGTATTCATGGCTTTCGTAGTCGGCGGCGGCTTTGGCTTCTGCTTCGCGCGCTTGGATGTCGAATACGGTGGGCGCTTCGGCGGCTGTTTTGGCTTCAGACGGCATCATTGCCATCAACGCCCAAATCGCCAAAGCCATAGCGATGATGTCGAGGATGTAGCGAATTCTGATTTTCATGATGTTGCTCCTTGTATTCTTTTTTCAAAAATGACTAACAATGTCCTTGATTAAGTCAGGCGGAATTGCCGATCGAAGAATTTTTCTATTGTTTTTTAACTGCTTCATCCTGAAAGTTGCCTTATTCGCATTTTTCAGGCTCATTTCCACATTCGATGCGAATCCTGTTCTTTTAAGTGGGAACTCATCGCTGTACGCCGAATAGCAGGCATTATTTTTTATGAAATTCAAACCATTACGCTTCATTCTTTCAAATAACATCGATGACTGCGGATTCTCGATAACAAACGGGATTTTTAAAACTTCCACAAGCTCGCAAACAAACAATGCCGTAAGATCTCCGTTTATTCCGCCCTTCAAGTATCTTGAATAGGCTTCATGGATTTCAGGCGCGTTTCGTTTAACCAACTTGCTTATCGACGGGTATTTAAGTTGCTTCCAATTTTCAAAAGTCCGAAGTTGCAATGTTTCTTTATTTCGATACGCGTTCCCACCCGGTACAGCCGTCGCAAAGCTCCAAGATTCACATGGCGGACTTGCCATCAGTAGGTCGAAAGGCTTTTTTTTGTGCATATCGACAAGCTTTTTAATATTCTTCAAGTCTGATAAATCCATCACAATATCGGCGTTTCCAATTCCTACCGATACGACATCATGGTCGGGCAGTGCCTTTTTTACGCTTCCGTTGCCATCGTCAAATAAAGCTAAAATTCTCATTTTTTCCTTTCCCCTTAATTGCCTCTGATGGCGCGGCGGTCGCTGATGGGCGGCCGCTGCTTGGCTTGTACTGTTCCAATTTTTTTGACGACTTCTTCCACGCCCATTTTGTTGGCGGCGTATCCTGCGCTTCTGACGCGGTTGTCTAGGTCGAGCAGGTAGTGATTAATCTCGTTGGCGGTCAGGTTTGGCAGCCCTAGCCCGTAGGCGACGTTGATGGTGTTTACCGATTGCACCAACTGGCGAAGCTGGGCGACGATTTCCTGCACTTTCTCGATTTGCTCCACCTGTCCCAGCGTCATGGTCATGGCGGCCAGCTCGTTGGCTGTGTAGGCTGGTTTTGACTGGCTGGGCATAGCGTCGCGCTCTAGGGCATTAAAAATCTTGGCTTGCTTGGATTTGGCGGCGGCCAGTGTTTGGCGGATGCTTTGCATGGCTTGCGGTTGATTCATTTCTTATCCCCTAGGGAAGCAGCGTTTCCTGCTGCTTGAGCTTGATGTCTTCTTCGACGGCCTTGAGCGTTTCGCCGTGGATTTCCGGCGGCTCTTTGCTCTCTTGGGCGTAGAATCGGCTGCCTTTTTGGATCGTGCCGGTAATCTCGAAATATCCTGTTCCAGTCCATCCGCAGAGGGGATTGGTGCAACGCAAATAAAACAGGCGCGTTAGGATGGTTTGGCGCGTTGACGCGTAAATCACACAAGGCTCTTCGCAGCATGGGCAGGCTTGCTGCGCCAATTTCAGACGGCCTTGTTCGTGTTGGTTTCTATTCTTGACCGTCATGCTTCTGCTCCCTTGCGTAAACCACTAGGCCGCCGCCGTGTTTGCGGTATGTCGCCGTTGCGCGGATGTTTGGAAAGCGTTTCATCGGCTCGGCGCGGCGGAAGTTTTCGGCTTCGCGGTCGGTCAGCTCATGGCGCGCGATTTCTTGATGCTTGTCGTTTACGATGATTAATTGATTGTTTGACATATCCCCACCTCTTATTTTTTTTAAATTAAACCGTGTTTGATTCGGACGGCCGCGGCGGCATCCGCGTATGTGCGCAGGTAGATTTCTGCGTATTCCAAGGCGGCTTCGGCGGCAAATTCGCTTAACGATTTATTCGCCGCGCAGGCTGCCGATTCCATCAGGTCAAGCTCTTCGCCGTAAAATTTGACCTCGACGGCGGCAGTGGCTAATTCGTCCGGCGCGCCTGTTTTGGCGCAGGTGTCGGCGTGGACGTGTTGTTCGAGAGACAGTTTGCACACTTCTTTTCCCCTTTACGCGATGATGATTTCATGTGGGTAGATTTGGCTGACCATTTGGACGGCCTTTTTCAAAGTCTTTTCCGGTTGGCGAGGCAGCTCGCTGAAGTTGCCGTCTTTGCCGCGTTTTTGTACGGCGAGAAAGCCTTTGTCCCAAGTGGCAACCTCGACAAGCGAGCCGTAAGAGAGTTGGACGTTGATGGGTTTCATTTTTTTGCTCCGTTTAGTTTGGTTATGCCGTCTGAAAATTATTTTTCATTCCGCTATAATTTGTTTCCCTATAACCCAAAGGAAAACACATGGATTCACCCGTTATTTATCCCTTGCAGATTGACTCGCCGCTTGAGATTCGCTATGACGAGGAGTCAAAAACAATATCCGTTTCCTGCTATCAGTTTGCGTCTGACCGCAGCGGCGTGAAGATGGCGCTTCAGTTTTCTGCCCAGGCAACACAACAAATGCTTCGGGCTTTTGAACATCTGCAAAGTGAGTTCGGTGTAAAGTCATCAGCAGACGAAATGCCGCATAATCTGCAATAGCCTCTTTCCATTTTTTCAACCGTCTGATAAGTGCAGACGGTTTTTTGTTGATCGCTGTCATTTTTTTGCTCCGTCTAATAATGCTTCGAGGCGCTGAAGAATTTGTTCTGCGTAAACCAAAAAGCCCAAGCGTACTGAAGAGTTTGGATCGATCCATGCTTGTGGTGCGAGATGTGCTAAAAGAGCCTGCTGTAAAAAAATACATTCCCTTATAGTTTCCTTATCCCCCTCTTCGTTGGCATTGACCATCGCGATATATACCTCCCAAAATTCTTTCCATTCAAAATCACGAATTGACTGTTTTGCGGTCTGTGTTTGCTGCTCGGTCATTTTCTTGCTCCGTTTAGTTTGGTAGGCCGTCTGTCCGGCTGGTCAAGCGTCTTTCCGCTTTGTCATCACTCCGTTACAATGTCATTTCCCTTAACCTGAAACGGAGTAGAAAAAATGTATCTGAACGATTTTCAAGCCTTGCAACTTGCCGCCGTTTTGGCTTCATCCGCCGCTGATAAAGCGGGCGACAAAGAAGCCATCGTCAAACATATGTTTGAACTGGCGGAAGAAGTGAAAAAACAGGCGCGTCCTGAAAATCCCCCACCCGCTCAAGCCGACGTGGAATAGCCGTTCAGCTCTTCCAGCATCTCTGACACCGCTTCAACCATCGGGCGGATTTCTTCCGGATTGCGCGTTTCAGCCAGTTTTAAAGTCAGTTCTTTCAAGTCTGCCAAATCCCCGTATGTCAAATTACGGGGATTCTGTTTTTCGGTTTTCATTTCTTTCATTTTTTGCTCCGTTTTCAGTAAAAGTAAATTATAAAAATACGTCTGGTCTTAAATCTTCGCGTCGTACGCCATACCCCAGCTTTTCGATTTCTACTGCGATTTCAGCAGGGATTTTGTTTCTTCCTTTTACCCAACTATTTACAGTAGAACGCTTTTTCCCTAGTTTTGCAGCAAGGGCGGCTTGACCGCCTGCGGCTTTAATTGCTTTGTCTAAATTGTTCATCGTTGCTCCTTAAGTTGAATAAAGTATATTTTAAATAACCTAAAAAGTAAACTTTTAGTAGCCGTATTTTGTCTATTTAGAATTTACAATGCTGAAAACATGGAGAATTTTATGACTTATGACTTGGCAAAATGGGCTACTGAAGCGAGAAAAGCAGCAGGCATGACTCAAGAGGAATTTGCTTTTGAGCTTGGTTTCTCAACAAAAGCGAGCGTCAATGCGATTGAGAAAGGGCGGAATAAGCCAACGTTTGAAACAATGGTAAAAATATCTGAAATTTCAGGATTTCCATTGCCTTATCAGGATGATTTCCATATGAAAAGGCCGTCTGAAAGTTCAGACGGCCTCGAAACGGCACGCTTGGATTTGTTCGATGTCGCCGCCTCTTGTGGCAGCGGCCATCTCAATGCCGACTATCCCGAATTGCTGCACTCGCTGGAGATTCCGAAATCGGCACTCAAAGAGCTGCTCGGCACGGATAACCTGCACGGCGTGAAGCTGATGTCGCCCGACGGCGACAGCATGGAGCCGACGATACCGCCGAAGTCGATCACGCTGATTAAAACCGATGTCGTCGATTTTGAATCTAGCGGCGTGTACCTGTTCACGTTTCAGGGCTATACCTACATCAAACGCTTGGCGCGCGGAAAAGCTGGCGTGATACACGTTACCAGCGACAATCCGATTTACAGTAAATCCGACTTTGTGATTGAGCCGGAAGAATTTGACGATTTGTTTATTCATGGCAAATTTTGGAAAGTGTTGCCGTTGGATTTTTTAGATATTTAGTTTTATCAACCAAACTTAGAGAAAATAAGAAGGGAAACTCACATGATGTTTATTATTGGATTTTTGTTGTCTTTACTGGGCTTCGCTATGGCGGCAGCCGGAGTCATTGGCATTATTTCGCCGAAGCTTTTGAAAGACAGGAAAACCGGCGCGATTCAGACGCGCGGCGCGTGGGCGGCGGCGCTGGTTTTGGGGCTTGTCATGTTTGGCGGCGGCACGCTGCTGACGGGCAATGACGACAAGGCGAAGCAGACGGCGGCGGATACCAAATCGGAAACGCTGCAAGCCGATGACAGCGCCTCCAAGCCTACCAGCGAGAAAGGCTATGATTTGACCATCAACACGCCTAAAAAAGAGCTGCCCATCAGCTTTGAAGAGCTGCGCCAACGGATCAACCGTCAAATGGCGCTTTTTGATTACCCGAAAACGAAGCCTATCCCGAAAAATGCCCAGCCAACCGGCGAGAAAGATTCTGTCAATTTTGTTTATCAGCATACGGCCTCTGAAAGCCTAAGCATGATTATTTCTGCCAGCCCGGAAAACAAAAAGCCGCGCGGAATACTTATTTTTGCCGCGCCCGTTGGAGAAAGTAACGTCATTGATTTGGTGGGCTTGTTTTCCCAAGCCTGCGCCATCTTGACCGCGCCCATTGCTGACGGCTCGGCCGCCGGCGACGCCAAAAGTAAGGAGCTGTCGGCCAAACTTTTAAAAATGAGCATCAAACTTGCGGAGGATTTCGGTGAGAATCCGGAGGAACAGGCCAAAGATTCCTATACGGAAGACGGCATCACTTACAGCATCGCCATCACGCCTGGGATTCCTGTTATGTTCAGTTTGTCGCTGGACGAATAATAAACATGATAGTTGGACTTTTCGAATTGACCGTATAGACGGCGGCGTTGTCAAAACACGCACCGGCGAAGTGTTTTATTTATAAGAATTTGCTACCGCTGGATTTTTTTGGATATTTAGAGGATTAGGAATGAGTATCCCTTTAGGAAAGATCATAACCGCTCCTGAAGATTTGTGTCTTTATGGGAATGCTGATAAAACAGTTACCTTTTTTTCCCAGCTTTATATGGATGCTCCTGTTATTTGTATTGACCTATCTCATACTCGCCAGATTACTGCGGCGGCTGCATTGGCTTTGTATGCTCATGTAAACAATATTCAGCAGGAGCGCGGATTCACACAATCTGTTATCGTTAATTGTGCAAACTCTCCGGTTGCAGAGCTTTTGAGAAAGACAAAATTACTGGACGCCTTAACTCATCCGGTTGGACAAGGCAGTCCAGATGGTCTGTTCCAGTTTGTTAAGTGTGCAGAAATTGAGAAAGCAAGAAAGTCGACTTTTGCGCAATTGGATTATTATCAAAAGGCTTTTGCTAAAGTAGGTAAATACAGCGTAGATGAAGTTGAGAACTTCTTTAGGACTCTTCGTCATGCTATCAAAGAAGCGCAATTAAATATCGCTAACCATGCTTATATAGACAGCAAAGCTAGTGATGACAAGTATGACCATTATCGGGATAAAATGTGGTGGCAGATGTTTTGGTATACCCCAGCCCTACGGCAAGTCCATTTTTTGATTTATGATTTAGGAGTTGGGATTGTAGATTCTTATGTCAATCATGCCACGGTAGATAGGAATAAAGATTATTCTGCGATACCTGATAATCGGATTTTGGAAGAGGCTTTGAAACCTGGCATGAGTAGGATGATTGGCGATGGACGCGGCTTTGGTCTTTCTTGTTTGACAGAGCCTCTTGACAATCTCCCAGGTTCTAGCTTATTTTTAAGAACAGGTCGCGCCGCCTACCATCGTAACGGTCGATTGGCTAAAAATGACAATCTTGATTTTTTGTTTTACCCTAATTGCTCATTGTCTGGGACCATGGTTGAATGGTCTTTTCAATTACCCCACTAAGGATATATGTTATGTCTGATACTGTTACTCTACGTATTGCCGATTATTCAAATGACCCCTGGGGAAGAAATGATGAAGATAATGCTAAAGGCTTGAATGGGGCTAGTTTCCGAGAAAAATACTTGTTACCTGCTCTAGAAAAATCACAAACTGTCACCATTGACTTTAATGGTTTGCGCGATTATTTAGACTCTGCTTTTCTCGGCGGCGTTTTTGTTGATTTAGTCAAAAAAAATGGCTTTACCTATGATCAGGTTCGTGACCGTGTCAAAATACATGCGGATTTTCAATATTATCCGTTGACCGTTGGGAAAATCTTGGAACTAGCAGAATCAGAGCAAGAGCGCTTGGCAAAAGTGGCTCAAAATTGATATGGATAGCTATTCTGTTTTCAAAGACATAGGGATTCCCTCTCTTACTTTTCTGATCGGACTATTTGTTAATTCCCGTTACGAAAAGAGAAAAGGCAAGCAAGAAAAATTAGACGCCATTGATAATCGTATTGAGCGTTTGATTTCAGCCGCAGAGTCAGAAACTGTTTGTAGTGCGCGGCTCCATTTTAATGAGCTTCAAAGAGGGGCCAGGAAGTTTTGTGCAGATTATAAAATTGAAGTTGATATTGAAATTGAAATGTCAAACTTGAGTATTGCTTGCACATCAGGGACGCTGGACAAGGAATTAGCTACATCCGCTTCAATTAATTTGATTAATAAAATTAAAAATGCCGTCTGAATTTCAGACGGCCTTTTTGTTGGTCTAATATTTTATTTTGCGCATGGCTTGATAATTGGCGAGTTCGCGCTCGGCAAGGTTGAATGCCTCGATGTCGGCGGCGTCGCTGGCTTCGCGGCTTTTTTGCTGCCAGTATTGGATTTGTCGGTCAATCCATGAATATGGATCATGAGTTTGGTTTTCCATTTTTTAGTATCTCCGTAGTTTCGCCTGTCGGCTGAAAGTTGTTTGTCGGCGCGTCTTCGTAGAGCGTGATGTCGGGGACGATGCGTGCTTCAAATTGTATGCCTGCGGTATAGCCGCCGCTGTCGATTTTATGCGAAACCTCGGTAATCAGCCAAGCCTCCGCGTCGATTTCGGGCTTAAAGCCTTTAACGACGGCAGGCGTTTCGGGGTAGAGGTCGGGGCGGCCGACTGCCAGCGTAATGCTAAATTCGGCAACGCCGCGCTGGATTTTTTTAAACGCGCCGCGCGCGCCTGACCATGCGCCGCTTTCTGTGGCATACAGATGGCGCAGGGTTTTGATTTTTTGGCCTTCGGTGTTGACTTTTTGGTTGTCGTTTTCTTTTTTCTTGGCTTTGAATGTTTTGCCTTTGACGGTCTTGGTTTGCTGGGTGGTTTTTTTATTGGGGTAGGCGTTGTCTTTGTTGACGATGACTTCTTTTTTTTGACCTGTTTTCTTGTCTGTGTAGTAGGCGCGCACGGCTTGGTAGCTGTTGCTGCTTGAGTAGGTAAAGCTGTGGCTGTCGCCGCTGGCGCGCGTGATGGTGGTGGGCAGGATGGGCTGGCCGCGGGCGGTTTGGCTCTCGCCTGCCGGGATAAATAAGAGCTTGCCGTTTTTTATGGTGGCAATGGCGTCGTACTGCTCGGCGAGGCGGCTCATAAATGACGCGTCCGATTCGTTGGTCTGGTCGATGTGTTCGATTTTGGTGTTTTGGTAGTCTTTGCTGATGATGTATTCGTATTTGTGCTTTTTGGCGATGGTCTCGATGATTTGGTAGAGCGTCTGCTTGTGCCAGCTTTTCTCGACTTGCTCGGCGAGGGCTTCGGCTAGGTCGGCGGCGCGCGCGGTAATGCTTAGGATGTCTGGGCTGCCGGAGGCGGTAAATTCGGAAACGAGATATTCGCCTTTCTCGACGAGGCCAGTTTCTTGGTATCCCAGTTTGAGCGTGATTTTGCTGCCTGTTTTTGGGATGGCGAGCGTGCCGTCGTGGTCGTCCAGTTCGATGGTCAGCTCGTCGGCTTCAAAGCCTCGCTTGTCGGTCAGGCTGATGCTGATGATGCGGCTCATTGCCTGCGTGCCGAAGCGGCGGCCGTCTATGGTCAGCTCGGCCGCTGGCGTGAGATGTCGGGCGTTTTTGCCGCTGACTTCATCAAAGATTTTGGCGGCGGCTTTTTGGGCGGCCGCGCTGATGTTGTCAAAATTGATTTGCATGATTTAAATCCCTGTCAGGTTTCGGACGACGGAGACGGCGACGTTGAGGGCTGCGCCTTCGAGGCCCAGCGATTTGTCGGAAACTTTTTTCAAACTCATGGAAAACGAGATGGCGCGCGCGCTGCCGTCTTGGTTTAGCTGGCTGCCGCGCTCTTGGATGTTTGTGATGACGTAGCTGCCCATGATTTTGCCGTGTCCCATGATTAGGGTGTATGGCTTGCCGGTGGCCGCCATCATGCGCAGGGCTTCGATGCTGCCTGTGCAGCCTGTGACTTCGGGGCGCAGCTCGGCTTCGATGGTCATTTCTTCTGGGTCTTTGCCTGTAAATTGGGCTGGCGGCATGGTGCCGACGGTTGATTGGTTTGGGTGTCGCCATGCCTGGCTGCGGCTGTATTGATTAAAAGGGATGGTGCGCATTAAAAACACGAACATGCCCAAGCTGCCTAATAAAACCATGATTTAGTCCTTGTCGAAAAATGAGGAATTGCGGCGGCGCTGCTTGGCTTGGCTGCGCTCGTTGAGTTTGGCCATGATGGCGTTGACGAGGCTCTGCTCGCTCATGCCGGGCGCGGCGTGAACGTTGATTGTGATGTTGTCGCCTGCCATGCTGACGGCGTGGGGCGCGGCATTGAATCGGGTCGGGCTGGGCAGGGCGGCTTTGCGGCCGTCTGAAAATCCCAGCCCTAAGCGGTTGCCGATGTTGGCGAGTACGCCTGCGCCGCCGCGTCGGATGGCTTCGACTGCCTGCCAGCCGCCGAATTTGGCGACGTCGCGCTGGTTGAATACGACTTCTCCTTTGTGTACCACACCTGCGGCTTCGTGGACGCCGCCTGCGCCTGTGTAGCCGCCGACGGAAAAGCCGCGATTGGGAATGCCGATGCTAGGCGGCGTTGATGGGGCTTTGATTGATACTGCTTTTTTGAGCCATTCCCATGCGGATGTCGCAGCGGAGCGCAGAATCCGGAAACTATTAATGACTGCACCGATTGGTCCCATTGCGGCCGTCATGGCGATGGAGATTGGGTTGCTGCCGGAAAATGTTTTTTTAATCCATTCCCAGCCGCTAATCAGGGCGGCATTGACTTTATTCCAGTTTGCCAGCAGCGCAATCAGCCAGCCGACAGGGCCGGTAAAGGCGGCGAGTAGCGGATTTTGTTGGAATACTTTTTTAATCCATTCCCAGCCGCTAATCAGGGCAGATTTGACGGTCTCCCAGTTGCGCCAAAGCATGATAATCGCGCCGACGGCGAGGATTGCCCAGCCGAAAGGGTTGGTCACGAGGAAAACTGCCGCTTTTGCGCCAAATCCTAGCAGCGCCATGCCCAGACGGCCAAGCCAGCCGATAATCGTGGAAATCATGCCGCCGCCGCCTGCAAATACGCCAAAGAGGCTGAAGAATGAGAATTTCGCCAGAGCAATGGGGACGAGGACGGCGGAAATGGCCGCGCCGATGCCGGTGACGACGGTCAGGAAAATGCCGACGGCGGCGACGATTTTCATGATGGTGTTTGCGGTCTCTGGATTTTGGGCGGCCCAGTTGCTTAATTTTTCGTTAACGTCGCCGATCCATTTGGTCAGCTCTTTTAATTCGGGCGCGATGGATTCGCCCATTTTGGCTAAAAAGTTGGTAAACGTGCCGCTCGCCGCGTCCCATAAGTTGGTCAACGTGCCTAATTGGTCGTTGACGCGCTGATTGAGGCTGGCTTGCGCTTCCATCTTTTTGGCAAATTCTTCGTATCCTGCCTTGCCTTTTTCGATCATGGTGTTTAAGGCTTGGAGCGTCTCGGCATCATCGCCGAAGATGCCTTGCAGAATCTGGAGGCGTTGCTCTGTATTGACGGCTTTGAGTTTGGCGAGCTGCTCATACGCTTTGTCCAAGCCGCCAAATTCGCCTTTGCCGTCGGTAAAATTAAGTGAAATGCCTGTTCCGTCTGTGACTTTTGCGATTTTCTCTGTATCCATCATGCGCGTGAATACTTTGCGCAGCGCATTGCCTGCGGATTCGCCCGACAATCCTGCTTGGTCAAGCATACCGACGAGCGGCGACATCATTTTCATGGCGGATTCGCCCTTGATTTTGAGGGTATCGAGGGCAGGGGAGAGCTTGGAAAACGCGCCTAAAATGTTGCTGTCGTCCGTGCCTGCGTAGTAGAGGCGTTGGACTTGGTCCATAATGGCCAGCATTTCTTTTTCTGTGCCGCGCGTTGCGTCTTGCAGCTTGGCGGCCATCTCGGCGGCGGCTTCGGGGCTTTTTTTGAGTTGTACGGCCAAGAGGGCGGCGGCTTCGCCTGTGCCGCCCAAGACGGTCTGCGCGCTCATGCCTTGACGGATCAACATGGTCATCAGGTTTTTAAAATCGGCGGTCGTACCCGGCAGGCGGTCGCCCAAGCGTGTGGCCAGATTGTCTATGTCTTTGTATTGGGCGGAGACTTTGCCGGTATTGTCCATCATTGCGGCGCGCAGGTCGGTGGAGGCGGTTTCTGTGTCGGCGTAGGCTTTGACCGGCGCGGAGAGGACGTTGCGCGTGGTGTCGGCGATGCCGCGCGCGGTGTACATCATACCGACGGCGCGCATTCCGGCTTCGGTCATTTGGGATTTGGCGGCGGCGGCTTTATTTTGGGCGTTTTGTAATTTTTCGTATGCCAGTCGGTGCTTTTCTACTGCTTTAGATGCCGCGTCGTGTTTTTTATTTAATTGGTCTTGGGCGTTTGTGAATGTCTTTGCCGTGATGCCGACGGCAGATAATGCCTGGTCAAGTTTTCTGACTTTTTCCCAGTTTTTCTCTTGTGCCTCCGTCAGCTTTTTATTTGCTTTGGTTAAGTCGCTTAATTCTTTTTCTTGCTCTTTGCTCGCTGTTCCTGTTTTGGCGATTTCGTTATTCAGACGGCGGATTTCGGCGGCGTTTTCTCTTAGGGCTTTGCCGTTTTCGCTTAATTCTTTATTTAATTTGTTTTTTCTTAATAGATTTTCTTGGGCTTTATCCAGGTCATGCAATTCTGCCTCTGCCTTTTTCAGGCTTTGCGCTAAAACGTTGCCGCCCTCTCGCAGCTTTTTGAAAGCCGCGCTGGCTTTGTCGGTGGCCGACATGATGATTTTTAATTCGAGGCTTTTGGACATGGTTTGATTCCTGTTTTCTGATTACAAAAGGCCGTCTGAAATATTCAGGCGGCCTTTGTTTATTCTTCCGGCGTGTTGATTTGGATGGCTTTATTGGTCCACTCAATCAGCTCGGCGATGTTGCATTGCTCGAACTTGTCGAGGCTGCCGAAGGTCGCCGCGCATTGGGCGAGGCAGTCGTTGATTAGGTTGTAATACTTTTTCTCTTCGTCTGCCGCCGCCTGATAGATGTCGGCTTCGCCGCTTAGGATTCGGCCGACGTGGTCTGCTCGGAATTTGAGCTTTGGGAGTAGCCCAAGTCCTGCAAGGCTGCCTCCATCTCGGCTCTGGCTGACGGCGGCGCTGAAAAAAAATCAATGGCAACATTCAAAACTTGAGCGTCTGACATGCTCAATTTGCCATAGGCGACACGCGTCAGCGGCGGCATTGAGATTTTGCCCAGCAGCTTTTGGACGGTGTCGGTATGTTTGACTTTAATCAAATCCTGACCTAAGCCCTCCATGTCTTTGGCCAGCGGCTCGCGCAGGGTGTAGCGGTCGCCGGTGGAGAGTTCGATTGACAGGGTGTTGTCGTCGTTGATTTTGATGGTTTGCATTGTTTACTCCTATTGGGATTTTAAAATGGCGGCGCGATACCAAACGCCTTTTAATTCGGGGCTGTAATTGGTTGCCAAGTCAAAGCCTGACGCGGTTATGTTTTGGATGTATTGCAAGCGCGCCGAATTGCTGCGGATGTCTAAGCAAGCCTCGAAAATATCGGGGCGGCGGCTGAATGGTTTGGGGAAAGATACTGTGGCCGGCGTGTTGTTTTCTGGGACGAAGCCAAAATTTTCGCGTGCGATGTAGCCCTCCTGAATCTCACTATATGGCGATTCTGCCTTTGCCTCTGGGGCTGGGCGGCTTTCCAGCGCGGCGAGGCGGCGTTTCAGGTCGCTGTCATCGAATACGGTGTCTTTGTCTTGACGGCTTTCCAAAGCGGCAAGCCGTTGCTTGATTGCGCTGTCGTCGTAGGAGAGTCGATAGATTTCGTCGTATTCCAGGGCTTCGAGGCGTTGCTTGATTGCGCTGTCGTCGTAGACGGTGTCTCGGTCTTGGCGGTTTTCCAGCGCGTCGAGGCGGCGTTTCAGGTCGCTGTCATCGAATACGGTGTCTTTGTCTTGACGGCTTTCCAAAGCGGCAAGCCGTTGCTTGATTGCGCTGTCGTCGTAGGCCGTCGGGCTTTTGTTTCCATTCGCGCGGATGATGGCCGCTTCGGCAACGGTCACGCTGACGGCCTCTTCGTGGATTTCGCCGCCTTCGCCTGCTGTCACGGGTGTGATGCTCGGCGTGATGTGCAGTTGGCCGCGCAAATAAGTCTTGACGTACTGGCCGCTGATGGCGCGGAGGTCGTATTCGGCGGTTGTGTGCGTGATGTCGGCGGTCAGGGCGGAGGGAAACAGCAGGCTGATGATGTTGCCGTCAACGGTCAGCTCGGGCGTGATGGTTGCGCCGTCGGGGAATTTGACGGCCAACGCAAAAGACAGGCCGTCGGTTTGCAACGGCTCGCCTGTTTCGCTGGTCAGGGCGACTTTGAAAAGATGGGTGTCGCCCTGGTATATGGCCAGATTCTTGGTTTTCATCACAAGCCCAAAGCGGCGCGCAGGCCAGCGCGTTCGTCTTGGCCGCCGAAAGCGGCTTTATTGCCGATGACGTCAATTTCGACGATTGGGCTGCCGTCCACGCTTTCTTTCCAGTAGACAAGCTCGACGGTAAATTTATGTTCGCCGCCTTCGCCTTGTTTGTCGCTGCCGGGGTCGGCTTCGGTAATACGGCCGCGCGCTTCGCCTTTTAATGTTTGGTAGCCTGTGCCGTCTTCTTCTTGCAGGGCGCCTTGGTAGCGCAGCAGCTTGCCGGCAATGCTGCTAGACATAGACTTGAGCATGTCTGCATCGTAGCCTTTTGACGTGATTTCCATTGTGAGTTTTTCAAAGCCGTGGACGACGGTCATTTCTATCATTCCGCCGCCCGGCGTGTAGGTTTCGGTTTGGCGGCTGATTTTCGGGCGCGTGATGTCGACGGTGACGCCGTATTGGTTCTCGCCATCGACGAAGAGGTTGAAGCCTTTAAGGACTTTTGGCATTTTCATGGGGTGGGTTTCCTTTCAGACGACCTAGACGGTAGTCGGTTTCAGGGTGTTGGCGAATGTGATGACTTTATCAACCAAATTCACGAAGAATGTGTCAGTGACGTGTTGGTTGAAAACCATGTTTTCCAGTGGCGGCACCCATGTGAACTCGTAGCTGATTGTGAATTGACCGGCTTGTACGGTTTCGGAGGTATTGAGGGTTTTATCAACGAATACACGCGCGCCCAAGATGTAGCCTTTGTTGACGTATTGCGCCAATTTGGCGTTGATGGCCATGATGATGTCTTCCAGCAGGCTTTTGTGCATCGGCTTGTCAAGCGCCCACATGAAGGCGGCGGCGATGGTCTCTTGGATGATTTGGGCGGTACGCGTAGCGACTTCAAAAGCCATCATGCTGTCGTTTGTGCAGGTGCGGTTGCCCCATACGCGGAAGCCGTCTTCGCGGATCAGGGTAGTGACGTCTTTGTTGTTTAGGGTGTTGGCGTCGCAGTTTTTGTCCAGGAGGTCGAAGCTGCGCGCGAATTTCAGGCCGCTGACGCCGTTGATTTCGGTGTTTGATATTGACTTATGCCAGCCGACATTTTTGTCGAGTTTGGCACGCGCGCCCAAGATACGCGCAATCGTTGCGGCGGTTTCGGTTTTCTTGGTGGTCGGGTCGAATGCCATAAATTCGTTGTCAATCAACATCAGCTCACGCTGGCCGAAGTTTTTGCGGTAGTTGCCCACTTCTGTGATGTCAGGATTGCCGCCGGCGCTGCCGTAGGCAAAGGCGCGCGTCGCTTGGGCAACGCCTACCAATTCAGTCAAGACGTCTTGGCTGTCAAGCTCGGGGCAGCCCAAGATTTTCGGGGTAAAGCCTGTCACGGCTTTGGCGCGGCGCAGGGCTTTGAGGCCGGTATAGTTTCCGCCCTCGGCTGTGCCGATGACGTTGGCTTTTTGTTCTTCTGTATTTTTGCTTTCTGCAACGCGCACGATAACGACTTGCGCGTCGGCTTGGTCAACGATGGCGTCGAGGGATTTGGCGAGCGTGCCTTTTGTGCCAGCTTTGGCCAGCAGGTCGTAGGCTGATGTCGCAAAAATCGGCGTATTGAGTGGGAATACTTTTGCGTCAGCATCTTCGGCTGTACAAACCATGCCGATGATGGCTGTCGAGATGTCGCTGATGCTGCGCACGCCTTCGGTGTATTCGTTGGCTGTGATGCCATGATGGCGGTTTGCTTCTGCCATTGGGGCTTCCTTTTTTTGGGTTAGTCGATTGATACACTATTAAAAATTAATCCCACGCGTGTGGCGAGCGCGTGGGATTTTTTGGGGATTTTTTAAAATTGGTCTTGCTTCATGGCGGCAGCAAGGTCGGACGGCGAATATTTGGACGGCTCGCCAAAGCCGATGACCGCGCCGCACCATTCGGAGCAAAACCATTTGTCCGGCGATTGGCGGAATTTCAAGCGGCGGAAAACCGACTTGACGGCCAAAACGCCAGACAGGTCGTATTTTTTGCCTTTTGTTTCGCGCCATAGTTTCATGGTGCGGCCGTAGGTCAGATTGGGCTTGGGCAGCTCAATCAAATCCCACTTGTCAGAGGGCAGCTCCATGCGCTTGCAACGGACGCCGCCGTCTCGATGGGACGAGGTGTAGCAGTCGAACTGACCGTCAGGCAGTCGGACGGCGATTTCGCAGTGCGAATATTCGCCGCGCGTCGCTTTGCGGATGGCCCAGTCTGTCACGCGGTAGATGATGTCTTTAGGCGATTGGATTTTTTTGCGGCCTTTGTACAATGCCAAATAAACTTTGCTCATTCAGACGGCCTCCGGCAGCTTAAACTCGATTTTGATTTTGTCTAAGGCTGATTTGGTTTTGGCAGCCTCGATTTGGTCTTGGATTGCTTGACGCTGACCGGCAACAATGGCAGACAGGGCAGAATATGCCAGGGCTTTTTTTAAAGCAGCCGCCTTGAGCTTGTCTTTGTCCAAGCCGCGCGCGGCGGCGATGCCGTCTAGGATTGGGGTAGCGGCTGATTTATCGGCCGCCCACGCCTGCGCCTCGGTCGACTGGAGAGGCCATGTCGCTAACTCGAAATCGGGGACTTGGCTCGCTCCGGAGTGGGCGTCAACAAAGTTTTGGGCTGCGGCATTGAGGTTTGTCAGCAGAGCGGCTTTTAAATCTGCCAGATTTGCCGTTTCCAATGGGGTCAGGCTGACGCCGTCAGGCAGACTGCCGATGTCCTTCCATACTTTCTCGCCGTCTTTGCTAAAGACAACCGCGCCGCGATAATCTGGGAGGATTTCCCAGCTCTCGCCCGTCCATCTTGCCGCTTGGTTTTCTTGCAGCTTCGGCACTTCGGCTTCGATACTTTGGCGGCCGTCGTCAAAATATTGCTCTTCCACGAACAAGCCGTCTTGGTCAATTACGCATCTTGTCATTTTTTAATTCCTTGTTTTCGTTTTCTAATTTTTCGACTTTATCGGCAAGCTCTTGGATGGCTTTAGTCAAAACCGGAATAAAAGTCTCGTATTCGATTGTGTAGGTGTCATTTTTGATATTGACCATAGGCAGGCGGCCATATTCTTGCTCCAGCGCGGCGATGTCTTGGGCAATAAACCAATGCTGCCTCCGGTCTTCTTTGTGTCGTCCGTCTTTGGTTGGGTTCTTCCACCATTCGCGCACTTTAGCGGCGCGCTCTTCTTCTGGCAGGTCGTTGAAAAGCTCGTCAACGTAGGCATCACGGCGGTCGTAGTATCCAGTGACCGGCTTCAATTTCATGACAAAATTCAGGCCGTCTGAAAGCGGTTTGATGTCGGTTTTATCGCGGCCGTCGGAGCGGATGTTGACAGCGGTCGGTGCGTATAGGGTTTGCCCGGTTGTGCCGATTTGGATTTCATTGTCGCCGTTGATGCGCGCGCCGTAGCCGATAGCGATGGAGTTTGTGATTTTGTTTTTTAAAATATCGCCTTGAACATTTCGATATCCGGCACTATCGCCGATGACAACGCATTTCTCACTACTCGCTGTCGGCATCGTCCAATACCCGATGGCTGTCGTTGAAATATGACCACCATTCCGCAATGATGATGCCCCAATGGCGGTTGATTTTTGATAATTTTCTCCCGATAACGCAGCATCTGCGCCGATGATGGTCGAATAACCTGCCGTTAAAGCCTTATTCATCGCGTTCGCGCCGATGACTGTCAGCTCTTCGTTCAGAGTTGCTGATGATGTATCAGAAAAAACGAACTTCAATTCGGCAGAGCCGGAGGCGGTCAGCTCTTTTGAGCTACGGACTGTCAGATTATTGCCGCTAACCGATACGACTTTCACGGGGATGACGTCGTTTTGTAAGGTTTGCGCCGCTCCTGATGTCAGGCGAATGCCTACCCAATAGTTAACCTTAGCCCCACGAATATTATTAAATGTCAAGGTAATAGTATCCGCCGATTGTGTGTAACTGCCTGTTTCTGTGCCTGTCCAGACAACATTTCCGCCGTTTGGGGCGCGGTTTTGTTCGAGGCTTTCCATTGCGTTCGCGCCGATGACGGTCACTTTCTCGGCGGTTTTCATATTTCTTGCCGCGTTGCCGCCGATTGCGGTTTGAGCGGCGCGGCCTTGATATGTTTGCAAGACGGCCTCGCCGATTGCGATTGTTCTTGATGTTGGAGACGGCCAGAAAACTTCGATGTCTCCAGTCAAACCGACTGGGGCCGTCCCTGCCAGCGCGCCTGCGCCAAGTGCAATATTTGATGAGCCTTCGCCCAAGCCTTGCCCGGCGTTGCGGCCGATGGAAACATTGGCAAAACCGCTTGTGATTCCTCGACCAGCATTGCCGCCGATGCCGATGTTTCGTGTGCCTGCCATTTTTGACTGGTCGTACCATTCAGTCTCGGCTTGTACGTTGATCAGGCTGTCGGCGCCGATGGCGATGTTGTCGCGGCTTATGCGTGAAAAGCCCTGCGCGCGGTCGCCGATGGCGATGCCGGAAACGCATTTCTCGGTTTTTGCCATCGCGCCCTCGCCAATGACGATGATTCCTGCGCCTGTCCATTCGTTGGACTTGAGATTGGCGGTGGCTCCTGTGCCGCTAATAAATCGCCCGATGCCTGTGCGGATTGGTTGATATGGCATATCGACGGTAGCGCCGTTGACGGTAAATTGGCCGTTTCCGTATTTGTTTTTTGTTTGGTACTTTTTATTTGTATCGATTTTTAAGCCTAAGCAATCGACAAACACGCCTAACGCTGCGCGCTCGGCTGCTTCGATGGTCGCGGCGGCGTTGTTTTTTGATTCAGCATAGCCGAAATCGCGGATAGTCAGGGCTGTGTATTGGCGCAGCCAGCGTGTGCCGGATTCGCCGACGATGACTGTGGCGGCGTTGTCGGCAAGGGCTTGATTGTCAGATTTGACAAACACGCCGCCGCCGCCGTTGATGCCGTCATGATAGTTTTCGACGATTACGGCGGTTGCGCCGGGCTTGTTAAATTCGCGCAGGGCGGCAATACTTGGGACGCGGTAGGCGACGTTGCCGAATTTTTTATTTACGGTTTGTTCAACAAATTCGCGCGTTGCCAAAACGACAGCCGGGTCAACCTTGAGGCCGACGGCGTCGGTGTTGTCGATTTGGATGACCATGCGGATAATTTGCTGGCTTGCCGTGCCGCTGGAGAGGCGCGGCTTGTAGCTGTCGGCAATGCTGCCGATGGCGATCAGGTTGTTGTTGTTGTCAAAGAGGCCGACTTCGCGGATGGTAAAGTCGCCTTCTTCTTCGGGGATGAGCAGCTCTGCAATGACCTGCTTTTGGTTGTTCTCGTCAACCTCCAGCATGTTGAGGCTGGCGCGGTACACTTCGCGCGTCAGAGCTGTGGCTGTGGCAGACGGTGTGATGGGTTTGCCGCCGCCGTCGCCGACTGCCATTTGGCTCAAGTTGACAACTGTGCCTAATGCGGTCGCTTTGGCAATGCGCGCGGCGCCGATGTTTGTGACGAGTGTGTAATATTGTTGGCTCATGGGTTGGCTTTCGGATTAATTGTGATGACGTCGATTTGTTGTAATGCGGCGGCGGCTCGGCCTGCCGGGGATAGATTAATTTTGGGTTTTATGTACGGATAAATTGTCGTGCGTTGGCCGCTGATGGTAATGCCGCTGGCTTTGAGTTTTCCGTAGGTCATAACGCCGACGGTCAAGCCGCTTAAATGACGGCTGACCGGCTTGACCTTTTGGACAATTCGCAGCATTTCCTGATAGTCGGCTTGGCTGATGGCTTCTTCTGCCATCAGGGTCAGGCCGAAACTGGCAGGCGAGCCGATGGGCTTGGTCTGAAACCATTCTGTAATCTTTGCAGTCACGCCGAATGGCTTGAGGGCTTCTTCGATAGCGCCGTTTGTGCCTTTGAATTTATGGGTGCGGTATGCGGCTTTGATGACGTCGCGTTTGCGCTGCTCGTCCCATGCGTCATTCCAATAGTCAACCGACAGCGCCCAGGCGAGATACGGCAGCAGATGGGCAGGGATTCGGTCGGGATTCCATAGGTCTGATACGACGGCGTAGGGGACGGGGTAGATTTCGGCTTCGCCGAATTTCTTCTCAAAAGCCGTCCGCGTTGATGGCTGGGCGGTTTGGTATTTATTCATTTTGGCCGCCATAGCTTACGTTGATTTGCGTACACAAGGCCGCCTGATATTGTGTGACCGGCATGGCGGCTGATGGCTGGCTGATGACGACGCTCTGCACGCCCTCGACGCGCAGGGCGGCATAAATCATCGATAAATCAACGTCGCGGCCTAGCTTGAAATTTTCGTCCACGGCTTCGCGCATACGCGCGCGCGCGTTTTCCAAAATCGGCTCATAGTCTGGGGTCGGATAGACGATGATTTGAGCGTTGATTTGATATTCGATGATTTGCGCGGCTTTGACTGTCACGCGGTCGGCGGTCGGGCGGCGGTATTTGGCATTGACGGCCTCGGTCACGGCTTTGATGACGGCTTCAGACGGCACGCCACCTGCTTGATTTGAGAGGACGACAATATCGACAACCGCGCCGCTCGGGCTGATGACGGTGATGTCGGCGACTTGGCCGTGAGCTGATTTTGCGTGTTGGTAATAAGATTCTTCGCTGCCTGCCGTGGTCAGCGTTTCAAATGCGCCTTGCACGCGGCGGCGCAATGATTCGTCGGATTCCAAAACCTGCTGGATGGGCGGCTCGACGGTGTAGTCCGCCTCGGTAATGACGAGGCGCTGAATATCGACATTGGCGGCGAGCTGGTCTAAGTCGCTGCCGCTGGCGTATGCCAACATCAAGCCTTTCGCGCGCTCGTTGAAATCTTGGCGCATCAGCATTTCGGAGTAGGCGCATTCTTCCAGCAATTTGACAACCGGCTCGGATTCCAGCTCTAAAACCTTGCGCCAATAGTCGCGCTCGGCAGGCGTTTGGTATTCGTTGATAAATCGCTCCTTGCGCGTGGCAAGTATTTTCTCGAAGTCAATCTCTTCGATGACGTCGGGGGCTGGGATTTTTGACAGGTCGGCAATTTGCGGCATTTTTTTACTTCCTGATGCTGTATGTCTCAAGTGTGCCGGTCGAGATGTTGACGGCTTCGATGTTGATGATGACTTTTGCGTCGTTGGCGTCTGCCGCCGATACGGTGGCCGCCTGAATTTCAATGCGCGGCTCCCACTTTGCCAGTGCGGCGATGGCTGCCGCCTGACATTGCAAAAGCAGGGCTGGGGTAATGGGTTGGTCTAATAATTCGGGCAGCAGGCTGCCATATTCTTCGCGCATCAGGCGCGTGCCGATGCGCGTGAATAGAATGTTTTTTATTGACTGGCGGATGTGGTTGTAGAGGCCGATTTGACGGCCTGTTTCGCTGTTGGTCATTCGGGTTTGCCTGTTTTGCCGCCGCTGTCGCCGGTGTGAATGTGGGTATCGAGGACGATGCCGTTGGATTCAATTTTGCCGGTATTGGTCAGCGTGCCTTCGTGGTTGATTTCGCCCTTGATGGTTGTGCCGCCGCCTTCGCCGCCGCTGCCGCTCATGCCTGCTGTATAGGTCAGCAGGCCGTTGCTGGTGGTCATTTTTTGGATGACGACGTTGCCAGTGATTAGGGTATCTGGCGCATCGATGGTCAGCTTGGCGACGGCTTTTAAGGTCATTTGGCCTGCGCCGTGGTTGTAATTGATGATTGCGCCGTCGGGAAATTTGACGACGGTCTCGTCAGCCGATTGGGCGGGGCTGGGGAATGAGGCCGAAGCCATGCCGCACAAAACCATGCCGTTGGCGGTCTCGCCGCTCGGCGACAAGATGATGCAGTTTTCGCCGACGCTCGGGGGGCGGTGTACGGATACGCCGCCTGCGAATGGGACGAAATAGGGCAGCCAATCGCTCGTCAGCTCGCCATGCTGCACGCGTACCAATGCGCGCGCAGGGTCTGATTCGGCAATCACGCCCTGCTTGATGATGTTGGCGATTTTTCTGTTGAGTTCGGCGGTCATTGGGTTTGTGTTCGCGTGCGTGTAATGGGCATAGTTTGGCAACGGAAACGCGGTTTTTCTATTTTTGGCGGTTTTGATGGATTTTTTTAAAAGAGATGCCGTCTGAATTTTGATTTCAGACGGCCTTTTTTATTCGTGGGCGGCCATGTGGCTGATGACAAGTTGCTCAATGGTGTCGAGGTCGTCATCGCTAAAACCTAAGAGATGACGCTCTGGGCGGTTGTCTTCGCCCGATTGGTGGGCGGCGGCGATGTAGGCGGTCAAGCCGCTGATGAATTTGATGGCGACGCCCATGCTGTCGATTTTTGATTGCAGATATTTGGCGCGGTGGATTTTGGTGAACATGCGCGTTTTCAGCCGCTCTTTGGTAGGCTTGCCGTCTAAGACGCGGATGTAGTCGCGGTTGAATTTTGACACGCCGCGTGTTTCCAGCTCGTAGCCCCACTCATATTGCGGATCGTAGGCCGCCGTATTGGCGCGCGATTTCTTGGCGGCGCTGGCGGCGGTCTTGATGTTTTTAAATTGGCGGATTCGTCCGGCGTGTTTGCCGGAGAGATAGACAAAACGTTGGCCGACTTTGAGCCGCTCGCCGTCTTTGAGCTTCCTGCCTTGCTCATCGTGACCGGCGCGCGGCGTCATGGCGTTGCCTTCAGGCTCGACGTTGGCGCGGATGCGCTGGCGGTTGGCTTTTAAAACGACTTTGCCAATATCGCTTTTCAGGCGGCGCAGCTCTGTCGGGGAGAGCTTGGCAATATATTCGTCGATGTTCTTGATGTAGAGATTTAAGGTATCAGCGGTCATTTTCTGCTCTCACCGATTCCCAGTGCGGTCATCAGGTCATTGTGATTGGCATTGCGCGGATGGCCGATGACGATGTTGCCGTTGTCGTCGGTCAAGACGGTGGTGCGCTCGGTCAGGTTTAACTCAATCAAGATGTCGCAGGCGTGGTTGCTCAAAAGCTCAACCTCGAAACTGTAATCTGTCGGCGTGGTCGCGCCCGGGCCGATGATTTGGGGGTTTTCCTCTTGCAGCCAAGCGATGATGACGGCGTTTAAGACGTCAACGTTGCCGACAAAGTCGGTAATCATGATGCTTAGGCGGTATTTTGTCTCGTGGCTCAATGTGCCTTTCGATGCGATGATTTGACCGTTGGTCACAAACATCGTCAGCTTGTCGGGATTTTGGCGCAGCTCGGGTAGATGCTTTTGGATTTCAGCGCGCAGTAAAGCTGGTTTTTCCATGTTGTTCCTGTTCGCGTTGGCAGTCGATACAGAGGCGGCATCCGGGGACGGCTTGGCGGCGTGCTTCGGGGATGGGTTCGCCGCATTCTTCGCACTCATAGGCGGATGGGTAATTTTGCTCGGCGCGGTCGGCTTGTCGTGCTAAGGCGTGGGCGCGCTGCATTTCTTCCAGCTCGCAGGCGCGGTCGATAAAATCGGTCATTTTTCCGTCTCCTCTTCATGATGGAGGCAGGCGGCGAGGGTGTCGCGGTAGAGGCGGCACTGCTGGAAAGCGGTTTTGTAGGCGGAAATGGTGTAAACCAAGTCGGCATTGGTTTTTATTTCGGCCGGCGGATTGACGGTACATTTCGGCACTGGTGGGCAGGTGTCGGCGGCTTGGATGGTCAGCGGCTCTTTGGCGGCGCAGGCGGTCAGGGCGGCGGCGAGTAAGATAGGGAGGATCGTTTTCATGGCTGTGCTTTCTAAGATAGGGCGTGTCAAACACGCCCTTTTTTTATTTAATGGTTTTGGCTAGGTCTTCGGGGACTGCCTGATTTGCCCAATCGTGATTTTTTTGGATGGCCGTCTGAATCTGCTCATTTTGGCCTGCTGTTTCTGCGGTCAGCTTGTCGAGCTGCGCTTGCATGGCGCGGCTGCGTTGTTGGTAGAGCGTCAGGGCGGCTTCTTTTTGCTTGATGGTCTCGGCCTGCGTTTTGATTTCCTGCTCTTTGGCTTTGATTGTGCGGTTTGCTTTGAGCAGGCCGTTCATCAATAGAGCGCAGGCGAGAAAGAGGGCAATGCAGAATGAAATGACGATTTTCATGTCGCGTCCTTTAGGCAAGCTCGAAATGTGGGCCGTCGATAAACGCGCGTTTACCGGCGGCGCGGCGTTCGGCGACGTAGTCGGCGACGAGTTCGGTTGTCGGCTTGGTGGTGTCGTTGAGGATTGCCCAGCAGCCGCCCCAGCGGATGCGGATGTTGAGTTCTTTGGCAGCGTCGCGCATGGCTTCGGCGATGGGATAAAAGTTTTCCCACGCCCATGAAATCTCTTTTGTGCCGTTGCCGTCGAAATCGCCCCACGGAATGAGGTCGGAGGCGTGGCCGTAGCCGTCGGCTTGTTTTAAGTGTTTGCTGTTGAGGGTACGGCTTGCTCCGGCGGCGACAAGTCGCTTTTGTCGCTCGAGCGTGCGCAGTCCTTCGTTTACGCTGAAATCTTGGATGGTCTTCTCAATCGCGCGCTTGATGACTTTAACGAGGTTGGGATGTACGCCGTTTAATTTTGACAGGCTGGTTTTGCCCAGGGTGTAGGTTGGTTTTTCGGTCATTTGTGAGGCTTTCTTATGGGTTGGTCTGATGTTTGGTCGAGGTCGGCAAAATACTGTTGACGTTGCCGCCGTGCCAAATTAATGCTCCGGTATGGAGGGCCAATCCGAAAATCAGCCCCCACACGGCGACGGAGTAGAGTTTGAATATCACGGCAATCATGAGGCCCATCATCCAGGCGAATTTGAGCCAGGCAATAAAACAAATGAGGGGCTTATGGGTGCGGCCGCGTGTATCAAAAAACAGGATGCGCCATGCTCCGGCGGCAGTCAGGGAGATGATGGCGGCGGCTTGCATTGGGGTCATTCGCTCTCTCCTTTCTTTTGGTTGGGTTGGGTTGTCTGCTTGGCTGTGCCGACAAAGTCGATCAGGCGGTTGACGATGACGACGACGAGGGCTGAAAACAGGGCTGCCCCTAGAAATTCGTTAAATTTCAGTGGCTGGGCATCGGGTCGGATGATGCTCAAAACCCAGTTGAAAATCCCTGCGGCGGTTTCGCCGCCAAAGATGCCGCTGAAAAAGGAAACGGCGAATAGCCAAGCCTTAGTCAGTGGGCTGTGTTGGTTTTGGCTCAAAATAAACAGGCTGGCTCCGACGGCTGCGCCGAAGGCAACAGAGGCGGCCATGTGATAACTGCCGATGACGATGACGGCCGCGTTGATGGCGGTGGTGGCTTTTGTTTCGTTCACGTTTTCTAATCCCATAAATTAATAGTTTTGATTGTTTGGTTTTGTTCGATTTTGGGCATGACGATGGTCAGCCCGGCAGGCAGTTGCACGGCTTGGCGGCTTAGTTTTGGATTGGCGGCGAGGATTTGCTCAACCATGCCGCTGGATTTGCCGTAATACTCGTAGGCTAGGCGGCTGATGGCGTCGCCGTCGCGCGTGATGATGGTGTTGTTTTGGTTGTGCATTCAGACGGCCTTTAAATCAGCTCGCAATCGATGCGCGGCTTTTTGAGCAGCTCGGCGATGGCGTGATGGCCTTCGCGGCGGTAGTCTTCGGCGGTCTCTTGTTTGGCGTCGCTGCGCGCTGCGGTCTTGCCGGTGCTGTCGTAGTCGTTGTAAATCTCTAGGAGCAGGGCTTTGGTGTAGCTGTACACGGCGCGGCGGTAGCGGATGTTGGCGAGCGGCTCGCCGTTGATTCGGCGTTGGTCGGTTTGGCTGATGTGTTGCGCCAATGGGACGATGGTGCTGATGTCTTTGAGCTGGTCGTTGACGTAGGCGACGGCGTTGATGGCGGTCTCGAAGAGGCGGTCGGGCGTGATGGTGGTGTCGATGCGCATGGCTTGGCGCAGGTCGTCTAAATCGATGACCGGCCAAAAGTCGCCGCTGTCGATTTGCTGTTTATCGATGGTTTGTGTGTTGGTGGGTGCGGCGGTATTAAAGTTAAATCCGGTCATTTCAGACGGCCTTTTTTATTGGGGGTATGGCAGGGGCGGCGGCGCAGGCTGTAAGGGATTGGGCTTGCAGACAGGCCGCCGTCTGCCATACGGCGGTGGAGCTTTTATTTTTCGAGCTGTTTTTTCAGGGCGTCGAGGCGTTTTTTCACGCCGCAGCGCTCGTTGTAGGCGAGGGCTTGCTCGTAGAGGGCGATGGCGTGTTCGATTTCCTCTTGTTCTTCGGCGCGCTCGCCTGCTGCTTTGAGCAATTTGGCGCGGATTTGGTCGGGCATGTTGTTGATGTGCAGGCCGTTGTCTGCTTTGGCTGTGACCCAATCAATCAGGGTTTGCAGGTTTGGCAGGCTGATGTCGCTGCCTGCGCTGATTTGTTCGGCCATTTGCTCGATGATGATTTCGGGCAGGGTGCGGCTGTATTCGTCGGTTGATGCCATTTGTGTCTCAATGGCGAGTTGCGCCAACGGCATGGCTTGGTCTAGCGCGCCGGTGTCAATCATCCAAACCAAGAGCGTCGGAGTGACTTGGTCGTCTTCGGCGGCGCGGCCGGTATCGATAACGCCTTGAATCCAGTCGGAATAATTCGGAATCATGGCGGCTTTGGCTTTGATTTTGTCTTGGATTGAGGCGATATTTTTCAGAATCGCTTTGTCGTCTTTCAGGCTTTTGTAGAGGCGCTGATAGACTGACAGGGCGTTGAGGTCGATGTTGTCTGCCGCTGCATTGGCGGCATTGCTTTGGTCAAAATGTTGGCGGAGCAGTGTCATTTCAGACGGCCTTTCTTTTGTATTCGGGGGCTTGCGCCCCCTGTTTTTATTTGGTGTAGGTCAGGTTTTCAATCAAAACCGCCGCGCCATACTCTTCAACGATGAAGTCGATGTTTTTGGATTGCAGGCTCTCGAGCTGGTCTTTGCGTGGGTTGTCCACGATTTGGCGACGCTCGCCGCTGATTTGGTAGTAAATCGACAGATTTGACAACGGGGTAATCAGCAGGGTGTTTTGCGGCATGTTGGGGACGTACATGACCGGCAGGCCGCCTAATGTGCGCTCTTTGTTCAGACGGCCGCCTGATTCGATTTCGGTGGCTGTGTCGCCTGATTTGTTGACGATGCGCAGGTATTTGTCGCCAACGGTGCGGCGGCTTGCCAAGACGACGAAGTCGGAGCGGTCGGCGAATCGTTCGTCCATCATGACGTTGAGCGCGTCTGTGACGACGGCATCGAGGTTTTTATAATCGGTCGCGCCCGGGCCGTATGGGACGGTAGCTGTCGATGTGCCGGTAGTGCCGATGCAGCGTGATTTGTTTTCTTCGCGCATTTTTTGCAGCCAACCTTTGGCAACGTCTTGCAGCATTGCGTTTGAGGTTGCGTCAGAATCAGCGGCGCGGCTGGTGCCGTTCATTCCGATGGTTACTAACGACAAGGCAATGGATTCGGCGATTTTTTTGTTGATGTGTTTCGGGAAATCGGTCAGATGCGCCCATTGGTCGATTTCGTCGTAGCGCAGGGCGGCGTCGAAGTTGGTTTTCTCGAGCGTGTACTTGCGGCCTGTCAGGTTGTGAATCGGCTTCGGCTTGCGCTCTTTGCCTTGGGCTGATGTGTCGGTATTGCTGCCGATCAAGCCGGAAGAGAGGCCGATGACTTCGCCGACTTTTTCAGTTTTCGGGCGCAGGTTGATTTTTTGCAGCAGCTCGGTGTTTTGTGCGATTTCGTCGTACATGGTCTGCACGGCGGTCGGGGCGATGGTGTAGCCGTTGCTGACTTGCTCTTTGCTGATGCCTTGGGCGGCGGCAACGTCGGAAATCATCGCGGCGATGGCTAAACTCAATTTGGTCTGATTCATGATGCGCTTTCTGTGGTATTGGGTATTAGGGGGATGGGTGGATTTCGGTTTCTTACCAAGCAATGCGCGAGGCGGATTGACTGCCGCTGTGTTCTTGGCGTTGGCCGGTATATGGCGCTGCTTCGATTTCGGCTTTTAATTTGTCAAACTCGGCGCGCAGGGCGTTGTATTCGGTTTGCTGGGCTTCGATTTTTTCGTCCAGTTTTTCGATTAATTGGGCGGCTTTGCTAAAACCATCCCAGCCATCTTGCTTGATTTGCTGGCCGTCTTTTGGCTCGCTTGGTTGCTCCGGATTGATGGCTAGGGGTTCCGGCTGCTCCGGTTCTTTTTTGCCGAAGTATTTGGCAAATAGGCGGCTGAAAATGCTTTCTGCGTGTTCTTCGGTCAGCGGTTTGACGGTGTTGTCGGCTTGGTTGCTGTCTTGGTTGTTGTCTTGAGGCTTGGTCATGGCGATTTCCTGCGTTTCGGTTTGTCGGTAGGCGGTAAAGATTTTTTCTTCGGCCTTATTCTTGGCGGCGGTGTAGTTTGCGGTCGTGCCAAGACTTGCCGGGGTGTCGGTAATGGCGAGGCCGGTCAGGTAGGCCTTTTTGGTATCGGCAAAGCGCGGCGTGATTTCCATGCTTGTGTAGATTTTTTGGCCGCTGTCCCAGAGTTTCTGGAGGCTCTCGGTAATATTCAGCTTGGCCAGCAGGGCGGTTTTGGTTTCGTCCTTCGACCACGGCTCGGCTTTGAGTTCGACGACGTCGCCGTAGCCGCCTACGAAATCGGGGAACAAAAAATTCATGTGTTCGAGGTTGATGCGCGCGCCGTAGATTTCTGGGTCGTATTGCTCGGCCATTTCTTCCAGCTCTTTTGCCAAGATGGTGCGGCCGTCTGCGGTTTCGCCGCTGACGCCGATGACGCGCCAATCGGTTTTTTTATAGGTCATGTGGGTGGTCTCGCGTGTGAATGGGCATAGTTTGGCAAGCGGTGGACGGTTTTTCTATGCTTTGCGATTTTTGAGGATTTTTTTAAAAGGCGTTTGGGTTTAAGGCGGTCTGAAAATCATTGATTGTTTGGTTTTCAGACTTTTTTATTTTTTGAGAGATGACAAAAGAATCGTTAATCAAACCAAATGTCGATCCGCGCTTGATGGCGCGTGAGCTTTATTGGCAGGGCTGGCGTATTTCGGAGATTGCCCGACATCTTGGTCTTAAGGCTCCGGCGGTTTACTCGTGGAAAAGCCGCGATAATTGGGACGGCGGCAGTCCGGCGGTGCGCGTGGCTGCTTCGGCTGAAATGCGTTTGCATGTTTTGATTGCGCAGCCGAAGAAATCTGACGCTGACTATAAGGAAATGCGGCAGCTTTTTGCGCTGGTATCGGGCGGCAAGAAAGCCGACGCGCGTCAGCCTGATTTAAATGAGGTCGAGCAGGCGGCCGCGCCGGTGGTTTCAGACGGCCTGCCGTGGGATGTGCCGACTATCGACAAGCCGCCGCGTGAGCGTCGGGAGCGTGAGAATGTACGCGCGGCAACGAAGCCTGCGCCGAATAGTTTCACGGCAGAGCAGGTCTTGCGATTACAGGAAATCTTCAGGGAGCAGATGTTTGAATATCAGCAGATTTGGTACAACCAAAAGGTACGTTTCCGCAATCTGCTCAAAAGTCGTCAGATCGGGGCGACGTTTTTCTTTGCGCGCGAAGCATTGGTTGATGCGCTGACGACTGGCAAAAATAAGGTGTTTTTGTCGGCGTCTAAGGCGCAGGCGTTTCAATTTAAGCAGTATCAGATTGATATGGCGCAGATGGTCGGCGTTGAATTGAAGGGCGCTGATATTCGTTTGGGGAATGGTTCGGTCTTGTATTTTTTGGGGACGAACTCTCGCACGGCTCAAGGCCGTCATGGAGATTTATATGTTGACGAGTATTTCTGGATTCCCGACTTTAAAGAGTTGACGCGCCTGGCTAAGCCGATGGCCTCTCAAAGACAGTATCGTATTACTTATTTTTCCACGCCGTCGGCGGTTTCCCATCCGGCTTATTCGTTTTGGAATGGGGAGCAGTTCAATGAGGGGCGCGATAAGTCGGATCATATCAAACTGGATGTCAGCCATGCCGCGCTGGTTGATGGTCGCGCCTGCGAAGATGGGCAATGGCGGCAGATTGTGACGCTCTATGATGCAGAGCGGCGCGGCTGTAATTTGTTTGACCGCCAACAGCTTCTGCTGGAGAACTCGCCGGCGGAATTTCGTCAGCTCTTTATGTGTGAGTTTGTCGAGGACGGCGACAACGTTTTTGATTTCACGGCATTGCAACGCTGCGCGGTCGATTCTTGGGACGAGTGGGCGGAATTTTATAAGCCATTCGCGGCGCGCCCTGTTGGTAATCTGCCTGTCTGGTTGGGCTATGACCCTGCCGATTCAGGCGATGCGGCCGCGTTTGTGGCCGTTGTGCCGCCTCGTTTTGCTGGCGATAAGTTCCGCATTGTTGAGCGTCAGATGTTGCACGGCAATGATTTCCAAAGCCAGGCGGCCTTTATTAAAAAGGCTTTCGAGCGATACAACGTTCAGAAAGTCGTCATCGATAAAACTGGATTGGGCGCTGCTGTGTTCCAGATTGTGCAGGGATTCTATCCGCCTGTGGTCGGTGTTCAATACTCGATGCAGGAAAAGTATTTGATGATTAACAAGATGCACGCGCTCATGCGTGAGCGTCGCGTTGAGTGGGAGCTGGACTGGAAGGATTTCACGGCGGCTTTTATGAGTATTCGCACGGCTGTGACCGGCAGCGGCCGCAATGTGACTTATGTCAGCGGTCGGACGAAAGAGTTGAGCCATGCGGATGTCGCGTGGGCGGCGTTGCAGGTGTTCTACCAAGAGCCGCTCGACGGGGCGGCGGCGCGTGGTTCGGTTGATGTTTATTAATGAGAGGGTTTTATTATGACTAATGAGATTTTAAAAGAGGGCAAGTTTGACTGTGATGTCTTCTCGTTTGAGGATTATCAAGACGTTTACAGTCTTTTCGACTTTATCGGCTGCTTTGACAACGGCCACTGGTACGATCCGCCTGTCAACTTGTACGATGTCGAGCGTCTGCTGACTAAAGGGCTGCACCATGCGTCCGCATTGCTGGCAAAACTGAATATTCTCAAAGTCACTTTCAAGCCGACGGAATTTTTGAGCCGCTCGGAATTTGAAAAGCTGGCTTTTAATTATTTGGTTTTGGGCAATGGCTATCTTGAGATGCAGCGCAATCGGCTGGGCAAGGTCGTTGGAATGAAAAGCCGCTTGGCTTTGTACATGCGCCGCGCTTCAAACCTGAAAGACTTTGTCTATCTGCGGAATAATTTTGTACAGTTGAACTATGAAAAAATCTCCGGCGACGATGTGATCCATATCATGCAGCCGAATTTGAAACAGGAAATATACGGCGTGCCGTATTATCTGGCGGCGATGGATTCGATTGATTTAAATTCGGCGGCGACTAAGTTCCGCGTCCGTTATTATAAGAATGGTTCACACGCTGGCTTTATTCTCTATTCGACTGATACGCAGATTGACGAGGACGGCTGGGATAAGGTCAAGTCGCAGCTCCGTCAGTCGAAAGGCGACGGCAATTTTAAAAATGTTTTGCTGCGCGCTCCGGGCGGAAATCCTGACGGCATTAAACTGATTCCCATCGCGGAGGTCGCGGCAAAGGACGAGTTTCTCAATATCAAAGCCGTCAGCGCGGAAGATATGATGGCGATTCATCGCGTACCGCCTGCGCTGATGGGGATTGTTCCTAAGTCTGCCGGTGGTCTTGGCGACGCGATGACGGTGGCCAAAGTGTTTGCAACGAATGAGGTCAAGCCGTTGCAGCAAAGTTTTATTGACGTTAATGAGCGGATCGGGCTTAAAGTTTTTGACTTCGATAGCTATCAAGTCGAAGAGCCAACGCCTAAATAAAATCAAACTCAAAAGAAAAGCTGAATCCATTTTTTTCGGATTCAGCTTTTTTATTTTTGGGAATTTTGACCGGCCGCGGAGCGGCTCGCCGCGCACTGCCCTCCGCGCCTCCGCATTAAAAAAATCCTCTGCATTTTTATGCAGTCGGGCGATATACTCAAAGTCTTATATTCTGACGGTCTTTGATATATTTTTTATTACGCGTTTTTTATGCGATTTTACGCAAAATTCCGCGTTTTCTTTCTAAATTATTCGCTGTCTTTTTGACGGCGGTATTTTTCGCGTAATGCCATCACATCACGGCCAAATAATTCCAACGCTTCGCGGCGTTCCTCTAGCAGTTCAGAGCGGTCGTAGGCTCTCTCCGTCTTGTCTGCGATTCCGTGTGAAAGCAATAATTCCCCTACGTCTCGGCGGATTTTGTGTTTTTCGCGGAGGTACGTTCTGGCAAGACTTCGGAGGCCGTGGGCGGTCGTGTCTAGTTTCATTTTCCGCCGCAGTTTCAGTCGTACGGTTTCACGGTCTAGCGATTTTGTAAAGCCGCTTCCTTCAAATAAATAAATTCCGTTGACGTTGAGCTTGATAGCCTCGTTATAAATTTGCAGCAGGGCCGATGATAACGGCACGATGTGCGGCCGCGTCTTCATCCGCTCAAGTGGGATTTCCCATATTTTCTGCTCAAGGTCAATTTCTTTGAGTAGCGTCCCGGCGGCTTCAGACGGCCTCGTCATGCTTAAGAGTTGCCAATAAATCAGCAGGCGCGCACGGTCGCCGATACCGACGGCGGTTTCCAGCTTTTCGATTAGTACCGGCAGCTCATCATATTTTAAAGACTTAAAGTGTCGCTCTTTTGGCTTGTCGAAAACCTGCTTTCCGATAACGGTCACGGGGTTGCTCTTCAATGTCCCGTCGGCGACGTAGTAGTCGAACATCAGATTTAAATTCCCCTTTACGCGCCGCAGATATTCCAACACGCCGCGCGCTTCCATTTTCCGGAGCATTTCGACAATCTCGGCCGTCTCGATTGTGCGAATGTCGCGGCCTTTAAAAACAGGGATTGCGTTCAACTCAAGCGCAGACAATACGGCTTTTGCATAACGCGGCGCTTTTCCGCTGCCATCTTTGCCGCCCGATCTAGCCCAGCGGTCATACCAAATCGCCAAGCAATTTTCAAATCGATATTTCGCAGCCACGTCATCGGAAATTATTTTAGGGTCTTTCCCTTCGGTAATTTTTTTTAATATTTCCTCTCGCCATTGCCTTGCGTCTGCGAGGCCGAATTTCGGGAAAAGTCCCAGTGTCAGCGTGTCTGCTTTGCCATCGGTAGGGCGGCGATATTGAAGCCGCCATGACTTCTTGCCTGATGGAAGCACCCAAAGAGCGAGGCCGCCGCCATCAGACAGCTTGTACATTTTATCTTTTGCGCGCGCGGCTTTGACTTGTGCCAGCGTCAACGGGATCACGATTTTGGGCATTTTCTAATCCGTTTTCATCTAATACCAAATAAAATACCACAAAAAAACAAAAAAGATTTAAACCTGTTTAAAAGCGTTTTGCAATTTGAATAAGAAAAAGCCCTTTAAATACTTAATATTTAAAGGGCTTTTTTCAGTTTTTGAAAAGTTCGTAAAACTTTTAAAAGTATCTATGGCAGAGAGGAAGGGATTCGAACCCTCGATACGCTATTCACGTATACACGCTTTCCAGGCGTGCGACTTAAACCACTCATCCACCTCTCTGTGGACTATTATCCTGAGTTGTTATTCAGAATAATGTGAAAACTTGACTGATTGATTTATCAGTGGTGCCCAGGAGAAGACTCGAACTTCCACACCCGTGAGGATACTAGCACCTGAAGCTAGCGCGTCTACCAATTCCGCCACCTGGGCAATTTAAATTTTCTTAAGCAAAGAAGCACCAAATTATTTGGTGCCCAGGAGAAGACTCGAACTTCCACGCCCGTGAGGACACTAGCACCTGAAGCTAGCGCGTCTACCAATTCCGCCACCTGGGCTTTGCTTTATTCTTCAATTTAAGGTAGAGTTGACTACCTGAACTGCGAAGAAGCAGCTATTATATATTTTAAAAAAAGAATGTCAACTATCAAAATGAACAAAAATACTAAATCTTTAAATTTACGAGAAAAAGACCCGTATTTGGAGCGGGAGAAACAACGTTACGCTCATCCGTTGCCCAGCCGTGAGTGGGTCATTGAATTATTGGAACAAAAAGGTGTGCCGACCAAAATCGAAGCTTTGGCACATGAATTGTCGATTGCAGAAGATGAATATGAATTCTTCGAGCGCCGTCTGAAAGCGATGGCGCGCGATGGTCAGGTGTTGATCAATCGACGTGGCGCGGTGTGTGCGGCAGAAAAATTGGCATTGGTTAAATGCCGTGTCGAAGCGCATAAAGACGGCTTTGGTTTTGCCGTGCCGCTAACGCCGACAGGCGAGGGCGATTTTGTTTTGTATGAGCGTCAGATGCGCGGCGTGATGCACGGGGATATTGTTACCGTTCGTCCTGCCGGTATCGACCGCAGAGGCCGTCGTGAAGGTACGGTTTTGGATGTGGTGGAGCGTGCGCAGTCTAAAGTGGTCGGCCGTTTTTATATGGATCGCGGCGTGGCTATTTTGGAAGCCGAAGACAAGCGTTTGAGCCAAAGTATCGTGTTAGAGCCTGAAAGCGTGGCGCACTTTAAACCGCAATCCGGCCAAGTGATTGTGGCTGAAATTGAGACGTATCCTGAAGCGCATCGTCCTGCTGTGGCTAAGCTGATTGAAGTGTTGGGCGATTATGCCGACAGCGGTATGGAAATCGAAATTGCTGTACGCAAGCACCATTTGCCTCATCAATTCAGTGAAGCATGTGTCAAAGCCGCGAAGAAAATTCCTGATCATGTGCGTAAAACCGACTTGAAAGGGCGCGTGGACTTACGCAATTTGCCTCTGGTAACCATTGATGGCGAAACTGCACGGGACTTTGACGATGCGGTTTTTGCTGAAAAAGTCGGCCGCAATTACCGTTTGGTGGTGGCGATTGCCGATGTCAGCCATTATGTCCGTCCTGATGACGGAATCGATGTGGATGCTCAAGAACGCAGTACCAGCGTGTATTTCCCACGCCGTGTGATTCCGATGTTGCCGGAGAAGTTGTCCAACGGTATCTGCTCGCTCAATCCTGATGTCGAACGCCTGTGTATGGTGTGCGATATGGTGATTACCTATGCCGGCAATATCAAGGAATACCGTTTCTATCCGGCAGTAATGCGTTCTCATGCGCGACTGACTTACAATCAAGTTTGGGATTGGATTTCAGACGGCCAGGATCATCCGTTTAAGCAACAAATCGATACTCTGTATCAGTTATTTAAAATCTTGCAGAAAAAGCGTTTTGAGCGTGGCGCGGTTGAGTTTGAGAGCGTTGAGACTCAGATGATTTTCGACGACAACGGTAAAATCGATAAGATTGTTCCTGTTGTCCGCAACGATGCGCACAAGCTGATTGAAGAATGTATGTTGGCGGCGAATGTTTGCGCGGCAGAATTTTTGCTGAAGAACAAACATACGGCTTTGTTCCGCAATCACTTGGGCCCGACTCCCGAAAAACTGGCCACTTTACGCGAGCAACTTGGTTTGCTGGGGCTGAGTTTGGGTGGCGGCGATAATCCGACGCCGAAAGACTATGCTGCGCTTGCCGAGCAATTTAAAAACCGTCCGGACGCGGAGCTGTTGCAAGTAATGATGTTGCGTTCTATGCAACAGGCGGTTTATGAGCCGCATTGCGACGGTCACTTTGGTCTGGCTTATAGCGCATATGCACACTTTACTTCACCTATCCGCCGTTATCCGGATTTGACGGTTCATCGTGCCATCAAGGCTGTATTGAACGGACAAACTTACCAACCCAATAAAACCTGGCAGGCTTTGGGCGTGCATACCTCTTTCTGTGAGCGTCGTGCCGATGATGCCAGTCGCGATGTGGAAAACTGGTTGAAAACTTATTATATGCGCGACAAAGTCGGCGAAGTCTTCAGTGGTAAGATTTCGGGCATGACCAGCTTCGGTATTTTTGTAACGCTGGACGATATTCATATTGACGGCTTGGTTCATATCAGCGATTTAGGTGAAGATTATTTCAATTTCCGTCCTGAAATTATGGCGATTGAGGGTGAACGCAGCGGTGTCCGTTTCAACATGGGTGATACGGTCACTGTAAAAGTTGCGCGAGCCGATTTGGATACCAGCAAGATTGATTTGACCTTAGTCAGCGGCGGTTCAGTCGGTAAGAAACGAGGCAGTAGAAAAGCGAAACCTGTGAGCAAGCCGATAGCTGCTGACAAGTCTGTCGAAAAGCGTAAGCGTAAACTTTCGGTTAAAGAAATTGATGAAGCGTTGGCTGCTCCCATGAAGGCAAAGAAGAGCAAGGTGAAAAGTAAACCTGCTCCTAAGCCCACTAAGCCAAGTAAACCTAAAGCTGCAAGCAAGAAAAAGGCGCAGGCGAAAACAGCTTCCGTCAAAGCCGGAGGTAAAAATAATGCTCAAGGTAAAAGCGTGAAGATTAAAGTGAAGAAAGCTGCTAAGAAATAAGCCGCATTCAATTCAGGCCGTCTGAAAAGTTTCAGACGGCCTGAATTTGTGATTTTATAAATAAAACCAAGGATAAATAAGATGATAAAACTATACGGTATTCCCAATTGCGATACGGTTAAAAAAGCGCGCAGTTGGTTGGCGGAAAACGGCATTGAGTTTGAGTTTGTAGATTTTAAGAAAAACGCCCCAACTGCCGAATTGATTGATGGCTGGCTGAAGCAAGTAGCTTTGGAAATTTTGCTCAATAAAAGAGGCACGACTTGGCGCAAATTGGATAAAGATGTGCAAGAATCTACCGCGACAAAAGAAGGGGCGATTGCTTTGATGGTGGAAAATCCCAGCATCATCAAGCGGCCTGTATTGGTCAAAGAAGGACAGGTTCATGTCGGATTTTCAGTAGAAGCGTATCAGGAAATTTTCGGATAAGGCATTTTTAGGTTTTTAGGCCGTCTGAAAAAGCAAGCCTCGAAAAAATACGTTACAATACGCGCTTTGAGCCTGTTTTCAGGATTTTAAGATTTTTGCGGTAGCATTTTCCGGCTGCCGCGCCAAACTTTTCTTTCGGATAAATATGTTCCATATTGTTGAAAAATATAAAACACCCGCCCAGATTGTTTTAGGTATCATCGGTCTGACCTTTATCGGATTCGGTGCCAATAATTTGTCTTCGCCGGGTTCTGATTACATTGTCAAAGTCGGGGATGAGAAGGTCAGCGAACATGCTTTACAGATTGCGATACAAAATGAGCAGGCTGCCGGCAATAATGCGCCTTCGCGTGATGCGATATTCCAATCTTTATTGCAACGTGCTTACCTGAAGCAGGGCGCCAAGCTGATGGGCATTGCTGTGTCTCAGGAACAAATCAAGCAAGTTATCGTGGATGATCCGAATTTCCATGATGCTTCCGGCAAATTCAGTCAGGATTTGCTCAAGAAGTATTTGGATCAGCGCAAAATGACAGAGGATCAGTTTGTTGAAGATATCCGCGAACAGTTCCAGTTGCAAAATCTGTTGAATTTGGTGCAAAACGGTGCGTTGGTCAGCGATGCGCAAGCGCGTCAGTTGATTAACCTGACCCAAGCCACCCGTACCATCCGTTCATTTACATTTAGCCCTGAAGCATTTGCGGCACAAGTAAAAGTAGATGATGCGGCTTTGCAAAAGTATTATGAAGCGCATAAGAAAGATTACTTGATTCCTCAAGCCGTTAAGCTGGAATATGTGGCTTTGAACATCAAAGATTTGGCTGACAAGCAAACCGTCAGTGCGGAAGAAGTACAAAAAGCTTACGACAGTAAAAGCGTAGATTTGTCGCCAAGAGCCGAAATTGCGCATATTTTCATTCCTGTTATGCCTAACGGAGATGAAGCAAGTAATGCGGAAATTAAAGCAGAAGTGGACAAAATGGCTGCAGAGCTCAAAGCGCACCCAGATGCTTTTGCCGAGCTGGCGGCCAAGTACTCCAAAGATTTGTCCAGTAGCAATAAAGGCGGCAATTTGGGCTACCTGAGCAAAAGCGGCGGTAGCGGCTTTGGACCTGAATTCGATAAAGCGGCATTTGCATTGGGCAAAGGCGAAGTCAGCGATACCGTTAAATCGTCTTTGGGTTATCACGTTATCAAAGTTTTGAATGTCGAAGCTGAGCCGACTTTGGAACAAGCCAAAGCGCGTATCGAAACGGCTTTGAAACTGAAAAAAGCAGCTTCTGCCTTTAACGCGGCCAAAGAAAAATTGGGTGAAGATACTTTCAATGATCCATCTTCTTTGGCAAAAGCAGCCGCCAATTCAGGCTTGAAAGTGGAAAACTTGGATGAGTGGGTAACCAAAGCGGGTGCGAAAGAGGCCGGTTTGCCTGAAGCGTTAATTAATGCTGCGTTTAGCGACGATGTACTGAAGAAAAAACACAATTCTGAAGTCATTGCCATTAACAACGAAACCGTTTGGGTTATTCGTGCGAAAGAAGTGCGCGAAGAGAAAATTGCACCATTTGCAGAAGTTAAAGACACTGTCCGTGCAGCATATCTGCGTTCTGAAGCCGCCAAACTGGCAGAGAAAAAAGCCCAGGAAACTTTGGCCGCATTGAAAGCCGGTAAAGCTGCCGATGTTCAATGGTCGCCTGTTTCTCAATTGAGCGCGCAAGATGCACGTAAAACCATGTCTCCTGAAGCTTATGCGGCTTTGCTGAAAGCGCGTCCTGTCGGTGGTAAACCTGCGTACGCATTGTTGGAAGGTATGCCTGCACCAGTGATTATGGAAGTTCAGAGCGTTTCTGCTCCTGAAAATGCCGATTCACAGATTCCGGCTGCTAAACAGGCTTTGGTTCAGCAGCTTTCTGCCAATGTTTTCGATGCCTTGCTCCAGTATTTAGGTAAGAAAATCGATCGTACGCAAGGTGCACAACAAGTTAATAATGCTGCCGAATAAGCAGAAATATTAGAGTAGGGCAGCCGGATGAATTCCGGCTGTTTTCTTATTTTTAGCTATCTTTTTAAAGGCCGTCTGAAATCATGAGTAAAAATCCTGATGCCTTTGTCCGTTTGATTAATGCATTAAAAATCCTGCCCAATGTCGGCCCGAAATCCGCACAACGCATGGCTCACCAGCTTTTACAGTACAAACGCGAAGAAGCGCAGGAGTTGGTAGATGCTTTGCAGTTTGCCTTGAGGCAGGTGCAGCATTGTCGGATGTGTAATACATTTTGCGAAGGCGATTTGTGTGAAATTTGCGCCGACGAAAAACGCGAGAAAAGCCGCTTGATGATTGTGCATATGCCGGCAGATGTTTCCAGTATGGAGGCGGCCAATTGTCATGATGGCCTGTATTTTGTTCTGATGGGGCAAGTCAGTCCGGCGCAGGGCATGGATATTTCGGCAGTGGCATTAGATAAGCTGGTTGCCCGTTTGCAGGCGAGTGATATTGAGGAAATTATCATTGCAACCAACTTCACAGCCGAAGGCGACGCGACAGCATATGTATTGGCGGAATTGTTTAAAAATCTTCCTTATAAAGTCAGCCGGTTGGCAAGGGGAATCCCTTTGGGCGGCGAGATGGAATATGTAGATGCCGGTACTTTGGCTCAGGCTGTTTACGATAGAAGAAATATCCAATCTTAAATACCAATATAAAAAGGCCGTCTGAAAGTCTTTCAGACGGCCTTTTCATTGATTAAATCAGATTATTTGCAGCTGACGCCTTGAATTTGAGGCGTATCGCCGTTGCCGACTTTAAATGCGCATTTGGTTGCGCTGCTGCCGGATACGGTAACAACACCGTTTCCGCTGTTGAGGCTGACAGGTTCTTTTACGCCCATGCCGACAGCAGTGGCTGCCAGTTTTTGAACATCGGCGTCGGAGTAAGCGGTATTGTTTGAACTGATTTTGATTTCTTTGGCGGCATATGCATTGAAGCTGAATGACAAACCTACAGCTACGGATACGAGGGCCAAGAATTTTTTGCTGTTCATTAGTGTATTTCCTTTTTGATGGTGACAAAGTGTGTCACAGCTTCAGAATAAGGGCGATTGGCCGATTGTGCAAGTTTTTCGGCGGAATTTACGGGAAGATACATGGTTTTACATACACTTTATCCCTGAATGCTACATCAGTTGGGCAATCGGACGACCTGTCGGTTTTACGGTACAATAAGCCTTTTTTGACAAACGAATGAGGCATTTTTGAATGGCTTCTTTAGAAACTTGGATAGGCCTGCGCTATCTGCGTGCGAAAAAACGCAACGGCTTTATGTCATTTATTACCATGATTTCAATCGTCGGTATCGCCTTGGGTGTAACGGCGCTGATTGTGGTGTTATCGGTAATGAATGGATTTCAGAAAGAGATACGCGGTCAATTGTTGAACGTCGCACCTCATGCAGAAATCGGCTATTACGATGTCGGCAGTGCGCCGGGTTGGCAGAGTTTGCGCGAATTTGTAAAAGGCAAAAAGGAAGTATTGGCCAGTGCGCCTTATGTTTCCGATCAGGCTTTGCTTGCCAATGCCGGTGAAGTGCGCGGTGTGCAGATACGCGGTATTTTGCCGTCTGAAGAAAAAAATGTCGTTGATTATGGCAAGGATATGCCGGCCGGCAGTTTTGACGATTTGAAGCCGGGCGAATTTGATATTATTTTGGGTCAAGGGCTTGCTGAGGCATTGGGCACGGAGATTGGCGGTAAAGTTACTGTGATTACGCCGGAGGGTAATGTCACTCCTGCCGGCGTGGTGCCGCGCTTGAAGCAGTTTAATGTGGTTGGTGTAGTAAAGACTGGTGTTTATGAAGTCGATAACACATTGGCCATGACGCATATCAAGGATGCGCAAGTCTTATATCGCCTGGGAGAAAATGTCGGTGGGCTGCGTTTACGATTGGCTGATCCTCAGAATGCGCCGTCTTTCATTGCCAAGTTGATTCCTGATGCTAAAAAAGATGAAGTATGGGTGCGCGACTGGACGTTTAACAACCGCAGCTATTTTGAAGCCGTTGAGTTGGAAAAACGCATGATGTTCATTATTTTGACACTGATTATCGCGGTTGCTGCGTTTAACCTCGTCTCGTCTTTGGTAATGGCGGTAACGGAAAAACAAGCCGATATTGCGATTTTGCGCACTTTAGGTTTGTCCCCGGGCGGCGTCATGAAGATTTTCTTGGTGCAGGGCGCATTTGCGGGGTTCTTCGGTACGCTTGTGGGCGTGGTATGCGGTGTCTTGCTGGGTTGGAATGTCGGTAAGATTGTCGCGTTTTTTGAAGACCTGTTTGGCGTGCATTTGATTAACTCACAGGTTTATTTCATCGATTACCTGCCTAGTGATGTGAACTTGAAGGATGTCGCCGTTATTGCCTGCATTTCGCTTGGCTTGGCATTTATTGCCACACTGTATCCGAGCTGGCGTGCTGCAAAAACCCAACCTGCGGAGGCTTTGCGCTATGAGTAAGACAATTTTGAAATGTACCGGCGTTGGCAAAAGCTATAATGACGGCGCATTGAATGTACAAGTGTTGAATCATTTAGATTTTGAAGTTGCCGAAGCGGAAAGCGTGAGTATCATCGGTTCGTCAGGCAGCGGTAAATCTACATTACTGCACCTTCTCGGTGGTTTGGATATGCCGTCTGAAGGCAAGGTAATACTGATGGATCAGGATTTGGGTGGTTTGAGCCAAAAACAGTTGGGCGAATTGCGCAACCGTTATTTGGGCTTTGTGTATCAGTTCCACCATCTATTGCCTGAGTTTTCTGCGTTGGAAAATGTCATGATGCCGCTTTTAATCGGCAAAATGCCCAAAGCGATGGCTGAGGAGAAGGCTGTCAAGATGCTGAAAAAGGTTGGCTTGGATAAGCGTATGCTGCATCGTCCGAGCGAACTTTCCGGCGGTGAGCGTCAGCGTGCGGCGATTGCCCGTGCTTTGGTTAATGAGCCGAAATGCTTATTGGCGGATGAGCCGACGGGGAACCTTGACCGTAAAAATGCGCAAAATGTGCTGGACATGATGCTGGATTTGAAACGCGAATTGAACACCAGCCTGATTGTGGTGACCCATGATGACGAGCTGGCTGAGCGTTTCGACCGAGTAATGACCATGAAAGACGGCAGCCTGCAAGTGCTGCAATAAGGTTTATTTCAGGCAAATATTTTATGTTTTGAACGGTATAATAGAGGCCGTCTGAAAAATAGGTTTTCATTTATGGAAACGCTGTTTTTCAGACGGCCTTTTTTTCCATATCAATCAATCCTGAGCCATGAATCCGACCGACTCTATCCTTTCCTCTGCCGCAGATGCGGCTATAGCGTTTTTCCGCCGCCACGAAGTACAGGGCGCATCCGTTATTGAGCCTTATGTGGTGCGACTGTTTGCAGCCTTGCAAAACGGGCATTCGTTTATTTACTTGGATAAAGCGGATGTCGATGCCTTAAGCAACTTGCCGAACTTGGTCGGTAATGCGGATAAACCGCTTATCCTGCAAGGCCGGAAATTATTTTTAGGGCGAATGTGGCAGTTGGAGCATGATTTGGCTGTTGAAATCAAACGGCTGGCCAGTGCAGAGGTGGAAGAAGTGAATTTCATGGCGGCTTCAAAAAGCCTGAGCGACTGGTTTGATACTAAAGACAGTAAAGAGCAACGGGATGCTGCGGCTTTGGCTTTGCTGCAAAACTTTATGCTGATTACAGGCGGGCCGGGTACGGGTAAGACGACGACCGTAGCAAAGCTTTTGGGTCTGATCTGCAATAACAGTACGAAGCTGCCCCGTATCGCTTTGGCGGCGCCGACGGGCAAAGCGGCTGCGCATATGGCACGGGCTTTGCAACGTGCTTTGGACGGTTTTAATTTGTCTCCAAGCATTAAAGCGCATTTGGAAAACTTGGAAGGGCAGACTGTTCATCGATTGTTGAAACTGAGGCCGCCGCAAATGCGTCCTGCGTTCAATCATGAACATCCGCTCGCTTTGGATGTTTTGGTGGTAGATGAGGCTTCGATGTTGGATTTGCCGCTGGTGTTGGATTTGTTGCGCGCCGTGCCGACCGGCTGTCGTTTGGTGTTGCTTGGCGATGAAAACCAGTTGCCGTCGGTTGGGTTGGGTGCTGTGTTGGCGGCATTATCGCGTCCGACAGCTTTGGATAAAGAAACCACTGAAAAGTTGGAAGTATACCTGCCTAATCATGGCTTTGAGATTAAAGAGCGACCACAGGCTTTATCGCAAAACAATGCCAAATTGACGTTCAGCCACCGTTTTGGTGCAGACAGCGGTATCGGTTGTTTGGCGAGGGCGGTGGTGTCCGGGGAAAAGCAAACTGCGGTCGAACAGTTTGACAAGTTCCCCAAAGAATTGGAAATGAAATCAGGCCGTCTGAAAGAGCAGGTTGCCTTGCTGTATCAAAAGCAACAGGATTATTGGCAGGCTGTGGCAGAGAATAATGTTGCACTCGCCTATGGTCATGCGGCCGATGTGGTGGTATTGGCAGCTTGGCGGCAGGATGCGGATGATTTGAATCAGGCTTATCAAGAATACTTGCAACGACAAGGCAAGGCTTCGGGCGAAACGCCTTGGTTTGCCGGACAAATCATCATGATTACGCACAATGATTACATGCTGGAAGTGTTTAACGGCGACATTGGGCTGATTATGCCGGATAAAGAATCGTTGAATGGCTTGTCTGCATATTTTCCTGAGAAAGATGGATTCAAAAAAATTGCCATCAGTCGTTTGCCTGATTTTGAATCGGCTTTTGCCATGACGGTGCATAAGAGCCAAGGTTCGGAATATCGGGAAGTATGGTTGTTGCCTCCGTCAGTGCCTACAACGACGGAAAGCGAAGAGGAAGCCCGAGGTTTGGATAAGGCTCTGCTTTACACGGCCATTACCCGTGCGCGTGAACGTTTTATATTTTGGGGAAATGCGGAGGAATTATGTCAGGCTGTGGGATGCCATCAAAAACGCAGGACGGCATTGGCCGATGCCTTGATATGGCAGTTTGAACAGCCTGATGAGCAGGCTTCCGTTTGACCTGAATCAAGAGGCCGTCTGAAAGAGGATAAAGCGTTTAAATCTGCTTGACTGGTTACACTAATTTACATACGATAAAAATAATTAGTAAATAAAATGAATGATTTATACGAAATTCATAATGTTGTACGCTTTATCGAATACTTCACTTTCAATACCTTCTTTTGGAGAGTCGGCATGAAATTTCAAACCAAACTGATTGCAACCTGTATTTTATTGGCTTCATCATCTTATTCTTTGGCGGAAAATGCTGATGGCGGGCATGATGCGGCGGCTTTGGCCACCACCAACGATTACGTCAATTCCGGCAGTATCATTCGCAAAGATGACGATAAAATCAGCATTTTCAATGATTTGTTGACTGTAAATGGTGGCTTGCGCGTACGTGCAGATACCAAAGACATCAATGCCAACAACAGCAGCATCAATCCGACGCCTGAAGATACCAATGCCAACTTCAATGCGGAGTTTTGGTTACGCGCAAAACTGTATAAAGATTGGAAATTGGTGGCGCAAATCGAGCCGAATATCGATTTGGAAACCGGTAAATTCAACGGCGATCATGATGTGCCGGTCAATAAACTGTATGCCGAAGGTACTTTGTACAACAACATTAAAGCGCGTGTCGGTAAATTTGGTGCGTTCTCTTCCTACGGCCGTGTTTGGGATACTGCAGTAACCGGCGGCGAAATCTTCTTCGACAATAAAACCCTGCCTACCAAAATTTATGCAGGCCGCCGTACTGGCAATCTGAACGACAACGCATGGGGCATTGGCGGCCGCCGCAGATATTTTGCCGCGGTTCAAAGCATGTTGCCTGTGAATGAGAATATCAACGTCGGCGCAACAGTCAGCTACATGAAGGACATTGATGTACGCGGTGCGAAGAAAAATGCGGTCTTCGGAGAAATCGGTACGGACATCAAGTTTAATGATGATTGGCATTGGATGGCCGCAGTCAGCAAGTCCAATATCAAAGCCTATAATGATGCCGGACAAAAAATCAAAAATGATGGCGTGTTCACTGAAGTACGCTATAAATCAGCCGACTGGAACGTCCGCAATTCTTACGACGTATTTTTGAACTACCGCCGTGTCGGTTCGTTGTCCGGTGTCTCTTCTGTTGAGGATTACAGCAAAAACGTCCAAGGCGTGCAAATTGGTGCGACCTATATTCCTTGGAAAAACTGGAAACTCAAAGGCTTCTATTTGGCCGGCAAACAGGTTACGCCTACCGTCGGCATGGATAAGCAGGACGTAAACGTTATTCGTGGTCAGTTAGAATATAAATTTTAATCATCACAAATAAAAAACAGGCAGGATGTCCTGCCTGTTTTTGGTTTTCAGACGGCATGGATATAGGGCCGTCTGAAACAATGGAAGAAACGCTTTACCAGCTATCGCGCTTCATACGGTCAAGCTGGCGGCGGTCGCGTTTGGTTGGGCGTCCGTCCGGATAAGCGGCACTGATGCGGCTGGCTTGGTCGAGTTGTTTTTGAGCCTCGCGTTCGGCAGCCGTTTTCATGTCTTCTTCGTAGAGTAAACGTGCTTCCGGTGCCGGGCGGCGTTGATGATTGAGTGCGGCAACTTTGAATTTGTAGGGAAGGGAGTTCAAAGTCATGTCGATGGTGTCGCCGGCGGAAATATTTTTGCTGTTTTTCACCTTCGAGCCGTTTACCAAAACCCTGCCCAGCTCAATATGTTTTTGTGCCAGCGCGCGGGTCTTGAAAAAGCGCGCGGCCCACAGCCATTTGTCCAAGCGCATGGACGAATTGTCATGATCGTTTTTCATAGCCTGTTTGAAATGATTGAACTGGATTGAAGTTTATCATAAGATACGGCACTTCATGCGTTTAGTGCAGCTATACTATTTCTTTGTTAAAGGCCGTCTGAAAGATTTTTTATTGCAAAAGATGGCAGTTTCCCTTTGAGAAATGCTGTCAAATACGTCTGATTAGCGTATCATGTCAGCAACCGTTACCGAGAGCTTTGTTTTATGAAACCCGTTTTTTTGGACTTCGAACAACCCATCGCCGAATTAACCAATAAAATTGACGAGTTGCGATTCGTACAAGACGAATCTGCCGTCGATATTTCCGACGAGATTGCCAGACTGCAAAAGAAAAGCAACGAGTTGACCAAGTCGATTTTCAGCAAGCTGACTCCGGCTCAAATTTCACAAGTGTCCCGCCATCCGCAACGTCCTTATACTTTGGACTATATCAACGGTATTTTTACCGATTTTGAAGAGCTGCACGGCGACCGCCATTATTCTGACGATCATGCCATTGTCGGCGGTTTGGCACGTTTCAACGGCCAAAGCGTGATGGTTATCGGTCATCAGAAAGGCCGTGATACCAAAGAAAAAATCCGCCGCAATTTCGGTATGCCGCGTCCTGAGGGTTACCGTAAAGCACTGCGCTTGATGAAGACTGCCGAAAAATTCAATATTCCGGTCATGACCTTTGTCGATACCCCGGGCGCGTATCCGGGCATTGGCGCGGAAGAACGCGGCCAGTCTGAAGCCATCGGCCGTAATTTGTACGAACTGACCCGCCTGCATGTGCCGGTATTGTGTACTATCATTGGCGAAGGCGGTTCGGGTGGAGCGTTGGCAGTGGCTGTCGGCGACTACGTCAATATGCTGCAATACTCGACTTATTCGGTGATTTCTCCCGAAGGTTGCGCTTCTATTCTTTGGAAAACTGCTGAAAAAGCAGCAGATGCCGCGCAAGCATTGGGTATTACCGCCAAACGCCTGCAAGAATTGGATGTCATCGATAAAGTAATTGATGAGCCTTTGGGCGGCGCACACCGTGATTTTGAAACCACAATGAAAAACGTTAAAACCGTTTTAGAACAGCAATTAAGCGAAGCGCAAAGCATGACCATGCCTGACTTGCTTTCCCGCCGTTTCGACCGCATTATGGCTTACGGTAAATTTACCGATAAATAAGTTTGACTGTTGAAAAAGCAAGCAGATGCCGTCGCTGCTTGCTTTTTTTGTGTTCTATTTTTGAGTCATTCACAATTTCAGGCCGTCTGAAATGTCGCAACTATCTCCTGATTCCCTATTTAAAAGTTTTCAAGCAGCTTTTCCTGATTTGCCGAGCCATACTGTTGTTGAAGTTGGCTTGAGTGGCGGATTGGATTCTGTCGTCCTGCTGCATCTTTTGCATCGGATGCGTGAATTTCGCCATTTTGATTTGCGTGCCGTCCATGTTCATCATGGTTTAAGTACCAATGCCGACAGCTGGGCTAAATTTTGTCAGGATTATTGTCAGGGTTTGAATGTTGCCTTACGGGTATGCCGTGTCAATGTGGAAAAACAAGGAAAAGGTTTGGAAGCGGCGGCCAGGGCTGCCCGATATCAGGCATTTTCAGACGGCCTGAAGAAAATCATTGTTTTGGCCCATCACCGCAATGATCAAATCGAAACATTTATGTTGTCGGCTGTGCGCGGGGGGGGATTGCGCGGTATGGCGGCGATGCCGGTATGGCGTGATTTGAATGAAGAGATTCAAATCTGGAGGCCGCTTTTGGCATTTTCCCGCCAGGAACTGGCTGAGTATGCGCAACAGTGGGGATTGTCTTTTGTCGAAGACGAGAGTAATGAAGATTCCGGCTATTTACGCAATTGGATGAGAAATCAGGCTTTGCCGCAATGGCAGCAACGTATTCCGAATTTTGAGCGGCAAATTTGTGCCAATGTTCGATTATTGCAGGAAGATTTGCATCTTTTAGATGAATTGATTGAGTCTGAATACCAGCGCATCAGTCCAAACGGAATATTCAGTATCAGCCTGTGGCGGCAATGTACGCCGCTTTTGCGTCGTCGGCTGCTTTGGTATTTTTTGCGAAAGCAAACGGAATCATTGCCGTCTTATCACAGTATTGCCGATTTTGCCCGAGTATTGGAAACCGCAGATCAGGCGCAGTTGAATTTGCCAGACGGAGAACTGGTCGCATATCGGAATCAGCTGTTTGTTTGTCAGGAAAGTGAGTTTCAAAAACTACCTTGGTATAATGGCAGGGAAGTTCGAGGCCGTCTGAAAGATATTTTGCTGGAAAATGGTTTTGTTTTATTACCGTTTAAGGGAGGTTTGTCAGAAGAGGAGTTGGAGAAGCAGGCGGTACTTCGAAGTGTGGTCAAAGGCGATGTGATTCAGTCAGGACAAAGGGAAAAATCAGTCGAAAAACTATTGCAAGAGTGTCATATTGTGCCATTTGTCCGTAAATATTGGCCGATTATCGTAAGTATGGGCAACAAGTGCCTTGCTGTTGTTAATCTTCGGGTGGGAAGCGATGTTCGAATGGAACAAGGTTATTTACCTGTTCATGAGAAGTTAGCCAAATATATAGCAAAAGATAAAGTGATTAACTCTAAGTTTGGTAACTATTAGTAATTAAACTACTTTATTAAGTCCATGTATATCAAGAAATATAGTCAGTGTTAGAGTATCTATACGAATAAACTTTGGCAATTGAGTGTAATCTCGTGGAACTATTTCAAAGCGTTGCTGTCTTTACTGTGCACAGCACGCTTTACTATTTTTGGTTTAAAGCAGTAAAACGATTAAAGGTTGAATATGAACGATCGCCAAATAGATCAAGTTTTGGTGGAGCGCGCACAGAAAGGTGACCATAAGGCATTCGAGATGCTGATGTCCAAGTATCAGCGTCGGCTAAACAGACTGATTTCCCGTTTTATTCAGGATGAGCATGAAGTGCACGATGTAACCCAAGAAGCAATGATTAGGGCTTATCGTGCGCTGGCAAATTTTCGTGGAGAAAGTGCATTTTATACATGGCTGTACCGTATCGGTATCAATACGGCAAAGAATTTCCTGACCACTTCGGGTCGCCAGTTTTTTGTCAGCTCGGAAGCAGCCAATGAGGAGGGAGACGTTCTCGATTTAACCGATCAGATTGCGGATTACCATACGCCGGAAGCTGAAATGATGAATCGGGAAATCTTGCAGACCGTCGAAGCAAGCATTGCGCAACTGCCAGACGATATGCGTCAAGCCATTACGCTTAGGGAAATGGATGGCTTGTCTTACGAAGAAATAGCTCGGGTGGTGGATTGTCCGATAGGTACTGTACGTTCGCGTATTTTCAGAGCGCGTGAACTGATTGCAAAAGATTTGCGGCCGCTGTTGGATACTTCTGAAGATCAAAGGTGGTAATAAAAATGAACGACAAAACAAATAAAGCATTGGAGTATGTGTCTGCATTGATGGACGGTGAAGCATTGACTGATGAGATGCTGGATGCCGTATTGGCAGACGAGGAGGCCTTGCGCGCTTGGCATGAGTACCACATTATCGGCGACTGTATCCGTCAGGGTGCGGCGGCGAGTGTTGCCGGTGAAACCATGCAAAGCAAAGCATTTACAGTGCCTCAAGCCGAAGCTGAAGGTAAACAGGAAAAATATGCTCAGCGTGAAGCGGCCAATAGCGGCTTCTTCAAATTCTTTGCGGCCGCTGCCAGCGTGTGTGCGATTGCTGTTGCAGTATGGCAATTTACACCGCAAACCTCTCGTGACGCTATGCCTGTTGCAGAGAAGTCTAATACTCAGCCTGCCCAAAATATCATTCCGGTAAGCGGTACGCCTGGTGATAAAGCGGCTTCCGAGCCTGGCGAGACTGTTGTGCCGAATGCGGCAAAAAACGGCAAACTTGAAAACCGTCCTACTGTCCGTACCGAGCAGCAAAATGATCAACAGACTGTTGTGCAGTAAAAAATAAAATTATGCAAAACCCTTGCTTCATTGCAAGGGTTTTTTATTTCCGAAGTAAAACCGTCAGGCCGTCTGAAAGCATAGCTTCAACGAAGTCAAAACAGTTATAATGCGCTCCATGAAACTGATTACCTCTGCTCAAAACGAACAGCTCAAACATTTATTCCGTCTGCTGACGCAGGCCAAAGCAAGGCGTGAAAGCGGTGAAACCGTATTGGAAGGCGTACATCTGCTGCAAACTTATTTGCAAAGCGGCGGTACGCCCAAACAGGTTTATCTGCCTGAAAAGAAACAGCAGCATCCTGAAATTCAAGAAATTACGGCGCAATTGGACGAGGGATTGATTACTTGGGTCGGTAACGAAGCGCTGTCTAAAATCACCAGTTTGACGGATGCCGATGATGTGATGACTTGGATTGATATTCCGCAGCAGGTAGGCTTGCCTTTAGACGGCGATTGCGTGGTATTGGAGCGGGTGCAAGACCCTGGTAATGCAGGGACGATTTTGCGCAGCGCGGCAGCGGCCGGAGTCAGGCAAATCGTGTGCAGCAATGATTCCGTGGATATCTGGTCGCCTAAAGTGTTGCGAGCGGGGATGGGTGCGCATTTTCTGCTGTCTATTTTCAGTCGAGTGGAATTATCCGCTTGGATGGAAAGGTATCAGCATCAAATTTGGGCAACTGCCTTGGGCGGTCGCAATATCGGTTTGTATGAGATGGATCTCAGTCAACCTTGTGCTTGGGTGTTTGGCAACGAAGGTAGCGGCGTGAGTGAAACAGTAAAAGAGAAGGCCGATGCCTGTGTCAAAATCCCCATGTTGGGGCAAACCGAATCCTTGAATGTCGCGATGGCGGCAACGGTTTGTCTGTTTGAACAAATGCGGCAGCGTATCCATGCCCAGGCCGTCTGAAAACAATAATACGATTTTATTTTAAGGAACAAAAATGCAAATACTGACTTTTGATGAAGCGGCACGCAGCCGATTGATGGAATTGTTGGATGCCAAATCCGAAGCCCACAACACCATGCGTTGTGATGAGGTTCAAGGTTTTATGATGGCTTTATTGAGCGGTCCGGATGCTTTGAATCCGACCAACTGGCTGCCTGAGATTTTGGGTGAGGAATCTTTGTTTGATGCCAAAGAGCGCACTGAAATCGAACGTTTGGTCATGGCAATGGCCGCCGATATGCGCATGAAGCTCAATGAAAAAATTCTGCCTGATTTATGGTTTTATGAAGATGAAGCCAGCAATCCGGATTTCTACACTTGGTGTAACGCCTATCTTTACGCACTGGATATTGTGCCTACCGATTGGTTTGAAGCAGTCGATCAGGAAGAATTTGAAGATTTGTTCTATCCGATTATGGCTTTGGGCGGTATCTATGACGATGAGGAAAACGGCGAAGTCATCTTGCATCTGAATGAAAAAGAGCTGACCCAGCTGGAATCTGACTTGCCGCATGTCCTGCTTGATATTTACTGGTACTGGCAGGCCATCATCAATAAGCCGCAAACCGTACGCCGTGAAGGCGAAAAAGTGGGGCGCAACGATCCTTGCCCATGTGGCAGCGGTAAAAAGTACAAAGCCTGCTGCGGTAAATAAACCATGAAATAAAAAGGCCGTCTGAATGCTTGAAATTCAGACGGCGGCGGATTCGGATTTGAAGTGCAACTTTCCCTAACAGAAAAAGGCCAGTATGCAGTAGCATACGGCCTTTCCTGCAAGAAAGATTGCCATGAGCTACACACAACTGACCCAAGACGAACGATACCACATCCAATACCTATCCCGCCACTGCACCCTTACCGAAATCGCCAAACAGCTTAACCGCCACAAAAGCACCATCAGCCGAGAAATCAAGCGGCACTGCTTACAAGGGC
>ERZ772966.19-NODE-19-length-67340-cov-11.324396_pt1 | contig 67340 bp, 47 predicted proteins | sample MGYA00580680_ERZ772966 | MGnify/ENA primary metagenome ERZ772966 (study PRJEB29015, sample SAMEA2738055) | human oral metagenome | biome: human oral; feature: human-associated habitat; material: saliva | place: China | collected 2225 ...
TCCGGGTGACGGGTGCCCCTGCGTAGGCGCGGAGGAAATATGCGGCGCCCCGCCCTTCCCATGTTGAGAGGAACGAGAACGAACGCCGTCCCCTCCGCACCCCCTCCGCGAACCACAACTTCAAAACCGCAAATAAGTACGGGAATTCCGGGCGCGTAACCATTGACGACACGCCCGGGATTCCCGTACACTATTAATCGCGTGTACCAACGTACGGGTTTTCTATGCTCTTTTTCTCCTCGAGAACAACGGGGAGAAAGCGGGCTCAGACCACTCGTACACCCTACTTAAAGCATCTGTTTCCGGTGGGCGGTACACATTGTAAGTATCCGTCAGCTCGACGTTTCCTCACCCCGTTCAAAGGCGTTAGCGGCCCTATGCCGTGCGCGCCGGGGTGAAAAAGTGAGCCGGCCGGCGCCTCCACCCGGGGGTGTTGAACGGCGAACCGGCAGCGTCGACCTATTAGAAATCCAATTGGAGCCCTCACTACATGAGCACCAACATCCCTCAGGTCGCAATCAACGACATCGGCGACGAGCAGGCATTCCTCGAGGCTGTCGAGAAGACCATCAAGGTCTTCAACGACGGCGATCTCGTCTCCGGCCAGGTCGTTAAGATCGACCACGATGAGGTTCTGCTCGACATCGGTTACAAGACCGAAGGCGTCATCCCCTCCCGCGAGCTGTCCATCAAGCACGACATCGACCCCTCTGAGGTTGTCGAGCTCGGCTCCGAGGTTGAGGCACTCGTCCTCACCAAGGAGGACAAGGAAGGTCGCCTGATCCTCTCCAAGAAGCGCGCACAGTACGAGCGTGCATGGGGCGACATCGAGAAGGTCAAGGAAAACGACGGCGTCGTTACCGGTACCGTTATCGAGGTTGTCAAGGGTGGCCTTATCCTCGACATCGGTCTGCGTGGCTTCCTGCCCGCATCCCTCGTTGAGATGCGCCGCGTCCGCGACCTCGCACCTTACATCGGTCAGCAGATCGAAGCTAAGATTATCGAGCTGGACAAGAACCGCAACAACGTTGTTCTGTCTCGCCGTGCATACCTGGAAGAGACCCAGTCCGCAGTCCGCTCCTCCTTCCTCAACGAGCTGGAGAAGGGTCAGGTCCGCGAGGGCGTTGTCTCCTCCATCGTCAACTTCGGTGCATTCGTGGACCTGGGTGGCGTGGACGGTCTGGTTCACGTTTCCGAGCTGTCCTGGAAGCACATCGACCACCCGTCCGAGGTTGTCGAGGTTGGCCAGCCCGTTACCGTCGAGGTTCTCGAGGTGGACCTGGACCGCGAGCGCGTGTCCCTGTCCCTCAAGGCAACCCAGGAAGATCCGTGGCAGGCATTTGCTCGCACCCACGCTCTGGGTCAGATTGTTCCCGGCAAGGTCACCAAGCTCGTTCCCTTCGGTGCATTCGTGCGCGTTGAGGACGGCATCGAGGGCCTCGTCCACATCTCCGAGCTGGCAACCCGCCACGTTGACCTGGCTGAGCAGGTCGTCTCCGTTGGTGAAGAGGTCTTCGTTAAGATCATCGACATCGACATGGACCGCCGCCGCATCTCCCTGTCCCTCAAGCAGGCAAACGAGGGCGTTGACCCCAACGCTACCGAGTTTGACCCCGCTCTGTACGGCATGGCTGCAGAGTACGACGAGGCTGGCAACTACAAGTACCCCGAGGGCTTCGACCCCGAGGCTAACGAGTGGCTGGAAGGCTTCGACGCACAGCGCGAGGCTTGGGAAGCACAGTACGCAGAGGCACAGGCTCGCTTCGAGGCTCACAAGGTTCAGGTTGCTAAGGCTCTCGAGGCTGACGCAGAGGCTGCAGCAGCAGCTCCCGCAGCAGCTGAGCCCGCACCGACCTCTTACTCCTCCGAGGAGCCCGCTTCCGCAGGTACCCTCGCATCGGATGAGGCACTGGCTGAGCTCCGCAAGAAGCTGACCGGCAACTAATCTGCCGCTCAGATGAGCACTCATCAGGCGTAATAGCCGATAGGTGACCCCGCACGGGGTGCCTAGAGCAGGGGAACCCCCTCACCTCCCGTTTGGGAGGTGAGGGGGTTCTTTGCGTTATTGGGGGTATGGGTGAGGGGTGTTACCGGGGAGGATTGTTAGGCGGCGGTCATCTGCGCCCACACGGTGCGCACCTGCTCGGCGGTCTCCTCCAGCGAGCCGCCGTTATCGATAATCCAGGTTGCGACCGCCTCGCGCTGCTCGTCGGTTGCCTGTGCGGTGATGCGGGCGCGCGCATCCTCCTCACTCATGCCGCGCGAAGATACGAGGCGCTGCAGGCGAGTCGCCAGGGGAGTGCGCACCACGACCACGCCCTCAAAGGCGGACGGGTCGCCGGTCTCCACGAGCAGGGGAATATCCTCCAGCACCACGCCGCTAAAACCGGGCTCGGACTGTGCCTGCTCCACCAGCTGCGCGGCACGCTCACGAATGGCCGGATGCACAATCGCGTTCAGACGCAGGCGCGCCTGCTCATCATTGAACACGATCCGCGCCAGGGCGGGGCGGTTGAGGCGACCGTCCTCGTCGAGCAGATGCTCGCCGAACTCCGCGACTGTGCGGGCGAGTACCGCCTCGCCGGGCTCCATGAGGGAGCGGGAGATAGCGTCCGCATCCACCAGGAATGCGCCCTGCTCCACGAAGAGGGAGGCGATGGTGCTCTTGCCGCTGCCGATACCGCCGGTGAGGGCGTAACGGCGCAGGGCGGTAGAAGCGGGGGAAGAAGGCTGGGACATGGACGGTGCTCCTGACGGGCTGTGCCACAATAGATAGGTACTGATTAGAGGAGGACACATGCAGGAAGAAACTCGCGCCAACCGCTACCTTGTGCCGCGCGGCGATGAGCCCTATGAGAGCCTCCTCGAAATTAAGCGTAGCGAATTTATTGGTCACATCAAGCGCGTGAGCACCGTTGAGGAGGCGCGCGCCTACATTGAGTCGGTGCGCAAGACCTACCACGACGCCCGCCACGTGTGTTCGGCGTTCATTATTGGTGCTGACCGCGATATTCAGCGTTCCTCCGATGATGGTGAGCCCGCCGGTACCGCCGGTGTGCCGATGATGCAGGCGCTGCTGGCGCGTCAGACCCGCGAGGACGGCACCACCGACCTGTCGGATGTGGTTGCGGTGGTCGTGCGCTATTTCGGCGGCATTAAGCTTGGCGCCGGTGGTCTGGTGCGTGCCTACACTGATTCGGTGGTGCAGACCCTGGATGGTGCGCTATTTGATTCGCGTGAGCGTCTGTGTGTGGGTCAGGTGCCCAGTTCGCATGCGGATGCTGGCCGCCTGGAGAACGAAATCCGTGCCGCCGGTCTGAACGTGCTGGGTACCGAGTACGGTGCGGAGGGTGCCACGATTTCCCTGGGCGTGTTTGACTGCCCGGAGGAGCTGGAACGTGCCGAGGAACTGGTGGTGAGCTTGAGTTCCGGCGCGGCGAGCGTGACCTGGGGCGATACGCAGTGGGTGGATTTGCCGGTCTAGGTTACCGGCCCCTAGATTCCAGATCCTGGATTCCCCGTCTTAGATTCCCGCTCCAGATTTTCCGTCCCTAGATTTCCGTTCCTCCCGGATTTCCGGGCTAAAGCGCCTACGTAAAGCTCTCAAAACCTGAAACATAGCTCAACCTTAGTCAATAGTTACTCTAACCCTAGTAATTGCCCGCTAAAGCTGATAGCCTAAAAAGCGTTGCGGAACGCACGCGCCCCTCCACAGCATGGGCAACGGGTTCATCACCAGCGGTAACCCAGCCCGGCGCCTCCACGAGGGAACGCGCGCGCCCGTACGACGGGCAGGGCTCAACGCTGACATCTCAGCGCGGAGAACTGGGTACTATCTCAGCGCTGAGGTCCTGATGCTGACGTCTTGAAGCTATAGCTTAGTTGCTCAAGGAACGAGGCACAGCTGTATGCCGGTACTATACGATCCGGCAGACGGTGGTGTGTGTGCGAACCATCTGCTGGTAGGCGCTGAGTCCCGCCCGTCACCTATAAGAATCAGCTAACGAACGCTCTGAAGAGCTCAAGGTCGTGAAAACGTGACGCAGTCGGGAACCTACCATCAACAAGTAGGCGAACAAGCAGGTAAAAACTCATCGGAGCAGTCCGCGGGTAGCCGCGGCGGCACCGCAACCCTCAACCGCGCAGGAACGCGCCTCCACAAGCGGAACAGCGCTGAGCAGCTTGAACCCGCCACCGTCGCCCAGCTACTCAACGCCTACCGCCAGCAGAACCTCGGCACTCTGTTGAGCGTGCTCACGCAGCGTCCGGCAGAATTTGCCCGCCAGCTCGGCAGGCTCTGCCGCGTCTTCCCCGAACATGTTCACGCTATCGCCCAGGCGTTCGGCACCGTGGGTCGCGCCCTGCCCATTGACGAGCTGGTGCGCCTGCACAACCGCTACTCCAACGCCGCCCGCGGAGTCGGCGAACACCTCAGCCTGGATAACTCCGGTGTGGCGCACCTGGTGCAGAGCCCAGCGCTCAGCCGTGAAGGTGCGGGCCACCTGCTCATGGCGGTTGAACTCTGCCTCGCCGGCAGGATGCGCGGGCTCACCATCGCCATGCCCTCCACCGAGGCATTCACTCCGGCTGAGCAGGCGCCGAGCCTGGGATCTTGCAACCCCGCCCTGGACGGCGCCCTCAACGCTTTTGAACCGGCAGGCTGGGAGCCGTTCCCCCTGGAGAGCAGCGAGGTGTTGCTCGCGACCGGTGTGCGCGATGTACCCGACGGCTACGAGCTGTCCCTCTGGCTGCTTGACGACGACTACCTGTGCCGCGCCCGCATTGAGCGCGGCGCCCCGCAGGTGTGCGTGGCAAGCTTCTACGATGAAGAAGTCATCACCCGAACCGTGGAAGAAACCGGGTCGGGTGAAGCCGGTCTGGTTGAGAACTACCGCGTGGAGGAGTACGCGGAACTGGACTTCCTCAACGCCATGGACCGGCAGGTACGCTACGTGGCGGTCACCGCCGCCGTGGGGGAACCGTTGCTGTCTGTGTTGAACGAGAAGAGCGCGGTGCCGAATAGCATTCCCGACCCTGCCGCTTTTGCGAACGGTGCGGGCGCCTCCCGGTTTGAGGGGAATGCCTTGCCGGATATCCGCACCGCCGCCGTGGTCGGTAAGGGCCTGCGCACCGTCAAACACCGCGGTATGCTGCCGGTGCTGGGTGTGCCGAACCGCACCGTGTGCGCGGTGATTGACCTGTATAAGCAGCGTATCTGCGTGCCGGGTGTGGGTATTCCGCGCGGGCTGAGCGTGGAGGATGAAGAGCGCACCATGCAGCTGATTTTGAGCGCCCTGAACGGGTATCTTCCGCTGACGAACCGGGGGCTGATGAGCCTCGCCGGAGCCACCGTGGAGGTGCGCTAACGCTGAGGAACCCCACGGCTACAAACCAAGAAAATACCGCCCGGAACCATGCTGTGAGCACGGTCCTGGGCGGTATGTGTTTAACGAACTAGCCGGTCACTAACCGGCCGCCAGGTGAGCTGCCGCCAGGTTAGTTAGTTGCCGGGCCCTCACCGTTGATGATGCGCTGCGCCTCATCCTCGGTCAGGTTGTAGCCGTAGAAGGTCGAGTAGAACTCGCGGGTCTCCTTCACCAGATCAACATCGGTGAACTTCTCGGGGTGGAACAGCTTCGCCGCCCACAGAATCTGCAGAGCCTCCTCGGCGGAGTAGCGGTCCCAGTTGAAGGTGCCGACCGGGTTCTTAATGATTTTGCCGTTCTTCACCGCGGGAACGTCAGCCCACGCGGCGTCAGCCTTAATCGCGTCAACGCCCTTCTGCGCATCGGAGCCGCCAATGATGATATAGTCCGGCTGCGAGGCAATGATCTGCTCAATCGAGACGTTCTTCAGGTTCTCCACGCCATCCAGGGAGTTCTTCGCGCCCGAAAGCTTCATCCACTCGCCAATCAGGGAGTTCGAGCCGTCCACCTTCGTCAGGTCAGAACCGCCGGAAATGTGCAGCACCTTCGGGGACTCGGTGACGTCCTTGAGGCGCTCCTTGATGAGGTTCTCGTTCTTCTCCAGGTACGCCAGGTACTTCTCGGCACGCTCAATCGCCTCGTCGGTGCCGATGACCTCGGCGGTCAGCTCAACGGTGCGCTTGAGGTCCGCGAAGTTCTGGAACTCCACGTGCACCGCCGGGATACCCGCCTCAGCTGCCTTCGCAATCTGCTCCTTCGAGGAGGCGAGCAGCACCTCCGGCTTATCGGCAAGCAGCTGCTCCATGTTCACGTCGGTGCCCTTCACCGGCGCGTCAACCTTCTCAATACCGGGGTAGACCTGTTTGAACCATGCCAGGGACTTCACGTTAGTCGTGGTGGACACCAGCTTCTCAGCACCGCCGAGCAGCAGAACCACCTGGTTGTTTGCGTGCCACAGGTCAGCGATGCGCTCCGGGGTGGTGGGGACGGTGACTTCTTTGCCGTCAATGTCCTTGATGACCTTGGTGCTGTCACCGTTATCCTTCACGAAGAAGCTGGTGTGCTTCTTCGAGCTCTGAGAGGAGGCTGAATCAGACACCGAGCTCGAAGCCGAACCCGAGGAGGAGGCGGTGTTCGCGGCACCGCAACCGGTCAGCGCAGCCAACAGCAGGGAAGTGGTCAGGGCAACGCCGGTGTGGAACTTCGTGATTTTCATGATGTGTCTTTCTGTGGTGTACAACGGATAGTTGAATAACCCGGCGGCGGCCTGGGTGGGGCAGGCGTGCTAGGGATACGCCCCTCACAAGACATAGGGCACCTCTACCGCATCTCTTGTGTGCCGCCCAAACCACCGCCGGAAATCTAAAAGCTGTGGAGCCTCAGATATCGAGGCTCGTCATGTGCACGCTGGAACGCCCCAGCTCGGGGGAGTAAGCCACCGTCAAGTCGGTATTGAAGGTGCGGGAGAGAACCTCGCTCGTGAGCACCTCCGAGGCACGGCCCGTCAACAGCTGAGCCGGCGCATCCTTCGCAGCTTCCGAGGACGTATCCTCCTCATGAACTCCAAGCAGGGCAACGGTCGCATCCAGCATGAGGGCGTGATCCGGGTTGTGGGTCGTGAAGATAACCCCGTACCCGGCATCGCGCAGCTGCCGAATCTTCCGCAGAACCTTCGCCTGATTCGCCACATCCAGGGCGCTCGTCGGCTCGTCCAGAACGATGAGCGGGGCGTCCTGCACCAGGGTGCGGGCAATACCCACCTGCTGACGCTGACCGCCGGACAGCTCATCCAACGGAAAGTGCGCCAAATCGAGCAAACCCAGCTCCTCCATCACGGTGTGCACCTGCTCACGGTCACTGCGCGAGGGCGAAGAGAACAACCCAATATAGGGTGCGCGACCCATCAGCAGGTACTCGGTCACGGTATAAGAGATGCCGTGACCCTCCATCTGCGGAAGGTAGGCGATGCGGCGGGCACGCTCGGTCGCGGTCAAAGAATCCAGCGGCTCACCGCCCAGGTGAACGGTGCCCTCGGTGAGTGAATGCAACCCAATTAGGGAGTTCAGCAGGGTGGACTTACCCACACCGTTGCGGCCCAGAATGGCAAGGACCTCACCGCGTCGCACCTGCAGGTTCACGTTGCGGAAAATCCATCGGCTGGAGCGGTGCTCGGAACGGTGCAGACCGGTGTTGCGGCGCTTGATGCGCTTGCCCCGGTGGCCGTAACGGAAGCCTGCATCGTCCAGGTGCAGTAGAACCTCTGCGCTCGCATCCGCGCTGTGCTGAATATCGGGGCTGTGCTGAGTATCGGGTACGGAAGAGGACATTACTTCACCCGAACCTTTCCAAGCAGCAGCAGCGCCACGTACAGCGGTGTGCCAATGAAGCCGGTCAGTACGCTCAGAGGCACCTCCGCACTGGTGAGGCTACGCGCCAGGGTATCGACGAACATCATGAACGAAGCACCCATCAGAATGGACAGCGGCATGAGCTTGGTCGTGTCGCTACCAACCAGCAGACGGCACAGGTGCGGAATGACCAGACCCACCCAAGAAATCGGGCCGCCAATACACACGCTGGTCGCGGTGACCAGGGTTGCCAGCAGAATGATGATACCGCGGGTGCGGGTCAGGTTAATGCCGAGGGTGCGCGCCTCATCGTCACCGAGCGAGAGGATATTGATGCGCCAACGCATCGCCAAGAGCAGCAGGATGCAGGGCACCGCCACCAGCGCAAACTGGGTGAGTGCGTCCACGCGTACATCCTGCAGGGAGCCCATCTGCCAGAACACGATCTGCGCCAGCTGAGTTTCAGGGTTCGCAATGAACTTCAACGCACCCAGCGCGGCGGTGCCAAAGCCGCCCACAATCACGCCGGAGAGCACCAGCATGAGCGTGGACTGATTCTTGAGCAGACGCGGAATGCTCACGGTCAGCAGTACTGCCGCGAGGCCGCCAGCGAGGGCGGAACCCTGAATGGCGATGCTCGTGCCCACACCCAGCAGAATGGCGGAGGCGGCACCCACCGACGCACCCTGCGAAACGCCCAGCAGGTACGGGGAGACCAACGGGTTACGGAATACCGCCTGGAAGGTGGCGCCGGCGATGGCGAGGGCGGCACCGATGAGCCCGGCGGCGAGCAGACGCGGAATACGTACGGTCAGTAGCATGTTTTCGGCGGGCTTGTAGACTTTCAGGTCCATGCCGAACCAGTTCTTACCGAGAATGCGGAAGAGCTCGTCCAATTCGAGCGGGTACCTGCCGGTGATGAGTGAGAGATAGGCGACGCCCAGCAGAATGGCAAGGGCGATGAGCATGATCAGCGGGTACGAGGATGCGAAGAGGCGACGCTCGGCCTTGGCACCCGGTGCGCCGCTGGGGTTCGCCTCCGTGGTCGTGCTCATGGAGTCCTTCCGTGTGCTCTTGTGGTCCCGTTTTGTCTGCGTGTGCGCTCTAAACATATGTGAGCCACATCAAAGAGGCAAAGGGTGTGGGTGTGGAGCGCCCGTCATAAGTCGTTATGTGTTGCCGCTTATCTTCTGCGGCGCGGAGCCCGTGAGTGATGGCGGCTGCGGGGGAGAGCAGTCGCCTCTGAGAGCACCGTCCCTATGAGCGCCGTGATTGCGCGGGAGAATGCTCCCGCTCGGTTCCTGCCCGGTAGCCCATATGAACCGCTCAAACACCCCTTATCTTTTGCGCTTTCTCTTCTATGAACTTAGGCACTTTCACGGGTAGCTACGCCGGTGGTCGTGTTTGGAGCTATTGCGCCAGCAGAAAAGGGCGACCAATCGTAGCGCGCATCGGGCGGCTTTCCCCTAGGATGGGTACATGAGTTACGCACCCGAAATTAACCGCATCGTCGCCCCCTTTGAAGTGGTCAGCCCCTTCCAGCCTGCCGGTGATCAGCCGAAGGCTATCGCCGAGCTCACCGAGCGTGTGCAGAATGGTGAGAAGGACATTGTGCTGATGGGCGCTACCGGTACCGGTAAATCCGCGACCGCAGCCTGGCTAATTGAGGCGGTGCAGCGTCCGACTCTGGTGCTCGTGCAGAATAAGACTCTGGCGGCGCAGCTGGCGAATGAGCTGCGCGAGCTGCTGCCGAATAATGCGGTGGAGTATTTCGTCTCCTACTACGACTACTACCAGCCTGAGGCGTACGTGCCGCAGACCGATACGTTCATTGAGAAGGACTCCTCCATCAATGAGGAGGTGGAGCGTCTGCGCCACTCGGCGACGAACTCCCTGCTGACTCGCCGTGACGTGGTGGTGGTTGCGACCGTGTCCTGCATTTACGGCCTGGGCACGCCCGAAGAGTACATTGAGCAGATGGTGACTTTGCGTCGCGGTGAGGAGATTGACCGCGACGAGCTGTTGCGCCAGTTCGTGGCGATGCAGTACGCGCGTAACGACATGGACTTTCACCGTGGCACGTTCCGTGTGCGCGGAGATACCGTCGAAATCATCCCCATGTACGAGGAGAACGCGATCCGCATTGAGTTCTTCGGTGATGAGATTGAGGCGATTTACACCCTGCACCCGCTGACCGGCGAGGTGATTCGCGAGGAAGAGGAGATGTACGTCTTCCCCGCAAGCCACTATGTTGCTGGCCCTGAGCGTATGGCGAAGGCTATTACCTCCATTGAGGATGAGCTGCGCGAGCGCCTGCAGACCCTCGAATCCCAGGGTAAACTGCTGGAGGCGCAGCGTCTGCGTATGCGCACCACCTACGACCTGGAAATGATGGAGCAGATGGGCTTCTGCAATGGCATTGAGAACTACTCGCGCCATATTGACGGTCGTGCCCCCGGTAGCGCCCCGAACTGTTTGCTGGATTATTTCCCGGATGATTTCCTGCTGATTATTGACGAGTCGCACGTGACGGTCCCGCAGGTTGGCGCCATGTATGAGGGTGATATGTCCCGTAAGCGCACCCTGGTGGAGCACGGTTTCCGCCTGCCCTCGGCGATGGATAACCGCCCGCTGAAGTGGGAGGAGTTCCTGGAGCGTATCGGTCAGACGATTTACCTTTCGGCGACTCCGGGTAAGTATGAGCTGTCGCAGGCTGATGGTTATGTGGAGCAGATTATTCGCCCGACCGGCCTGATTGACCCGGAGATTGTGGTCAAGCCGACCAAGGGGCAGATTGATGATTTGCTTGAGGAGATTCGCGTGCGCGTTGAGCGTGATGAGCGTGTGCTGGTCACGACCCTCACCAAGCGCATGGCGGAGGATCTGACCGAGTATCTGCTGCAGCACGGCGTGAAGGTGCAGTACCTGCACTCCGACGTTGACACTCTGCGCCGTGTGGAGCTTCTGCGCGAGCTGCGCCTGGGTACTTTTGATGTGCTGGTTGGTATTAACCTGCTGCGTGAGGGCCTGGACCTGCCCGAGGTGTCCCTGGTTGCGATTTTGGATGCCGATAAGGAAGGTTTCCTGCGTTCGACCACGTCGCTGATTCAGACCATTGGTCGTGCAGCGCGTAACGTGTCCGGTCAGGTGCACATGTACGCCGATAAGATTACGGATTCTATGCGCGTGGCGATTGATGAGACGAACCGCCGCCGCGAGATTCAGCAGGCGTACAACCGTGAGCACGGTATTGACCCGCAGCCCCTGCGGAAGAAGATTGCCGATATTACGGATGTTCTCGCCCGCGAGGAGGAGGACACCCGCGAGCTTCTGCAGCTGCGGAAGAGCGGTAAGAAGGGTGCCCGCACGGTGAGTGCGGGTGCGAAGACCGGTTCTGCGACTTCGTCGAAGATTGCCACGAGCACCCCGGAGTCGGAGGAGCTTCTCGCCCGTGCGGAGGCGCGCGTTCGTGCCGACGGCCTGGCTACGGCACCCGCCGAGGATCTGCTGGATTTGATTGAGCAGATGAATGAGCAGATGCGCGTGGCTGCGGAGAACCTGCAGTTTGAGTTGGCGGCGCGTCTGCGTGATGAGCTTGCCGATTTGAAGAAGGAGTTGCGCCTGATGAAGGAGGCGGGTCACGCCTAAACCCGGTGCTCTAAACACCGTGTTCTAGCCCGGTGTTTAGGGGGCCGACTTGGGTTTTTCGCCATGAGATAATTCATTGCTCGTGAAGTTCCACTGAGTGCAGATACATGCTGTACACTATCAAAGTGTTTTACGTGTCAAATAACACCGTGATGCTTCCGAACGATAAAGAAAAATCTGTGACTATTTCAAAGAACCCTTCAGGCGAACACACTACGGGAGCTTGTTCCGTTACCCGCCGCAACCTCACCCGCGGCGCGCTCTGGGCTGTGCCCGCTATTGCCGCCTCCACGGCGGTGCCCGCATTCGCAGCCTCGGCTGATGATTGCAAGACGGTTAAGGGCCCGGACTTTACCCAGGTCGGCGGCTGGATGATTACCAACCCCGCCAGTGGCGCTCTGCAGTCGCGTACCAAGAATAAGCCCGTGACTGCGCCGGTGACCGGTCAGGCGTGGTGGTCCATGGAGAATGCAACCTCCCCGAACCCCGCGACGATCCGCCTCATGTCCGTGTACGAGGCGACTCACGGCCCCGAGGGTGACCTCAACCTGAACTGCGGTGAGTTCGTGATGACCTACAACGTCTCCGCAGTGGAGGCGACGACCGGCACCACGCACCTGCACCCGTCCATGGATATTTACCTCTTCTCGCCCGAGGGTGAAATCATTGACCGTCAGGTCTTCACGACCGACCCGACCGGCAAGGCAACCGTCATGACTCGCAACGGCAAGACTCAGACCGTTCAGGGTCAGGTCATTCCGTTTGCGTCGAGCGTGAATGATCAGGCGACCGGTATCTCTGCGCGTTTTGCGCTGCGTGGCGATAAGCTCATGGAAGGCATGTACCAGTTCGAGGTGGTTATTACCGTGCCGACGATTCGTGAGAACGACAAACTGGATACGAACAAGCAGGTCAACGCGATTGCTTTCACCCCGCCGACCTTCAACATGACGACCTAATTGAATGAAAAGTAGCCCTCCCCGTAATAGTTCACGGGGAGGGCTACTGCTTTATCTGGAGGTTGTTCAGAGCACCGTTTTACGCTTTGCCGTTCTCTAGCGCGGCGGCGTCGTAGCGCTCGCGGGCTTCGAGTACCGCCTGCATATTGTCTTGAGCCCAGTGGCGCAGGGCGGTCATCGGCTCAATGAGGGTCGTACCGAGCGCGGTTAGTTCGTAATCCACGCGCGGCGGAATGGATGCGGTGACCCGGCGTTCCACCAGGCCGTCGCGTTCCATGGAGCGCAGGGTCTGGGTGAGGACCTTGGGGGAGACGCCCTGAATCATCGCCTTGAGCTCACCGAAGCGGGCGACGGGCTGCTCGGAGAGTGCCGCAACAATGAGTGGGGTCCACCGGTCGGTGAGGTGGCGCATCACGGTGCGGGAGGGGCAGGCGCTGGCGAGGATGTTGGCGGGCAGGTCGTCCTGCGGGGTGCGGGTGGTTTCTATGGTTTCGCGTGTGGGGGAGGTGAGCGTGGTGGTCATAGCTGCGGTCTTTTCAATCTGCTGGGGGCTGTTATGGGGGTGGGGGTGCGAAAAATATTTTTAAGTATTTTCTCAAAACCCTAAATAGTTACCTTGAGGTACCTGGTTTCTAATAGATACTATAAAACCATCACGCGGAATACCGCAAGAAAAACTATAGAAAACCTACCCGAAAGGAACCCCTCATGAACATCGCAATTATCGGCGCAACCGGTATGGTCGGCGCACGCACCGCAGCAGAAGCAATCTCCCGCGGCCATCGGGTCGACGCCTACACCCGCTCCGGCAAGGCACCCGAAGGCGCTACCGCCCACAGCATCGACCTTGCAGACACCGCGGCACTGGTCGACATCGTCAACAACCACGACGTCACCATTGTTGCCGTCCCGGGCGGTCGCGGCACCTCCGCACAGCCGATTATCGACGCACACCGCGCACTGATTGCGGCGGCACCCACCGGCCGCCTGCTGGTCGTTGGCGGCGCTGGCTCCCTCGAGGACGGCAACGGCAACCGCTTTGTTGATGGCGAAGGCTTCCCGGAAGATTACAAGCCCGAGGCGAAGGCATTCTCCCAGATTCTCGACGAGTACCGCGCCTCCGAGGGGCTGAACTGGACCATGCTCTCCCCGGCGTTCGAAATCGCACCGGGCGAGCGCACCAGCAAGTACAACACCGCACTGGACACCCCCGCAGGTGAATTTATCAGCGCCGAGGACTTCGCCGTCGCGCTGATTGATGAGGCGGAAGAGCCTAAGCACGCGGGCCGCCGCTTCACCGTTGCCAGCTAGACAACGCCAACTAAAGACTGCGCTCATTGGACACTACATCAGCTGATTATTGCAGCGCATTTAACTCCAGCTCTAGTTCATCCTGCTGGAACCATTCATAACTACTAATAGAAAACTACAGTACAGAAAGAAGACATATGTCTAAGGCTCTTATCGTCTACGGTCACCCCACTCCCGAACTCTCGACCGCTAACGCTGAAACTCTCCGTGTTGTCACTGAGACCCTGGGAGAAAACGTAGAGGTGCGCGAACTCGCATCCCACCGCGTCAACGGTTCATTTGATATCGCCGCAGAACAGCAGGCTCTCATGGAAGCGGACGTTATCGTTCTGCAGTTCCCCGTCTTCTGGTACTCGGTTCCCGCTTTGCTTAAGCAGTGGCTGGATGATGTTTTCACCTACGGATTTGCCTACGGGAGCGACGGCGATAAGCTTGCGGGTAAGACTCTCGTAGTTGCCGCAAGTGCCGGTGCAAACGCAGAAATCTATGCAGAGAAGCTGCCGAACAACTTCCCTGAAATCTTTAACCCCTTGGAGAATACCGCTACGTTTTCACGCATGAAGTGGGCGGAACCCGTGTATGTTTACAGCGCATTGAGCATGCCGGGCACCGAAGATATTGCTCATTCTGCAGGTGTTGACCTGGGCCAGCAGCTTGTAGCACGTTTGCGTGAATTGAATATCTAAACCTATACTGCTGTTTTCTAAACCGTGGAGGCTCTTCACTTGGGGAGGGGCTCGGAGTGGCAACTTCGAGCCCCTCTTCGCGCGCGTGTGGAGGTGTGCGTACTGTGCGGACACGACCTTTGGAGCCCTAAGGCGCCCTATAAATACCGGTGAATCCTTACCCTTCAAGCCGCCTAATAAACCGCCAAAAATATAAAAACTTCACTGGACCTTCATGGAATCATGAACCCTAAGGTATAATCGTTCACCGAGCAAGGGAGTATCCCACCAATCGACTCATCGTCAGCACGTTAGCCGAAGGCGCCTAACCGGTGAATCGGGCCGACCTCCATTCAGGTCGGCGGGAGAGACTTGTGGTCCTGTACACACACCACAAGAAAGGCTCCCCATGGAAGTTACCGGGTTGCAATGGTTGGTTACTATTCTCATCATCGCGGGTCTGTTGGCCTTCGACTTCGTGTTCCACGTCCGTAAGGCGCACGAACCCACCGTCAAGGAAGCGGCCATCTGGTCGAGTATTTACATCAGCATCGCGATGCTGTTTGGTCTGTACATTTTCGTGACGAACGGCCCCTCCGCCGCCACCGAATTCTATGCAGGCTATATCACCGAAGAAGCTCTCTCGGTCGATAACCTCTTCGTCTTCATGATCATTATGGGCACTTTCCGTGTCGCCCGTGAGAATCAGCAGAAGGTTCTGCTCTTCGGTATCGTCTTCGCGATTCTGGCGCGCGGCACCTTCATCTTCGCCGGCGCGGCGATTATCAACTCCTTCGCCTGGGTGTTCTACATCTTCGGCCTGGTCCTGCTCATGACCGCAGGTAACCTGCTCAAGGACGAAATCACCGAAGGCGACGGCGACGACGAAGCTGACAACATCATGGTCCGCCTCGCCAAGAAGTACCTGAAGACCAGCGACCACTTCGACGGCGACAAGCTCTTCACCATCGAAAACGGCAAGCGCGTCATGACCCCCATGATGCTCGTCATGGTCGCTATCGCCGGTTCCGACCTGCTCTTCGCGCTCGACTCGATCCCCGCGATCTTCGGCCTCACCCAGTCCGTCTACATTGTGTTCACCGCGACCGCATTCTCCCTCATGGGTCTGCGCCAGCTGTACTTCCTCATTGACGGCCTGCTGGACCGCCTCGTCTACCTCTCCTACGGCCTGGCGACCATCCTCGCGTTCATTGGTGTGAAGCTCATCCTGCACGCAATGCACGAGAACAACCTGCCGTTCATCAACCACGGCGAGCCCGTGCACGTTGTGGAGATTACCACCGAAATGTCGCTGATGGTCATCGTGGGTGTCCTCATCATTACTGTGCTTGCCTCGCTGCTCAGCCCCAAGGGCCGCGCACTGCAGACCATCCAGCGTGTTCAGGCGCTCTCCGAGAAGTACCTGTCACTGCCCGAGGATGCACCCGCCGCCGAGCGTGCGGACATCACCGCCCGCTGGCAGAAGGAAACCGAGAAGCTCAACGCCATTCCCGCCAAGCTGCGTGAAGAGCTAATCGAGAAGGAAGACGAATACCACGCCCTCGTGATGCGTGCCCGCACCGCACAGGATGCGCACGCTTCCTCCAAGTAGTAGTTTGAGCTACTGAGCCTGCGGCCTCACCAGGCGAAGCGCTCACACTAAAGCCCCTCACACCGGATCAACCGGGGTGAGGGGCTTTAGCTATATCAAAATATATTCGGGGATAAACCCGGGGCAGAATGACTACCCGGCGAAGAATTACTGGTTGTGAACCTCAGCCAGCATGTTCTTCAGGTGACCCAGAATGGTCAGCGGGTCAGAACCGAAACCGTCGTGGTGGTGGGTCTTCGAGGTCCACACCTGAGTGTTACCGACCCAGCGAGCGGTCTCCATGGAGTGCTCAAAGTCCACGTACACGTCCGGGTTGTACGCCGCAGCCACCACGGGAACCTCGTTCTTGTGCAGCTGTGCGTGGTCGTACAGGCGACCCCAGTCCTTCTTCTCAGCCAGCAGGTTAGCAACCTCAGCCAGCGGACGCAGCGAGGGATCTTCCTCGTAGTACCAGGGGAAGATGTGTTCGCCGGTGAAGAGCAGACGATCCGCATCCGGTGCGAACTCGGGGCGGGAAGCCGCCACGCGAGCAGCAGACCAGTTGGTCGGCGCGGGGGAGGGGGACAGCTCGTAGCCGGGGATGCCGGGCAGAACGCCGTCAGCGGGGCCGTCAGCGTAAATGGTCTCGTGCATCAGGGCGTACAGCGGGTTCGCCTGGAAGGTCACCTCGGCACCCATAGCGGTCAGGAACTGATCGGAGAGGTGGTCGTTACCCTCAGCGAAAGCGGTCTCCAGGAAGTAGTGCAGACCGCGCTCGCGCCAGCGGCCACCCAGGAAGTGACCAGCCATCTGGAAGCGGTGATCGGTCAGACGCTCACCGGTGGGCAGGTACTCCTTGTGGGTGCGCAGGTGCTCAGCAATGCGGGTTGCCAGCTCGGCGTCCTCGGGGAACCAGCTGTAGTACTCCTCAACACGTTCCTTCATGCGGTCGAAGGTGTGCTGGTAGACGTTGTCCACGGAGGTACGAATCGGTGCCAGACCCGCGGTGATGCGGCAGTCACGCAGCGACTGAGGTGCGAACGACAGGTAGGACAGGGTCAGGAAGCCACCGAAGGACTGACCAATGGTGGACCAGCGCTTGTCGGCACGGTCAGCCAGCAGCACCTCGCGGACAGCCTCCGCGTCAGCGATGATGGAGTCCGCACGGAACAGCTCAGTGTACTCAGCCTGAACCTGCGGGTCACCCACAGCGGTGATGTTGCGAGCAGACAGCGGGGAAGACATGCCGGTACCGCGCTGATCCAGAAGAACCACGCGGTGAGTCTTCGCCAGCTCAGCAATCCAGCCGCCAATGGAGCCGGTCTTCGGCGAACCGAAACCGGGGCCACCCTGCAGGTACACAATGTAAGGACGCTTATCAGCCGAAACGGTCAGAGTCTCGTTGGTGCTCACAACCTCGCGGGCGAACACGGTGATGGTCTGGTCCGCGAAACGGGAGGAGAGAGCGGCATCCTTGCCCTTGGAGAAAATCAGACCGTGGGTCAGGGGAACCTGGAACCAGTGGTCGGTAATCTCGTAGCCGTCGTGCTTGACGACCGAACCCTTGCGGTACTCAACCTTGGGAAGCGAAGAAACGGTCAACGGTGAACCTTCTTTCATTCAAATAGATAGATACTCTGTATTCTAGCCCACTACGGGCAACATCGTGGCGGAGACTTAGATGGAGTCTCAAACAGAGCTTTGGACGGAGCCTTAGAACTCGCCCACGCTCAGGATCTTCAGCACCGGGTACCCGGCCTCATCGGAGGCCGCCAGATCAACCTCGGCACGAATACCGAAGTCAAAGTTATCTTCGGGGTCGGCGAAGCTCTGCTGAACCTTCCACACGCCCGGATGCGCGGCGGTGTCCTCATCCATGCTGACCAGGCGAGGCGAGCGCGCATCGGCGTCCGTGTAGATGTCGTCGTAGGTGTCGAAGTAGTCGTCCATGGCGTCTGCCCAGCGGTCGGCATCCCAGCCGCACCATTCGTCCAGCGCGCCCAGGGCACGGTCACGCTCCTCAGCGAAGAGCTCCACACGGCGGAAGAGGGCGTTGCGCACCATCACGCGGAAGGCGCGCAGGTTCTTCGTCACGGCGGGAGGCTCTTCCTCCTCGATGGAGGCGTGCTCGGCGGCAATGGTCGCGGTGTCCTCGCCGGCAGCCAGCTTCTCCCACTCGTCCACAAGGGAGGAGTCGGTCTGGCGCACGAGCTCACCGAGCCACTCGATGATGTCGTCGAGCTCGTCGGTCACGGCAGAATCGGGGATGGTGTGGCGCAGCGCCTTGTACGCGTCAGAGAGGTAGCGCAGAAGCACACCCTCGGCACGTTCGAGCGAGTAGTACTGCACGAAGTCGTTGAAGCCCATTGCGCGTTCGTACATGTCACGCACGATCGACTTGGGGCGCGGCTCAAAACGTGCCACCCAGGGTGCGGACTGCTTGTAGGTCGTGTACGCTTGCTCGATGAGCTCCGCCAGAGGCTGCGGGTAGGTGACCTTGTCTAGCTCGTTCATGCGTTCGGTGTAGTCCACACCGTCCGCCTTGAGCTGTGCCGACAGCTCGTTCTTTGCCTTGCGTTCCTGCGCGTACAGCACCTGGTTCGGCGATTCCAGGGTCGCCTCAATGAGGGAGAGCGCGTCCAGCGCGTAGCTGGGGGATTCGGGGTCGAGCAGTTCCAGCGCGGCGACCGCAAAAGCGGACAGCGGCTGGTTCAGGGCAAAGTTATCCTGCAGGTCCTCGGTCAGGCGCAGGTAGGAGCCGTGCTCGTCCGGGGTGTTGGTTCGCTCAATCACGCCGCCGGTCAGTAGCTCCTTGTAGATGCCGATTGCCTTGCGCAGCAGCTCGCGGCGGCGCGCGGGGCTCTCGTGGTTCTCCTGGATGATGCGGTACGCGGCAATGACCGGGTTCTCCGGGCGGTGCATCAGGTTCAGCAGCATCGAATGGGTGATGTCGAAGGAGGAGGTCAGCGGCTCCGGGGCAGCTTCTACCAGCTGCTCGAAGGTCTTCTCAGACCAGCCAACGAAGCCTTCCGGCGCCTTCTTACGCTTGGAGGATAGCGACTGGTTAATGCGCTTGGTGTCGTCACCGAACTTCGCCTGAGCCTTAGCCAGCAGGCGCGCGTTCTCAATATCGTGCTCGGGTGCCTGAACCACCACGGTGCCTGCGGTATCAAAACCGGCGCGGCCAGCGCGTCCAGCGATCTGGTGGAATTCGCGGGCACGCAGACGGCGGCTACGGGCACCATCAAACTTCGACAGTGCCGTAATCAGTACGGTACGGATGGGCACGTTGATGCCCACACCCAGGGTGTCGGTACCGCAAATGACCTTGAGCAGACCCTCCTGAGCCAGTTGCTCCACGAGGCGGCGGTACTTGGGCAGCATGCCCGCGTGGTGAATACCGATACCGGCACGCACCAGCTTATTCAGCGCCTTACCGAAGCCCGGACCGAAACGGAACTTCGCAATCAGCTCGGCAATGCGTTCCTTATCTTCCTTCGAAGCAATAGCCACCGACAGCAGTGCGTTCGCCTGCTCCAGCGCCGCCTTCTGCGAGAAATGCACAATGTAGACCGGAGTCTGCTTGGTCTGCACAAGCTCCTGCACCGTCTCCTGAACCGGGGTGGTGGAGTAGTAGAAATGCAGCGGAATAGGACGCTCAGAATGCGCCACCAGGTCACTCTCACGGCCGGTCAGCGCCGTCATCTCCTCCTGGAAGCGAGTCGTATCGCCCAGGGTCGCGCTCATCAGCAGGAACTGCGCCTGCGGAAGCTCCAGCAGGGGAAGCTGCCACGCCCAGCCGCGCTGCGGGTCGGAGTAGAAGTGGAACTCGTCCATGATGACCTGGCAGAGGTCCGCATCCTTACCCTCGCGCAGGGCAATATTGGCGAGAATCTCCGCGGTGCAGCAGATAATGGGCGCCTCCGTATTGATGGCGGAGTCGCCGGTAATCATGCCCACGTTCTCGGCACCAAAAATATTGATCAGGTCAAAGAACTTCTCAGACACCAGCGCCTTAATGGGGGCGGTGTAGTAGGAACGCTGACCGGTCGCCAGGCCCGTAAAATGCGCGGCAACAGCCACGGTGGACTTACCGGAACCGGTCGGGGTTGCCAGCACCACGTTATGTCCGGCGGCAATGCTCAGAACGGCCTCGTCCTGGGCGGGGTACAGGGTCATACCGCGGGTCGAAATCCACTCGGTGAACGCCTCATAGATTTCTTCGGCGGTGAGGGGGTTGACCTTGAAATCGCGTCGATTGTAGTCGCCGGGGTTCTCGCCCAGCGAGGGAGAAAGAAAATTCAAAATACTCATGAGAATTCCAGTCTATCGGGAATAGGGCGGGCGCGGGGGCGTTATCGTTACGAGGGAACAACTCGGCAGGGGCGCGAAGGCGCGTGCTCTAATGCGGGAAACCGCAAAGTTCAGGTAGGGTAGAACAAAGCGCTTTAGGTGCAGGTTAGGTGCAGCGATGCACAACCCTGCACTCAGAAAGTCTGCGTTCAGAAGGTTGAACGCACAGGACTCCACACTGCGGAGCTCCAGGCAGTAGGGCGCCAGGCTGTAGGGCTACACGCCACAGGGCGCCAGACCGCATCAATGACCGCGTAGGTTCAAGTCCGCCGATTGATGCCGGCTTATATTGCGCGGTTGATACACGCCCCAGATACGTTGCACAAAATAACGACACGCCCCACTAATGCACTCATAGTGTTGCGTGCCACATTGATAAAGGAATAGGGTAAGAGAAAGGAGAGACGTTGAATGACTGAATACAACGCTGACAAGGCACAAGAAAACGCTGCGCGTGAAGAAGCTACGCATGAAGAATCCATGCATAACAAAACCACGCAGGAAAAAGCCGCGCAGAAAAAAGCTGCACCGGAAATAACCGGCAGCGAACTGCGCAAGGCTGAAGAAGAAGCACTCAAAAAGCGCCTCGCCCTGCGAGTCACCGCGCCCGGACACAAATACCCCTGGCACCGCTGGGCAATCCCCATCGCGGGTGAAACCACCGCAGGCATCGGCGCAATCATGATCCCCGTCATGGTGGGTCAATTCATCAACCAGCACATCGCTGGCAAAGCCCACGACGCCTGGCCCATGTTCTGGGTCGTCGTCACCGCTATCACCTTCATCGTGATTAACGAGTTCTTCGGCTGGGGTACCTCCATGACCCTCAGTGCGGAACTCGGCCGCGACTGGCGCATCTACATTAACCGACTCATGGGTAAAACCCGCGCCGGCGTAGACTCCGGCGAAGCGGTCACTGTCATGAACAAAGACGTACGCCGCATCACGGACGTCTACTTCTCACTGCCGCTATTCGTTGACGCCATGATCATCGCGATTCTCGGTGCCGTGCAGCTCTGGCTGATTAACCCCGTCACCGCGGTTGTGACCCTCGTCGGCACGCTCATTGTGGTCGGCGTGATTGCCTGGTACTCGTCCTTCCTCGAATCGAAGATTGGCGAATACCGCGAAAAGGACGGTGAAGCCTCCTCACGCGCCTCCGACATCGCCACCGGTCTGCGCACCATCGCCGGCCTCGGCGCGGAAAAACAGATGCGTGAACGCTACCACCGAGCCACCGACGAAGTTTTCGACAGCTACATGCGCTACGAAAAGACGCACCGCTGGATGTACCTCATCCGTGCGCTGCTCGGCGGTGTCGTGACCCTGCTCGGCATCGGCTTCGCCCTCACCGGCCACGTCGAAAACGGCCGCTGGGTATCCGACACGCCCGCCGCGTCCCTGGTGACCGTCGCCTCCATTATCGCGATGATGGGCGGCCCCATCTGGATTACCCAGAACTTCCTCACCTCATGGCGATACGCCAAGATTGCGCTCGCCAAGGTCGCCCGCCTCGAAGGTCACGCGGGCGTGCGTCAGGGCGTGCTGAAGAGCCCGCGCACCGACGAAGAAATGGCACAGCTGGCACGCGCCGAACAGGCAGTCGAGGCGAGCACCCTTGAGGTGCCCGTACCCGTCGCCCCCGCCGGTGCCAGCAACCCGCGCATCGTGTACGTCAACCCGCGCGACTACAACCTCACCGCGCAGGACTACGCCGAGGCACTCGCCCGCACCCTGCGACGTGGGGGAGAGGACCTCAAGGACGCCTCCGGCCGCCGCGTGCTACTGAGCGAACCGAACCCCATGATTTTCGCGGGAACCCTGCAGGAGCACCTGCGCCTGGGTACCGTGCCGAACCCCGACGAGGAGCTGGCACAGGCAAAGGACCAAGAGCTGCTGAAGATTACCGACTCCCGCGAAATCGCCTACCGTCTGGGCGGACGCAACCCCGAAGACTACTTCGCCGCCCGCATCACCAGCGAAGGTGCGAACCTCTCCGGTGGTCAGCGTCAGCGACTGGCACTCGCCCGTGCACTCGCACAGGATGCGCAGGTGCTCATCCTGACCGAGCCGCTGAACTCTGTGGACGAACCCAGCCAGCGCTACATCTACGACGCGATGGAAACCCAGATCGGTAGCGACCGCCTGCCCGTCGGCTACCCCGGCCTGCTGCAGGATTTGGAGCAGGTCTACGTTGTCTCCACGACCGCGGAGACGACCCGCCGCATGGAACGCGACGGCTACCCGGCCGCCGACTCGGGAACTCCCTCAACTACTCAGAATCAGGAGGTGAACTAGCATGGCAAAGCAGCTCCCCATCGAAACCCCCGCCTACGTGGCACACCGCATGTGGAACTACCTCGCGGCGCATAAGGGACGCGCACTCTACACCTTCGTCATCTACATGGTCAGCACCCTCATGGGTGCGGTGGTGCCCCTGCAGATTGGTGCCACCGTGGACGACGTGGTGGCGGGCAAGTTCTCCAGCTACCCGTGGCAGCCGATTCTGATTATCCTGGCGGCGTTCATCGTGCAGGCAGTGACCCTCATGGTCTCCTCGTACAGCGCGGCGCGACTGGGTGCGCTCGTCACCCGTGACGCCAACCAGGACACCCTCGACGGCACCCTCGACCTGGACGCACGCACCGTGGAAGAAGCCGGTAGTGGCGACCTGCTGACCCGCGTGACCGACGACCTCTCCTCGGCTGCCAAGTCCGTCAGCGAGGACCTGCTTGGCGCAATTTACGTGCTGCTGTACTTCCTGATTTCCACAATCTCCCTGGCGTTTGTGAGCCCGGCAATGGGTCTGATTATGCTGCCCATGATTGCCGGTCTTGCCCTCATCATGTCGAAGATGCTGCCGCTCATGGCGGCACGCAACCAGACCGCCCAGGAGCGCGTGAGTGACCTCAACAGCGTGCTGACTGAGAACATTCGCGGCACCTCCACGATCCGTGAGCTGGGTGTTCACACCGCCCGCGAAGACGCCTTCGCCGGTGAGAACAAGCGCCAGTTCGCCGCGCAGCTGGGCATGGTGCGCATCCGCCAGCTGTACTTCACCGTGGATGCTATCAACGCCTGGATCCCCACGGTTCTGTGCATGCTCTGGGGCGCCGCCTGCGTGGCTCTCGGCTGGGCAAGTTGGGGTGCCGTGGCGACCGCCTCGGTCATGGTTTTCAGCCTGCGAACCCTCGCCGACATGCTGAACCATCACGTCAGCAGCCTGCGCATCATGCTCGTGAACATGGGCCGTGTGTTTGGTGTGGTGTCCCTGGCGAAGAAGCAGCGTGAGGCGCGTGCACAGCACCGCGCCGAAGCCTTCGCCGCCGTGTCTGATGAAGCCGTGAAGAACCCGGAGTACGCCATTGACTGCACCGACATCTCCTACGGCTACTCGCCGGACGCCCTCGTTCTGGAAGGCATCAACCTGAAGATTCGCCGCGGTGAAGCGCTCGCCCTGGTGGGCCGTTCCGGCTCGGGTAAGACCACCCTGGCACGTCTGATTGGTGGTTCGCTGACCGCCCTGGACGGCACCATTAACGTGATGGGTCGCCCGGTGGGTCACGGCGACTTCCCGACCGATGCCGCCGCCGACGGCCGCCCGCGCCTGCTGGTCTGCACCCAGGAAGCACACGTCTTCTTCGGTACTCTTGCCGATAACTTTACGGTGGTCGTGCCGGATGCAACCGTCGAGCAGATGGGCGAGGCACTGGACGCTGTCGGTGCCCGCTGGTGGCGCGACCTGCCGCAGGGCATGGACACCGTTGTCAGCGGCGCGGATTCGCCTCTGACCCGCGACCAGATTCAGCAGCTGGCACTGGCACGTATCGTGCTTGCCGACCCGCACGCCGTGATTCTGGACGAGTCCACCACCCAGCTGGAGCTCGCGGACGCAACCGAGTCTCTGCGTGCCGTGCTGGCGAACCGTGCGGTGCTGATCATTTCGCACGATGCGCGCATCGCCTCCCTGGCTGACCGCGCGGTCCTGCTGCACGAGGGTAGGATCATCGCGGAGGGTTCACCGGCAGAGATTTTCGCCCTGACCTAAGCCCTACCCTAAGCCCGGTGGATATGCCCGGCTGATAGTGCCCGGTACCGTCTAAAGCGGTGCCGGGCATTGCCTTTTAACGGACTTTTAACGGGCGAGTTTTGGGTGGGGTGTGTGCTGAAACCTGCGCTGGAAAACCTGGGCCGGAGTGGCGGTGCAGTACCGCAATGCTCAAACGAAAATTTCGGAGAGATTTACTTGCCATCCGCAAAACTTTCAGTTACTGAGAATCGTTGTGATAACCTGGCAAAGCGATATGGGGTGCCTTGAGACGCCCGCGACCCGTCAACCCGCCCAACCCCGCCCAACGAAGGGCATACAGGGCATACGGCACAGCGGGCGCACGAAACGGCGTCAGAACACTCAAGGCTGAGAGAATCACCCATTGAACCTGCTCTAGTTCGAACTAGCGAAGGGATTATCGATCATGGCAGAGCAGCCTAGCGCGCCCGCGTGCGCACCCACCAACCCCTCAACCCCCTCCAACCCTGCACCCGGCGCGAGTGTATCCGGGGCACCTGGGACCTCTAGGGTGCCGAGGGTCCTCTCCATTGCGGGAACCGACCCCTCCGGTGGTGCGGGCATTCAGGCGGACCTGAAGTCCATTACCGCATCCGGCGGTTACGGCATGTGCGTGACCACCTCACTGGTCGCCCAAAACACCTGCGGAGTCCGCGAAGTATTCACCCCGCCCCTGGAATTTCTGACCGCGCAGCTTGCTGCCGTTTTTGATGACGTCACGGTTGACGCCGTAAAAATCGGTATGCTCGGCGACGCGGACACGATCCGCACCGTCAGCACCTGGCTGAGTGAGCACCCCGTGCCCGTGGTCGTGCTCGACCCGGTCATGATTGCTTCTAGCGGTGACCGCCTGCTGCAGGCGGAGGCGGAGCAGGCGCTGCGCGACCTCGTGCCGCTCGTGGATGTGATTACCCCGAACATTCCGGAGCTTGCCGTGCTCTGCCAGAAGGAGCCCGCCCAGACCTTTGATGAGGCGCATGAGCAGGCGGCGAACCTTGCGGCGGCGACTGGAACCACCGTGATTGTGAAGGGCGGCCACCTGTGCGGTCAGGACGCCGGTAACACCGCGGTCTTCCCGGATGGCACCTGCACGCACGTGCGCACCCCGCGCCTGGAGAGCCGCAATACGCACGGCACTGGATGCTCCCTGTCCTCCTCGCTGGCAACCCGCCTGGGCGTGGAACTGCTCCGGCATACCGAAGCCGCAGAATCTTCTGAGGGCGAGAAGAATACTCTGACCAGCGAAGACACCCATCGCGCCCTGCAGTGGAGCACCCGCTGGCTCCACGAGTCCATTGCCGCAGGTGCCGGGCTGCAGGTCGGCTCCGGTGAGGGTCACGGCCCGGTGGATCACGCCGCCCGTGCCCGCCGTCTGGAGGCTGCCGCCTCCGCGTACCCGTGGCATCACCTGCTCGCCACCACCGACTCCGAGGGCAATACCCTGGACGGCACCAGCCCGGAGCGTCTGCTACCAGTCAGCCCCGTGCCCGCCGGTGAAGCCGTCGTCAAGCCTGCCGGTCCTTGGACCGCCGCCCTCTGGGCTGCCGGTGGCGAAACCTGGCACCAGATTCTGGACTTGCCCTTCGTGCGTGCCCTCGGTGACGGCACCCTCGACGAGGACCTGTTCGCCTTCTACCTGGACCAGGACGCCCTCTACCTGCGGGATTATTCGCGTGCGCTCGCGACTCTCTCGGCGCGTGCTGATACCGCTGAGGCGCAGGTGCACTGGGCTGCCGGTGCGCATGAGGCGATTGCCGCCGAATCGCAGTTGCACGAGGGCTGGTTGGCGAACCGTGCGCGTCTGGGTGGGCCCTCGCCGATTACGATGGGGTACACGAATTTCCTGCGTGCCTCCGCCGCCGGTGATGATTACGTGGTCGGTGCCGCGGCGATTCTGCCCTGCTACTGGCTGTACGAAGAGGTGGGCGCTGTGCTCTCCTCGCAGAATCACGCGGACCACCCGTACGCGGAGTGGCTGAGCATGTACGGTGGCGAAGAGTTCGCCGCGGATGTGGCGCGTAGCCTCGCGGAGGTGGAGCGTGCGTTTGAGGCGGCTTCACCGGCTCAGCGTGTGCGTGCGGCGCGGGCGTACCTGTCGGCGTGCGTGTATGAGCGCGAGTTCTTTGACCAGGCGCACCGAGCATTGCGTTAGTTTGCTGGGCGCTGCGCTAGCTGACGGGCGCTACGTTAGGGGTTGCACTGTAGCCAGCTCGCCGGTGCTTGAGGTACCGATGTTTTAGGCGCCGATTCTGGGCTGAATACCGCCCCGGCATGGCGTGAGATGGGTGATTGATGCTTCACTCAGACTGCCGCCGGTTCGGGGTGTGTGCCGGTTATGCTTAAGGCGTCGGTGAAAACCGTTTGCGGTAGGATTCCGGCCCCTCACCCAACCGGCTGATGTACCTGCCGCGCCCGCACCTCTACGGTGTGTAGCCGACCTAGGAAAGTTTGGCCCGTCGCAACCACCTCATCCAACCCCCGCGGCGGGCCAAACGCCTTCCTTCCCGGGTTTTCCTCCCGGGTTTTCTTCTGGGGGCTCCGTTTGAAAGCATTCGGCTTGAAAGCGTTTTGCGTATGAATCCCGCATAGAAATATCCCGTGCAGATACTCTCATCTGCACGGGATATTTCTATGTTCACCGCTGCGGGTCAGCCGCCGCGGCGGGTACTTCAGGCTAGTACATCAGGGAAGGGGAGTAGCCTACTTGCTCTCGCCCTTGAGCGCACCCATGAGCGGGCCAATCACGTCCATGGGCAGCGGGAAGACCACGGTCGAGTTCTGGTCGGCGCCCAGCTCCAGCAGGGTCTGCAGGTAACGCAGCTGCAGGGAGGCGGGGGACTGGCTCAGAATGTCGGATGCTTCCTTCAGCTCGCTCGAAGCCTCAAGCTCACCGCGTGCCGAAATGATCTTTGCGCGGCGCTCACGCTCAGCCTCAGCCTCACGAGCCATGGCGCGCTGCATAGCCTCGGGAATCTCAACGTCCTTAATTTCGACGAGCTCCACCTGAATACCCCACGGCTCGGTGCGCGAACCGATGATGGAACGCAGGTCCTCGTTCAGGTCCTCGCGGTGTGCGAGCAGGGTGTCCAGGTCAACGCGACCGAGCAGGGAACGCAGGGTGGTCTGCGCAATCTGGCTGGTGGCAATCGGGTAGTTCTCAACCTCAAGCACAGCGTTCTTGGCGTTGGTCACGCGGAAGAGGACCACGGCGTTCACGCGGGCGGGGACGTTGTCCTTGGTGATGACTTCCTGCGGGGGAATGGTCAGGGTGATGACACGCATATCAACGCGCTGCAGGGAGTCAACGAGGGGGAAGACGACGTTCAGGCCGGGCTTCAGCTCCGAACGCAGGTGGCCGAAGCGGAAGGAGATGCCACGCTCGTATTCGGGGATGACGCGGAACATACGAATCAGAATAAAAAGAACAATGACGGCAACTGGGATGAGGATAGTTGCCAAAGTGACGGGATCCATGGTTTTCCTTCACAAGTATTGGGGGAGGACGGTATGTGTGCCCACCTGCCCGCGCCTCATACGGTGCAGGTAGTAGGGGTGTGTAGTAGGGGTTGCCCGGTACCGGGCTGTGTGTGGGGGGAGTTTGGGAGGGGAATTTTCCGTTCCGGCACACGTCGCGGCGGGTCGGCGCCCCGGCGGCACCCCGCATGGAAAACTCACAAGAGAAATCCACACGGGGTAGCCGCCGAAGCTAACAGACGGGACCAGCCAGCCGGTCAGCCGCCGGAACGGAAAAACCTATGCAGCGCTATTTCTTCGCCATTTCCTCCGCGGCCTCAACCTCAGCCAGGTTCTGCTCCTGCAAGACCTCGTTCGTGGTCTTGTGCAGTCGCTTAACCGAGGTGCCGGTACCGCTCCATGCGGGGCGGTCCGGGTCGAGGGCAGAGGTGCGAACCGGCAGGGTTGCCTCCGCAATCATCTGCTTGCGTGCCTGATCGGTACGGCGCTTACGCTCATTCGAAACGCCACCCCACTTCGCCGCGAAACGATCCATCTTCACGTTCACCGACTCATCAGCGGTGGATGCGTGAATATGCTTCGGATCGTTCTCGAAGTTCGCGGGGGAACGCATGAGCTTCACAGCCAGCGGGTAGGTCAGCGACAGGCAGACCACCGCGGTGGCACCCTCCACCAGAAGCTCCAGCGGGGAGTGCCAGACGATGGCGGCACCAATCAGGGTGACCACACCCAGCAGCGACACGGCAACCGCCAGCCCGCGGTGGAAACGACCCGACTCGGAGTAGGGCCATTCGTCCACTTCGCGGGTGAGCTCGCGGCCGTTTGCCGAGACGGTGCAGCTGTCCTTGATCGGGCAGGTGTTGCACACGCTGGGCTTGGCGCGGTAACGCATCACTCGGTTATCCGAGTCGAAGGCAGTAGCCCACAGCCACTGGTCTTCGGGGCAGAGCCACGCGTCGCTCTCTTCGTGGTAGGTGAACCCGAAGGTTCGTGCCGCCACCATGCGCTGACTGGTGCGCTTGGCGAGAATATCGAAGCCCCAACCCACGGCGACCAGGCCGAGCGCATACACGCAGGCCAGCCACACGAGGAAAGAAACTCCAGCAATCTGCTCAGGCATGACTAGCCTCGACGATCGCTACGGTAGGGGCTGGTCTGCTCGGGCAGCTCTTCGGCAGCCTTCGCGCCGGCGAACTCTGCGATGCGAGCGTCCTCAACCACCTCGTACAGCGGCGGTTCGGGCAGCTCCAGGACGGTTTCCTTAGCGTTCTTGGAGAAGATCTCCTTGATACCCAGCAGAGCCAGCTTAATCAGCGGGATGATGCCGACCAGGAAGATCACGTCACCGGGCATACGCATCCAACCCATCACTGCGGAAGCACCGTCGTGAATGAACGCGAAGGAACGAGCCTCGTAGTAGCCCTCACCCACGGACTTGTACAGCTGAGCAATACCCAGCGGCAGCAGCGAGATGAAGGACATCCACAGCAGACCAATGTTCAGAGTCCAGAAGGAGAACTTCAGACCCTTCTCAGGCCACTTGTCCTCGGGAATCAGGTAGCGCAGACCAAACACCGCGAACGCGATCGCGAGCATACCGTACACACCCATCATGGAGGCGTGAGCGTGGTTTGCGGTCAGCGCGGTACCAATCTCGAAGTAGGACACGATCGGCAGGTTAATCAGGAAGCCGAACACGCCAGCGCCGAGGAAGTTCCAGAAGCCCACAGCAATCAGGAACATGACAGCCCAACGGTGCGGGAAAGGCTTAGTGCGGTTGGAGTACTGGCGAGCACCCAGCTGCATGAAGCCCCACGCCTCAACGGTCAGGAAGGTCAGCGGAATAACCTCAGCAGCCGAGAAGAACGCACCGAATGCCATCTGCTCGGAGGGGGTACCGACGAAGTAGGTGTGGTGCAGAGTACCGATCACACCACCGACGGAGTAGAGCACAGCGTCCATCATGATGATGGAGATTGCGATGCGCTCGCGGACCACGCCGAGCAGCACGAAGATGTACGCCACCATAACGGTGGTGAACAGTTCGAGGAAGTCCTCCACCCAGAGGTGAACCACCCAGAATCGCCAGAACTCGGCGACGGTCACGTGGGTACGCTGACCTGCGAGCAGGCCGACCGCGTAGAACATGGGGATGGCCAGGCCGGAGAAGAGGAACAGCCACGGCAGGGAGGTCTTCTTCGAGCCCTTCAGGCGGGAGGAGAGGGTACGCCAGACGATGACGATCCAGATGAACATACCCGCGGTGAGCAGGATCTGGAAGAATCGCGGCAGGTCCAGGAACTCCCACTGCTGCGAGAAGAAGCCGGTGAGTTCCTTGGGGATGAGGCCCTTCTGAGAGAACCATTCGTTCAGCAGCGAGCCGAGGACCACGAAGACCACAGCGCCGATGAGAACGTAGGTGAGCAGACCCTGCTTCTTGGGTTCGCGGCGGGTAATCAGCGGGGCGATGAAGATACCGCCCGCCAGGAACGCGCCTGCGGTCCAGAAGAGGGAGAGCTGAAGGTGCCAGGTTCGGGATACCGTGTAGGGCAACAGCTGGCCCATGTCGATACCGAAGAAGCCGGTGAGTTCTTCACGGTAGTGCTCGGTGAGGGCACCCACCAGAGCCTGCAGGAGGAACAGCACCAGGATCGTTGCGAAGAGCAGGCAGGCTGCCTTCTGCGAGGGGGTCAGGCGAACTTCGTCGGGCTGACGGAAGTCGAGGACGGGTGCCTCTTCCGCGTGCCAGCCGATAGCGCGGGACCAGCGGCCGTAGATGGCGAACATCAGACCGGTACCACCAATGAGGGCAATCAGGGAGAGTGCCGACCATACCATCAGATCCGCGGTGGGCTTGTTGTCCACGTTGGGTTCGGAAGGCCAGTTGTTGGTGTAGGAGTAGGGCTGGTCGGGGCGGTCTGCCGCCGATGCCCATGCGGTCCAGCCGAAGAATGCGACGAGGTCGTGCAGTTCTTCGTCGTTCTTAATGGCGTCGGGGAACAGGCCCTGCGAGGTGTCACCCTTCATCAGGGTGTCGCGGTAGTGCTTGAGCATGAGCTGGTAGCCCTTAGTTTCACCAGCGGACCAGGTGATGGTCTTGGTGTGCTCGTCGTACTTGTTCTCCTTGCGCCACTCGTTCTTGACGAGTTCGCGGGGGTCCTGCTTGCCCTGCTCACGGTACTCCTTGACGGCGGCATCGGTGGTCAGGCGCAGGTATTCTGCAGTGTAGTCGGGGCCGAGGTAGGCGCCGTGGCCGAGCACGGATCCGTACTGCTGCAGGCCGCGTCCCTGGAACAGTTCCTGACCGTGCAGGATCTGTTCTTGGGTCGCGATGACTTTGCCGTCATTGCCGACAATTTTGTCGGGGAGCGGCATGGAGAGTGCGTAGGTGCGCATTGCAAGGACTGCCATGATGGTGAAGCCCAGGAGCATCACAAACGCAACAGCCTGTACCCAGCCTTTTCCGGCATAGGCACCGACCGTGTCTGAGCGGCGGGCAATCTTTGCTGCCTGCGCACGCGAGACGGGTTTTGTAGCCATAGTGTATGTCTCCAGTGTGCGTGGAATTTGTATGTGGAGTGGCTCCGACGCACATCCGCTGGAGGGGCGGCTCACTATGTTCGGGGTGAATCGTCCTTGAGGGAGGTGCGACAGCCCACCCTGCCTTTTATTCTTGCATATTAAATACGCATTTACGAAACTTTGCTGACGTAGCGTCACAATGTGACGCGGCTACTTTTCTGGAAAATCTGCAATCACACGGCGGAAAACCTGAAATATTACGTTGAGGTTGAACCCTTAGCTTTCGCACTGCCGCCCTGCGCTGCCTCACCGCCTGTAACGGAGGGGGAGGCGAAGGTTTCGGTGTTCCAGGGTATTCCAGGGTGTTCCGGCGCGGAAGGGATGCAGGCAGGCGCATCCCAGCATGTGGAAGGGGAGCGCGGCGCCCCTCACGTTCCTACACCCGGGTGTGGAATAATAAAACCCGGTACTACTAAACACAGTACAAATTTTTTTCAGTACAGATTCTGTGCACCCGAATGGCACACCATCTGAAGGGGTCACTCACCCCGCATCCACGGCGGACCGCCGCCACGGCCCGCAATCTATCGGCACCTCAGGAGAGTTCACGTGCTTCTCTACAAATCCACCCAGAAAGCAGTCACCGGAATCCTACGCACCGTCTTCCGCGCCCGCGTGACCGGACTCGAAAACTTCCCCGCCACCGGCCCGGTGATTGTCGCCTCCAACCACCTGTCCTTCCTGGACTCCATCATTATTTCCGCCATGATGCCGCGCCGCGTGGCGTTCCTCGCCAAGGCTGAGTACGTGAACACCCCCGGCCCGCGCGGCAAGATGATGAAGGCGTTCTTCGAAGCCGTGGACATCATTCCCGTGAACCGCTCTGACCGTTCCGAATCGCTCAAGGCGCTCGATATTGCCCTGGAGAAGCTGCAGGAGGGTAAAGTCTTCGGCATTTACCCCGAGGGCACCCGCTCCCGCGACGGCTACCTGTACCGCGGCAAGATTGGTGTGGCGTGGCTGGCGCACATGACCGGCGCACCCGTGGTTCCGGTCGGTCTGATTGGCACCGACCGCCTGCAGAAGCCCGGCTCGAACATGATTTACCCGCGCCGCTTCACGATTCGTGTGGGCAAGCCGCTCTACTTTGAGAAGACCGGCGAGAAGATGACCGGCAAGCAGCGCCGCGTTACCACCGACGCGATCATGGATGAGATTGCTCAGCTGTCCGGTCAGGCACGAAAGCACGAATACAATGTTTCGCCCTCAGCCGCACGTGACGCAGGCTAGGGCACGCGCCGCCTATACCGCGTAGACTTAAACCGCGCATTCACGTACCGACCCCCGCGCTTCGGGGAAGATTGGTGCAGGATGCGCGGTTTGTCGTATGCGCGAGCCCGAGATGACCCCGGCGGTCTCGCGAGCCCCACCACAGAGAACCGCTGCGAGAACCGCTGTAAAGCCCAGTAGAGCGAGGAGAAAGTACCCATGGCAGAGCCTTCCAGCTACCGCCCCGCCCCCGGCGAAATCCCCACCGACCCGGGCGTTTACCGTTTTCGTGATGCCGATGGCCGCGTCATCTACGTGGGTAAGGCAAAGAACCTGCGCAACCGCCTCAACAGCTACTTTGCGTCCCCGCAGACGCTGAGCCCGAAGACCTATGCGATGGTGCATACGGCGGCGAGTGTGGAGTGGACCGTGGTGGCGAGCGAAATGGAATCGCTGCAGCTCGAATACACCTGGATTAAGGAGTTTTCGCCGCGGTTCAATATTGCGTTCCGTGACGATAAGTCGTACCCGTACCTGGCGATTACGGTCAATGATGTGTACCCGCGCGCAATGGTGACTCGCGGTGAGCGCCGTAAGGGCGTGCGCTATTTCGGTCCCTATTCGCAGGCGTGGGCGATTCGTGAAACCCTGGATGCGCTGCTGCGCGTGTTCCCGGTGCGCACCTGCACGAACGGCGTGTTTAACCGCGCGAAGAATAGTGGCCGCCCGTGCCTGCTCGGTTATATCGATAAGTGTGCGGCGCCGTGCGTGGGCAAGATTAGCGCCGAGGAGCACCGCGAGTTGGCGCGCGGGCTGACCCGGTTCATGGCGGGTGGTGCTGAGAAGCATATCGCCCAGTTGACCGCGGAAATGAAGGCCGCCGCAGCTGATATGGATTTTGAGCGCGCCGCTATTCTTCGCGACGATATTGCCGCGCTGACTAAGGCGTTTGAGCGTAATGCCGTGGTGCTCGGCGCGACCGTGGATGCCGACCTGTTCGCCTACGCTGAGGATGACCTGGAGGCGTCCGTTCAGGTGTTCTTTGTGCGCGGCGGCAGAATCCGCGGCCAGCGCGGCTGGATCGTGGAGAAGGTCAACGACAGCACCGACGCGCAGCTCATTGAGCAGCTGATCGCGCAGGTGTACAGCGATATTGCGGCGAGCCTCGCCTCCCAGAAGGACGCCGAGAAGAGCCTGAACAGCTACGATATTCCGCGTTCCGTGCTGGTGCCGGTGGAGCCCGAGAATAAGGAGCAGCTGGCATCCTGGCTGGCGGAGGTGCGCGGTGGCCCCGTGGAGATTAGCGTTCCGCAGCGCGGCGACAAGGCAGAACTCATGAAGACGGTTGCCGAGAATGCGCGCCAGTCGTTGACCTTGCACAAGAGCCGCCGTGCCGGTGACTTGACCACTCGCAGCGCCTCCCTCGTGGAGCTGCAGGAGGCGCTCGAACTGCCCGACCCGCTGCTGCGCATCGAGTGCTACGACATTTCGCATGTGCAGGGCACAAACGTGGTCGCATCCATGGTGGTCTTTGAGGACGGCATGCCCGCGAAGAACGCCTACCGCACCTACAGTATTACCGGCGACGCCGCGCGCGACGATACCGCCAGCATGTACGACGTCATTACCCGCCGCTTCAAGAGGCACCTGGCGCAGCAGGCGGAACGCGAAGCCGCGCCCGTGCACTCCGGGGAGATTGACGCCTCCACGCCCGAGCCGGCGAAGTTCGCCTACCCGCCGAACCTGGTGCTCGTGGACGGCGGCCCGCCTCAGGTGGCTGCCGCATCCGCCGCGCTGAGCGACCTGGGCATTACGGATGTGTACGTTGCCGGCATCGCTAAGCGCCTGGAGGAACTGTGGCTGCCTGACGACGACTACCCGGTCGTGTTGCCGCGCACCTCGCAGGCGCTGTACCTGGTGCAGCGCATCCGCGACGAGGCGCACCGTTTCGCGATTACCTTCCACCGTTCTAAGCGCGGTAAGGCGATGGTCGCCTCCGCCCTGGACGAGGTGCCCGGTCTGGGCGAGGTGAAGCGTGCCGCGCTGATTAAGCACTTCGGGTCGGTGGCTCAGATTAAGCAGGCGAGCGCCGAGGAGCTGACGGCGGTGCCGGGTATTGGTCCGGCGTTGGCTCAGAAGATTCTGGCGGCGCTGACCTAAGCAGTGCTGATCTATGCGTCCGGTGGTGCCGCATGAAAGCCCGCCCGGGGTGTGAACGCAGCGCCCCGCCTCGTAATAGCGCTTAACAAACGTGTCATAATTGAAGGAAACCGTCATCATTACGAGCGCGCTATCTTCGCGCGCCCTCAACCAGTAGAGTGGAAACCGTGAGTAATAACCATCTGCGCCTATTCACCAGCGAGTCGGTGACTGAAGGCCACCCCGATAAGATTTGTGACCAGATTTCTGACGCCATCCTTGACGGCATCATTGCCCAGGATCCCGCAGCGAACGTTGCTGTGGAGACCATGGTAACCACCGGTCAGGTGCATGTTGCTGGTGAGGTGACCACCTCCAGCTACGTCGAAATCCCCTCCATCGTGCGCGAGACCATTCTGGGTATCGGCTACGATTCCTCTACCCGCGGCTTCGACGGCGAGTTCTGCGGCGTGTCTGTCTCCATTGGCGAGCAGTCCCCGGACATTAACGCCGGCGTGTACGAGTCCCTCGAGGTTCGTCAGGGCATCGCTGCTGACGAGTACGACCGCCAGGGTGCGGGCGACCAGGGCATCATGTTCGGTTACGCATCCAACGAGACGAACGTGCTGATGCCCGCCCCGATTTGGCTGGCGCACCGCCTCTCTGAGCGTCTGACCAAGGTCCGTAAGGACGGCCTGCTGACCGAGCTGCGCCCCGACGGCAAGACTCAGGTGACCCTCGGCTACGATTCGAACAACGTCCCCGTCTCCGTGGACACCGTGGTTGTTTCGAGCCAGCACACCGCAAGCTACGACCTGGCTGACCTGCGTGCAGACATTGAGAAGCACGTGATTGCACCGGTTCTGGGCGGCGTCGATCTGGATTCCTCCAACGCTAAGTTCATTGTGAACCCCGCTGGCCGCTTCGTTCAGGGTGGCCCCGTGGGTGACGCAGGCCTGACCGGCCGCAAGATTATTGTGGACACCTACGGCGGTTCGGCTCGTCACGGTGGTGGCGCGTTCTCCGGTAAGGACCCGTCGAAGGTGGACCGTTCCGCAGCGTACGCAATGCGTTGGGTTGCGAAGAACATTGTGGGTGCCGGTCTTGCTGACCGCGCCGAGGTTCAGGTTGCGTACGCTATCGGCCAGGCAGCGCCGGTCGGTCTGTACGTTGAAACCTTCGGCACCGAGAAGGTCGACCCGATCAAGATTGAGAAGGCTGTGCGTGAGGTCTTCGACCTGCGCCCGCTGGCAATCATTAACGAACTGGATCTGCGCCGCCCGATCTACAAGAAGACCGCAGCTCACGGCCACTTCGGTCGTACCGAGCCGGAATTCACTTGGGAGCGCCTGAACCGCGTGGATGCACTGCGTTCGGCAGTGTCCTCTTCCTAATATCTGTCAGGGTAGAGGAGCACGCTGATTCGGGTGACTCAGAGTAGTTCTGAATCGAACTCTTCGGCACCGCTGGGTGCCCAGCAGGAATCCCTGCAACAGCTTGACCTGTTGCAGGGATTTCCTGCTCTTCGTGATGCCCTGATTCCGGTTGCCCCGGAGCCGGTGAATGTTGCCGCTGAGCTGGAGGCGAGCGGCGTGCCGAACCCTGTGGCGCGTGTGCGCGTGGATAGCACCCTGCCGCAGGTGGACCGCACGTTTGATTACCGCGTGCCCGCCGAGCTGAGTGAGGATGCGGTGCCCGGCGCCCGCGTGCGCGTGCTGTTCAACGGTCACGAGCTGACCGGTTACATTGAGGAGCGCGCCGCCACAACCGATTGGACGCGCACCTCACTGCTGCCGATTAAGTCGGTGCTGTCGCGGGTGCCGTCTGTCGCACCCGAAATTTTTGCGCTTGCCGAGGCGCTTGCTGACCGTTACGCCTCCACGGTGGCGAACGTGTTGCGTCTGGCGGTGCCGCCGCGCATTGCTGCGCTGGATAAGAAGTATGCGCCTCTTCTGCCGGGTTACGAGTCGGCGTATTTGGGTGATTCTGCCCCCGAGGCCACCCCGGAGAGCGCGGGGGAGAAGCCGCAGGAAAACACTCCCGAGAACTCGGCTCCTGAGCATGCGGACCCCGAGCCTTCTGCCGCCTCCGTTGCCTCCACGCATGCCGACCCGTACGCTTGGCTTGCCACTCCCGGCGCGCCCGCACCCTTCGTGCTGGACCCGCCGGTGCTGAACCCGGACGCCCCGGATGCCGCCTCCGTCTTCTCTGATTACGAGAACGGTGCGGAGTTCATTGAGGATGTTGCCGCCGGTGCCGCGACCCGCGCCGTGATGACGGTTCTTCCCGGCCACCTGGAGCACACCTGGGCGGATGTTGTGGCGACCGCACTCGCGACGGCCGCAACAAGTGGTCGCGGCGCTATTGCGGTGGTTCCGACCGCTAAGAACCTGGATCTTCTGGAGGCGGCGCTCGCCGAGCGTCTGCCCGCCGACTCGTTTGTGCGTTTGAGTTCTGATTCGACTCCGCATACTCGCTATCACGGGTTTGTGAAGGCGCGTTTGGGGCGGGTTCCGGTGGTGATTGGTACCCGCGCGGCAGCGTATGCGCCGGTGGCTAACCTGGGCCTGGTAGTGTGCTGGGATGACGGCGATTCTTCGCTGGTGGAGCGGCGCGCCCCGTATTGTCATGCCCGTGATGTGTTGCTTCTGCGTGCTTCTGCTGAGAATACTGCGGCGCTGTTTGCAGGGTTCAGCATGAGTAGTGAGGCGGCGCGTCTGGTGCGTACCCGCTGGGCGTCTCATGTGCGTGCGCCGCGTGCGCTGGTGCGTGATTATTCGCCGCGTATTTTTTCGACGGGTTCGGAGTTTGAGTTGGCGCGTGACCCGTTGGCCGCGATGGCGCGTATTCCGCATCTGGCGTTTGAGCATGCTCGTCGGGCGTTGGCGCGTGGTCCTGTGTTGGTGCAGGTGGCGCGTAGCGGTTATATTCCGTCGTTTTCGTGTGAGCGTTGTCGCATGCCGGCGCGTTGTGGCGAGTGTAGCGGACCCCTGTCGGTGGCTTCGGGTTCGTCGGTTCCGTCGTGTTCGTGGTGCGGTCACCTGGCGCAGCAGTGGCGTTGTTCTGAGTGTGGTTTTACGCATTGGCGTTATTCGGCGGTGGGTGCGACTCGTACTGCTGAGGAGCTGGGTCGTGCGTTCCCGAATGTTCCGGTGATTTCTTCGGCGGGTGACCATGTGCGGGCATCGGTTGGTCCTGAGCCTGCGTTGGTGGTGGCGACTCCGGGCGCTGAGCCGGTGGCTTTTGGCGGCTATGCGGCGGCACTTTTGTTGGATGCCGATAAGATGCTTCGTTTTGATTCGTTGCGTGCCCCAGAGGCGGCGTTGCGTCGCTGGTTGAATGCGGCGGCGTTGGTTCGTCCGGCGGCGCTTGAGGGTACGGTGGTGACGACTGCTTCGCCGTCGCCGGTGGAGCAGGCGCTGGTGCGTTGGGATCCGGCGTGGTTTGCTCGCCAGGAGCTGGAGGAGCGTGCTCAGACGGGTCTGCCTCCGGCGGTTCGTACGGCTGCGGTGACCGGTGCGGAGGCGGATGTTCGCGCCTTCATGGAGGAGTTCTTGGGCTCTTCTGCGCTGGACGAGCGGGTGCGTGAGCAGTTGCGTATTGTGGGCCCGGTTCCTCTGGATCAGGGGTATTTTGCCTGGTCGGAGTCTCTTGTGGAGGATTCTGAGGAGGCGCCGGTTCAGGGCGATTGGCGTACCCTGATGTTCTTCTCGTATAGCATTGCTCGGCAGGTGACTCGCGAGTTGCGTGCTACGCGTGCAACGATTGCGGCGTTGAAGAAGAACGTGGGGGAGCGGCCGGTTCAGATTCGCTGTGACGGCCTGGATGTGCTGTGATTTTCTAGTCGTGCTGTAGTGTTCTAGTGAGGGGCGGTTTTGCCCCGGGTTGGGCGTCAGCACGCGGGTTTGCGGGCGCGTTGTGCGCAGAGGCGAGGAGGTGAGAGGCGTGTCGAAGGTGCCTCATCTGCTGAAGGGTAGTGCGCTGCCTGACAGTGAGCAGCGGCGGCTGGCTGAGTATGCTTCTGCTCATCCGAAGAGTGCCTTGCACCGTAAGGGTAAGCACCATGATGCGGCGGTGCTGCTGATTCACGGCATCGGCTACCAGAATCACGGCGAGACGCTCGCGTATTTTGGCAAGCCGGTGGCGCATAGTGTGCAGACCCTGTTGGCGCTGAACACGGGTGCGGATTCTGTAGCCCTTTCCTCTGCCGCCCCCTCCGAAGAGAACCCCGAGGCGGAGGCTTCTGCGCGGGTTCGTGTTGAGCTGATTCCTGACGGCGATACCCTCCCGCCTGCCGCTGAGGTGAACCCGCTGAGCCACCACAGCGAGCTGACGTATTCGTTGACGATTGAGCGCACGGAGTACCCCGCCGACCCGGTCGAGGAAAGCCCGGAGGTTGAGGAGAACCCCGTTCAGGAAGAAACCGCCTCGTCTTCTGCGGCTGAGGGGCAGAATCTTCTGGAACGGACTCTGGACTCTGCGCGTAAGTACCGCCTGCGCAAGTGGGCTGTATTGCGCCCCGCGTTTGATGTGAGCGTGCTTGGTCTTCCGGTGTTTGAGGGTGCCCCGGCGGAGGAGCTGCCTGCGCCGGAGGGTGCCGGTTTTACTCTCTCTAGTTTTGAGCTGCCCAAGGTGGAACTTCCAAAGGTCGAACTACCCAAGGTTGACCTGTCTAAAGTGGAGCTCCCTAAGATTGATCTGCCCAAAATTGAGCTTCCCAAGGTAGAGCTCCCGAACATCGAGCTACCGAACATCGAACTACCCAATATTGAGCTGCCTAATCTTGAATTTCCGCGACTACCTCAGCCGAAGCCGCGCCCGGTGCGCACGGTCACTCGTCGTAGCCTCCTCTTTCAGGAGGGCTTCTGGCGACCCAGGCATTACCGCCCACTGAAGGAGCATTTGCCCTGGTTGGCGTCGGTTTTGCCGCTGTTTTTGATGTTCTGCTTCTACTATGAGCGCCCCGGTGTGACCTGGCGTGAACGCGCCGGGCACCTATTGCGTTCTACGGCTCGATTCATGAACGTGGCGCTGTGGCTGGTGCTGGCGGCGATGACTGTGATGACCTTCCGTGATGCTTTTGTGGCGTCCCTGGGCACTCCGCAGGGTGCGTTTACGGCTCTTGCGGCGGTGCTCGGCCTGGGTATTGTGGGCTGGGTTTTGGCCCGTCGTGCCCGTGAGCTGTGGGTGCTGGTGAAGGCTATTCCGACGCAGCTGATTCAGACGGCGACCAGCCCGGAGTCGCGCGATTTGGAGCGTATTTATGCGCGTCTGGATCGTCAGCTGGACGATTTGAGTTCCCGTAGCGATGCAGTGGGTATTATTGCCCATTCGCAAGGTGGCTACCTGGGCTATGAGCTGCTGCGTCGTCGTGCGGCGGCGGGTAAGAAGCCGATTCGTTTCTTCTACGGCCTGGGTAGCGGCGTGGTCCCGATCAGCATTATCGCTAGTGACCGCAACGACATCCCGGAGCCTTTGGATGCCGCGGGAGGCTACCGTAACCGCGCCATGCTGCTGTGGGTGAGTGCGGTCGCAGCGTTCTCGTGGCTGGTGGAGGCGTCCCTGCTGGCAAGCCCGTACCGTTCGCTGCTGCATCATGCGATGCTGGTGCCGCTGGCGTTGAGTGTGGTACCGGTTGTGGCGAGTATGTGGAGCACGACGCGGGGGCGGGCGCGTATTGTCCGCAAGAGCGCCGGGGAAAGCCGGGAAAACGCCTCCATGCAGAGTCCGGCTAATGTGCGCTTGGCGGATGCGCGCCTGGTCAACCCGTACGGCACGCGCGCCTACGTGAAGTGGTTGATTCCGGTGCTCTTCGTGCACGGCGTTTTCATACTGTACGCGGTGTTCATGCTACTGCTAGCTCAGTTGCGTGCTGAGGGCGCTGTCCCCGAGCTGACCGCCGCCTCCGTGGCGTTTTGGGGCGCGCTGATTCTGGTGCTCATGATGTCGGTGCGTAGCGCCTGCCACCTGTATGTGCGCGCCTACGCGCCGATGTTGCAGGACCTTGATGTGGCTGACCGGTGCGAGATTTCCGCTCGTGGAGACAGCATCGGCAGGTCGAATATTACTCAGCCCGCCGGTGTGGACGTCAGCTTTGTGACCCTGCCGGGCCCGTCGGTGAATAGTCACATGCAGTATTTTGATGCGTGCTCGCCGGTGCCGTTGATGCTTGCGCACCGCCTGGTGCCGCACATGATGCCGGCGGGTGAGTAGGCGCAGAAGGCGGCGGCTTTCACCGATATTGGTGCGGAACTGAACCGCGGTTTTGCGCGCGTGAAGAAGCTGATGCGCACCATGCATTACGGGCTGTATGCGGTGCTGCTGCTGATGCTGTCGGTGCTACTGAATGTGGCGTCGCCGGTGAGCCTGTCCGCGTTGACGGGGCTTGATACGTCGCGCCTGCATTCGGAGGGTTTTGACCGTCTGGTGGCGGATGCTCAGCAGCTGCGTGAGCAGGCGGGTTCTTCGGATCTGCTGCTGTGGATTCTGGTCGGCATTTTTGTAGTGGAGGCGCTGCTGATGATGGTGCTTTCGCCGTGGACTCAGAGGCGTTTGCAGCGTGCGTTCATGATACGCAAGGTGGACCGCACGGGTCAGCTGAGTGAGTTCAATCCTTTGCCGATGGTGACGGCTCTTCTGGGTCTTGACGGTGAGGATGAAGACGCTGAGGATGCAGAGGAACATGACCTTACAGGGGAGAAAAAGCAGGAGAGTAAAGCAGGGCAGAGCGCTGTAGTTTAGGGTGCTTAGGCGGTGCCGTTGGAAGGTCACCCCAGAATTTTTATGCATTCGTGTGCACCTAAGATTTGCTGGGGTTTAGCTGATTCTAATTGGCGTAGTCTCCGTATTCACGGTAATATATTCAGCACTGCGGATACTATTTCGGCGCTTGTCGAGGTGGTGTTGGCAGTATCTATCACTCAACTTCGCGCATGCCTCACAACCGTGCGCACCAACGAAAGATGAATACTGGTGACTCAGACTATGATCACCCCCGCATACGAACCTGCATGCGGCGGGTCTGCTTCTGTACACAATTACGGCGTCATGCACCCGGACCCCGTGTTGCTTTCCGACATGACCAGCGCAGAACGAGGAGCTGTTTACCGCTACTTGGCGCGCTTCGCTGAGCTGGATGACGCAAAGATTTTCTACGCGTACGGTCACGCCTATGAGCTGGCTCGTAAGGATGCCGAGCGCGGCCTCTACGCAACTATGGCGTAGCCCGCATCGTTAGTTTTTAGAAATGCTGCTGCGCTCTGTGTGAGTGCGGCAGCATTTCTGCTTTTCGGACTGGCTTTTAGGCAGGTTTTAGCTTGGTTAGGAATTCGGGGGCATACGCCGCTGTGATGCCCCTGATTTCTTCCTGACAACCGGGGATGTGTCCACTATCGGGGCGTTCCCTGATGGTTCTTGAACATTGGTTAGCTCTTGGGTAGTTTAGAGGTATCACAACCGCTACTGCGAAGAGACTTCCTGTGATCTCCGTAGGTTCTTTTCGCGGTGTTACCTCCGGCAGTGCCTGCATTGTTGCGGCGCTCCACTCAGAAACGCCCCAAGGAAAGGTACTCACCGATGAGTTTCACCAATATTGCCTATGATTACGAGCCGGAATTTGGCGAATCGGCACCGAGCCGCGATAACGGCATTACTCACCCGGATCCTGTTCTGCTGTCCTCGATGACGAAGGCTCAGCGTGGCGCGGTGTGCCGTTACCTGGCTCGTTTTGCTGAGCTGGATGACGCGAAGATTTTCTACGCGTACGGTCACGCGGATGAGCTGGCTGCGAAGGAAGCAGCCCGCGGAGCTTACGTATAAGGATTTTTGCTTCGGTGTGATTCCGTGGCGGTTCGCTACACACTTCCTCCGCGCCTACGCAGGGAACCCGCCCTCGCTTCGCTTCGGGCACCCTGAGGGCGCTTCCGGAAGGTGTAGCCTCGGCCGCCACTGTGCATCGTTGCTGTGCGCCGCATACGCCGCCCGGCCCCCCCGAATTGAATATGTAGAATGCCGCCGCACCCTCCCGAGTTTCGGGGAGTGCGGCGGCATTTCTGTATCTAGCGCCGCGTTGCATACGCCGCGCACGCTTTAGAGCCCGAGCCCTAGAGCCCGCGCACGACCTTCAGCAGTTTGAGTGCTGAGTCTCGCCAGGAGTAGCGGCGTACATCCGACAGGCCGTCAATAATCACGCGCTCGCGAACGGCGGTGTCCTCCAGGGAACGGATAGCCTTCACCCAGTCGGCGGCGTGCGCCTCCGGGGCACCGTCAACCGGCGCGAACACGGCGTGCGGGGCAATCTCACGGAAAATCGGGATGTCACTAATCACCGCGGGGCAGCCGGCAGCCTGCGCCTCGACCACGGGCAGGCCGTAACCCTCCTCGCGGGAGGCAGTCACCAGGGCGTGCGCCTGGCGGAGTAGCTGCTGGTACTCCTCGTCGCTCACGCCGTTGTGCACCTCCACGTTCTCACCGATGAGGCGTTCGTCGGTGAGCTGCACCAGACGCTGAGGCGGCATCTTTGACAGCAGGTGCAGACGGTAATCCGGTAGAGAACGCATCGCCAGCAGCAGGGTTTCTACGTTCTTGTACGGCATGAACGAACCCATGTACACCAGGTGCTTAACGGGCTGCTCCTCGCGGGTGGTGGCGCGTTCCAGCGCGGTCTGGCGGGAGACCACGCTGCCGGGCTGCGGGGCGTTGGGCACCACGAACAGCGGCTTAGTGGTCAGTTCGTGCTCACGAATCAGCGAGGCGGTCGACTCAGAAACCGTCACGACCGCGTCGCCGTGATTGAGCAGAAAACGCTGCGGGGTGTAGGTCTTGTGGAAGAGTCGCCAGCCCACGCGCACCGGTGCGGGCAGGAACCCGGGCGGGGTCGGGTGCGAGTAGTAGATCAGGTCGTGCAGGGTGAGGATCAGCTTGAACTTGCGTCCGGTGGAGCCGATGGTCTGCATGGGGGAGAACACCACGTCCGGCGCATACTTGTTCAGCTGCAGCGAGGCGGTCGGTTCGAGCGGGCCGGTGGGCGAGCAGATTTTCACGTGCGGCAAATCCGGCAGCATGTCCAGCTGACGCTCATCGCTAATGATCATGGTGAGGTCGAGGCCGGCGGCGGCTTCGTCACCGGTGTCGATGAGGGTTTTGAGCGCGCCCAGCAGGGAGGCGGTGTAGCGGCTGATGCCGTCGTGGAAGCCGATACGGGTGTATCGGGCGTCAACCATGAGTTTCATGTTGGTTCCTTCTGTTCGTTCCCTTAGTGGCCGGCGGCGAAATCGGCGATGAGTTCCGCGGCGCGGCGAGGGGTTTCGTAGTGGATGAGGTGCCCGACTTCGGGGATCATGTCCAGGCGCTCGCGGGCGCCGGACGAAGAGACGGGTAGATTGCGGGAGGTCAGCGTCGCGTACATGGCGCGCGCCGTTTCGGGGGTGCCCAGGTCGTCGTCTTCGGCGACGAGCATCTGCACCGGCACCCGGATCGCGGCGGCGTATTCGGCGGCGGTGTGCGTAATGGACGCTTCGTAGGCGCTGAGCACTCCGCGGCGGGAGCCGAAGGAGCCGAAGTAGGCGGCGTGCTGGCCGTTGATGAAGCGGCGCATTGCCTTGTCTTTGGTGCGCATCATGACTTCGCTGGAGGCACGGGTAATCAGCTGCGAACGCAGTAGCGGGTAGCCGATTTTTTCGGGTAGTGCCGCGCCGGCACGGTAGTAGAGGGAGGCGAGGCGGGAGGCGATGCGCTGGCTACCTTCGAGGGCGGGTTCGCTGATGGGGTTGATGAGTGAGAGCAGCGCGAGCGAGTTCGGGTGGGCGGCGGCGAAGGCGCTGGTGACGATGGAGCCGAAGGAGTGGCCGACCACATGCAACGGCAGTCCGAGCGGGTTGGTGCGCTCCACAAAATCCTGTAACCAGGCCACGTACGCGTCGATGCTGTCCTCGTCCAGGGTGCTTTCGGGCAGGTCTGCGGAGCGACCAAAGCCGGGCAGGTCGGGGCTGATGATGCTGACGTTCGGGATGAGCTTCAGCAGGTAGTTCGCGATAATTTCCAGGCCGTGGTGGTCGCCCCGGAAGCCGTGCACGAGCAGTACCGGGTAGGAGCCTTCGGGGAAGGTGCCGTCGTTCATGCCTTTGCCGTACTGCCAGTAGCGGGTCATGACCGCCTGCGAGCCGTCACCGATGAGGGCGTCGTGGCGGGTGCCGGGAATGAGCGGGCCGGGCACGCCCTCAAGAACTGAGGTGTTGGGGGAGTGCGGGGTAACGGTGGAGGTCATGGGTACCTTTCGCGGGTTGGGTACTGGGACGGCTAAGTCCCGTTCTTAATTCTAGGGGAGAAGCCTGAAAGGGCTCTGAAACCCGCCTGCCGCATCGGTGGTTGGGCGTGTGATTGCGCAGGTGGTCGGGTGGGTGGTGCCGTCCATTTGGTAGTCGAGGCGGCCTCAACTCTGGCTCGGTGCGGGTTTCGCGTTACACTTGGAGGGTTAAGTTTTTATCAACCTGTCTTTATTTAAGGAATCGCTGTGTCTGCTCAGGTAGAGACCGAACGCAACGAAAATGCGTACGACTTCCGCGCTATGGAAGCCAAGTGGCGCCCCTACTGGGACGAAACGAAGGTTTTCCAGCCCACCGGTGACGCCCCCAAGGGCCGCAAGTATGTGCTGGATATGTTCCCGTACCCCTCCGGTGACCTTCACATGGGTCATGCGGAGGCATTCGCTATTGGTGACATGAACGCCCGCTACTTCAAGCAATGCGGCTACGATGTTCTGCACCCGATTGGCTGGGACTCCTTCGGCCTGCCCGCTGAGAACGCAGCCATTAAGAACGACACTCACCCCAAGGAGTGGACGTACAAGAACATTGAGACTCAGGCTGAGTCCTTCAAGCGTTACGCTATTGCCGCTGACTGGAGCCGCCGCCTGCATACCTCGGACCCGGAGTACTACAAGTGGACTCAGTGGCTGTTCGAGCAGTTCTACAAGAAGGGTCTGGCGTACCGTAAGGACTCCATGGTCAACTGGTGCCCCAAGGACCAGACCGTGCTTGCGAACGAGCAGGTTGTGAACGGTGCGTGTGAGCGTTGCGGTACTACCGTGACGAAGAAGTCGCTGAACCAGTGGTACTTCAAGATCACTGATTACGCACAGCAGCTGCTGGACGACATGGAGCAGCTGGAGGGCAAGTGGCCCGACCGTGTTCTGCTCATGCAGCGCAACTGGATTGGTCGCTCTGAGGGTGCTGAGGTGCGCTTCGAGATTGAGGCGACCGAGGACCAGCCCGCTGAGTCCTTCACCGTGTTCACCACCCGCCCGGACACCCTGTACGGCGCAACCTTCATCGTGGTTGCTGCGGATGCGGCATTCGCCGAGCAGATTGTGGCACCCGAGCACAAGGCTGCCCTGGAGCAGTACCGCGAAGACATTAAGGCACTGAGCGATATTGACCGCCAGTCCTCCGACCGCGAGAAGACCGGCGTATTCACCGGCCGCTACGCGATTAACCCGCTGACCGGCGCGAAGCTGCCCGTCTGGGCTTCTGACTATGTGCTCGCTGACTACGGTACCGGCGCGATTATGGCTGTGCCCGCGCACGACCAGCGCGACCTTGAGTTCGCCCTGAAGTTCGACCTGCCCATCGTGAAGGTTCTGGACGTTGAGGGTGCTGAGGACCCGGCTACCAGCGGTGTTGCCGCAGCTGGTGACGGCGTGCTCATCAACTCCGGTGAGCTGACCGGCCTGCCGAAGGCTGAGGCGATTGCTAAGGCTATTGAGCTGGTTGAGGCTGCCGGCACCGGTGAGGGTAAGGTTATTTACCGTCTGCGTGACTGGCTGCTGTCCCGCCAGCGTTTCTGGGGTACCCCCATCCCCGTGATTCACTGTGAGGATTGTGGCGAGGTTCTGGTTCCTGAGGATCAGCTGCCGGTGTTGCTGCCCGATAACCTGCGCGGTGAGCAGCTGGCTCCTAAGGGCCAGTCGCCTCTTGCTGCTGCCGATGACTGGGCGATTGTGCCTTGCCCCGAGTGTGGCAAGCAGGCTCGCCGTGACTCGGACACCATGGACACCTTCGTGGATTCCTCCTGGTACTTCCTGCGTTACGTTTCCCCGAACTACGACAAGGCTCCTTTCGACCCGCAGGCTATGAGCGAGTGGGGTGCCGTCGACATGTACGTGGGCGGTGTGGAGCACGCTATTCTGCACCTGCTGTACGCACGCTTCTTCACCAAGGTTGTTCGCGACCTGGGCCTGATCAAGCACGATGAGCCGTTCAAGGCGCTCATGAACCAGGGTCAGGTGCTCAACGGCGGCAAGGCGATGTCCAAGTCGCTGGGTAACGGCGTGAACCTGGGCGAGCAGCTCGACAAGTTCGGTGTGGACGCTATCCGCACCACCATGATTTTCGCGTCCCCGCCCGAGGATGACGTGGACTGGGCGGATGTTTCCCCGTCCGGTTCGCAGAAGTTCCTGGCTCGCGCATGGCGTGTGGCTCAGGATGTCACCAGCGAACCCGGTGTGGACGCAACCACCGGTGACCTGGAGCTGCAGAAGCTGATTGCTCGCACCGTGCACGAGGTTCAGGGCCTGCTGGATAACGGCAAGTTCAACGTGGTTGTTGCTAAGACCATGGAGCTTGTGAACGCTACCCGTAAGGCTATTGACTCCGGCGCTGGTGCGGCTGACCCGGCTGTCCGTAAGGCTGCTGAGACTATCGCGATTCTGCTGTCTCTGTACGCACCCTACACCGCTGAGGACATGTGGCACGCTCTCGGCCACGACACCCCGGTTCTGACCGCGGGCTTCCCCAAGGTTGACCCGGCTCTGCTGGTGGATGACACCGTCACCGCTATCGTGCAGATTAAGGGCAAGGTCAAGGCTCGCCTGGAGGTTGCGAAGGATATTTCCGAGCAGGAGCTTCAGGAGCTGGCTCTGGCGGATGCCGCTGTTCAGCGTTCGATTGGTGACGCCGAGATCCGCAAGGTGATTGTGCGTGCGCCTAAGCTCGTGAACATCGTGATCTAAGCTTTTTAGATAAAGAAGTTTCTTAGATAAAGTACAAGCCCCGCTGTGGCTTCGGTTCGTTCAACGGAACGAACCCGGAGGCGCGGTGGGGCTTTGCTGTACTGCACTAGTGATGAGTGCCATAATGTTCAGGGAACGCTAGGAGAGGGTTCGTCATCGAATCATGCACTGACGAACGGGAAGAAGGGTCGGAATATGGAGCGAGAAAACAACGCAGAGAACCGCATTGCCGTGGTAACCGATAGCGCCGCCGCCCTCGACCCGGAACTCGTGCAGCGCTTGAACACTCACGGTAATTTTGTGCTGGTTCCGATGCCGGTGACTATTCGCACGCCCGGTGAGCCGGATCGTCAGTTGCAGGGTTTGACCGCCGCCGAGGTGGACGAGGCGATTATGCTCGCGCACGTGATGGGTCAGACGGTGAGCACTTCCGGGCCCGCGCCGGGCGTGTTTGCTGATGTCTACGACGAGCTGGCGTCGCGGGGTTTTACGCATGTGGTGTCTGTGCACCTGTCCGGTGAGCTTTCGGGCACGGTGGAGGCGGCACGCACCGGTGCCCGCCTGAGCCGCCTGGGTTCCGAGGGCGTGAGCGTTGTGGATAGCCGCACGGTCGCGGGCGCCTACGGTCATGCGGTGGTGCGTGCCCTGGAGGTGCTGAACGCTGCATCCGCCGGCTCGAGTGTTGAATACCCCACTCCTGCGCAGCTGGTGGACTACATTCAGTCCATCTGTGAGCAGTCCACGCTCTACTTCTATATCCCGACCCTGGATGCCTTGCGCCGCGGCGGTCGTGTTTCCCCGGCGTTGGCGATGGTGGGGCAGATGTTCCAGATCAAGCCGATTGGCACGATCACCGAGGGCAAGCTGGCGTATGTGGAGCGTCCCCGCACTGCGGCGCGCGCCCTGGAGCGCCTGGTGGAGGTGACCGTGCAGACCTGCCGTGAGCATCAGCATGCGGCGGCGCTCACCTCTGCAGCTGCACCTGACATGGATTCTTCTCGCGCCGGTTTTTCTCTCACTGGTTTTTCTTGCACCAGTTTTTCCCTCAAGGCAACTCCGCGCGGTGAGGTGGTTGCGGTGCATCATGTGGGTAATGCGGCGCAGGCGGTACAGCTGTATGAGCAGGTTCAGCAGATGCTGGGGGAGAGCTCCCTCGTTCATGATGCTGCCGCTTCTTCGGCGCCGGAGTTTTTGGTGAGTGCGCTACCGCCGGTGCTGTCGGCTCATTCGGGTTTGGGCGCTGTTGCGATGGTGGTGTACTAGCTACCCCTGTTGCGACACGAAATGCGACACGAAAACTGTATGCCGGGCGCACGTTTAACCCGTTTTAATGCTGTGGTGTGTCTTACGTTGGGGTCATCTGTTATCGGGTGAGAATTTGCACTGCATGCGAGCGCAGGGGGCGTCATTGAAACCCATTCGCAAGTGAAAGGGTGTTTTTTACCCTCAGATTTTGCCTTGATATGGCGCGGTTTTTAGTAAATGTGTGTTTCATGTGTGTTTATGTTGCCGCGACCGTATCGCAACATTTTCTAAGGGTGAACACAACGCAAAACAACAGAAAACAACGGGTTTTTGCCGGTTTTTATGGCGCAACTCACAAAAATTTATCGATAGAACACACCAAAACACACACAAACTAGGGTAGGATTATTACCAACAACGGCGGAACGCACCGGGCAACATAGAGCACGGACGAATCCGACTAAACCAGAGCCTGCAAGGCATCGGATTTGTACACCGCCACCAACGCACTGACAAGGAGATACTCCAGTGACTGTACGCGTAGCAATCAACGGCTTCGGCCGCATCGGCCGCACCTTCTTCCGCGCAGCTCAGACCGAGGGCGTCGGCTTCGAGATTGTCGCAATCAACGACCTCACCGATGTTGAGACCCTGGCACACCTGCTCAAGTACGACTCCATCATGGGTCGCTTCAACGCAGAGGTCGAGGTCAAGGAAGGCGCACTGGTTGTTGACGGCAAGGAAATCAAGATCCTCGCTGAGCGCGACCCCCAGAACCTCCCCTGGAAGGACCTGGGCGTTGACGTAGTCCTCGAGTCCACCGGTTTCTTCACCGAAGGCAGCAAGGCAAAGGCACACATCGAGGCTGGCGCTAAGAAGGTTATCCTCTCCGCTCCCGGTAAGAACATTGACGGCACCTTCGTCATGGGCGTGAACGACGACCAGTACGATGCAGCTAACCACCACATCGTCTCCAACGCATCCTGCACCACCAACTGCCTCGCTCCGATGGCTAAGGTTCTGAACGATGCATTCGGCATCAAGCAGGGTCTGATGACCACCATCCACGCATACACTGCTGACCAGCGTCTGCAGGATGCTCCCCACCGCGACCTGCGCCGTGCACGCGCAGCAGCTGTGAACATGGTCCCCACCTCCACCGGTGCAGCAGCAGCTGTTGGCCTGGTTCTGCCCGAGCTGAAGGGTAAGCTGGACGGCTTCGCAGTCCGCGTTCCCACCATCACCGGCTCCATCACCGACCTGACCTTCACCGCTGAGCGCGAGGTCACCGTTGAGGAAGTCAACGCAGCAGTCAAGGCAGCAGCTGAGGGCCCCATGAAGGGCATCATCAAGTACAACGAGGATCCCATCGTGTCCAAGGACATCGAGGGTGAGCCCATCTCCACCGTCTTCGACGCACCGCTGACCAAGGTCATCGGCGACCAGGTGAAGGTTATCGCTTGGTACGACAACGAGTACGGCTACGTTGCACGCCTCGTGATGTTCACCAACAAGGTTGTGGCATCTCTCTAAGCCCCAATAGGCTTGCGACGCTCACCGAGTGTAAGCGTCACCCCGCGTAACTAACGCATAGTGAACCCCGGCACCACCGCATCAAGCGGGGGAGTCGGGGTTTGCTGTACCAAGACTCTTTATGAGGGCCTTGAATAAAACCCCAAAAAACGTATCAACATACTGGTTTCCGTCGCCCTTTTTGGGTCAAAAATACCGTAAGAAAATAGCTGATAGAGAGTGCGAATATCCGCGATATTCCGCGGAGAAACACCATCTAAAAACTATTTACTAGGCTGTCAAACACCCTAGTATTCGGTATGATGGAAACGGTATATAAACCCACCTATCCAGGAGGAATTCCTATGGCTAAGGCACTGTCCGAACTGCTCGAAGAAGGCGTCGCAGGCCGCCACGTTCTCGTCCGTTCCGACCTGAACGTACCCCTGAAGGACGGCGTTGTCACCGATGATGGCCGCGTCCGCGCATCCCTGCCCGTCATTGAGAAGCTTGCCAAGGCTGGTGCACGCGTTATCGTGACCGCACACCTGGGCCGCCCCAAGGGCAAGGTCGACCCCCAGTACTCTATTGCACCGGCAGCTGCACGCCTGGCTGAGCTGGCATCCGTGCCCGTGAAGGTTGCAACCGACCTGGTAGGCGAGGACGCAAAGGCTAAGGCAGCAGCCCTGGCTGATGGCGAAGTTCTGGTCGTTGAGAACGTCCGCTACGACGCACGCGAGACCTCCAAGGACGACGCAGAGCGCGGCGAATTCGCTGACGAGCTGGTCGCACTGACCGGCGAGAACGGCGCATACGTGAACGACGCATTCGGTGCAGTTCACCGCAAGCACGCTTCCGTCTACGACGTTGCTAAGCGTCTGCCCGCATACCTGGGTGACCTGGTGAAGAAGGAAGTTGACGTTCTGGCTAAGACCCTGAACGACCCCGAGCGTCCCTTCGTCGTGGTCATGGGTGGCGCTAAGGTTTCCGATAAGCTCGCCGTGATTGACAACCTGATTGGTAAGGCTGACACCATCCTCATTGGTGGCGGCATGGGCTACACCTTCGCATACGCACAGGGCTACGAGGTCGGCAACTCCCTGCTGGAGAAGGACCAGGTCGAGAACGTTCTGCGTTACATGAAGGAAGCTCCCGAGAAGGGCACCGAGATCATCACCGCAGTGGACGTTGTTTGGGCTGACGCATTCTCCGCTGACGCTAACACCGAGATTCGCCCGATTGAGGACCTGACCGGCGGCAAGCTCGGTGCAGAGGCTGAGGGCCTGGACATTGGCCCCAAGACCGCTGAGATTTTCGCTGAGAAGATCAAGGGCGCAAAGACCATCTTCTGGAACGGCCCCGTTGGCGTGTTCGAGATTGCTCCCTTCGCTGAGGGTACCCGCGCGGTGGCACAGGCTATCGTCGACTCTGACGCATTCTCCATCATCGGTGGTGGCGACTCCGCTTCTGCAGTCCGTAACCTGGGCTTCAAGGATGAGCAGTTCGGCCACATCTCTACCGGTGGTGGCGCTTCCCTCGAGTATATTGAGGGTAAGACTCTGCCCGGCCTGGAGGCACTGGGCGCCTAATCTGACTGTCTAATTTGACCGCAGATTTTTAGCGTAAGAACCCCCGTCGGGGCGGTATTTCGGTACCGTTCCGGCGGGGGTTTCTGCATGCCCGCTCATGCCCGGATAATCTTGCACGGGCAAGGGGCGGGGCTGCTTCCTGGCTATATGCTGTGGATTCCGCAGCGTACAGCCTCTATCGGGGACACAGAGGAATAGCTCTAATAGACTGGAAATATAGAGGACCCCGGCCGGCAACCTCAAGATGGTCGCGGGGGAGCGGGGCAGGGAGCGCACGCACCTCTACAGGCAAGCAAATACAGACAAGCGAAGACAGGCAAACAAAGGCGGACGGGTGAAGGAGCCTAGCCGCCCGCGAGCAGCCAAGAACCACCTCGACAGCTTGTGAATACGGAATCCAAGGAGGGAAAGAATGACCGTAAACGCTCAAACGCTTTTTGACGAAAAAGACTACACCGGAACATACCCGTATGTAGCTGACCACGTGATCGGGCCCTACACGCCCGCAAACCGGGACCACCCCGCCTACTCGGCACCCGCGCCCGGGGTGAGGTACACGTCGAGTGCTTACAAGGTGTCAAACCTGCGCCCCTACCTGGGTTACTACTACGCCTGCCAAAACTACATGATTCTCGCCTCCGAACCTGCAGTTCTGAGGATGGACAATATCAGCGAAGAAATGTTCTTCCCCGCCATTCAGGACCTCTACGAAGAAGGTAAGGGCTGGGTCATTACTCCTAATCCCAAGATTCTGACCATGAACCTGCTGGAGGGGCAGCCGCGCCTCATTGACGAGACGCTAAAAATTGTGGAATGGAACGTGCGGTTCGATATCCTTCCCGAAGTTCAGGTGTACCGCAAAGACACAAACCAGGCGTACCCCATCACCGATTTTGACACGCGCGGCCTGATCCGTGACGGCGCAATACACGGGGCTCTACGCACACAATTCACGAATGAGTGGAGGCCCGTCCAATTCATTTCAGAAAATAGTTTGAGCTAGGGGAGGGAGAGCAACATGACGAATAACTTTGGTGGACCAGGATACGGCGGACCCGGATATAACGAGCAACGAGCGTACATGAGGCGTGTGATATCTCGCGCCAGGTTTATACGGGCTGGCGTGTTCGCTGGCGCCGCCCTCGTCGCGATAGCTTTTGGCTGGGGTACCAAACTGCTCAACGGGACGGGTTCGGAGTCCCAAACCGATAAGAAGCGTGACCAGGAGTTTGTGCGCCTGGAACCCACGGAGAAGTACGATGAGCTCCGTACCTTGGGCCCTTCCTCCGGGCCGCTCGTCTACACGGCGTTTGAGCGTAAGGGCCGCTTCATTCCTGCCACGGAGGCGCAGGCGGCGCAGAACGTGCCGTACCCTATTCAGCAGCCCGGAATGGATAACTACGACCGCGGCGGCTTGTACGCGTTCTTGGCGTACTTCTTTGCGTCGATGAACTACTTCTACCACACGGGCGATACGGAGCCTCTTTCTAAGGTCACGGACCCCGAAAAGGTGCTCCACCCCGAAATTCTTCGCCTGTACAGGGAGAAGCGCGGATGGGTTATTTCGGCTGATAAGAATGTGCTGAACGCTAATGTTGTTGATAATCTTGTTGCGGGTGAAAAGGCTAAAAATACGAGTCGAAATATCCTGGTGAGCACCCTGTACACGACTAAGGCTACGGACCTTGCGTTTTATGTGACTGAGACGGGTGAGAAGCAGGATATCCGCAAATATTTGAAGTACCTGGGGCGTTTCTCGCTGGCTGTGGAGCATCTGCGCGGGCAGTGGGTGATTGTGGTTGACCGCGACGGCTACAGCAACCGTAACATCTACGAGCCGATCTACCCGCGAGGATTTGGGCAGCTGTAGCTTTCTCTATATGGTTTCTTGCTGGACTTTCCGGGTGGGCTCTTCGCGGTTGGCTAGGGGAGGTGGAAGCAATGGGAGGCAGGATCCGTCCTGCTGAGTTCGTGCGCAGAGGGTGCGTGTGTTACCTTGAAGGGTGAGCGAGGAAGCTCGTTCACCGTCACATCAACTTCAACTTCCGGAAGCTAAATATATGGTTACTTTTCAGGCTTACGCCGTCCCTGTGCCTTTTCAAGGTGAGTGCGCTGAAGCTCTTACAACGCGGCTCTCACGATGCGGCTCAAGCATCTAACGCCGACAAGTCAGATGCTGACTCGCTAAAGGTATGTATTCGTTTAATAATCTCATTTGTTGTCTGAACAATGAATGTTCTTCGTAAGTTGATGCAGTAGATATTTCAACTCCAACAAATGTAGAAAATTTATGTAACCCCAAGGATTATTGCTGTGAGTATTATTTACCCTACTTCCCGTAGAGGGTTTATGAAGGGCGTGCTTGGCGTTGGTAGCGCCTTAGCTTTGAGTGCCTGCTCATCCACACCAAAAAGCAAAGAGAATAACTCAAAAGAAACCCCTGCGGCAACAGCTAGCGCTTCTCCGAAGCATAATGCCTACGCAAAACCGTTCCATAATGATCGTGACTACCGACGAACATATGAAATCGGTGATGTCAACAATATCGGTATATATGAACCGGCAACGGAGGAACATCCCGCATATGCTGCACCGCCTCCATACTACGAGAACGCTTTTGAACGGGATATGACAGCAACCTCTTTGCGCTATGCCGTTACATATTACGCAAACTATCAGAACTATATGCTTCTAGCTGGGGATGCACGACGACTCTATCTTAGAAATATGCTAGGAGGATTGTTCTTCCCTGCCATCCAAGAACTCTACGACAAAGGTGCTGGCTGGGTTATTACCCCGGACCAACGAATTCTTGCTTTCACGATACTTGAGCGTCAGCCCCGTATTGTGGATGAAGCAAATCATGTGTGCGAAATTAACGTTCGATACGACCTGAAACCAGAGGCGAAAGTCTTTATCGCGGCAGAGAAAAAGCTCTACCCGATTACTGATTTTGACACCCGCAATCTTGTTACAGGCGGTTCCATTTACGGAACTATGACGTGCCGGTTCTTAGACCCTAAGTGGGAAGTCAACTTTACCCCCACATATGGTCCTGTACAGGGGAACTAGAGGAAAGGAAGATTAGTGAAGGAAAACAATAACGCCCCTGCTTTTCGGGAACCCTCAACCAGCAACAACCCATCAGAACAGAAGAAGAACCCTAAAATCTCCCGTCGTGTTCTGCTGGCGGGATCCGTCGGGGTGGGTGTTGCCGCGGCATCGGGTCTGTATGTAGCTGGCTCAAGCTTGAAATTTTCGTCAAACGAACGAACCTCGCAAGAAGATGCCGCGTGGAAGCGAAACCAGGCACTAGCCGCAGCCGAACCCACAACAAAAATTGCAGATGAAGACAATAAGAACGCTGCAGGAGGGCTATACGGTCGGCTGGTGTATACCGCATACCGAAAGGACGGTGTCTACGTTCCCGCAACCCGTGAGAGCCCCGCACAGAATGTACCCTACCCGGTTATCCAGGAGAAGATGAATACATACGATATTTCAGGTATGTACTTGTTCTTCGCTTACTATAACGCCGCCAAGAACTACGGGTATTTGACCGGTGATCTTGAGCCTCTAGCAAAGATAGTTGACCCCGAAAAAGTCATCTTTCCTAATCTGTACGAATTTATAGCCAATAACCAGGGGTGGATTGTTTCGGATCAAGAGATTGAATCGTATATGGTGCAAACTCCCGGATACGGTAGCCGAGAGATTCAGGGACGAAAAATATACAAGTTGCAGACGGAATTGTCGATATATGGAGACGCCTATTTTGTGTATCGTGATACCGGCGAAGTGAAATATTTTCGGGATATGTTCCATACTGACCGCCATCCGACTATAGATTTCTACGGTGAGTTTTTGGATGGACGTTGGGTAAGCGTTGACGAAAATCTGCAGGGCGATCTCTTATTGCCCAAGGGTGCTTCTGTTGCTGGATATACGAAATAGATTCATGAATTCAAATTAGCGTTAGGTAATGAGAGATATATTTTAGGAAGGAGAGGAAATGAGTGTCGACCCGGAGTGGACTAAAAAATTCTTCAACCAAGAGGACTATAGGGGAGCATACCATCTTGTCGATACTGACATGATTGGAATTTACACCCCCGCAGACCAGCAGCACCCTGCATATTCTGCGCCGCCGCCAGACTACAGCTATACGTTTACTAAATTTCTAACGTCCGCTGATTTGAAATTCTATAATAGCTACTATTATCAATGCCAAAACTATATGCTTTTGGCATCCGATTCGCGCCGCCTCGAATATGCAATGACCGCCGAAGAACTATTCTTTCCCGCCATCCAAGATATCTTTGACGACGGAAAAGGGTGGGTCATCACCCCCAATCAACAAATCTTGACCATGCACATTCTCGAAGCACAACCGCGCATCCATAACGAAGAACAAAAAATCTTCGACTGGAACGTCAAATTCGACATCCTTCCCGAAGCAAAAGTCTTCCGGAAAGACACCGGGCAGCTACAGCCCATCGCCGAATTCGACACGCGCGGACTCCTTCGCGACGGAGCAATCCACGGGACCTTGCGCTCGCGTTTCCTCGATCCCGGATGGGATATTCACTTCATCCCTGAAAAGGAGGTATAACCATGGGACCCCAACGTAAGGAACAGGAGACGAGCATCCAGCAGAACTCCTCCCAGGAAGCTCATCCGGTATCTTCTGGTCAGCTACTCGCTCACCAGCAGGAGCCGCGAAAGCCCCGTTTTTCTCGTCGTACCCTCGCAATAGGGGGCGTGGGAGTCCTCGGCGCTCTCTTCGTTGGTCGACAGGCCGGTATCCTTGCCACCAATGAGGAAAAGCAAGAAGTGCGTCTTCTTAAATGGGATAGGGCACTAATCGCTTTAGAACCTGATGAGAAGTTTGATGCTGGTTACGTAGACCGTGGAAGCGCAGCGGGGTTTATGGTGTACACCGCCTACGAACGCAGCGGAAGGTACGTGCCCGCCACCGAAGAGCGCGCCGCCCAGAATGTACCCTACCCCGTTCTGCAGCCGGGAATGAATGAGTATAACCGCGGTGGTTTCTATATTTTTCAGGCGTACTTTTATGCCGCCCTGAACTATTTCTACTACACCGGAGATACCAAACCGCTCTCTGAAGTGATCAACCCCGAAGAGATCATTTCTCCTGAGCTTCTTCGGCTGTACCGGGAAAACCGCGGCTGGCTTATTGCTAATCAGGACGTGTACCGCCTGCAGGTTACCACCGCCGGTATTAATGACCGCAGTAAGAATGGTCGGCAGATATTGAGATACCAGGCAAGGCGACGTATTCGTGATGAAGCTGTCTTCTATGTGCCCCAAACGGGGGAGAAGCTACCCATCGATAAGTTCTTGAAGACCGGTGAGGAAGAATACGCTTTCCTCTGTGCGGAGCACCTGCGCGGCCGTTGGGTGCTGGTGGAAGACGATAAGGACGCCACGCCGCTGTACCCTCCGGGATTCTCCCTCGAAGGGCTAGAGGTATAAGGACCCGCCTTCCCGGTAGCCGCACGCCCTCACCGATAACCACACCACACCCACCCTAGGAGACATATGGAACAGTCGCCCCAGAACCCGGGCGGACCCGCGCAGGCTAGCGCCGCGCAGGCTAGCTACTTGCCGGAGAATACTGCGCAGAGTAATGCTGTACAGGAAAGTACCGTGCAGAACAACGCTGCAGAAAACACCGCGGTAGATGCTACTGCGGCACCTGCCGCAACCACCCTCCAGAGCCCCGCGCAAGACCCCGTAGCAGGCACCGCCTCCACGGCTCCCGCCGAGGCGGTAGCATCCGCGCCCGCAGAGCCCAAGCGCATGGGCCTCTACTCGCTCATCTGCCTCCCCACCGGCGGATTCACGGCTTACTTCATCGCAAACATTCCCTACCTCTGGATGTACTACGCCTATTGGGAATCTTCCTCGGTAGCAACGACTACTCTCATTATTTCGTTTGTTATTTTGCTATGCGTCTGCTTCACCTACTGTGCTCTTGCAGCGCTCATCGTTGAGAAGATCGCTACCCGAAAACTGCCCTGGAGCCGTTCCCTCGCCATAAGTGCACGCGCTACCGCGCTTCTTGTGATTGTTCTGACGATTGCCTTCTTCTGCATTGAAGCGTATCTCTTCCGAGGCAGCCTCCGAGGTGGCTACTAGCACACCGTAGACAAACACCACCGGCAGAATACCGGCAGGGTAGAGCCCCTAAGCTCCGCCCTGCCGGTACTTCGTATCCGGGGTTCCGCGCAATCAGCGAACGCGGGGTGAGAATAGTCAAGGCACAGCATAAAACTGCGCCGAACCAGTGAAAATATGCCGCCAACCCTCTAAAATAGAAAAGGAAAATTCCGAACAACAACCCCGCACGGCATACCGAGCGGGAAAGCTAAGGAGCGAACTATGTCGCGTAAGCCCCTCATTGCAGGCAACTGGAAGATGAACCTCAACCACGCAGAGGCAGTCACCCTCGTCCAGAAGCTCGCATGGACCCTCGACGACGCAAACTTCAACTTCTCCGCAACCGAAGTAGCCGTCTTCCCGCCCTTCACCGACATCCGCTCCGTGCAGACCCTCGTCGAAGGCGACAAGCTGGACATCCTCTACGGTGGCCAGGACCTCTCCGTCCACGACTCCGGCGCATACACCGGCGAAATCTCCGGCGCGTTCCTCTCCAAGCTCGGCGCAACCTTCGTGCTCGTCGGCCACTCCGAGCGCCGCACCTACCACCACGAAAGCGACGAGCTGTGCGCAGCAAAGGTCCAGGCAGCATACAAGCACGGCCTGACTCCCGTTCTCTGCGTCGGTGAGCCCCTCGAGGTCCGCGAGGCAGGCACCCACGTCGAGTACACCCTCGAGCAGCTGCGCGGCTCCATCGCAGGTCTGACCGCAGAGCAGGCAGAAACCCTCGTCATCGCATACGAGCCCGTCTGGGCAATCGGCACCGGCAAGGTTGCAACCGCAGACGACGCACAGGAAATGTCCGCAGCAATCCGCGCAGAAATCGCTAAGCTCTACTCCGCAGACGTTGCAGAGAAGGTCCGCGTTCTCTACGGCGGCTCCGTCAAGTCCTCCTCCGCACCCTCCATCATGGGCAAGGAAGACGTGGACGGCGTGCTCGTCGGCGGCGCATCCCTGCAGGCTGACGAGTTCGCAGCAATCGCACGCTTCGACGCATAAAACCCGACGCACCATAGCGTCTCATCGCGTTACGGCGCCCGGCGGGGTACCCACCCGACCGGGCGCTGAACCATTTAACTGCCACCGAGCAAGCAGCGAGGGCAAGCGGCGGGCGTAAGAGCCGGGAGTAGGAATCAGGCATAAGAGGCGGGGGAGAAGAACCGCGCGCGTTCGCCCCTAACCGCAAAACCCGCCCAGAACACGCCAACCCCGCAGTTCGCCCCGTACACTTAACGGCATGTTCAGCTTTGGATTCTCCCTGGTCATCGCAGCCCTCGTCGGCATGATCCTCTACACCTACCTGCGCAACCGCAGGGTCAGCGCCCCGCGCCTACCCGGCAATGACGGCGGCAACATCGGCTACGCAGGCGGCGCAGAATATCGGGAACCCTCGCCCGAATACCAGTACTTCGAGAGCCGCCGAGAAGCATTCCTCGACCAGCTCTACAGCCGCACCTCCTCACCGGAAATCCCCGTCACCCTCACCCTGCGTGACTGGGTAGACCAGGGCTTCTACACTGAAGGAGGCGCCTACTGGGCAGCCGCGCAGCAGTTCACCTACTACCTCATCGACGGCGGATACGTGCGCGCCTACGACACCGAAGGCGACGAACTCACCGCCCAGCGTGTGCTCACCGACCGCCCCGCAGCACTGCAACTGACCCCCAGCGAATACCAGCGCCGCAGCAACCGCGCCGCGTAAAAAGCCGCCTCAACGTGACCGAATGGCGGCGGTAGCGTATAGTTAAACCCGTCTGTCTGCGCCCCGCAGCCCAGGCACCCCACCAGAAGACAACGAAGGAAGGTCCCCATGGACGTCATCATGAACGTACTCATGGTCATCATCGCCATCACCAGCGTGATTGCAGTGATGCTTGTGCTGCTCAACCGCGGTCAGGGCGGCGGCCTCTCCGACATGTTCGGCGGCGGTATGACCAACTCCCTGAACTCCTCCGGTATGGCGTCCAAGAACCTGATCCGCCTGACCGTCACCGTGATTGTCATCTGGGTTATCGCAGTGGTCCTGTACGGCCTGGCAATGCGCTTCAACGGCCAGATCGTCGTCTAGCCAGAGCCTCTCGTCAGAGCCAACGCCCACCCCACCGAGGGCGAGGCAATAGAGCTTCTCCCCGGCACTTCTCAACCGAGAATGCCGGGGATTTTTTATGCACCAAACGGCAATGACGAAAGCGGTAGCGGGGCGCGGATCTTTACGGCATGATAGGACGTATACACCACATACGAAAGGCAAAGAAGCCATGAGCGCCTACACCCTCGACTACACGTACACCGCCCCGTCAGCCCTCATCGACGGCGCCGACTCCCGCGCGCTCAGCCTCGCCACCAGCGGCGGCAGCACCCCCGAAGGTGCCGCCTCCCACCCGTACTTCTTCTCCGGGTTCCTCGAACGAGCAGACGTCTACGCGACCGCACTACTGGTCGTCGCCAGGGTCGCCCGCACCCGCTTCTACGTGCCGCCCAGCTCCCTCGCCGGAGCCCTACGCGCCGCAGACCCCGTCGTCACCAGCACCGCCGAAGGCCTACGCTTCGAATCCTTCAGCGCCTGCTGCGGAGTGTACGCGCGCCTCGACGTTGACTCCAGCGCACTCGACGCCAGCCACAGCGCCGTAGGCGTCACCAACGTAGACGTCAACCCGCCCCTGCGCGCCGCGCTCGCCTCCCTCAGGGCAGGGGAGCCCATCCACCTGAACGTCGGCGACGACGGGCTGCTTACCACCACCCTTGACGGATCCGTCATGGAAGAAAAAGTGCCGCTGCCCATCCGCTGGCTCAAGGGCTTTGCAGAAACGCAGATGCTTTCATCCCGTATGAGCCCCGTGCACAGCCTGGACGCTGCCGCCGCCCGAACTTTCATCCACTCCCTGCCGCGTAACTCCAGCACCAAGGCGGTCCTGTGGGCGACCCGCGCCGTGCGTTCCCTGCGGCTCGCCACCCGCGCCACCGCCGGATCCGTATGCGTGGCGGGCCCCGAACGTCTGCGCGTGCTTGAGCCGCTCATTCGCCACATTCAGCGCCTGGACGCCTACAGTGAGCCCGTGACCGCCGGTAACGCGCCCGTGCCCAGCGTGTGGGTGGCGCACCTGCCCGGCGCACGCCTGAGCATTGGTCTGAGCCCCGAAAAGTCACGCGGGTTCTCCGGCGAGGGGTCCGTGCTGCAGGCGCTGTCTAACCCGAACACCGCCCAGAACGCCGACATGCTCAGCGTGCTGCTCTCCTTCGAGCCGCGCATTGACGTGCCCGTCATGTCTGCCCGTGCCGGCCTGGACGAGGCGGCAACCCGCGACGCCCTCGCCCTGCTGGCTTCCTCCGGTCAGGTTGGTTTTGACGCGCATGCTGGCGAGTATTTCCACCGCCCGCTGCCCGTGCATCCGGAGGCGCTGACCGCCATGCACCCGCGCCTGGTCGGCGCGAAAAAGCTTGCCGACTCCGGCGCTATTGAGCGGGTCGGTGCGGGGGAGCACGGCACCGGTGAGTACAGTGTGCGCAGCGGCGCGAACACGTACACCGTGGTGCTGCCCGCCGACCCGTACGCTGTGGAGGGGTACCTCTGCTCCTGCCCCTGGTGGTTGAAGTACCGCGGTACGCGCGGCCCCTGCAAGCACGCGCTGGCGGTCAGCATTCTCTACCGCGAACACGCCGCCGGCTAGGGTAAACACCCCGACATACCACCGAAAAACACGCACTGCACTGAACTCTTGCGGCGAAAATCTGAGCCGCACAATTTCTGCCGTGAGAGTTCCCTTCAGCTTCCTTTCCGAAAGACCACCATGAGCAAACGCCCCGAAACGCACTCCTTCCCCGAAGGTGTCATCACCGAGCCGCTCCCCGGCGAAGTCATTCACCCGCTCCTCAGGCAGCAGAAAACCTGGAGCGACATCATGCACTTCAACCGCAACCTCGCCAACATCCTGGCGGTCGGCGGCACCCTCGAACAGATTTACCGCCGCTGGCAGTACTTCGACATTGTCACCACCCCCTACGGCTCCCAGCTCGGCAAAAACACGCCCGGAACCGTCACCCAGGACCGCGTGAAAGCCTTCGCAGAGTTCGGCTGGTTCACCGGAGGCGTTGCGATGCGCCTAGCTGAGCTCTACGGCGGGGCGCGCCTCGAACACAACGAGGAATACTACACTGCCCTCATTAACTGCGACCGCGAGCTGATCCTCCCGCTGCTGCGTGAAGATCAGCAACTGCGTGAAGAGCTCATCTGGGGCATGCTCGCCGTCGAAGGCAACCGGGACGTATCCCTCACCCAGCGCGACTCCTACAAGCCCGCACAGAAGGTCAACAACCCCGGCTGGTCCTGCGCCCTCATCGAAGCCACCGAAACCGGGCTGATTAGCCGTGACCGCCTCATTGACGCGCTCTTAAGCTCCCTCATGAGCGACTTTCCGGCGTACCGGGTCGGCTGGTTCTCACGCCTGGTCACCGGACTCAAACTCACCGCCGAAGAAATCGCGGCACGTCAGAGCGAATTTCTGACGCTTTTCTCCTCGCCCATCGGCCCGAGCGTAACCCTCGGTGTGCAGCATATTCACCGCCTCTGGACCAAAAACCCGCAGGCGCTGGATGCCACCGCCTTCACCTACGCGGCACCCGCCGTATGCGCCGGAACCAAAGCAAACGCGCTCAAAATCCTGACCATGCTCCAGGCGCTGTACCGGGCGGGCACCCTCGACGCTGCCGCCTGCGAAGACGCTGTGGTCATGGCGCTCAGCCACACCCACGCGCAGGTTCAAGCCGCCGCCCTCACGCACCTCGAAGAATGGGTGCAGGCGGGCGCCGCAGACGATGCGAGCGCCGAGACTATCGTGTTCGCCGAGCGTGCCCGTGAACTCTACCGCGACTACCGATCCCAGCTGGATCCGCTTGTTGTGGCGCAGATTCAGGAGAACGGCTCGCCGCTGCTTGAAGAGACGCGCGACCCGGAGAATAGTCAGGGGAGCGGTGAGGAAAGCGCCCTCACCGAAGTGTCAGGTATTGATGCCGCCGCCGCGGAGGCGCTCGCCGCCTCCCGCGCCGTAATCCACCGGTACTGGGATACCCCCGTGCGCCCCGTGACCGCATCTGACGTGCAAGAACGCGCCCGTGCGCTCCTGCACCATCAGGTTGCGCCCTGCGCCACCCCCGATACGCTCAACGAAGCAGACCAGCCCGAAACGCACGCCGGATGCGAGCTGGAGCTGGAACTGCTCACCGCCTACCTGCTCAGCGCCGACGGCGTCGCGCAGAGCCCCAAACTGCTCGAACAGCTGGTTCCTATCTGCCTGAAAAAGCTGAACCACTGGGGTTTGACATGGTTCGACATGCGCGCGCACTTGACGGTTCTTGCCGCCGCCGGGAAGCTGCGTGAGCGCCCGAAGGCGTCGGAGATGACCCCGAAGGAAGACCCCGGTACGGTGCCGAACCTGCACTACATGTACTCCCGCCACGCCGCGTTCTTCAGCACCGGAATCAAGGAGTTCCTTGGTGCGCTGAAGAGCAGGCAGAGCTACACGCCGCTCGTCACCCCTGAACTGTTTGGCGGGTGGGTGTATCCGGATACCCTGGTGCGCCGGTACGCCAAGAACCTGGCTGATGGAGCCCCCATCCTGCGCCCGGATTTCACGGCGGCGCTGTTGCGTGTGCGCGTGCCGGAGGTGTTGCCTCCGTATGCTACCAACGAGCAGCGGCAGGAGGCGCAGCGCCGTCGTGCTGAGGCGCTGACCCTGCTTGAAAGCCTCGAAGAGCAATACGTGAAGAATGCTGATCAGGACGCTCCGCGCTCTGCTCCTACCCAGATTCGTGTGCTCCGCTCCGCCCTTGACGGCACCCTTGCCACCGGGCGCGTGAACCCCTACCTGGAATCCATCACGGTAGCCCAGCGGGAAAAGAGCTGGGGCCTTCAACTGAACGGGGTGATGCACGGCGCCTCCACCCCGGAGCTGAACGCTTTCCGCGGCCTCGCCACCGCCCACCACGACGAAGAAGGACAGTACGCCCTGCTCTACCCCTCACGGGCAGAGCCGCTGGCTTTCTATTGCGCTAGCAGCAACTGGTACATCTTGGACCACAGCGCCTTCGACCGTGAACTCTACCTGGCTTTGGCGGCGCATCCCGGCGTGTGGGGTCCCGCATGCGCGTTCGTGTTCGCCGCGGGGTTCTCGGAGCAGCGCGTCGAAATTCGTTCCCTCGCCGTGGAAATCATGCACCGCGCGCTGGACGATCAGCTCAGCCTTGAGGACGCCACGGCAGGCTTCGTGAACTTTGTGCCGCTGGCGATGCTGAACCGTTGGGCGCTCGCCCTGACCGACTTCGCCCAGCTGGATGCACGGGCGGCTGTACGTTTCTTCGCGCGCCTCATACCGCATCTGGATACCGGGGCGAACTCGCTCGGTAAGCTGCTGGGCGCTTTCAGCCAGGCGTTGGCGACTCTCGACTCCGCCACCCGTGCGGAGCTTGTGGATGAGCCGTTGCGTGCCTGGTTGGGTTCGCTGACCGGTTCTTCGCAGAAGGCGCGGTACGCCCGGAATATCCTCAAACAGGTGCAGGGCTAACCGCTCAACCCGTACCCGTTCAACACTTCCGTTTGACTCTTCACTACCTTCACTAACCCCCGAAAGCAGGTACCAATGACTGATACCGCCCAGCCGCATAACCCTAGCGAGCACAGCGCAGATGAGCGCACTCTCGAAGAGCGCCGCGCTGCCCTCAAAGCGCTCATGGCGGCAGAATCAACTGACGTGCAGGAATACCACGCCGTCATCACAGGCGCCACCGAGGAGGAACGCGCATCCCTCGCCCGAACCCTCACCCCCAAGAGCGTCATCGGTAGCGACCACATTAACCGCACCCCGCTTGCCGCCTACGTTGCCGGGGCGCTCGTGCGCACCCCCGACGGCGACCCGTGGGAATACCACCGTTCCGCCGGCCGCGCCATGCGCACCCTGCTCTGGGAAGGTAAACCCGATCAGCAGCTGATTGACGCGTTCTTGCTCGGCGCCACCGAACGCCCCGAGGAGTGGATTCTGCGTTTTATTGAGGGCCTCCCGAACTCTTGGGCGCGCTCGAAGAAAATTTGGGAAACCTGCTACACGCTACTTCGTGCCCGCAACCTGAGCTGCGATGCCCCCGAATACCTGGTCCTTTTCCTGCACGAAGCCCTGCCCTGCGTGAAGAAGGGAAGCGCGAGCAACCACGCTCAGCTCAAAACCTTCTTCACCCGTGACATGACCCTGCTCGACCAGGAATTCTGGGCGGTCTTCCGCACCGAAGGGGTGCTCTTCAAGGGCTACGGCAACTACATGGGCGAAAGCGCGGAACTGTGCCGCCTTATGGGCGAATACTTCGATATCCGCGACGAGATTCTGGACGCCCTGCTACGCGGCCTGACCAGCGATTTCAGCGCCTTCAACTCGGCAGCGTTCCACTCCGTCTACACCGACCTGCAGCCCACCGACGCAGAAAACCGGGCACGCTTCGGGCAGCTCATGGCTGTCCTCACCGCAGAGCCCAGCGCATCGGTTGGTTTCGCCCAGACCATGCTGCAGAACGTGCTCAAAGCCTGCGCACCCTCCGCCCTGCAGAAGAACGAAAACGCAGAGCTGGCACCGCTCGAACAGGTCGAGCTGGAACAGCTCATCGACGCACTCGGCGCGAACCTCTACCGCACCGAAAAGAAGATTCAGCGCGGCGCCCTGCGCCTGCTCAAGCTCATCGCCACCCAGTACGCCGGCGTGAGCAAAGCCAAGCGCAAGAAGGCGCAAACCGCCGAGCAGCTGGCGCTCGCCAACTACGTTGCTGAGCGCATCCTTGAGGTTTACGAGGTGCTACCCCTGGAACTGCGCGGCGCCGCGGAAGCCTGCCTGCCCGAAGACCGCCTACCCCAGGCGGAAGAGGCGGAGGCGGCGGGCGCCTCCGTAGAGGTACCGCCGGTGCTCTTGCCCGGTACCCCGCACCATGAGCCGTTCACCCCCATTGCGGATCTGAACGAGTTCTGCGCCCTACTGATTGAGGAATCGAACACCCATCTCGGTCAAATCGTGGGGGCCGAACTCCCCGTTGCGAGGGGAGAGAACTTGGCTCGTCTTTACCACTTTGCGGCGACCGGCAAGCTGGCACCGGCAGATCAGCAGCAGCTTCGTACCCTGCGCAAGATTGCCAGCGAATATTACTACAACAACGTCGCTTACATGTCTGTTCTCCGCGCAGTATTGGAAGCTAACGCCGAGGCCGCAGGATACGAGTCATGGGAGCTACCCGAGCTCACGCCGCTCCTGCAGTATTCCGACCGTAGTGAGATGGTTGCACGAGCTCACCCGAGTAACGCGCTCCTGAGCAAGGAAGAGATGATACGTCTGACTATTCAGAATAAACACCATCTCTGGAATGCTGACTACAAGCCGTTGAAGGGTTACCGCGACCTCCACGAGATCTTCCGCGAGCAGATGCGCGCCGTTGGCGCCGGGGGAGAGTACCACACGGAAGGACGCACGGTGCGCCTGCTGAGTGCCCCGCTACCCGCCCGTCAGCTTACCTACAGTGACTGGACTTATCGTACTGTTTCTGGCCTGGAGATCCCCTGGAGCGGCTTCAATCGTGGTCTCGACAATGATCGAGTCTGGGAATACCAGGAGGCCAGCCGGTCGGGTCGTCTTCGCGAGGCAGGTTTCGAAAACTTTAACGTTGAGGAATTCGTGAAGTACCAGCCCATGTGGCAGGTCAAGGGTGACATCGTGGATACCGCCGATGAGGCGCGCGAGACGCTGAGCCGTGCAACCGCTGGCATGAGCCCCGAGGAAGCCATCGCCTACGAGGTGTTGAACACCGCGTTCATTCCCTTCGTATACCTACTGAATCTCGACAGGGTCGACAGCTGGCTGGGTGATTTCCTCCCGGAACTCACCGAATGGGCGTCCTGGCTGCTGCAGAACAACCCGGACCTGCTCTCGGCATACTTCCTGTTCGCCGCTTCGCAGTGCGTTGAGGAGAAGACCGTCACCCCCGTTCCCGTACTCATGCGCGCGCTGAG
>ERZ772966.25-NODE-25-length-59308-cov-7.128770_pt1 | contig 59308 bp, 62 predicted proteins | sample MGYA00580680_ERZ772966 | MGnify/ENA primary metagenome ERZ772966 (study PRJEB29015, sample SAMEA2738055) | human oral metagenome | biome: human oral; feature: human-associated habitat; material: saliva | place: China | collected 2225 ...
TACTGTCTGCGGCTTCGTCGCCTTGTCCTGATTTAAATTTAATCCACTATATAAGGTCGTCTGAAAACCTATTTCAGACGACCTTCAAAGTCTCTTCACCGACATCACCGTATTTCTTTGGCTGCCTCTTGCTCCGCTTTATAACGGCGCAGGTAGGCAAGCGCAGCAGCTTTTTCTTCTTCGTTGCCATATTTGACATCGCGTTGGGCGCGGCGCAATTCGGCGCGCTCTTTGGCTTCTTCGATTTGCCGGTTTTTGAATGCTTCACGGTTGTCGGATGCAACCAGCTTGTCTTGTTGGGATTGTGCTTTCGCCATGGCTTTGGCAATCAAATCCATGGGATTGAAGGCAGGTTTGGCGGCAGCTTGGGTTTCGGCTTGAGTTTGCGCCTGCTTGGCTTTAACGGCGGCTTCGCGCTCGGCAAGCATGGCTTTGCGTTCCGCTTCGTCACGCGCTTTGCGTTCGGTGTGCCAATCAAAGCGGCTTTGCGCGTGTTCGGCGGCGGCGAAACGCGCTTCGGAAGAACGGCTCAGGCTGCGTGCGGCGGGGAGGTATTCCTGTTCGGAAGGTATCATGTCGATACAATCCACCGGACAAGGCGGGAGACAGAGTCCGCAGCCTGTGCATTCGTCGCTGATGACAGTGTGCATAAACTTGCTTGCGCCCATAATCGCATCGACAGGGCAAGCGCGGATGCAGGCGGTACAGCCGATACAGGCGGCTTCGTCTATCAAGGCGACGGCTTTGGGCTGCGTTTTGACCGGCACAACGCGCGGCTTGCCTAATAAGGCGGCAATATCGACCATCACCGCCTCTCCTCCGGGTGCGCACAGATTAACAGGCGCATCCTCGTGCAACAAAGCTTGTGCATAAGGCAGGCAGCCTTGATAGCCGCATTCTCGGCACTGAGTTTGCGGCAGCAGGCGGTTGATGGCTTGAAGGTCGGTCAGCATGGCGGATAGAGTCAAAATCGAAAAGGCGTATTTTATCGGGAAACGAAGTATAGGGGAATAAAGGGTTTGAAAATAAAAGAGATTCTTCTATCGTTTTGCAGCAAATTCAAGTAGGAATGTGAATGATGTTATAAGTATCCTGTATTTGAACCTCATACGGTGTGGCGGGCAGGAACGTGGATATGGAAGGTCGTCTGAAAATCCCGATTTCAGGTTTTCAGACGACCTTTGGCATGGGTGCGGTCAAGGCAGTTTGGGTCTGACTTTGACGCTTAAGGGCAAGTGGTCGGAGAGGCGTTGCCAGTTTTTGCCGTTGTGGATTTGGGAGTCTAGGACTTCCAAGTTGCGGGTATAGACGCGGTCGAGGCTGAGGACGGGTAGGCGGGCGGGGAAGGTTTTGGGGCGTTTACCGTTGCTGTCCACGAATACTTCGTTCAGGTTCAAGGCGTTGCCTAAGGACAGGGCGGATTTTTGCCGCCAGTCGTTGAAATCGCCGGCGAGAATCAGCGGGCTTTGCGGGTCGATGTGATGCACGACGTATTCGAAGATGGCACGGTATTGTTTGGCGCGGTCGGGTTCGCGCAGGTTGAGGTGGGCGCACAGGCAGACGAGTGGGGTTTCCCAGCCTTCGGGCAGGACTTCGCAATGGAGTACGCCGCGCTGTTCGAGTTTGTTGACGCTGATGTTGAGGTTGTGGCGGGTTTCCAGCGGCAGGCGGCTGAGGATGGCGTTGCCGTGGTGGCGCTGCGGGTAAACGGCGTTTTTGCCGTAGCTGCGGTTGTAGGAGAGGCGATCGCCGAGGATGTCGTAATGCGGTTTTTCGGGAAAATCGGGCAGCCTGCTGCTGCGGGTCAGGTGTTGACCTTGCACTTCCTGTAAAAACAGGACATCCGAGCCTATGCCGCGCAGCTCTTCCGCCATGCTGTCCACTTGGACTTTGCGGTTGAGCGCGGACATGCCTTTGTGCATGTTGTATGAGGTGATGGTAATCGGGCGGGGGGACATGATGTGTAACCGTAGTGTGTGAGTAGTTTGTCGTTGTATTAATAGTATAACACTGCAAGTGTTTGGTTTCAGTAAAGATTTGATGGTTGAACGGTTGCTTGGCGGTAAAACGTCGTCTGAAAGGTTTCAGACGACGTTTGAGGGGGGACCGCGCAGAAAACGGTTTATTTTATGAATTCGTCCATGCCGTCTTCGCAGCGGATTTTTTGTTCGGACAGCGTGGCTTTGAGCAGGGCGTCGTTTTGCGGCAGGGCGTCGCGTTCGGCTTCGTGGTGCCAGAGGTGGTAGGCGATGCCGGCGAATTTGAGGTTGTGGCGTTTCATGCCGTTATGGAAGAGGCGGGCGACGAACTCGCTGTCTTCGCGTCCCCAGCCGACAAAGCGGTTGTCGAAGCCGTTGACGGCCAGCGCATCGCTGCGGAAAAAGCCCATATTGCAGGTTTTGATGCCTTTGTGTTTGCGGCTGCTTTGTCTGCCGATCAGGGAGGACAGGCTGCGGCAGCGCAGGGCGGAGAGGCGTTTTTCTATGCCTTGGCTGAACGCGGACAAATCGGGCAATTCGCCGGAATCTAAAATTTCCTGGGTGCGGCTTTGGGTCAGGATGACGCGCGAACCCTGTATCAGCCTGCCTTTGCGTGCGAGCTTGAGGTGGTCGGCGATGAAGGACGGGTCGAGTATCATGTCGCCGTCGATGAGGATGACGTAGTCGCTTTTTGCCTGCGCCAGCGCGCGGTTACGTGATTCGGCGGCGCGGAAGCCGTCGTCCGGCCGCCAAGAATGTTTGACGGGAATGTCGGTATGGCTGCGGATGAACTCGACGACTTCGGCGGTGTCTTGGCGTGAACCGTCGTCCGCGACGATGATTTCGTCGGGCAGGCGGGTTTGCGCGAGTGCGGATTTCAAAACCAGCTCCAGCGCGTCGGGACGGTTGTAGGTGGTTACAATCAGGGCGACGCTGATATTGCGGTTGCGCTCGTAAAGTTTGACATATTTGTAGTACGAACCTTGGGCATTGGCGATGGAAATGGTCAAGCCGTCCGCGCCGTAGGCGAAACCGCGTTTGAGCAGGTAGTTTTTGACAAACGATACGCTGCCGTGCAACAGGGCTTTGAAGGGCGAGCTGTCTTTTTTGTAGCGGTTTTCTTCGGCGTAGAGCGAGCTGTATTGCTGCATTTTTTGAATCAGCCCTTCGGCGTTTTCGAAGGAATAGTGTTTCAGACGACCTTCGAGCGGACGGACGTTTGCATCGGGCGGCAAGATCAGCGATTCATGTACCTGACGGTCGGAAAAACGGGTAAAACGGCGGTGGTAAAGGCGCGGGATAATGTCGGGATACCAGCCGCAGGCTTTGATCAGGCGGCCGTTGTAGTGGTTCAGGCGCGAGAGCGAGAAGATGTTTTGTTCTTTGTTTTCCGCCACGGCTTTGCGGATGGCGGCAATCAGTTCTCCGTCTGCCACTTCGTCGCTGTCTATGCTGAAGATCCAATTGTTTTGCGCGAGGCGGGCGGCAAGATTTTTCATCGGGCCGAAGCCGATGAAGTCGTATTTGTAATAACTGACGTTGGTGAAGCGTTCGGCGATTTCGAAGGTACGGTCGGTCGAGCCGTTGTCGAGCAGCAATACTTCGTCGAAGTCTTGAAGCGCGGTCAAAACTTCGTGCAGATAGCGTTCCGAATTTTTGACCAACATGGCTGCTGTGGCGGGAATTTTCGGGTTCATGATGAGGTCGTCTGAAAAGGGGTCATCTGAAAAATCAAAATCGGGAAATCAAGGCAGTTCGGCAATGGCGGCGGTCAGTTCTTCAAACATACGGTCGGCATCGACTTCGGTTATCCAAAGCGCATTGGGCGTTTTGCCGGTCGTGCCGTGCCAATCGACGGCGCACGCGCCGGTGGACAGTCCGCTTTGCGTCTCCACATCCACGCGGCACATCCTGCCTGAAAACAATTCGGGGAACACGGCACAGATAACGGCGCAAGGGTCGTGCAGCGGGCCGCCCTCCAAGCCGAACTGTTGAATGTCGAAGCGTTCGTAACTTTGCAAAATATCCGCCAAACGGCTGCCGTTGGCGTTTTTCAGACGACGTAGGCGGTTCATGCGTTCGGAAGTGATTTGCGCCTTGTGGGTAACGTCCAGCGGCAAAACCGTAATCGGCGCGCCGCTTTGCAGCACGATTTGCGCCGCGTGCGGGTCGGTGAAGAAATTGAATTCGGCGGCAGGCGTCATGTTGCCCGCTTCAAAATAATTGCCGCCCATCAAGACAATGCGTTTGATGGCGCGGACGGCTTCCGGCGCGATGCTCAACGCCAGCGCGATATTGGTCAGCGGGCCTATCGGGCACAAAGTCATCGAAGCGTCTTCGGCGCGGCTCAAGGTTTCCACCAAATATGCAACCGCGTGCTGCTTTTGCAAAGGACAGCGCGGCTCGTGCAACGCCGTACCGTCCAAGCCCGTTTTGCCGTGTACCGCTTCCGCCGTCTCCAGCTCGCGCAATAAAGGTTTGACTGCACCGGCGTAAACGGGGAAATCTTCCTCGCCCGCCCAATCGCAGACGATGCGCGCGTTTTTTGCCGTCAACGCCATGCCGACATTGCCGGCGACGACGGTCATGCCCAAAAAATCGACCAAGCCGCGCCGTGCCAGACCGTGTGCCGCCAAAATGGCTGCGGCATCGTCCTGCCCGGGGTCGGTATCGATAATCAAACGGATTTTTTCGTTCATCGCCATCGCTTGCGCCGTCTATGTGGAAAGCGTGTATTTTAACCGATATACCGCTACAATACGCATTTCCTTTTTTTCAGACGACCTCCTCCGATATGCAGCTTATCCTTGCGCCCATGCAGGGGCTTTGAATATGGGTTTTATGTTTCAATAGAATCAATAAATTGTAATTTTATTGAAGATTATGGTGTAAATATGGTTCAAAATGAAGACGTCTAATGCCAAAATTTTAATTGCTAAAACCAACCATTTTGTATAGCATTAATACTATTAGCGAGGAAATCAGTGAAGAGATATGAAAAAGCAACTCCGTTGTATGGCCTATAAGTCTGGGGAAGTCTATATTGCGGTCTGTCTTGACCTTTCGCTTGCTGCCCAAGCAGACAGTATGAAAGAGGCTATTGAAAAATTGGATGAGCAGGTTAAAGATTATCTGCGGGAAGCATATGCAGATAAAAAATATACGCGCCAAATGCTTGATCGTTCTGCTCCATTTGCTTTATGGCTAAAATATTATTTGTTTCGGATTTTGCTTGCTAGAACTGGCAATACTAAGAATAAGGCTTTCTTTAAAGAGGAAAGTTGTCCTGCATGATTTTTTCGCGTATCAGCCCGTTGACTTATCAGGAGGTTGTGCGAGCATTGAAGCGTATGGGGTTTGAAATGAAGCCCAAAACAGCTACTGCACACGAGCAATGGATTAGGGTAGATGGGCGAGGAAAATTATTGGTTACGGTGGACAAACATAATGCTCCTTTTGCAAGGGATTTGATTCGGTCTATGGCAAAACAGGCCGGTATGAGCGTGAAAGAATTTTTCAAAGTTTGTAAGTCGAAGAAATGATTAAAGGCCGTCTGAAATTCAGACGGCCTTTTTGTTATCCATGTATTTTCCGCCATTCGGTTTTTGCCTGCTGTTCGCGTTGGTCTAGCCAGTCGGCGATGGCGGTAAGACTGACGAATTGGCTGCTTTTTTGACTGTTGTCCGTATTGATGACCGGCCATGGGAGGGTTTGGGTTTTGGCGCGGCGGCGGGCGGTTTTTTCGTTTATGTGCGGTAACCAGTCGGCAGTGGCCTGTTCGAGGGTGATGTGGGTTTTGCCGTAGATGAGCATGAGCCGTTGGCGGGTAGGTAGGTTTTCCATTTTTAGTGTGCCTTGTGTTGTTGTCTGATTCTTTCTGCGTAGTCTTCCGCGTCTGTTCGGGTGGTGAATTCTTTCAGAACTTTGGTGCTTCGTCGTCTGCCTGCGTTATTCTTTGTCCAGTGTTTTTTGTTATATTGGGGAGGCTGGTATTCGATTACCTGCCATTTGCCGTCGTGATGCCGGAAGCCTATATTGGGTTGGGTGTTAATTTGGGTATGCTGTATGCGGTCTGTCAGGGTCATTTTGTGTCTTTCGTGGTGCCGTCCGCCCACCGTTTGAATTTAATGCCGGTGGTGCGCTCGGTGATGATTTGAAGGATGATTAGTATCAGGGCAATGATGGGTGGCATTATTCTTCTTCTTGGAAGAGGATTTCTAGTATTTTTGTAATTCGGTTCTGTACCATTATTTCTACTGTCAACATGATGAGTGCAGCCATCAGTACGGCAATAATAATAATGGCGGTGGCGATGTTGATGATGTTTTCCATATTTACTCTCCGTAAACGATGCCGCGCATACGTTCTTCTGTGGTCATGCGTTCGTAGGTTTTTTCAAGTTGCAGGGTTGCGAAGTCGGCAGCGTCCTGTTGTTGGCGGATGAGGCGTTGGGCTTCGGTTTCTTGAGAAGGTTGAGGTGTGGTGCAGGCTGCAAGTATGGCAAGCACAACTGCTCCGATTGGGGCTTTCATTTCATACTCCGTCAGCAGGCTTTTTGCAGATCGTTTTGAGTTAGGGCTGTCAATGCTTGTTTGACTGCCGCCATGGGGGTTTTGTACTCGGGAACAAGTCCGACAATGAGTTCGCCGTCGGTGTTGATGATGTCGCAACCGTAGTGCTCTACGGGGTGGCCGTGGGCAGTGCGGGTAGTTTCGGCGGTTACGCGGATGTCGATGGAGTATTCTTCTGTGATGGTCATTTTGGGGTCTTTCGGGGTTAGGTTTTTGTGGAGGTCGTCTGAAGATTCACGCTTTCAGACGACCTTTTTTATTAAAGAGGGGGTGGTTAGGTTGCCGGTATCGCGGAATGACAATACCGAGGAGGTTATTTAATTTTGAGAATTTCCAAAGATTCCACGGCGGCGCGGGCTATTCCAAATTCGTTAAGTGCGGCAAAGCCTTCGGCTGGTATGGCGGATGCTCCGTAATTGATCTTTGGAATAAAATTTTCGTCCAGGGCGACGGCGGTTCTTGCGAGATTTAGCAAAGCGTCGAAATTTTCTTTAGGGATGGTGATGGTTTCCATGTCGTTACTCCATGTGGCTGTTGTTTGTTTCGATGGATGTAGTTTAGTAAACACTTAATTCATAGTCAAGTAAAAAGTTTATTGTTTGTTCAATAAATATTAAATTATCTGATTTTTAAGGGAATTTAATTTGCAAAAAAAAATGCCTAACGGGACTGGCGGTAGGCGGTTTTGGATGTCCAGGTGAAAGAAAACCGCCCAGTGGGCGGTTTTTCAAGGGGAGGGATTAGGCGGCGGTTTCGGGGTTGTCCCGTAAGTATTCAGCTTCTGCTACGTCATCCTCGAAATTCAACGATAGAGGAATTGCGCTGCCTTTTTTGTCGTTGCATACATCGACATCGGTTTTTAGCTGGAAGCAGTCGCCGACGATTTGCTGACGCCGCTGCGAAAATGCTTTATGAAAATGTTCTACGGGGACATTGGGGTCGTCCAAATCTGCCCACAATGTGAGCTGTTTGCCGTTAATGCTTTCTCTTACCGCGTGTTTGGCACGATAGCTGCGTCCTTTAGGGTCTGCACGCAGCTCTTCTCTGAAGTGGCGTGAAAATGTATTGGCGGCAAGCTGGATTTCATCGCGCATATTGGGTTGGTAAAGTTTGTTGTCCAATGCCCATCCTGCCAAATCATGCACATCTACTCTTCCGTCTTCAATGCCTTTGGCCTGTTTGTATTGTTCTACGATTTCTGCGATTCGTTTTTTTGTGGCGTTACTCATCATTACTCCTATTTGCAAAACCCCAGCCGTCATAGGTTGAGCCGTTTAAAATGAAATTCCGTACCGGAACAAGATGTTTGCGCAATTGCTGATATTTTCCTGTGCGGTTGTGAAGTTGCCCGACTACCAAGCCCGGGTGTATTTCATTGACACCTGCAAAGGCAATAATTTTCCTTTCGGAAAAAATATAGGCACCTACGCGGACAATATAGCTGTCAAGTTTGGCGGCGGGGACGCAAAAATCTGCCGCTGCTTTGTTTGCCAAATGTTCCGATTCGGGTAGCCCGTCGATCTGAATGCCGATGTCTTCATCAATAACAGCCTGGTTTTTGCCGTCTCCGTTTAGGATGTGTTCCAATTCATGGCGGAGGGTAAACCAAAAATTGTCTATGCGGTCATAGCGCAAGGTCATGCCGATAACCGGCTTTTGATTGTCCAGCCAAAAACAGGCGGCATCCAGTTTGCTGTTGGGCAGGCTTTCGACAAAGATTAATCGGACGCCGCATGCAGACAGTATTTTGGGAACGTGGCGGACTTCTTCTGCCGAACGGAGCAGACCGGACAATTCGTCAATGGCTTTTTTTACAGCCGCATTGCTGAATTTTCCCGTTGTCAGTTGTTCGGCTGCCAACTGTCTGACTTTAAACAGCCATGCCAAGTTGGTAGTGCTGATTGTTTGTTGGTAAGCCGCGACATTTTGCTTGGCGCAAAATTGGAATTGCGGTGTTTGGTTGATTGTCTCGAGATTGAAGAAGTGTTTTACAGCACTTTCTAACTCTTCAAATGTTTTACCGGCATTAATCCACCCTCGTCTGACCATCTCTTTAACCGGATAGTTTTGATAAAGTGCTGCCCTTAGCGGAATATCTTGATACTTGTCTGCTTCTAGCATCGAGAGTTGGAAGCGTGATTGAAGATTAAGCCATGTTTCAGCCGAAATACCCAGTGCTTGGGAGAGCTGCATGGCGGTATCGGGGGTAATACCCAGCTTTCCGGTAATAATCTGATTGATGGTTTTTGCCGGCCGCTGAATAATTTCCGCCAAGTCCGCCTGTGTCAGGTTGCGAGCTGCCAGTTCAGCCTTCAGGACTTGTCCTGCGTGTATCGGTTGGGCGGGTAGAATTTGAGTGTTCATTTTGGGTCTTGTGAATCAAGTTTGTGCAATACAATCTGCTTGTTTTCAATACTGATAATTAATTTATATTTTTGATTGACGGTTATGGAATGGAAGTCCGAACCATCGTTACACGGCAGCAAGTCCAAAAAGCGGGCTTGATGAAGATCAGATACGTTTTGGGCAGACAGCAGATAATTCACAATCAGCCTGTATGTGGCAGTCGCCTTTGTGCCTATCTGCCCGTCTTGAAAGAACGGATCAGTGAATAGCAGGTATAAGTAATCTGTTTCGAACTTCAACTGCATGTCAATATCTCTATTATATCAAATTTACACTTAGTGTAAATCTATAAATCCGTAGATTTAAGATTCTTAGATTAGGGTAGCCCGCCCTAGATTCGGGCGGCCTTTTCTGCTACATCTCTTCGAGCTTCCAAGCGCCTTTGATTTTGCCGCAGATTTTAAGCTGTTCAAGGTCATGCTTCTCTACAGTTTCGGTTTCGTAGCGTTTGTTATCGCTTAGAATTTTGACGCCGCCGGTAACGGTGCGTTGCAGGCGTTTGGCACGCAGGCCGTCGGAGACGTGAATAAGGTACACGCCGTCTTCCACCATTTCAGTAACGGCGGTGTCGACAAATATAACGTCGCCTTCATCAATAGTTCCTGCCATGCTGTCGCCGCGTGCGGTGATGATTTTGATGTGGGACAGGTTTCCGCCGAATTTGTCTTTTGCCCACAGGCGCGATACGTTGACGTAATCGACGACTTCCGCAGGCAAGTTTTCGATACCATTGCCGCATGCCGCTTCGATGTTGAGGCGTTCAAAGCGGATTTGTTGATCGTCATCTGAACCAATCGGACTGTTTGGCGTGGAGTCCAAATAATATCTTCCCATGCCGTAGTCTTCTTCCAGCCGTCTGCTGACTTTTTCGCCAAAAGATGCTTTGCCGCTCATCAATTGAGACAGGAGGCTTTTGTCTTTTGTCGGTAGGGTTTTGTCTTCAAAGAATTTTTTTAAATTCTCAATCCGTATTTCTTTCAATTCTGACTTATTCATAGCTATCTCCCAGCAGTAATTATTTATATTCTATTTAGTTTCTACTAAACAAACAAATAATAAATATATTTGCTTTTGCGTTTAATGACTGCTAAACTTGTTTAATGTTTAAAAATGGAGCAGATATGACTCACGCTGAATTTATTAAAACGCTTTCGACTAAGCGTGGAGCAAGGTCGGAATATGCCCAAAAGTTGGGTTTGTCTCTGTCGTTTTTGTGGCAAATCGAAAACCGAAGGGCTGTAACACCGAAGCGGTGCTACGAAAATGTAATTTTGCTTACCAATGGTCGGGTTTCTGTATCCGACCTGATTTCCGAAACGAGATCATAGCCTTGGTACGGATTTCTCATTTTTCCCCCATTACTGATTAACGCGCAATCAGTGATTCAGCCTGCCCTCTCAAGGGGGGGGGCAGGCCTTTTTTACGCCTAAAAAATATGCAGGACAAACGGATATGGAAAACAAACTGGATTTTAAAACGGTTGCCGATGCGGCTTTGAATGCGGTGGACAACCTGCTTGCGGAATGGCTTCCGTCGGGCAAATATAAAGGACATGAGTTCTTCGCCCTGAATCCGACGCGGGCGGATAAGCATCTTGGCAGTTTTGCGGTCAATACGCATTCGGGCGCGTGGGCGGATTATGCGACGAACGATGCAGGCGGCGATTTGGTCAGCCTCTATGCCTATCTTTTCTGCAACGGACGGCAGGGCGACGCGCTAAAAGCGGTCGCCGAGCGTCTGCGCATCGGCAATTTCGGAGCGGTCGAAAGGAAGGAATGGGACGGCGAGCCGAAAACGGGCAAGTCGAAACGAGAAAGGTGGCAGCCTATTGCGCCGTTTGATGAAGGCCGTCTGAAATATCTGGAAGGCAGTCAGGTTTACCGTCTTTGTAAAAACGAGCGGGCGGAAGGCTTGCGGGCAGTGTACCGCGATGCGGACGGCAAGCCGCTTTGCGTTGTGCAGCGCTTTATCGACCAGGACGGCGGGAAATCCGATTTGCCGTTTGTGTGGGCGAAAAACAGCGAGGGTGTAGAGAAGTGGACAAGCCGCCGCCTAAAGGATCCACAGCCGCTGTTCGGGTTGGATACTTTGGCGGAAAGGCCTGATGCGCCTGTTTTGATTGTCGAGGGCGAAAAGTGCAAGCTGGCGGCAGAGGCGTATTTTGATTTGAAGGGCTGGGTTGCCGTGTCTTGGCTGGGCGGTTGCAACGGCTGGAAAAAGGCGGATTGGTCGCCGCTTGCCGGGCGCAATGTGCTGATTTGGCCTGACTGCGATTCCCAGCGGGAAAAGCTGTCGAAGAAGGATGAGGCGGCGGGTGTGAAGCCGTCGGATATGCCGTATCTGCCGTGGCGCGGACAGCCCGGCATGAAGGCGGCGCTGGGGATTGCCCAAGTTCTCAAGGAGTCGGGCTGTACGGTCAAAATCGTGAATATTCCGAATCCGGGCGTGTGGCCGTCGGGCTACGATATTGCAGACGTGATTTCGGATACCGAGCCGCTGACGACGGTGCGTGAAATGATGGCGGATACGCTGGTTTTCCCGTTTTCAGACGACATTGACGGGCAGCCTTTCCCGCGCCTATCCGATAAGGAGCGTGCGGCGCAAAATGCGCCCACGGCAACGAAAGGGGGCGGCGGGGACGGCGATGATGCGGAATACGACGGAGAAAATCCGCGTTTGGCGGAATTGTTGAAAAATTACGCGCAAATCGGGTTGAAAGAGAAGGTTTTAAACTTGGAAACAGGGGAATCTTTCAGCCGAAGCCAGTTGGAAAAAGTGTTTTCGCGTCCTGCCGTGCTGACTTGGTTTCATCTGCACGATAGAAACAAGCTATCGGAGCTTGAGGCGGGGATTTTAATCAAACAGAAAAAATTGGAGGCGATGGCGGATGTCAGCCCCGTTTTTAAAAACGCGCTTGCCCGCTATATCTACCTGGACGGGACGACGGACGCCTACGACAGGCAGTTGGAAGCTATCGTGTCGCTGGCGGCGGTCAAGGCTGCCGTGCCTGAAGAATTTGACGACTGGAGCAAGTCGCCCGCTCGCCTCGTCTGTCCGATGAGCAATTATGTGTTTGAGCCGGATATGCCGCAAGGTGTGGTGTATAAAAACGAGAAATTAAGCCATATCAATGCGTTCAAGGGCTTGCCGAAAAAGGCTGAAGCGCCTGAAAAGCCGTTCGCGCCGGAAACGCCGCTGGCTGAATTGGAAAAACATTTTCCGAAATGTGCAAACATTATCGGGCTGGTACGGCATTTGTGTTCGGGCAACGGCAATTTGAGCGAGGCTTGCACGGAATGGGTTCTAAACTGGCTTGCCTGCCGTTTCAGACGACCAGCCGAAAAGCCTGCTACGGCATTGGTGTTTATCTCCGAAACGCAGGGCGTGGGCAAATCGACGTTTGGCGAGAAGGTCGTCAAAGAGCTTTTCGGCGAGTATCTGCGCCAACTCGACCAAAACGCGCTGGAATCGCGCTTCAATGCGTCGCTGTTGTTTGCACTGGTTACGATATTCGAGGAAATCAGTCCGTCAGACGAGCGGCTGAACGTCATCGGCAAACTGAAAAACATGATTACGTCGGATGTGATTATGGTGGAGCGTAAAGGGCGCGATGCGGAAAAACACAACGACTTCAATTCTTTTATCATTTTCTCGAACGACGAGCGTTCTATCCCCATCGAAAGCAACGACAGGCGGTTTATGGTCTTGTCGTGCAACCTCAAGTATTCGGACGCGCAATACGAGGCATTGCAGGCGGAAATCGACAACGGCGGAGTGGACGAATTCGCGCGGTTTCTCTATGCGCTGCCGCTGATGTATTCGGACGGTGATACGCGGCGGGTGTTTACGCCGCATACCAAACCGCTGACGACAGAAATCAAACGGCGGATGATCAACCTGAACAAGCCTTCTTGGGAAGCTTTTCTGGACGACTGGTGGCGCGGCGATTTGGGCTTGCCCTTCATCTCCTGCGCGGCGGGCGATTTGTGGTCGGCATACAAGAAATGGTGCATAGATACCAAGACTTTCCATATGCAGCAGAAGAATTTTTATGCAAATATGGCAAAACGCTTGGCGGATTTGCGAAGCACGGTTACAATCCACGGACAGCCGAAAAAAGTACGGTTTTTCGCTGTGCCGCATTCGTGGCTGTCGCCCGACAATCAGGAGAAGTTTCCGCCGCCGAATACCGACAAGACCGAACGTGGTTCTGAAGGGTCGGTTTCAAAGGCAGATTATTACGGCAGGCAGATAGAAGCATTTGCCCTTGCCTCGGATTCTGACCGGTTTTAGGCGTTTGGACGGGGTTGGACACCGTTTGGACGGGGTAAGAGTCGGAAAAAATCCCTTTAAAAACATCGTTTAGACCGTTTGGACGGTTTGGACAGGGTAGTTATCCCATACGCGCGAAGATATACATTTATCTTCGCGCTTTTATTTTTTCTTTTTTATACACCTTGTCATATTTTGTTTTTATTTTTTTTCTTATACGCGGATTTTTATAAAAAAGTATGTCCAAACGGTCTAAACGATGATTTTAAAGGGAAAAAAGGTGTTTTAAAAGTTGTCCTACCCCGTCCAGCCCTGTCTAAATCTTGATTTTTAAGGGTTTTTTAAATTTTCTTCTTCATTGCCGATAAAAAAGCCGTCTGAACTTCCAGACGGCGTTTCTTCAACGGCTTTTCAAGCAAGGCGGATTTCAAGCTGTTTGCCCAGTTGCGCTAAAGCGCGGACGACCGTATCGATTTTGGTGGCGTGGTGCAAGCCGGTAATCCGCTGAACCTCTTGCGGCGTGGTTTCCAGACGCCTTGCCAGTTCCGATTTGCTTACGTCCTGCGCCAGCATTTCATTGAGCAGCAATACTTTCGAGTAAACCGACAAGGGCAGCTCGACCAGGCGTTCGCCTTCTTCGGGGGCGGACGGCAAGGGTGCGGGGCGTTGGTCTTCAAAGTAGAAATCCATTGCGGACTGCAATACGTCTTCCGCCATTTCGACCGCTTCGGTCATGTCGTCGCCCTGCGTAATGGCTTCGGGAATATCGCGGAAGGTAACGACATAGCCGCCTTCCTCGGCGGGGGTAAATTTTGCGGGATAGTACATCTCTCAACCTTTCTGCAAGCCCTTGCGGGCTTGCCCTTATTTCAAATCGGCCAAAGACTTGACCGCTAGCGCAATTAGCGCGGCTTGCGGAATCCCCCGTTTTTCCGCTTCCGTCTTAATCAGTTCCACCGTTTCGGCGGGCAGCTTGAAATTTTTCTGCACAATACCCCGTTTTTCATCGGAGCGTTTTTGAATTTCCGTTCTTGATAGAGCCATGATGTTTCCTTTTCAGCATAAAAGCCCGATTTGTCGGGCTTTTTTTATGCCGTCTGTTTTCAGACGACATAACAGCAATAAAATTTAATAGGCTAATATGTCATCGGAACGGCTAAACCATCCCATTTTTTCCAGGGCTGTAAACCGGAAACGTCAAACTTGAACTGTGCATTACCGTAACCGAAAATATCAATCTCTACAATTAACTTTTTCGCACCGTTGATAATAGGCTGATACAACGCCAAATTCTGCAACATACAACCACCTATGCCACCATGAGCTTCCATTAAACGTTCGGAACAGCCGACAATATTTGTCGAACTGGTCTGCATACCATCAATCGTCATAATCATATCATCATCAAGCTTGTAGCTAACCTTGCAGCCCTCAGGGTAACATACATCAAACTGTCCATCCGATAAAGTGAACATTACTACTGGAAACCTCTCATTTTGATCATTTATTGAAAAAGCCAAATCTAATCCGACAGAACCATATGGACTGCCGATATCAACCTCATTTTCAGACTGAAGCACCGCAAAATAAGTAGTTCTATTCCGCATTTCATCTTTTCTTTTTGAATAATCCCACCCCCTTTTTTTAGCTGGCAAATCTGGAGAAGAAGCCACGGCAATACTTGCCTCAGAAGCTGACGGTACGGATACGGTATTGTCTCCATTGTCGCAGCCTGCCAATATCAAGACTGAAATCGTAAAAAATATTAAATGTTTCACAATCAAATTCCCTTATCAAAGATAGTCAAATGTTATATTTTTGTAAATTATTTGACAATCATTTTCTTTCTGTTTACATTCAGTTTCACGAGGCGTCGAAAACCTCTTCCTACACGGCATTCACCCCGTCAGCGTGAATTTTTTACGTCTATAGAATCTCGGTTTCCTTGTTGTTTGTTTCGATACCGAAGTTTTATGGCCGCGAGGGCTGCGAATACAAGACCCGATTAATCGGGGAATAAGCACGGCTCTTGTAGGGAGTTTTCGAACCTCGCGGCCGCCCGTTTCGGGCAACTTCGAAATCAACCTACAGGAAATCATCATGAACGCAGCATCTCTTTCTTTTAAAAATACCCATTTCCAAATTACCGACATCAACGGTCAGCCTTGGCTAAGGGGCTTCCAAATTGCCAGTGCCTTGGGCTATAAAAATCCATCATCAGATATAGCAAAAGTCTACGACCGCAACGCCGACGAGTTTACCGACAGCATGACCCGCGTCATCGAACTGACTACCGCAGGCGGCAAACAGCAGGTGCGTGTATTCAGTCTGCGCGGCGCACACCTTTTGGGTATGTTGGCGCGAACCAAGGTAGCCAAAGAGTTCCGCCACTGGGTGCTGGATGTACTGGAGCGGGAAAGCAACCGCGCTACCCCGTCCGTCAAAGACCAGCTTCCGACCCGCGACGAACTCATCCAAGTCATCTACATGCTGGGCGACCGCCTGCGCGAAATCCACGGCTGGGGATGGGGCAACTTTGACGACCATCTCGCCGGCAAATTCAACAAAACCCCGCGAGAATCGACGTATGACGAACTTGTCTCCATCATCCGCTGGCTGCACAAACAGACTCAAACCGTAGCCGGTCGCCCCATCGTCGCCGGCGCAAACTGCCCCGTCAAACCCTTCGGCCTCGGCGCATCCCTGTCGCAACAGGCTGAAAGCCTGCCCGCAATGCTGGCGGCAGAGGAGAAAAAACAACTCCCCGTGCCTGTTGTGGTCAAAGCTGCCGATTCAAGCGACGCCCAATGCAGAAAACGCGAGATTGCGGAAAGCCACAAATCCGCTATCGCCCGCCTGCTGACATACGACGGAGATAAATCGGCAATCGGGCTGGCGGAATGCGCGGCGGCAAACGAAATCATCAACCTGTCCAGGGTAGTCAGCGACGCCTACGAAAACTTTATGTTCTCCAATGAAAACCAAAATTTGACGGACGAGGATTTCAAATGCGCGATGCTTGAATTGGCGCGCCTGAAAAATACGGTGATGGAGCTGTCCTGCTGCTGATTTTTGCTGTCCGATTATGCCGTCTGATGGGTTTCAGACGGCATTTTTGTTATAATATGCGCTTAAAAATTAAAGCCCTGCGGACTCCGACGGGGCTAGGGATGGTCGGTGCGCGAAGAAATCGACTGATAAATGACTATTGATGATTTGCTTGCCCGTTGGGGCTTTTGGCGTTCGGTTCGGGATGATAACGGACTGGGTTATGCAACCAGTGCGGCAAACCGTGCAATGGCAGGCGATGCGAATACGGGCGGAACGCGTCCGTTGCTGCCTTATGGGGTGGACGCGGATTCGGTATTTTCTGCGGTGGACAGGGTGGTGATGAAGGAATTGCCTGCGTTCCATCGGGAGGTGTTGCTTCAACATTATTCTAAAGGCAGTGTAAGCTTTAAGGTTAAGGCTGAAAAATGCGGCTGTCGGGTAAGTTCTTTCTACCAATATTTATCCGACGCTAAATCATTGGTGGATGGGCATTTGAGGAATAGTGAGGCGGTCAGGTCGTTAATTGGGTGTTAAAAAAAGCCTTGCACTTTTTGGAATGAAATGTTTAAATTATGGAAAACTGCGGTTTCGTGCGTTCAGGTGCGATGCCGCGTTTTTTTTCAGGGCGACGCTTTATGTGTCGTCCTGTGTGTTGAAACGTTGAATCCTTATCTGTTATTAAAGGTCGTCTGAATTTCAGACGACCTTTCTTTTTGGAGATGTCATGCCGGCAATTCGTGTCGATGTCAGCAAAATGGTCGCACGCTTGGATGATGTCCAACGCCGACAAGTCCCGTTTGCCGCTAAAAATGCGGTGAACAAACTTGCTGCACAGGCAATCGGCAATCTGCAAGATGAAATGAGGGATTCGTTCTTCAACCCGAAGCCGTGGACGTTGAACAGTCTGTTTGTCAGACAGTATGCAACCAAGGAGGAATTGACCGCCGTGGTCGATTTCAAGGACGGTGCAAAGGATAGAAGCGCGGGCAAATATCTGACGGCGCAAATTTATGGTGGAAGCCGTCGGGCGAAAGGTATCGAGGCGTTCCTGGTTTCGCGGGGATTGATGCCCGCGGGGTATCGGATTGTGCCGTCAGATGCGGTAAGGCTTGACCGTTTCGGCAATATCACGCTGGCTGCGTTTCGGGCAATGGTGCGCGGATTGAACGACGGTACGCATTTCGCCCTGCTTAAACGACGCGGCAAACTGTCTCCGGGAATTTATAAGCGACAAAAAAGAAAAGTAAAAGCCTTGGTTGTGTATGTGTCAGCGGCACAGTATGAAAAACGTCTCCGGTATTTTGAGGTTGCTGAACAAGCTGTCGTCAGTAATCAGCAGGCAGTCTTTGCCGAAGAACTCGAAAAAGCATTCGCCACAGCCCGATAAGGTACTTCCTGGACTTTCAGCCACGCGGGTAATTCGAGCCGCGATTTCTGTTAAGCGACAGGTTTGTATGGGTTGCTTGCTGGGTTAATGAGGAACTGACATGAAAGTGAATAAAAGACAGCTTGCCGATATTGTCGGTGTTACGGAACAGGCTTTGACCAACTGGCAGAAAGAAGGTCTGCCGGTGGCGGCCTATGCAGATAAAAACGGGCTTGCGAATGAATACGATACCGTTGCGGTTATCCGCTGGATGTTTCAGAGGGAGCTGGAACGGCTGAACAAGGAAAAGCCGCGCGATCGGCTGGATAGGGTGAAGGCTGAATTGGCTGAACTAGAGCGGGACGAAAAATTAGGACAGCTTGCGCCAGCCGCGATGTTTGAGCGCGCATGGGGCGACCATGTTTTAGCGGCGCGGACGGAATTTTTAACGATGCCCGAGCAGTTGGCGGCTGAACTGACGGCGACGTCGGGCGTGGAAATCGACCCTGATACCATTGCGGCGTACATCAACAGGGCGTTGGAAAAATTATCGAATTACGGAGCAGAAAACGATGGAGATGACAGCCGCAACCATGCAGGCGCGGATGGCTGAAACGGTGGCGCGGGTGTTGCGGCAGGCGTGCCGGAAATGGGCGCCGCCGCGCAAAATTAAAACCCGCGACTGGGCGAACAAGTACCGCTATCTTTCCAGCATAGAGGCCGCCCGACCGGGCAAATACGTTTTGGACGTAACACCGTATCTGGCATGGGAAAACAGCCCGCTTGATGCGCTGGATGACCCGTCCGTGCAAGTGGTTGTTTGCCAGAAATCGGCGCAAGTGGCGTGGACTTCGGGTGTGCTGGGTAACTTTTTGGGCAAATCCATCGATGCCGAACCCAGTCCGATACTGGTTCTGTTCCCGAAAGAGGGGGCGGCTAAAGAGTACATGGACGAAAAATTCGTTCCGATGGTCGAAGCGACGCCCGCCTTGCGCGAGAAAGTCGATACCCGTATCCGTGCGCAAGGACAGCGGCAGTTGTTCAAAAAATTCCCCGGAGGTTTTCTGAAGCTGGTGGGCAGTAACAGCCCCGCCAGTGTGAAATCGTCGCCGGTACCGATTGTGTGCGTGGAGGAGCCGGACGACTGTAACCTGAACCTGCGCGGTCAGGGCGACAGTATCAAGCTGGCAAAGGAGCGCACCAAAACCTACCGCCGCCCGAAAATCGTATTAGGCGGCACGCCGACTATTGCGGGCGTCTCGACAATCGCCGCCGAAATGGAGTTGTCGGATAAGCGCGTCGGCATGGTGCCGTGCCACGAATGCGGCGAAGCCCATGTGTTGAGCTTCGATTACCTTTCCTGCGACGAAGACCCGAACGGCAACCATCCCGTTTTCGGCAAAAAGCTGCCGGAAACGGCGCATTACACCTGCCCGAACTGCGGCGCGGTGTGGAACGACATGCAGAAAAACCGTAATGTGCGTCGCGGTTGGTGGCAGGCGACCGCGCCTTTTCACGGCACGGCAGGTTTTTACCTGAACGAGCTATACAGCCCGTTCCCCGGCAGTGTGTTTTCCGAACTGATGAAAAAATGGTTGACCGCGCAATACGAAGCGGACAACGGCGATATATCGCCGATGATTGCCTTCGTCAATTCGTCCATCGGAATCCCGTTCGAAATGACCAATGACGGCGTGAAGGAAGACGACCTGGCAGAACGCGGCGAAGACTACGCCGAAAACACCGTTCCGCGCGGCGGTCTGATTCTGACTATGGGTGTGGACGTGCAACATGACCGGCTGGCCGTCATCATCCGCGCATGGGGGCGCGGCGAGGAAAGCTGGCTGGTTTGGTGGGGCGAAATCCACGGCAACACGGTGGACGTCAAATCCGACGTGTGGCGCAAACTGGCCGAGATGATATTTCAGACGGCCTACAAGCACGAAACCGGTGCGGGAATGAAAATCGCGGCGGTATCGATAGACAGTTCGGACGGCAATACCTCCGACGCGGTGTATCACTTTGTGCGCGGCTGCCGTGGCGTGAAAGCGGTGAATGTGATGGCGGTCAAGGGCAGCACCAACCCCGATAAAGAGATTTTCAGTCGGGCGCGGGCGATTGACTTGAAGCACAAAAACACCAAGGCCGACAAATTCGGCGTGCAGGTGTACAGCGTCGGCGTATCGCGGGCGAAGGACTTGCTGATAGACGAGCATGCGCGCATCAATCTGGAAGGAAGCGGGGCAGGGCGGATGCACTTTTACAAAGATGTCCGCGCCGACTACTGCGGCCAGTTGTTGAGCGAAGTCAAAGTACCCAGCCGCATGAACAAGCACAAAAAGGTTTGGCAGAAAAAAGTCGGCGTACGAAACGAGGCATTGGACTGCGAAGTCTATGCCCTGCACGCCGCCCGCTCGGTCGGCACGCATACCATGTCGGCGGCAAAATGGGCGTTATACGAAAACGCGCTGTTGCAGTCGGAACTGTTTGCCGAACCGAAACCCGTCGAACAGGTACAGGAAAAAACGAGGGCGGACAGCGGCAGCGGTTTTGCGGCAACCAGACGCCGTAAGGGTGGTAACTTCGTTACCAATTATTGATTCAGGCCGTCTGAATAGATGGCTGTCCAGCCGGTTAAGCGTCAACCGGACGTCAGAAAACGCTTTTCTGCTACATTTCAGATTAGGGCTTGATACGACGTTGCCCGAAGTTAGAGGGTGCGGCCAAGGTTTGCGGCCGCCTTTTAAGTGCAAACCAAGAAAAAGGCCGTCTGAACAGCAGATTTCAGACGGCCTTTATACGGCTATAACCATGAACGAAAAAGAACAGGTTCTATCACACATTCGGGCGCATCCGGGTTGCACATCGACCGGTGTTGCCAATGAGGTGTATGGAAAGCAGAAGTGGAGCGGCTGGATTCTTGCCCGCCGCGATATTGATACGCTGATTGAGGAAGGCTTGGTGGAAGAGCGTTTCGAGGAAGGCGTCAGTAAATTTTATGCAAAAGAGGCCGTCTGAAAATGAACGGTAATGACTATGCGGTAGAGCTTGAAGAAGCGCGAGAGATTCTGAACAGCCTTCGAAAAGCCTACAAGGAACATGCGGCAGGCAGGGGCATGACCAAGCGGTACAAAATCAAAGACCGCGAAATGGAATTTTCCAGCCTTGCCGATTTGTTGAAGCAGATACGGTTCTGGCAGCGGGAAATCAAGCGGCTGGAAGCGGCGGCGGGTATTTCTCCGCGCCGTTCAGGCCGTATCATCACGCGATTTTAGGATGAGCTATGGCAAAACAATCAAATGCCGCGCCGCAAAAGCGCGGTTTTTTTGCGCGTTTGTTCGGCAGGCGGGAAGCCGTTCCGAAAACAGCCCGCCGCAGCTTTGCAGGGGCGCGGCCGGTCGGATCGCTGGCTTCATGGCAGCCGCAAAACTGGTCTGCGGATGCCTTGGCACGGTCAGACCTTGACCGCCTGCGCGCCCGCGCCCGCAGCCTTGCTCGCGACAACGACTACATGCGCAAGTTTTTGAACATGGTCGAAAGTAACGTTATCGGGCGCGATGGTTTTGCCCTGCAAATGCGTGTTTTGCTGGATAACGCCGACAAGCCCGATGCCTTGGCGAACAAAGCCATCGAAGCAGCGTTTTCCCGCTGGGCGCGGCGCGGTGTGTGCGATGTTACCGGCCAGATGTCTTTTACCGACCTGCAACGGCTGCTGATTCGCAGCGTGGCGCGGGACGGCGAAGTGCTGATTCGTCATATTTCAGGGTTTGACAATGATTACGGCTATGCGTTGCAGGTGCTGGATATTGACCGTTTGGATACGGGATACAACGTTCCGCAGCAAAATGGGCGCAACGCCGTGCGCATGGGTGTCGAGCTAAACAGCTATTCCCGTCCTGTGGCGTACTGGCTGCGGACGGCGCATCCGGGCGAATCATACGGACAGACGAATACGGGCAATTTACGCGAACGGGTGCCGGCGGAGCAAATCAGCCATATTTTCCTGCACGACCGCCCGGAGCAGCGGCGCGGCTTTCCATGGGTGGCTTCGGCCATCATCGGCCTGCAAAATCTGTCGGGCTATCAGGAAGCGGCCATTATCGCTGCCCGTGTCGGTGCATCGAAAATGGGCTTTTTCAAACAGACGGAAGATGCCGACAACTTCATGCCGCCGATTGACGGGCAAGAGGTCGATAACGGGCGCGGCAGCATCGATTTAATCGATTCGGTCGAGCCGGGTACGTTCCACGAACTGCCGCAGGGTTACGACTTTACGCCGTTCGACCCCGATTATCCGCACGCCAATTACGACGCATTCGTCAAAGCCAGCCTGCGCGGTATCGCCAGCGGTCTGAACGTGGCTTATCACAGTTTGGCGAACGACCTTGAGGGCGTGAACTTTTCCAGTATCCGCAGCGGGACGCTGGAGGAACGCGACACATGGATGACGTTGCAAAACTGGTTTGCCGAAGCGTTCTTGTATGACGTATTCGATCGCTGGATTGAGGCGGCGTTGCTAATGGGCGCAATCAAGATGCCGTCCGGCAAATCGCTGCCTGCCGGCAAGCTGGATAAGTTCAAGGCCTGCAACTGGCAGGGGCGCCGCTGGTCGTGGGTTGACCCGCTGAAAGATATTAATGCGCATAAAGAGGCAGTGGCGCTGGCGGTCAAATCCCGCCGCGATATTTGCGCGGAAATGGGTTTGGATTTTGAAGATGTTATTACCCAAATCGAACAGGAAAACCAGATGTTGGCAGGAAAAGGAATCATTGCCGACGTAAAACCGGCCGCATCGGCGGCAGAACCGGAATCGGAGGATAACCCGAATGAAGAAAATGAAGCCTGATAAGGCGCAAATGCAGCAAATGAGCCGCTTTGCCGTATTTCAGCGCGAAAGCGTTGATGTTGAAAAACGGACGGTTGAAGTAGCGTTTTCCAGCGAAGAGCCGGTAGAACGCTGGTTCGGCGAAGAGGTATTAAGTCATGCGCAGGGTGCCGTTGACTTGAGCCGCCTGAACGACGGTGGCGCGGTGCTGTTCAATCATGGCTGGAGCGACCAAATCGGCGTCATCGAACGTGCTTGGATTGATGCCGACAAGCGCGGCCGTGCCTTGGTACGTTTTGGCAAAGGTGCGAAAGCGGCGGAAAAATTCCAAGACGTGCAAGACGGCATCCTACGCCATATCAGCGTCGGCTACCGCGTGGAAGACATGGTATTGGACAATCCCGATGCAGACGATGAGGACTACCGTTACATCGTTACCCGCTGGATGCCGTATGAAATCAGTTTTGTAACCGTTCCGGCAGACCCGACAGTAGGTGTCGGCAGATCGGCGGAACCATTTATTGAAAACCCTGTAAACCCAACCCCTGAAAAAGGAAATCGAAACATGGATAAAAATCAAATTCCCGCCGCGGCGGAAACTCCCGCTGCTGCAATCCCTGCCGCCGCAGTAACCGATACCAACAACACCGCCGAACGCGGTATGCAGAACGAACGCGCGCGCGTTTCCGAACTGCTGGCCATTGGTCGCAGTTACGCCGCCCACGGCGGTATCGAAGCAGCCGAAAAGGTTATTAAAGAGGGCGGCAGTGAAGCCCAATTACGCGCCGCCATCATGGCAAACATGCAGACGAAGCCGACCGTTACCGCCGGTGAAATCGGCATGACTGATAAAGAACAGCGTGAATTTTCCCTTCTCCGCGCCATGTCTGCCGCCGCAACCGGCAAATGGGACAAAGCGGGCTTGGAACGCGAAGTGTCGGAAGAGTTGGAAAAACGGCATGGTCGCGCAGCGGCAGGCTTCTTTGTGCCGACTGATTTGATTGCCCGCGCTTACAGCAAAGGCAATGCGGCAAACGGCGGCAACGTCATCGAAAACGACTTCCGCGAAGACTTGTTCATCGAACTGCTGCGCAACCGACTTGCCGTTGCCCAGTTGGGTGCCACCGTACTGGACGGCTTGGTCGGCGACATCACTATTCCGAAACACCTGACCGGCAACACCGTTCAATGGGTGGATGAAAACGGCAGTGCGACCGAATCGAACGCCACTTTCGGACAAATGAGCCTGAAACCGAAAACCGTTACCGCCAATACCGAATTGAGCCGCAAATTCATTTTGCAATCCTCGCTGTCTGCCGAACAGTTCGCACGCAGCGAATTGTTGAAAGCCATGATGCTGGGTATCGACTTGGCGGCCATCAACGGCAAAGGTACCGGCAACGAACCGACCGGCATCCTGAACACTGCCGGCATCGGCGCGGTGGAAATCGGTGCGAACGGCGGTGCGCCCGAATGGAAGCATATCGTCGCTTTGGAAAGTGCCATTGCCGCCGCCAATGCCGACATCGGCGATTTGGCCTACATCACCAATGCCCGCGTCCGCGGTCTGCTGAAAACCAAGCTGAAGGCCGACGGCGTGTCCGGCTACATCTGGCAGGACGGCGCAACGCCGTTGAACGGCTACCGTTGCGCGGTATCAAACCAAATTCCGTCCAACCTGACCAAAGGCACGGCGGCCAACAAATGCAGCCCGCTGATTTTTGGTAACTGGTCTGATCTGATGATTGCACACTGGGGCGTTTTGGATGTGATTGTTGATCCGTACACCAAGTCTACTGCGGGCGCGGTACGCATCACCACGTTGCAAGATGTGGATATTGCCGTCCGTCATGTCGAATCCTTTGCCGCCATTAAAGACATCGTGGCTGCTTGATTGTGAAACCCAAGGTCGTCTGAATTTCAGACGACCTTATTAATTGAGGTATTAAAAATGGCAAAAATCAAAATTATCCCGACCCGTAGTTTTTTCGATGGTGAACAGACGTTTGCCGCAGGGAAAAAATATTCGGTGGACGAATCGGCGGCGGCTGTCTATATCCGCGAAGGTTGGGCGGTAGAAGCGCCTGCCAAAGAGGCCGAATCCCCTGTTGCCGATGGCGGCGAAGCTGAAGATAGCGGTAACGCATCCGGTGAGGGCGGTGAGGACGGCAGTGTTTAACGAGCCGCTGAACGTGTTTACCAATCCTGCTGATTTCGGTGAAACCGTGATGATTGACGGTAAAGAGGTAAACGCGATATTTGACCGTGAATTTATGACGGATAGCGGGTTTGGCGTTGCCGTTGCCAATGCCGACCCGCAAATCATCGTTACTGAAGACGACCTGCCGGGAGACGTGAAGTCGGTGGTTGTTACCGTGCGCGGCAAACGTTATGCGGTGGCGGAAACCGATTTTGACGGCTGCGGAATGGTTGTTGTGCAATTGAGGGCGATACATGACAAGCCGACTTACTGAAATCCGCAATGCGGCGACAGATGTGCTGAAAACGAAATTCCAGCGCGTGTATTCCGGGCGTGGTTTCGCGCCTGCGCAATCGCAGTTGCCGTGTGTTGTGGTGTACGTTGACAGTCGCCGAACCGAACAGGAAACGTTTGATTTTCCGCCTACCTACCGGCATACGGTACGGCTGGTTACGTTGGTTTGCGTGCAGGCTGCTTCCGGTGCGGACGAACTGGCGGAAGAGATGCTGTCTTTGATTGGGCAGTTGTTTGCCGAACATTCCGATTTGGGTGTTGGTGATTTGGAAAATCTGGTGCCTGATTTGCTGAATATCGATTCCGACGAAAGCGGCGAGGCCGTTACCGTCTATTATCAGCAAGGATGGCAGGCAATTTATTTTGATACGGCAGTCTGATTTCAGATTGCCTTTAATTTGGAGTTAAAGTATGGCAGTGAAATTACCGAACGGTGCGACCGTTCACATTGCGACCGCTTTGGCGGCGGAGAAAAAAGCTACGGTGGCAACTAATGCTGCCGAATGCGTCCTGACGGTAGCAGGACACGGGTTTGCCAACGGCGATTTGGTTTTGTTTAAAAGCGGCTGGGGAAAGTTGAATGAACGCGTTTTCCAGATTGGCGATGTCAAAACCGATACATTCAAGCTGATCGGCATTGATACTTCCAATGCAGATGAGTTTCCGGCAGGCAGCGGTATTGGTGCTGTTCAGAAAATTACCGATTGGGTGCAAGTTTCGCAAATTGTAGAATTTTCGACCAGTGGCGGCGAGCAGCAATATGTAGATTTTGGTTTTTTGGAGGATGATTTTGACCAGCAAATCCCGTCCACGAAATCAGCTATGTCAATGTCGATTAAGATCGCTGACGATACTTCGCTGCCCGGCTACAAGGCGGCTGCAAAATGCAGCGATAAAGGCGGCAAGTGGCCTTTGAAAGTGGTTTTGAAAGGTGGTGGGCTGATTTGCTATAACGGTTATCCCAGCATGAATAAAACCCCCGAATTGGTTCGTAACCAAGTAATGGCTGTAACGTTGTCCTACGCCATTTCCGGCGAAGTAAACCGTTATTGATTTTATCGGCATATCAAGGTTGTCCGAGTTGCTCGGGCAACCTTATTTATTTGGAGTATTGAAATGGCAAAACTCACTTTGAAGCCTGATGCAACTTTCCGACATACCGTGAAAATCCCTGTTCCCGGTGCAGAACCTGCGGACGTCGAATTTGAATTTAAGGCGCGCGGCCGCAAGGCGATGAAAGAATTTACCGAAAAGCATAAAGACGGCTGGACGGCAGATACCGTCTTGGATTGTGTTCAAGGCTGGGATTTGGAAGAAGCATTCGACCGGCAGAATGTCGAAATCCTGCTGGATAGCTATCCGATGGCGGTGTTTGCCGTCGTCAACGGCTATGTTGAGGAAGTCTTCAATGCCCGCGAGGGAAACTGATTGCCGCCGCGCGTGCGCTTTATGAGAAGCAGCCTGACGCGGCGGAATTGAATGTATTCGGATTTTCGGCGGACGATTTTTCAGAAGAGGAGACCACTTTTGGCGTATGGCCGTGCAACTGGCAGGCGGTGCAACTGTTTATTGCAGTATCGACGCAGTGGCGTATCGGAATGTCGGGTGCGACGGGGTTGGATTATTCCGCCGTCGCAGCGGTTATGGAATGCGGCAATATCAAGCCGAAGAAACGGAAAACACTGTTGGAGAAAGTCCGCATGATGGAGCTTGAAGTGTTGTCAATGTGGGCAGGCGAACATGAATAACGAAACCAAGATTTATATTACCGCCGAAACGGGCGGTGTCGTCAGCGGCGTAGAAAAGGCAAAACAATCCATCAAGTCTTTGGGGGATGTGGCGTCTTCCCAGGGGCGGCGTATTTCTGACGGATTGGTACATAGTGGCGACGGCGCAGAGAAATCGTCGACGGTAGTGTCGGCGGCATCGAAGCGGACGGAACGGTCTTTGGCTTCTCTGGAGAATGCCATCCGTCGGGATATAGCCGTTAAGATTGCAGGCGGTAAGGCAAACCGAGAGTATTACGAAGAGCTTGCCCGCCAGCGCGGTATCGATATTGCACGGCTTAATCCGCTACTGTCCCAATTGGACAGGCATAATACGCAGACCAATCGTGCTACGCAGTCTGTCAAGCAGTTCAATAACGCCTTGCGGCAGACCCCTGCACAAATTACCGACATCGTTACCCAGCTTGCAGGCGGGCAAAGCCCGTTTCTGATCATGATGCAACAGGGTGGGCAGTTGCGTGATATGTATGGCGGCTTCGGCGGTATGCTTAAGGGGCTGGCCACGGTCATTTCCCCTATGCGCCTTGCTGTTGCAGGGTTGGGCGGCGGCATTGCGGCATTGGGTTATGCGATGTATCAGGGTGCAGAGGAATCGCGCGAATACCGTAAAGCCTTGATACTTGCCGGAGATGCAGCAGGGATTACTGCAGACAGGATGCAGGAAATCGCTGTTTCGGTCGGGGCAGCGACGGGCGGCTATGCTGATGCGCGTGCTGCAATTACGGCCTTGGTCTCAAGCGGCAAGGTTGCAGCGGACAATTACGAACAGTTCGCCCGGAGTATTACCCTCCAGTCGCAGGCAACGGGACAAAGTATTGACGATTTGGTTGAGAAATATACTGAAATCGCCAAAGACCCGCTGAAAGCCGTGGTAGCCCTATCAGCCAACTACCGGACAATGACTGCCGATGTTTACGAGCAGGTCAAGGCTTTGCAGGCACAAGGTCGGGAACAGGACGCGGTTGCATTGGTGCAGCGGAAATTTTCCGAAGAGTCGGAGGATATGGCAAAACGCGTACTGGGCAATCTTGGGTTGATTGAGCGGGCGTGGAAGGATATTAAAGAAAGTGCGTCGGAGGTATGGGATGCTGTTAAATCCATAGGTAGGGACAAGACCAAGCTGGATGAAATTGCCGCGCTGAATTCGTTTATTTCCCAAATCGAAACCAACAAGAAACATCCGGTTACACAATTGTTTTGGAGTGAAGAGGGCGAGCGTAAGCTGCAGGAAGCCTATGCGCGGCGTGCCCGGTTGCTTGCCGAAATCAACAATGAGGCAGCCGCTGCTGAAGCTTTGCAGAAGAAACAGAAGCAGAACCAAAACCGAACTGAAGGTAAGGCCGAATTGGCTGCTATTTCGGAACGTTATGCCACTCGAGAGCAGCAAAAGCAACGCGAACTGCAGAAAAACGACAAAGCACGGGACAAGGCGTTGGACGGCGTCACTGACGCGAAGGAGCGGCAAGCAATCATTAATGATTACGCGGCAAATGCCAAGCAGATTAATGAAAGTTTTGCCGAGAAAAAACACGAACGACAGAAAGAAAAAACGGATAAAACGAGCTATCCCACTGTTTCGAACGGCTTGAGGATTAAACCGGGAGCCGAAGCGGGCGGCAAAGCGCTAGGCGGGACATATGCCTTCGCGCATGCCATGCAGCAGATGCTGGGAGACCGTCTGTTCCGTTTCGGCGCCTTCCGAGATCGATACCACATTGGGAAAAACAGCCTGCATAACAGTGGATTGGCATTTGATGCTACTCCTTCTCCTGGTATGGGGATGAAGCAGAAACAAGCCGTTGTCGCCCAAATGACCCGTTATCTTGAGTCATTGGGGTTTAAAAACGGGCAGGATTTTAACCTTAAACTGGAACTTGCCGGACAACGCAATAAAAACGGTACGGTAGCAACCGGCGACCACTGGCATTTCAACTGGCGTTCTAGAGAGGCGGCTGCGCGATTTGCCGTCGGTGTTGATGGTCAGGCGAAAAATATGGCGCACCTCGGGTTGTTTAAGGAGGTGGAGAAAGAACCTCTTTCCGGCTACGAAAAATGGGAGGCGGATTTTAACCGCCGTCATGCCAATGCCGCGGCGGAGAAGGCTTTGCAAATCTTGAATGCCAACCGCGCCATCGGCGAACAGTTGAAGTTGTTGTCCGACCCGACTTTCGGCGATTGGACGAAGGAGCAGCAGGCGGATGCGCGGGCGCGTGCCGAACAGGCCGATGCGCAGGATAGTTTGACGGCCGCCTCCAAAAAATATTCCGATATAGTGAAGCAAATGACCGACGATTCGAAAGAAAAGTTGGATGACAGGCTGTTTGAAATTTCGCTTATCGGCAAAACCCGTGAAGAAATCGAGAAACTGACGCTGGCGAGACTGTGGGACAGACAGATAGCGAAAGCCCGTGAAGAAGGTGCGCCGTTGGAAAGTATCGATTTATTGGAGCGCGGCAAGGCGGAAGGGATGAGCAATCTTTCTCAAATGCAGAAGGCGCGTGCAGACAGCGACAATGATTGGCGCGGCGGTATCGAGTCCGGCTTGAAAAGCTACATCGATTCATTCGGAACAATGAGGCAGGCGATGGAAAATGCCACCGTACAAACCTTCGACAAAATGGGGGATGCGCTGGCAGACTTTGTTGCCACAGGCAAACTTGATTTTCGAAGCCTGACTGTTTCCATTTTGCAGGATTTGTCAAAAATGCTGATTAAAATGGCGATTGTCAATGCAATGAAGTCGGCGTTGGGTTATGCCGACGGCGGTATTGTCGGCGGTGGGAGTACGCAGTTCGACGCGTTGTTTTCCGGCGGCGGTTATACCGGCTACGGCGGGAAGTATGAGCCTGCCGGCATTGTCCACAAGGGCGAAGTCGTATTTTCCCAGCGGGACGTACGTAATCACGGCGGCGTTGCGGCTGTCGAGCGGCTGCGGTTGAATGGTTATGCTGGCGGCGGCGCAGTAGGACTGCCGTCTGTTTTGACCGGAGTCCGTTCGACCGGGGCTGGAGGCATGCAGGTCAACATCACTATAAATCGGGACGGTAGCACCGAATCGGATAGCAGTACCGATACGGAGATGGCGAAGCATCTTGCTGCCGCCATACCGGGCATGGTGGAACAGTGGTATGTCAAGAATGTGTACCGTGAAAACGGTACTTACCATAAATAGGTCGTCTGAAAGGAACCGATCATGACTGAAACATTCCGATGGCGCGTTGCTTCGGACAATAAGGCTGTACATAAATTCGATGTCCGTTCCGTCCGCTTTGGCGACGGCTACGAGCAACGGCAGCCTAAATCTTTGAAACCGAAGCTGCGAAGCTGGGAGATCAAGATAGTCGGACAAAAGGCTTTGATGGCAGAAATCAAAGCCTTTTTTGATGCCCGGCGCGGTGTTGAGCCGTTTAATTGGAGACCGCCCGACGGCGTGCCTGTATTGGTCAAGGTATCGGAATATCAGGAAACGGCGAAGGGTGGCAAAGCCTACGAATTGAGCTGTACGTTTGAGGAGGTGCTTTCATGAATCCGCGTATAAAGGCCATGTCGGGCGTGATGCTGCAAGCCTTGTCTGCCGCGCAGCAGGATGTTTTGGTCGATTTGTGGCAAGTGGACTTGCGGCCGCTGGGTGGTCGGGTTTTCTATTTCTGCAATCAGGTCAACGAGCGGGGTACGGCGGTTGTCTGGCAGGGACAGGCATATGAGCCTTATCCGATTAAGGCTGACGGCTTTGAATCAACTTCGCAAGGCGCGGGCAACCGTCCGACGCTGACGGTATCGAATCTCTTGGGTTTGATTACGGGCGCGGCGGATCAGTTCGGTCAGCTCGTCGGCGTGCTGGTTGTGCGCCGTCAAACCTATGCCAAGTTTTTAGATGCGGTCAATTTCCAGTCCGGGCGCAATCCGACCGCAGACCCGATGCAGGAAGTCGTCGGCAAATATTTGGTTGAACGGATGACGGCATTGAATGCAGAAACGGCAACCTTCGAACTTGCCGCGCCGTCAGAATCGGATGGTTCGGTCATTCCCGCCCGTATTATGCTGGCAAATACCTGCTGTTGGCAGTATCGCGGCGAAGGGTGCGGTTATACGGGGCGTGCGGTTGCCGACCGTTTCGATATGCCCACGGACGATGCGTCCAAAGACGTATGCAGCAAAACACTGACAGGATGTAGGGCGCGGTTTGGCGCGACGGCAGTTTTGCCGTTCGGCGGTTTCCCATCTAGCGACAAGGTAACGACATGATGGATTTGGATTTGTTAAGTGAAGAAGTACGGTGCGAAATGCTGGCATGTGCTGAAGAAGCCGTACCGTCTGAAATGTGCGGGGTTTTGGTTTTCAGTTATGAAGGCTATGAATTTCTGCCTTTGTCCAATTGCGCCGAAAATTCGCATGAAACCTTTGAGATTTCCGCTGACGATTGGATGGCGGCGGAGCGCGTCGGTGAGATTGTGGCAGTCGTACATTCCCATCCGCGCGGCGAGCCGTTTTTATCGGGTGCGGACAGACGGATGCAGGTCGAAACGGGCTTGCCTTGGATATTGGTTACACAAGGTCGTCTGAAACTGTTCCGCCCCGTTCCGCATTTGCGCGGGCGTGTCTTCGAATACGGCAAGACGGATTGCGGCGCGCTGGTGCGCGATGCCTTCATGCTGATGGGGCTGGTTTTTCCCAACCATCCGCGCGGTGATATAGATGAGGATGCGGCGGCAGGCTTTTTGGAAAAGCATTTGGAAAACTGCGGGTTTTCCCGTGTTTCAGACGGCCTTTGCGCCGGTGATGTGGTCTTGACGGCAACAGGCGGGCATGCGTCCCATGCCGTCCTGTATTTGGGCAACGACTGGATGTTGCACCATGCCTACAATCAATTGAGCTGCCGTGTACCTTATACCCGCTATTGGGCGGATGTTACGCACAGCGTTTGGCGGCATCCTGATTTCGAGCCGGCCATGATGCAGGCACTTGAGAACGATTTTACCCATATGGAGCAAGCATGATTACTGTTTGTCTGTACGGCGGCCTGCGCGAATACGGCCGCCGTTTTGTTTTGCACGTCGAGACGCCCGCCGAAGCCCTGCACGCTCTGTTTACCCAAATCAAAGGCTTGCGTCAGCGGATTCGGGACGGGGTGTATCAGGTGCGGTTTGACGGTAAAGACCAGTCGGAAGAAACGATAGGTAGCGTGTTCAGACGGCCTGCTGACGGTGTATTGCACATTGTTCCGCGCGTACAGGGTGCAGGTAAAAATGGCGGGTTGATCCAAACTGTTATCGGAGCGGTTTTGATTGTAGTCGGCGCGTTTACGAGTTGGGCCGGTGGTACGCAGCTTATCGCCGTCGGTATCGGCATGGTGGCGGGCGGTGTCGCCCAAATGTTGACCAAGCAGCCCAAATTGAATGCCGGCGGCAAGGGGGTGGAAGAGAGTAAGAATTCTGCTTTTTCCAACCTTGCCAATACAGCGGCACAGGGTCGCCCTGTGCCGTTGGCTTACGGGCTTTGCTACTGCGGCAGCCGTGTTGTATCGCAGGGTGTGCAGTCCCGCCGTATCGAACCGTCATCGACGGCGGCTTCGTCAGGTGCGGTGTTGAATTTGGGTTTGTCCAAAACATTCGTTCAAGGCGTAGCAGCAACCGCGCCGAACGGGCAGAAATACCGTACCGACTTTTCAGACGACAGCGTGCGGGCGCGCAATTATAAGGCGGCGTTTTCGGGCTGAAACGTCGTCTGAAAAATCGAAACGCTGCGAAGGGGCAAACTTCGTGGCGTGTCTGTTTTTGTTTGTGTATTTTTGGGCTTTGATCGGTATTCTGAATACCGTGAAATAAGGTTTTGAATCAGGAAAGGAAATAGTATGGGCGGCAAATCGGGCGGAGGACAACGGACACCTTATGAAGCCCCAAACAGTTTATCCAGCGCCCAGTCGCTGCGGATTATTGATGCGGTATCCGAAGGTGTGGTTTCGGGGTTTGCCAACGGCGATGATGCGCCGTTCAAAAGCGTGTATTTTGATGACACTCCTGTCCAAAATTCGGACGGCAGCTACAATTTTAATGGAGTTACGGGTTATTTCCAGCGTGGCGAGCAAGACCAGTCCTATGTTCCGGGTTTCGATGCATCCGAGCGCACCGTAGCCGTTTCGGCTGCGGTGAAGCAGAATCAGCCGATTGTTCGCGCCGTTACCGACGAATTGGTCAGCCGTTTGCGGATTACGGTCGCTGTCGAACGGAATGCGCAGGTTGAAGACAACGGCGACACCGTGCCTGCAGATACCTTAATGCGTGTTGAGTTGATAAACAGCAATGGTGTGCAGGCATCAAATCAGGTGCGTTTCAATGAAAAATCCAGCGGGACATATTATCAGGATGTCGAATTTGATGTGGTGCCGCAAGTGCCGTTCAATATCCGTGTTTTCCGAATTTCGCCTGATTCCAAGACCGATAAGGTCAGCAACAATACCTATTTTTCGTCCTACGTTGAAATCGTTGATGCGAAATTGAGCTATCCGCATACCGCGTTTGCGGCATTGTCGATTGATTCGGCGCAGTTCGGGAATCAGATTCCGCGTCGCAATTATTTGATGAAAGGCCGCTTGGTCAAAGTGCCGTCCAATTACAATCCTGAAACCCGCCAATATACGGGTGGAACATGGGATGGCAGTTTCAAAACCGCATGGACAAACAACCCGGCATGGGTTTTTTACGATGTGCTGACCCAGCCGCGATTTTCCACGCTGGCACATCGTCTGAATGTGGCAGACATAGATAAATGGAGCCTGTACCAAATCGGGAAATATTGCGACGAGCCGGTCGATGACGGATTCGGCGGCAAAGAGCCGCGTTTCGTCTGCAATGCCTACATTACCGACCTGATGCAGGCAGGTGAATTTTTGAACAATCTTGCCAGCGTCTTTACCGGTTTACCGGTTTGGAACGGACAGCAAGTATCCGTCGTCATGGATGCCGACGCCGATCCGGTGGCGCAATATACCAATGCCAATGTTAAAGACGGCCTGTTTAATTATGCGGGTGCAGCGTTGAAGTCCATTCATACTGCTGTTCATGTGCAGTATATAGACAAATACGATGGCTATCGCGCTAAAACAGAATATGTAGCCGACAACGAAGCCATCGCCCGCTATGGTTTGAATATCAAGCAGATTACTGCGTTCGGCTGCGATTCGCGCGGGCAGGCGGCACGTTTCGGCGCATGGACGCTGCAAACTGAGTTGCGGCAGCAGAACGCCGTAACGTTTGAAATCGGGCGTGAGGGGTTGAAGCATCTACCTTACGACATCGTGCAGATTATGGACAATCAATACGCGGGTGCAGAGTTGTCCGGACGTGTTGCCGCCATTTCGGGCAATGTGCTGACGCTGGATCGACCTGTATCCGATGCGGTCGGAGCCTTGGTGTTTTATTCTGAAGGCGGTAGTCTGAAATCAGCGAAGATAACTTCGGCGGCAGGCAATAAGGTTACTTTGGAGCGTGAGGTGCCGTTGCAGGCTGGTGATACGTGGGTTTTATCCGGCAAAGTCAAGCCGCGCCTCTACCGTGCCATCGGCATCAAAGAGAATACGGATGCGGGTACTTATACCGTTACCGCGTTGCTGCATGACCCGAAAAAATATGCTGCCGTGGATAGTTTTGCGCATTTTGACCATGAAATTACCACGCTGCACAACACCGCCCCTGTGTTGACCGATGCGGCTGTCAATACCGACGGTAGGACAGTTGTGATGACATGGGACAACCTGGCCGCAAACGGTCAGGTTTTAACTTACGATATTAAGATTTACCGTAACAACAGCCTATACCGCCATATCCCTGATGCACAGACAGCGGAAATCCGTCTGGAAAATCTGCCGAACGGCAATTATCGGGCGGAAATGCGCGGCCGTAATGCACGGGGTGTGCTGTCTGCACCGTTGGTTAAGGCTTGGAGTATCGACTATGCCGTTACCGGATTGAGGACGACGCCGAAAACACTGTCTGTGGCCGTGGATTGGGTATTGCCGCAAACCGTTGTTTCCGAGTTGGTTTCCGAGTTGTGGTATAGCAAGACCAACAATCTTCAGACAGCAACGAAACTCGCGTCGCTGGCGTATCCGCAAAACAGCTATACCTTAACCGGCGTCGGCGTTGCCGACGTTTATTATTTCTGGGTGCGCATTCGTGATATTGCAGGAAATACGGGGGAATTTACCGCTGCCGTACAGGGTAGGGCAGACAACAATCCTGCGCCGATAGTGCAGCAGATTCAGGGTGCAATCGGGAAGTCTGCATTAAGCAGGGAGCTGATAGATACGCTGAATCGGGATATGGCTGCGGCTGCGGGGTTGAAAGTGTCAGCAGAGGCGGCGGAACGTGCTAAAGCCTTACAGGAGGAAGCACGGGCGCGGACGGCGGCAATACAGGCAGAATCGTCTGCCCGGACTGCCGAGCTTGCTAGAAAGTCATCTGAAATCGGTACGCGTATTGCCGCAACAGAAGCTGTCAATGAGCAGCAGGCGCAGCAAATCCAAACTGTTACGTCTGCGCAAGGCAATACCGCCGCAGGGCTGGAAGCCGAAAAAAAAGCCCGTGCCGATGGCGACAGAGCCGAGGCGCAGGCGCGTGAAACACTGGCTGTCAGACTTGGTAATGCAGAAAGCGGTATTTCGGCATTGCGGGAAACCGTAACGCGTCAGGATGCTGCCAGGTCGTCTGAAATCAACACGTTGACGGCGAAGCTGGAGAATGTTGAGGTCGGCGGCCGGAACTACGCCTTATCGACGGCTGCTGCGGATAAGATTCTTACGGTAAGCGGCAACAATCAGACCAAATCCGTTACATTGGATGTGTCCTCAAGTTTGGATTTAAAACAAGGGGACGCGCTGATTATTGCTTGTGATCTCGACATTGTTAATGCGACGTCCATGTTCGGCAAACCGTATCCGCGCATCGGTGTTGAGCTTTCTGTCACTTATTCGGACAACACGATAGGCTACTTTAGCGCATGGTATGACGAAGCAGTCAAAGATGCACCGAAGACGCTGAAGCGTCGTCTGATTGCAAAACATACGGTGGCGAAAGATGTGAAGGCCGTCCGCGGGTTGATTGTGCAGGCACGTTATCAGACATCTGATTCCATCAAGGTTTCGGGTGTAAAACTGGAGCGCGGCACGGTAGCAACTGACTGGAGTCCTGCGCCGGAGGACAGTAACGCCGATGCGTCTGCTTTATCGGCCTTGTCGGCTGAATTGACTGCCTATAAAGCAGCACAGGTTGAAACTGATAAGGCGCAAACCGAAGAAATTCGTGCAGCTAAGGCAGTAGCATCCGGAAATCAGGCAGAGATCACACGCTTGCAGACTGCCAAGGCAGAGAAGGACGAAGTTGCCACTATCGCCCGCAGCGCATTGTCGGCAGAATGGAAGCGTGATGCTGATAATGCTAAAACGGCAGCCGTTGCAGCGGCAGTGGCAGATGCCAAAGTTAAGGCAGATGCAGCACAGGCGGCGGCAGAAAGAGCGGCACAGGCCAAAGCAGATGCAGCACAGGCGGCTGCGGCGGCGGATGCCAAGACCAAGTCTGATGCGGCCAAGGCTGCTGCAATTGCCGATGCGGCGGCTAAAGATGCACAAATCAAGCGCGAAGCGGCGGCGGATGCCAAAGCCAAAGCAGATAAAGCCTTGGCGGATGCCAAGTCCTACTCGGATACGGCATCGGCAAAAATTGACCGTCTTGCAGAAACCGTCAGTCGAAATGATGCCGCCCGGTCGTCTGAAATCAACACGTTGACGGCGAAGCTGGAGAATGTTGAGGTCGGCGGCCGGAACTACGCCTTATCGACGGCTGCTGCGGATAAGGTTCTTACGGTAAGCGGCAACAATCAGACCAAAAACGTTACTATCGACGTTTCGTCTGCTTTGGAACTGAAGCAAGGCGACAGTTTGATTATCTCTTGCGATATCGAACTGGTAAACGCCACATCGCCTTATGGCAAACCATACCCACGAATCGGCGCGGAATTTTCTGTGACCTACGCCGACAACTCTATCGGGTATTTTGCTGCGTGGTACGACCAAGCCGTCAGCGGTACGACCAAAACGCTGAAACAGCGTATTGTCGCCAAACACACGGTTGCCAAAGAGGTAAAGGCACTCCGAGGCATCATCGTTCAGGCGCGGTATCAAACGTCTGATTCCATAAAGGTTTCGGGTGTAAAACTGGAGCGCGGCACAGTAGCAACTGACTGGAGTCCCGCACCGGAGGACAGTAACGCCGATACGTCTGCTTTGACGGCCTTGTCGGCTAAAGTTCAGCAGGCCAGTTCTGCTGTTGCAGAGATAGGAGGGAAAATACAGTCTTTGTACACGCTGAAGACTGAGGCAATAGCAGGCGGCCGTCGTGCAGTTGCAGGGGTTGCAGTGGGAGCCGATGGAAAGACGGGCAGCGGCGAAATCCTCCTGATGGCAGATAAAGTTGCTTATGTCGATCCGAAAGATAAGACGGTTACGCCCGCTTTCGTTACCGTTATCGAAAACGGCAGGGCGAAGCAGGCGTTGAACGGTGATTTGTTTGCTTCAGGTTCTGTTTTGGCGAAGCATCTTGCTGCCAACCTAACCGTCGAGGCGCCGACGTTGAATGGTGCAACCGTCAATGCAGGTCTGATCAACGGTGGTACGATACGTGGCGCGAGAATCGAAGCTGTGGATTTGGAGGCCGCTAATATCATCGGAGATGTCGTGGCGGTCAGGACGTTTGAGCTGAAGCAGTCGCCATTAGGCTATCAGGAATTGATATGCCAAATCCCTGATAGCCGAAAAGCACGTCGGACGGTCATCGTACCGCCTGTTTTTGCTGTTGCAGAAAACGGTGCGGTTGTCAGCCTGCAACTGTACATGGATGGTGTGATTCAGCGGGAGGTTACGATTCAGTCGCCTGAAAAGAGGATAGAGCGTAACGAAAAATTTTCCGTATGGGTTCCGGGTGGACCGCCGTTGTATATGAGGACTCCGCAAGATGTGCCTCTTAGTTTTTCCGTCCCATTCCATCTGCCAAAGATAGGCAGTATATCTTTCCAGAAGGGTATCGATGGTGCAGCGCATTCGTTGCATATCCTCTGCCGCATTAGCGGCAATTTTGATTATTCGCCCCTGGGCGATTTATCGGGTATCGTCTGTCTTATTGTTTAAATTTTAGCCGTCCGAAAGGGCGGCTTTTTTCTGCCTGCCTGAGGGTGGGCTTTTTTTATGGAGGTTTATTATGGATCAGGCAAAACGTACAGCCTATGTTAAAATCATTAACGCTTTATTCGACGGAGCTGTCAAGGTGCAACCCGGTCAAATTACCGAAACCGTCGTTGATATGGCGGACAAGATGTTTGACGAAATTGCGACCTGCCATGAGCGCATCAAGCCGATGGCGGTGTTGGCAGACGGTATTGCAGGAAGTATTGTCAAACTTGCGCCAAACGAAATTCCGCTTATTTTTGGGAATTCGTCGTTTGGAAGCTATCTGAAAAGTAAAACCCGTGATGAAGTGTTTAAAGTGTTGAAGCAAAGCAAGGTTAATAATGCCGTTAAAGTCCTTGAGGCATTTTACGAAAGCTGGTTAAAGTACACTGCAAAAGACCGCCGTCTGAAAGTCTGCATCGTAACCGCGCAATCCCGTTGGCGTTCGCGCTTTGAAATCGAATTGCTGGGAATTTAAACAGGAGCAGAAGTAAATGAAAGCAGTCAGGGATATAGCCTTATGGCTGGCAGTAACGGTTTGGATCAACTTTTTCCCCGACCGTTACCGCTATGATACCGTTCCACAGGGACGGCACGGATACTGGCATGCAGACCATCCGTGGTATCCCTATGCGCGCTTTCTGCTGCCTTTATTTTTAGCCTGTATCCTTTTCTACCATCATTTTCGGAAACGGAAATAGATACGGCTGCAAAACCGAAACCGTCTGAATGGTTCAGACGGTCTTTTTTTATCCAAAGGAAACCATCATGTCAAAAGACAAAAATCAAATCATCGTCGGAATCAACCGTGAAATCATCGATACCGAAACCGACAGTTCTGCCGAGTTTCACGTCATCCGATATATATCGCTGGATTATGCAACCGGCTTTAATGTGGTGTCGTTAGACAGCTATGTGCGCAAATCGACATTTGAACGTCGCGGGCGTTCGGTCGGTTCGATGCAGTTGAATATTCCGGGCGTGCCGCCGCGCGGTACGGATGTATTGGACTGGGCATACCAGGCTGTTGTGGCGGCGGTTGAAGAGGGCGCGGTCGATGCCTACGGTCAGCCTATTTCCGCCAACAGCCTGACCGGCGCGGAGTTGGTCTATGCCGATTTGCCTGAAGCAGCCATCTGATTCATAACACGGAAGGTCGTCTGAAAAACAGTTTCAGACGACCTTCGCATAAGGGAAAAGAAAATGTCTGAACCGATTATTACCCCTGCCGCCGTTTACACTTTCGGCGGTGTGGTCGGCGCAGGTCATCTGTTGGGGATGCCTGTCGATGCAGTCGTGCTGGGCGCGGTGGCTTCGGCGGCGGTAACGATGATAAGCGAGCCGAAAAGCCGCTGGATGGTAGTGGCCTATATCGTTATCGGCGGGCTTTTGGGTGGCGCTTTTGCCCCACCGCTGACGCATTTCTTAATCGGCGAAGTAGTTGGCAGCCATCCGTCGCTGGGTGAGCAGCGCATACAGTTTGCACATGCCTTTGCCCCCGTCGTTGTCGGCTTGTTGTGGCAGGTATTGTTGAGATTTGCCCGCGCCGTTTGGCCATCGTTCGAAAAGCATGCAGACGATATTGTGGAGTGGCTGCTGAACCTTCTGCCGTGGAGACCGAAAAAATGAAATTACTTTTGATTCTTTCTGCCGCCCCATCACTGATTTCGGCGTACTTGATGATTTGTCGTCTGAATGGGCGCAAGTGGAGTGCATTGTCGCCGGAGGCGTGGGCGTATCTCGCCTTTTTGGGCGGTGCGATCTATACCTTTTACATAGTCTTTGCTTACGGGCTGATGCCGAGCTTAGGCAAATTTATGATGGATATTGCCGCCTGTGTATATTTCGGCAGCCGTTCGGTACGGGTTGTCAAATGGCAGCATCGGCATGGACTGCAATAGGCCGTCTGAAAAAGCAAAACGCCGCAAAGTATGCAGCTTCGCGGCGTTTCTGTATCAAAACTTTGGATAAGGACGTTTGATATGGATAACAATCTTCAAATGAAAGATTAGATACATGATGAATTATACAGAAATTTTGAATGTCGTTGCTGGATTATTTAAGTAAATCATAGGTCGTCTGAAATATTCAGACGGCCTTTTTTAATGGAGAAAAAAATGTTCAAAGAATTGCCTTGGATGGCGGAAATCAAACGCCACAACGGTTTGAGTGAGATTGTCGGTGTGAAACACAATTCGACGGTTTTGAAATGGCTGGAAGATATGCCCAAGTTTCCGCCTGCCGCTAAAGCATGGTGGAAAGATGACGAAGTACCTTGGTGCGGACTCGCCGTCGGTCATGCCTTGGGCGTTGCCGGTCGGTACGTCATTAAAGATTGGTATCGGGCGGGCGCATGGGCGGACGGTACGGTCATGACCCGATTGGACAAGCCCGCTTATGGCGCAATCGCCGTCAAAAAACGCAAAGGCGGCAACCACGTCTTTTTTATCGGCGGGCGTAATGCCAAAGGTCAGATTATGGGATGGGGCGGAAATCAGGGCAACAAAGTAAGCTGTATCCCATTTAACCTGTCCGACATCGACAGTATTTGGTGGCCGTCAAAAATCCAAAACGGCAATGCAGTCAAATCCCAGCCGTCCGCCGACCGTTATCTGTTGCCGGTTGTTACAGCAACAGGCGCATTTGGAGCAAGCGAGTCATGAAGACGTCTTTTCTTGGATGGTACATCGCAGGGACAGCCGTGTTGTTTGCGGCTGTTTTTACCGCATGGCATTTCGACCGTGCCGAAAAATACCGCATGGGACGGGAGGCTGCCGCTGTCGAAATTTCCAATCGTTTGAAAGACGGCTATATCGAGCAGGCAAAGCAGGCACGTTCTGCCGAGCAGAAGGCAGCCACCGCGTTTGCCGAACGACAAACCAAATTAGAAGAGGAAAAACAAAATGCTGAAAAAACTGTTGCCGCTATGCGTCTTGAGCTTAACCGCCTGCGCCACTACGCCGCCGCCAAAAATCGCAGCAGAAACCTGCCCGCAACCACTACCGCCGCCACCGCATCTGATGGCGCGTCAGATTCCCAAGGCTGGCTATTATTCGGACAGTGCGCTGAAAAATATGCAGGACTGGCAGAAACAGCCGACGGACATGCAGCCGATTTAAGGGAATGGCAGGCATATGGTCATGCAGTAAGCAGTCAGCGTGCCGAATAAGCAACCGCCCGAACCTGTAAGAAAAGATTACAGGTTCGGGCGGTTTCAGCATTTAATCGAATAAGACGGCGCCGATGCGCCATCAAGAGGAATTTTCAGACGCTTTGGACATTGCTTCGGCAAAATCCAACCGTCGCGGACGGCGGCGGATATTGGTATAAACCCGCATACTTTCCCAGTCCCCGTGTAGCGTAACCTGCTGCATCAGCGGGATGGACAGCCCGTCTTCGGCAAGGCGCGTCGCCCCCTCGTGCCGTAAATCGTGAAACCTTAAATCTTCAATATGCAAGGCGCGGCAGGCGTTGGTAAATAGTGCGCTGATTGTTTTCGATTGATACCCGCCCAAAAGCAAATCGGGGTTTCCCTGCATCTGTCTTCTGATTTTCTCGCTCTGCAAAGCCTCTATCAGCGGTATTAACTCGTCCCTGACTTCAAATTTCTTATGATTCCCCTTGCTTCCGCGCGGGTGTTTTACATCTCTTACCAGCCATTGACGCGTTTCCAAATCCAAATCCGCCCATGCCAGCCGTCCGATTTCTGCCTGCCTGCGACAGGAATATATGGCAAACCACATAATCAGGTGCATAGGCACGCGCATATCGTTTGAGCTTCTGCGGTTCCACGAAAAATAAAAGTAATCTGTCAGCTTCTGTAATTCTTCTGATGTCGGCAGTCTGTCGCGCTTTTCCGCTTTGCCGATGACCCGCGCGCGCCGTAGGCCTTCAATCGCAATATCGATTTCAGACCAAGTAACTGGATAGCCCCAAACAAAGTGGGCGTGCTTCAAAATTGAGCGCAAATATTGCAGGTCTGAATTGATGGTGGATGGCTTGACCGGAAGCAGACCCAATTCATCCGATCCGCGTTGGCGGATAAAGGCATAAGATGTGAAATCCTCGCGACGCAACCGGTCGATGCGCTTGTCGGCAATCTCAAAATTCATCACAAAATTCAGTGTCCTGAACTTCGAATCACTATACTCTGTTCGCACCTCGTCCGCATACCGCTTGGCGGCTTCCCGAAGGGTGGGGCATAATGTTTGCCGTTTCTCGCGGAAAAGCAGTTCAGGGTGCATTTCAAGCTCTGCCTCTCTTAATTTCAGCCATTCGACTGCCATAGCCTTTTTAGAAAAGGTACGACTTTCCGAGAAATCAGGGTAGCCCGCCTTTTTAATCCGTATCTGCGCCCGATATACGATAGCACCTGACGGATTGGTTCGTTTTGTTATCGTTCCCATTATTTGCACCATATACAAATTAAATAAAAATGGTGCATATATGGTACATTGAAAATGCTAAAACGTGCAGAAATAGGGCGGAATAATACAAAATAAACACTTTTAAAAATTAAATAAAATCCAATGAAAACAATCAAATGACTGAATTTAAAGAAAAATGCAGAATTGTGCTTGCTCCGATGCAGGGGCTGGTGGACGATGTGATGCGCGATTTGCTGACCCGTATCGGCGGCTACGACGAATGCGTCAGCGAGTTCGTCCGCATTACCCACACCGTCCATTCCCGTTCCACCTGGCTCAAATACGCCCCCGAAATCGCCAACGGCAACAAGACCCCCGCCGGCACGCCCTGTACCGTCCAGCTTTTGGGCAGCGATGCCGACAATATGGCGGTCAACGCCTTAGAAGCCGTCCGCTTCGGCGCGGACAAAATCGACCTCAATTTCGGCTGCCCCGCCCCCACGGTCAACAAACACAAAGGCGGCGCCGTCCTGCTCAAAGAGCCCGACCTCATCCACCATATCGTCAAAACCCTGCGCCAACGCCTGCCCAAACACATCCCGCTCACCGGCAAAATGCGGCTCGGTTACGAAGACAAAAGCCTCGCCCTCGAATGCGCCGCCGCCATTGCCGAAGGGGGAGCCTGCGCCCTGACCGTACACGCGCGCACCAAAGTCGAAGGCTACGAACCGCCCGCGCATTGGGAGTGGATACGCAAAATCCGCGAACACGTCGCCATCCCCGTAACCGCCAACGGCGACGTGTTCAGCCTCAAAGACTATATCGGTATTAAAGAAATGACGGGCTGCAACAGCGTCATGCTCGGCCGCGGCGCCGTCATCCGCCCCGATTTGGCGCGCCAAATCAAACAATACGAAAACGGCGGAACCGTCCGCGATACCGATTTCGCCGAAGTTTCGGTGTGGATAAACCAATTTTTCCATTTGTGTCTCGCCAAAGAAGCGAACAACAAATACCCCGTCGCCCGCCTGAAACAATGGCTGGGCATGATGAAGAAAGAATTTGGAGAAGCTCAGGAATTGTTTGACGCGGTAAGGGCGGTCAAAGACGCGGAAGAAGTCGCGCGGATTTTGGCGGCGTTTGAAGACAAGATGAATGCCTGATAATAATGAGGTCGTCTGAAAGTTTTCAGACGACCTTTAAACCCATCGCCTAAGGCGGAATAAAATAAAAACAGGACGTTTCTAAGCCGTTATAGTGGATTAAATTTAAATCAGGACAAGGCGACGAAGCCGCAGACAGTACAGATAGTACGGCAAGGCGAGGCAACGCCGTACTGGTTTAAATTTAATCCACTATATTTCTCTTCCTGCACAGGCGGGAGCACAAAGGACGGTATGAATCGGTTTATTTGAATTTACTACATTTTCAGAAAGGACAATGATGCCTTACGTCAATATCAAGGTAACGGGCGGCAGCGAGGCTCCGAGTGCCGAACAGAAAGCCGAGCTTATCCGCGGTGTTACCGAGCTGCTTGCCCGTGTGTTGAATAAAAATCCGCAGACCACGGTCGTCGTCATTGATGAAGTGGACATGGATAACTGGGGTATCGGGGGTGAAAGCATTACCGTGCGCCGCGCCAAAGCGCAAAAATCGGGATAAGCGCGCCTTATCGGGAATAGATGCCGTCATATCAGCTTGCGTCTGCGCGAAAAAGGAAATGACAGCGATACAAAAAGCCGGTTTGGGATACTTGTCCGCAATGTTCGGATATGACTTTTTTCCTGTTCATCGAAAATCAAAAGGTCGTCTGAAACCGGATTTCAGACGACCTTTTTGTATTTCTGCGCAGCGGCTTATTCTTCCGGAGCGCGGAAGGTGTCGTGGCAGGATTTGCAGCTTGCGCCGGTTTCGCTGTAAGCGGCTTTGATTTCTTCCAACTTGCCGGTTTGTGCGGCGGCGTTCAGTTTTTCAACGGCTGCGGCGAATTTGTCTTCTTCGGCTTTGAATTTGGCCGCATCAGACCAAACCGCAGGCAGGGCGCGGCCGTTGCCTTTGTCGTCAGATTGGAAGAAGGTGAAAGGTTTTTTGCTGCTTTCGGCAAAAGTTGCCGCAGCCTGCTTGAATTTCTCTACGTCGTAAGGCTCTTCGCCTTTTACCATTTTGCCCATGCTGGAGAACTCGGGCATCATGGCTTTGAACGCAGTGGTACGGTCTTCGGAGATCGGGCCTTTGGGTTGCGCGGGTGCGCCGCCACCGCAGGCGGCAAGGGTCAGGGCAGCGAGCAGGGCTGCTGAGAAGAGTTTGGTATTCATGGCTTTTGTGTCCTGTGATAGTATTTTGTTATTCATATTTTTCAGACGACATCCGAAGAGGTCGTCTGAAAAGTCGTAATCATACCTGAAATGGGTTTACAAAACGAGAAAAGAAAGGAAATAGTTATGGCGATTTTGGTTACCGGCGCGTCGGCAGGTTTCGGCGAGGCGATGTGCCGCACGTTTGTACAGGCCGGTTATTCCGTTATCGGCGCGGCGCGGCGCGGCGAGAAACTGCAGGCATTGGCGGCCGAATTGGGCGAGCGGTTTTATCCTTTGGAAATGGACGTTTCGCGTACCGAGTCGATACGCAACGCGCTCGACAGCCTGCCTGAAAATTTTGCCGAAATCGATTGCCTGATCAACAACGCCGGATTGGCGTTGGGTTTGGAAACGGCGGACAAAGCAGATTTCGGCGATTGGGAAACCATGATTCAAACAAATATCGTCGGTCTGACTTTCCTGACGCGCCAAATCCTGCCGCAAATGGCGGAGCGCAAGCAAGGCTATATCATGAATCTGGGTTCGATTGCCGGCAGCTATGCCTACGAGGGCAGCAACGTGTACGGCGCGACCAAGGCGTTTGTGCGCCAGTTCAGCATGAACCTGCGCGCGGAATTGGCGGATAAAAACATCCGCGTCACCAACATCGAGCCGGGTTTGTGCGGCGGTACCGAGTTTTCCAACGTCCGCTTTAAGGGCGATGACGAGCGGGCGGAAAAGGTTTATGAGAACGTCGAATCCATCCGGCCGCAAGACATTGCGGATACGGCTTTGTGGCTTTATCAGCGTCCGGCGCACATGAACGTCAATTCCATCGAAATCATGCCCGTCGCCCAAACGTTTGCCGGTATGAAAGTCATCCGCAATACGCTGCCCGTGCCCGCACAGGCGGAGAATTTTGAGAAACAGAGTATGTCTTTGTTTGCACGGATTAAGTCGTGGTTCAAATAGGGTTTTGAAAGAAGAAAGGTCGTCTGAAAATGGTTTCAGACGACCTTTTTAGTTAGGGATTTCAGGGTTTGACAGGTTTGCCGTTGATGCTGACGGAAGTCAGTTTCAAATCGTAGGTTTTGCCGTCGTCGGTATAGCTGATTTGGGCGGGGATGTTGCCCAAGGAGGTGGCGAAGGAATAGGTTACAGTGTCGTCGCCGCGTTGTACGCGGTATTTTTCGACGGGTATGGCTTTGCCGTTCAGGGTATAGCTGCCGCTGCCGATTTTGCTCATACCGCTGACGGGATAGATTTTTTTGCCGTTGGTGATGCTCAGGCGGGCGGGCAGTTTCGCATCGTTGGCGGCAAGCTGCCATGCCAGCGTGAATAAATCGCTGATGTTGCCGCCGACGGTTTCGGTTTGCAGCTCGCCTGTTTTACCGTAGGTAACCTGATTGCCTCGGAATTTGGCTTCGGCATAGGTTTTGCCGTCGCGGACATCTTTATAGTAACTCGGGCGGATGGTGTTGCCGCTGATGCTGCCGCCGGATTCGAAACGGATGTGGTAGAGCGGGACTTTGATTCTGGAAACGATGGTGTATTGGTTGCCGCTGCGTGTGAAGGTCATGGTGGCGGGTATGCCGTAGCTGCCGGAGTATTTCAGGGTGGCTGATTGGGGTAGTCCTGCGGCATAGGCGTTTGCGGCGCTTAGGGAGAGGGCGGCGGCGATTAGCAGGGTGGGTGTTTTCATGATATTTCCTCCTGTTTTGGGTCGTCTGAAAGGGTTTCAGACGAGCTTGGTTTATTGGAGATTGCCCGAACCGAACATAAATTCTATCTGGCTTTGGTAATGGCTGTTGCCGTTGCGTTTGTCGAAGTCGGCGGCAAGCTCGCGGGCATGTTGCGCCGCATCTTCGTCAAAGGGGTAGAGTGCGATGAGGTAGTCCAAATAGAGCATATTGTCGTTTTGGGCATGTTGAATAATGGCGTCGCCGTGCCGGTTCATCAAGTCGAGGGCGCGTTGCGACTGTCCGAGTTTGTAAGACAGTTGGGAGAAGAGGGGAATAAGGCGGACGAAAATTTCGTCTTCTTCGGCGTTGATTTTGTCTATGGCTTCATCCAAAAGACGCTCTGCTTCGGGATATTTGCCCAGCCGTATCATGCTGTCGATGGCGGGATGGTAGGTAATATGCGGCACTTCGGCACAGGTCATTTCGCCCGTTAAGATGGGTTGGGCGGCGTCGATGGCTTTTTGATACTGTCCGATGAAATGGTAGAAGTTGACTTGTTCGGTCTGTTCGCACGCGGGACAGTCGGAAAATTCGTCTGTCGCGGTTTGCTGCCATTTTTGGAAATTTTCTTTGGCGGCGGTGTGGTCTCCGGTCAGGATGTTTTGCAGCATCAGGGTTTTATAAAATGATGAAAGACTAAACCGCATGTTTTCATAGTGGTAGCGCATTGTTTCGTTCGCTTCCTCGATTTCCTTTTTGTCGAGAAAGAGGTCGCGGGCAAGAGTGGGAATGATCCATTTGAATTTCCACTGGCAATCGATTAAATCGTAGAAGCCTTCGGGAAAGCCGTCGTCTTCAGGATGCTGCTCGTAGCTTTCGTCACAGCGGTCCAAGTGATGGTCGATCAGCCAGTTTAGGCAGTGCAGCTTGAAACCGGGAGAAAAGGATTGGTTGCTGAGTACGTCGCCGACAACAAAATTGCACAATGCCAACGTTGTTTCGGGGTCGTTTTTGAGGCTTTGGTTGAATAAATCGATGGCTTTGCTTTGGCGTTGACGGTAGTCGGATTCGGAAATGATATCCAAAAGGGTCAACTGGTTTTGGCTCATGGTTTTTCCTTATGTGGTACTGCTGCTTAGGCGGGGATTACGCGAGCAGGGTTTGTCCTTCGGCGTTGCGCTCTGAATTGAATACGCGGTTGCCTTCGATTTTCAGACGACCTGCAACGAAATCGGCAACAGCTTGCGGGAAAAGGCGGTGTTCGACGGTCAGGACGCGTGCGGCAATGTCGTCGGGCGTGTCGCCGTCGAGGATCGGGACGATGCCTTGCGAGATAATCGGACCACAGTCCAGCTCGGGGGTTACGAAGTGGATGGTGCAGCCTGCGACGCGGCAGCCGGCTTCAAGGGCGCGTTCGTGGGTATGCAGGCCGGTGAAGGCGGGGAGGATGGACGGGTGGATGTTGATTAGGCGGTTTGAGTAATGGGCGCAGAATTCGGGCGTGAGGATGCGCATAAAGCCTGCGAGGACGACCAAATCAGGTTGATAGGCATCGATTTTCTCCATCATGGCTTGGTCGAAAGCAAGGCGGCAGGGGAAGTCTTTGTGGTTGAGGCTGTCGGTGGCGATGCCGCGCTCGGCTGCCCAAGCCAGTCCGGCGGCGGTTGCGCTGTTGCTGAGGACGGCGGCGATGCGGGCGTTTGGAATGGCGGCATTGACGATGGCCTGCATATTGCTGCCGCGGCCGGAGATGAGGATAACGATGTTTTTCATGGTGTCGGGCTTTCGATTTTTTTCAGGCAGTCATTGTATAGCAAAATAAAATCGGAATGCTATGCGTGATACGGATGGGAATCGGATTTGCAAAGGTCGTCTGAAACGGATAAACCGTACCATTGCTGCCTGAAAACAGATAACGGCAGTTGGGAGTTGGGGGGGATTTGTAATGAAAAATGCCCGAAACGGATTAGGTTCGGGCATTGGGTTAAAGCGCGGGCTTATTGGACTTTTTTGATATCAACTTGACCGGGGGCAGGCTGGAAGTCTTCGGGTTTGCCGATTTTAACCAGCTTCACGTCGAATACCAAAGTGGAATTCGGACCGATTTTACCACCGGGAACTGCCTGATCGCGGTAGGCAAGTTTGGACGGGATATAGAATGTGGCTTCGCCGCCTTCTTTCAGGAGCTGGATGCCTTCAGTCCAGCCGGGGATGACTTGGCTGACGGGGAAGGTGGCAGGGCTGCCGCTGGCTTTGCTGCTGTCGAAGACGGTACCGTCAATCAGGCGGCCTTCGTATTCGACAACGACGATGTCGTCTTTGGTAGGCTGTTTGCCTTCACCTTCTTTGGTGATTTTGTATTGCAGGCCGGAGGCGGTGGTTTTCACGCCTTCTTTAGTTGCATTTTCTTTAAGGAACGCTTCGCCTTTCTCCAAGTTGGCTTTGGCGTCAGCTTGAAGTTTTTCTGCGGCTTTGGTTTGTTGTTCGGTCAGGAATTTCATCATGACTTCTTGCGCTTGGGCTTCGGTCATTTTGTTTTCTTTGCCTTCATAAGAAGCCTGCATGGCTTCGATGAAGACTTTCATATCAATTTCCGCGCCTTGATCTTTCATTTGTTTTAAAGATCTGCCGATGTCCATACCCATTGCGTAGCTGGCTTGTTGGGTCGGTGTGCCGATAGAAGATGCGTCTGTTGCGGCAGAAGCTGCGGATGCGGGAGCAGAGGCAGCCGGAGGTGTATTAGTGTCTTTTTTGTCGCAGGCGGTCAGTGCCAATGCGGCGGCGATTGCCAATGCGCTGAATTTGAAAGTTTTGTTCATGGTGTTTTCGTCTTTTAAAAGGGTCAGTAAAACAAAGTCGGGATTATAGCCCAGTTTGATTCAAAAGGAATCAAAGCTGTTTAAATTTTTGGCTTGGATTGTAAAGCTGTTTTCAGACGACCTTCGGTTTCAGGCTTTTCCAGTCATATTGTGGTGTTCGATGGTAAAGCCGCTTTTTCTGTATGCGCTGAAGCGTTCGCGTGCGTCGGCGAGTTCTTCCAAACTGCTGCCTACGATTTCGAGTACGCGGGCGGGGATGACAGGGGCTTCGTTCCAAAAGTCGGGCGAGAGGTTGAGGACGGTGGCGTTTTCAAGTACGGTGGGCAGTGTGTTGCCGAATGCGAGCCATACGGGTGTTTCAGACGACATGGGTTGGTCAGGCTGCCAGATTTCGTGCGGAATGAAACTTTCGGGGATTTGCTGCCAAAGGTCGCGGTCGAGGCGGCGGATGGTCTCGGCAGAATCTGACCACACCAATATCTGTCCGCCGTCGCGTATGGCGCGCGCAATCAGGCGGCAGGCGAAGGCGGCGGGGTCGGCGGCGTGGGTGTAGAAAGTAGCTTTAGGCATGGCGAGGGAGTGGGGTGGGGAAATGGGGATTATAGTGAAAACGGGTTGAAAGGGCTATTGGGCTTCCTGAATTGGATTTCAAACCTTTTGTCTTTGTTTTTTCAGACGACCTTTTTTGCGGCAGTCAGCCCTGTTCCAACACCTTCCGCGCCGCTTCCGCGCCCCAATACAAAGCTTCTTCGAATACCGAATAGCCGCTCAAATCGCTGTGGGCAAACAGCAGGCCTGACGCTCGGTTTCTGATTTTTAACAAAGATTCATCGTTCAGATAACCGACTTTCGGCACACTCATGCCGTGTCCGCGTACCGTAACATCAACGTGGGAAACGTGTTGCCAGAAGCCCTCTCCGTAGGCGGCAATCAAGTCTTTGGCGGCCAAGTCGCGCAGTTCTTCGTCGGTGGCTTCGAGCAGTTGGCGGCGGACGGCTTGCGGGGTATCGTGGTTGAGGGCGGCGTAGGCGGTGAAGATGGTGCGCTCGGCGCGGGCGACGCGGATGAGCTGGTTGGTGGCGACGACGTAGCCGAGCCCCTGGCTGCCGTAGATGACGTTATCCCACGCCGTTTCGCTGTTGTTTTTTTCTTTCGGGAAACTGTGCAGCTCGAAATTAGCGATTAACCACGGGGCGTATTCGGGGATGTTCAGCCCGTATTGCGCGGGATTTTCGACGATACGGGCGGCGACCATCAACGGCATGGCGGAGATAACGTGTTGTGCGGTCAGGGCGACGGTTTCACCGCTTGAATTGTCGCGCAGCCAAACTTCGATACGGTCGTCTGAAAGCGGTTTGATTTTGACGGCGGATGCGTTGACAGAAGCGGATTTTTCGAGGCGGATGCGGTTTTCAGACGACCATTGCCAACCTTCCTGCAAACCGGCATGGCGGCGCAGGCTTTCGGAAAGGTGCGCCAAACCTTCGGGCCAAGTGAGGACGGTTTCCGCGCTGTTGCGGGCGGCAAAGTAATGCAGTCCGGCAAAGGCGGATACTTGCGCTATGCCTTGCCCGTAATCGTCGCGGCAACAGTAATCGAGATACCAAAGAAGCTCGGTCGAGGTGTAGCCTTCTTGCGCAAGCCATTGTTTAAACGTCAACTTATCAAGTTTGCGCCACGTTTTGTCTGCCGACGACAGGGCTATCGGAATGGAAAAAATCTTTTTGCCGTCACTGCCGTAAGCCTGTTTCAGACGACCGATCAAATCGAAAAAGCGTTTGGAATCCGCATCTTCCTTCGGCAACAGGTGTTCCTGCCATTTATCCTGATACAAAAGGCGCGACTCGGGCGCGTAAACCAAATCGGTTTCCTTGAAACTGCCGTCCGATTGCAAGATACCAAAATCCGCCAGCATCTCGCGCACATACGCACTCTCTTTCGACGGCAACGCAAGATAATGCGCACCACTCGGCGCTTGCAGGCCGTCTGAAGCGGCGTAGGCGGCATTGTTGCCGTTGCGCTCGAACCCTTCCGCCAACAAAACATCACGATGACCGTGTTTCGCCAAATACCACAACGCCCCCAAACCCGCCGCGCCGCCGCCGAGTATCAACGTATTGCATTCGTAACGGCGGGTCGGCGGGCTGAGCAATTTCCCGTCGCGCAACAAATGCCCCAACGGCAGCCCGACGCGGTTGACGGAAACCGGCGGTTTACGGTTGAGGCGGTTGTAAGTCAGCCAAGAGAAAGAGGACGCAGCGGCAAGCGCGGCGGTGTAACTGAGAAATTGACGGCGGGTCGGCATGAAGTTTATGGAGGCGGGTTTGTTCAATATTGGATTTCAGATTAAGGCGTTGTAACTTAAACGATGCCGCCCCCTCTTTCTACCACAGCCCAAATGCTGCGCTCCGCCGCCAATTCCCTGCACAACACTTCCTTCACTTTTTCCAATTTCATGCCGCCGCAGATAAATGCGTCTATGGCGGCGAAGCGGTGTTCCGGCCAAGTGTGGATGCTGATGTGGGATTCGGCGAGCAGTAGGATGCCGGTAATACCACCTGCGCCGCCGAAGGTGTGGAAACGTTCGGCGAGGATAGTCGCTTCTGCGGCTTGGGCGGCGGCTTTGAGGACGGTTTTCAGACGACCCTCGTCTTTCAAGACGGCTTCATCACAGTCATATAAATCCAAAAGACCGTGGTTGCCGGGGATATGGGTCATTTATGACCTCCGGAATAACCGCTACCGCCGTAATAACCGCCGCCGTAATAGCCGCCGGAGTGCATACGTGAGCCGTCGGAGTCGGAAGAACCGTAGCTGATAATCATGGAAATGACGATGATGATGGTACTGAAAATGATGTAAGTAGTTCTCGACATGGTTTAATCCTCGTCCTCGTCCTCGTCTTTTTTGCCCATAGTCCACATTAACCAGGCTCCTATGAGGATGACTGAGGGGGTGGCAGGGTTGTCGCTGATTATCAAAGCAGGGAGGTTGACGACAACCAAGATGGCGGTCATCACGATTCTCAGTGATTTATCAATACCGTCTGCCGCCATTTTTGCGGTGTAATGCGGTGCGCGGCTGCTCAGGCTAAATGCCTCGGCAACTTCGCTGTAATCAACCGGTACGCTTTTGCTCCATGCCATTTCGTGCGTGTTCAATTCGGCAGAAAGTTTGCGGTTTTGTCCGTCGCGGTAGTCGCTGTAATAGTTCAAATCGCCGCTTCGGATGCGCCAGTAGAACGCGCCGGCCGCGACTTCGACCCTGCCGCCGTAGTCGTAAAGTTTGCCGCAGCCTTGCGGTTGGCGGTTGCGGTCGAGGCGCGGCCATGTGTTTTGGGTTTGGGAAAGGTTCCAGCCGTCATCGGATTCGACCAGCCACAGGAAACCTTGCGTCGGGTTGTAAAGCAGATATTCCGACCATTGACCTTCGGGCGTGAGCACGCGGTCGGCGCCGTTAAACAGGTTGTCGAATGTTTCCTGTGCGTCGGTTTCGGCGTATCTGACCGCCCCCATAACGTAAAATTCGCGGTTTTTCAGACGGCCTTGTCTGCCGACGGGCAGGGTAAACAGGCTTTGCTGCGCCGTGCGCATGGCGTTGGCGGTAATGAGTTCGGCTTTGTCTTTGCCGATTGCCAATTCGCTGCCGCAGCTTGGGCAGTTGAGATGGGAGGTGAGGCCGTTGACCCAGTGGACGGACGAGCCGCAGTTGGGGCAGTTTTCCGAGGAAATACTGCCTTTCAGACGGCCTGCGCTTTCTTTGATTTCGTCTTCGCTGCGGGTATTTTCCAGCTTCAAATCATCCAAGTTCACCATGCGGCCGAAGAAGGTTTCGGGGGTGTCGCCGCTGTAATCGAGCGTGATGAAAAGGTCTTCGCAACGCCAGTCTGCGACTTTGTTCTGACGGTCTTCGTCCAAAACAAACGGCAGCTCGCCCTGCGCGGCAGCGCGTTTCAAGCTGATGTGGCGCACGTCTGAGGCGACATAGCGTTTGTTTTGGAAAGTCAGTTCGCTAAATCCCGCCCGAATGTCCTCAAAGCGCGGCGGGTTGTCGGTTTCGACGGGCATGGTCATCACATACAAATCGCCTGCTTCCGAAAGCCAGCCCGTCCTGCCGTCGTCAAACAGCGCGTACCATTCGTTCCATGCGCCGTCGTCGTATTGCACCTGAAGCCGTCCGACCAGGGTGAAGCGTTGCGTAACGAATGTGCCGGTCGTACCGATTTGCAGCGGGCTGAAATCTTCCAGCAATGCGGAATCGCGGCCGGAATCGACGATACCGTCATCCTGCCGCACCAGCATGCTGTTGCAGTAGCCGCATACCAGCGTAACGGCTGAGGCGGAATGCGCTTCGACAGGCGCGCCGCAGCTCGGGCAGTCGGTTTTAAAGAAGGGGGTGTTTGACATGTTTGCTTTTTCGAGTGGAGAGGAAGGTTTCAGACGACCTTTTTACAGCGCGGATTTGAATAAAAACTTACCGTGTCGTCATCTCCGCACAGGCGGGAATCCATTTTTGAAATTCAGAAACGGTTTTTCAAATCAGGGTTTCTTAAGTTTGACGATGGATTCCCGCCTGAGCGGGAATGACGACACTGAATTTTGATGTAAAAACGAATTTTTAAAACCACCGACAGGTCGTCTGAAACCGTTTTCAGACGACCTTCTTAATATCAGCCGATCAACTGCTTCAACACTTCCGCTTTGGCTTTATCGTAATCCTCTTGAGCAATCAAACCGCCATCCAACAGAGATTTGAGTTTCGCCAATTTTGCCTGCGGGTCTTCGGAGGTCGTCTGAATGCTTTGCGCGGGTTGGGCTGCCGGTTGCGCCGCGGGCTGCATCATACCCGCCATCGCGCCAGCCATTGCCTGACCGACGCCTGCGCCGACACCTAAGCCTGCGCCGATTCCGGCAAGCCCGCCTTCGTTTTGCGCGGCAAGCGGGATAGCTTCGGCGGTTTGGTATTGGGTGTAGCGTCCCAAGTCGCCGATGACGCCCATGGAAATTTTCTTATCTAACGCTTCTTGGATGGCGGCAGGCAGAGTGATGCTTTCGACGGTGAAGTTTTCCAGCGTCAAGCCGAGTTTGGCAAATTCCGCGCCGAGCAATTCACCGATTTTTTGCGACAGCAAAACTTGGTTTGCCGCCATGTCTAAAAACGGAATACCGGAGCTGCCGAACGCCGCCGCGAGTTGGGTTACGGCGATATTGCGCAACTGGGCTTCCAACTCCGCGCCGCTGTATTCTGCCGCTACGCCGCTGACTTCTTTAAAGAATTTTGCCGGATCGCTGATGCGGTAGGCGTACATGCCGAACGAGCGCAACTGCACCGCACCGAACTCGGCATCGCGTACGGTAACGGGTTGAGACGTACCCCATTTTCGCGCAAGTTGTTGTTTGGTATTGAAAAAGTAAACGTCAGATTTAAACGGGGATTCAAAGAGCTTGTCCCAGTTTTTCAGGTTGGTCAGCAGCGGCAGCGTTTGCGTGTTGAGTGTATAACGGCCCGGTCCGAACACGTCGGCGGTTACACCCTCGTCAACAAACATCGCCATCTGCGCCTCACGCACGGTCAGGCTCGCGCCGTTTTGGATTTCCTCGTCGGCAATCGGGAAACGCCACATCAGCAGGCTGTCGTCGGGATTCGGCCATTGGATGACGTCGATAAACTGTTTCTTGATAAAGTTGAACATTGCGGTTCCTTATTTTGAAGAATGGAATAACACGGAGCGGGGCGGAAATGCGGCCAGCCGTATATTTTGCAAACTGTTTATATAAATCAGGTCAAACAAGCGGCATTCAAGATACCGATAGACACGGACACCGCGCCAAACAGCGCGCCGACGGCGACGTTGTTGCCGATAAGTTCTTCCGTTGCGCCTTTAATCATCATCGTGGCGGCGAAATACACCAAAATTTGAATCACTGCCGCGGCGAGACCCCACAGGATAAAATCGATGAAACTGACACTATGGGCAATACTGGACGCGAGTGTCAGACAAAATCCGACCAGTGCGCCGCCGAACGAGAAGGCGCAGGCAAGGTTGCCGTTTTTAATCAGCCGCAACTCTTCCGCAGGCGTAATACGCAGATACACCGCGCCGAAAACGACAGTTATCGCTACACCTGCAAGCATATATTGCAGGTAAAGCAGGTATTGGGGCAGGGAAATACTCACGATAGGGATTCCTTGTCAGATATTTTTGATGCTTTTGATTATGCCATATTTCAATAGTAAAGGTCGTCTGAAAAGGGTTTCAGACGACTTTTTACTGTTTTTTGCTTTGTTTTGGGATATATAGTGGATTAAATTTAAATCAGGACAAGGAGATGAAGCCGCAGACATTACAAATAGTACGGCAAGGCGAGGCAACGCCGTACTGGTTTAAATTTAATCCACTATAGCTATATCGCAGGCTCAAATGAAACCTTCCGCATCTTGGTATTTGCAACCCACAACGAAAAGGTCGTCTGAAACCCAAATTGGTTTTCAGACGACCTTTTTCATTTCAAACCGATAGGCTTATTTATTGAAGAAAATCAGCGTCCACGGCAAGACGTAGGCTTGCAGCAGGGTCAGCAGACCGACGAAGGTACAGAAAATCAAACTGTGTTTCACAGTGAAGCGGAACAGGTTGGATTCTTTACCTTCCAGACCGACTGCCGCGCAGGCGATGGCGATGGATTGCGGCGAAATCATTTTGCCGGTCACGCCCCCGGTGGTGTTGGCAGCAACGGTCAACTCAGGCACGACGCCGATTTGATGCGCGGTGCTGGCTTGCAGCGAGCCGAAGAGCGCGTTGGCGGAAGTGTCCGAACCAGTCAGGAATACGCCCAGCCAGCCGAGGAACGGCGAGAAGAACGGGAATACGGTGCCAGTGGCGGCGAGGACGAGTGCCAATGTGGACGACAGACCTGAATAGTTTGCCACGAATGCGAAGCCGAGTACCAAGCCGATAGACAGGATGGACAGGCGCAGTTCTTTGAGCGTTTCAAAGAAAGTGCCGACGGCTTCGGAAGGTTTCATTTTCAGCAAGGCGGCGGAAACGATGGAAGCAAACAGGATTGCCGTGCCGACTGCGCCGAGGAGGTCGATTTTGAACACGGCGGCGTATGGTGTCGGTTCGCTGACGATGGGCGCGGCTTTTTGTACCAAATTGTGCAGCATCGGCCAGTCGAATTTAATGGTGGCAACACCCAAAGCCTCTTTCACGCCCTTAATCGTCCACACGCTGACGAAAACGGTCAGGATGGCGAAAGGCGACCAGGCTTTGATGATTTGTCCGGCAGTGTATTCGCCCGCTTTGCGCTCGGCCGGTTTTTTCATGCCGTTGAAGGTGAAGATTTCTTTAGGCTGCCATTTTTTCAGGAAGGCAGACAGACAAACCAGGCTGACCAATGCGGAGGTTACGTCTGGCAATTCCGGACCGATGAAGTTGGCAGTAATGAACTGGGTAGTGGCGAAAGATACGCCCGCCACCAATACGGCAGGCCAAGTTTGGCGTATGCCGCGCATACCGTCCATCATGGCGACCAGCCAGAAAGGAACGATAATCGACAGGATCGGCAGTTGGCGGCCAGCGACCTGACCGATGTGGTAAGGGTCGAGGTTAGACACTTGACCGGCAACCAGGATTGGAATACCCATCGCGCCGAAAGCCACAGGCGCGGTATTGGCAATTAAACACAAACCGGCGGCGTAAAGCGGATTAAAGCCCAAGCCCACCAACAACGAGGCGGTAATCGCCACCGGCGCGCCAAAGCCTGCCGCGCCTTCGAGGAATGCGCCGAAGGAGAAGCCGACCAGCAACATTTGCAGGCGTTGGTCTTCGGTAATCGAAATCACGGAAGCGCGGATGATGTCGAACTGCCCTGTTTTCACGGTAATTTTATACAGGAACACGGCAGTAACGATAATCCATGCAATCGGCCACAAACCGTAAGCGAAGCCGTACAGCGCGGAAGAAACCGCCATGCCAGCAGGCATTCCGAAACCTAATACGGCAACGCCAAGCGCAATCAGAAGCGTATAAAGCCCCGCCTGATAGCCTTTAAGCTTCAGGACGGTCAGTGCGACAAAGAAAAAGATAATGGGCAGGAGGGCGACGGCTGCCGTCAAATATAGGCTGCCGCCCACTGCGGTATAGTTTTGAATCCAAGTTTCCATTGGGAAAATCTCCGAATATTTTTCTAATATACTTTCCTAAATTGGTAAAACCAATTTTTTGAACGGAGGACACTTTACGAAACTTTAATATGGCAGTCAATTATTTTTTTAAACAACCTTACTACATAAGTGCAAAATTGTTATTTAATTTTAAATAAAACAAAACATTATATGAATTGTAAAAATGTAACCCGATATAGTTTTAAACCATATTCGGGTAGAACAAGCCATATTGACGGGATATGGCCGGTTAATTAGAATACCGCGACATTGGGCATACCAATTTGGTCATGCCAATTTTGACGCAGATTGCCATTTCAGACGACCTGCCGCATCACATTATCGGATTTGAGTCTTCCTCATAAAGAAAACATGAGGGAAAAGAGGGAATTAAAATGACAAAACTGGTTCGGCCACAAAAAATCAGCGACCAAATATTGTCGATATTAGAAGAACGGATTGCGACGGGCGTTTACGAAGAAGGCGGCAAAATCCCGCCCGAACGCACGTTGGCGGAAGAATTCGGCGTATCGCGCCCGTCGGTCAGGGTCGCACTGAACATCTTGATTGCGCGACAGGTTTTGGAAGCGCGTCAGGGTGACGGCTATTACGTTTCCGTCAAACCGCAACAAGATTTCCTCCAAAGCTGGCAGGAATTGCTCGGCAAACATACCAACTGGGAAACCGACGTTTTCGATTTCAGCTGCCATATCGAAGGCTGCATGGCATCGCTGGCTGCCGAGCGGCGCACCGATGCCGATTTGAAACGGATTGATTTTTGGCGGCAAAAATTCGAATCCGCCTGCGAAAGCGGTCATCTGGAACATCAAAGCGAAGCCGACGTAAGCTTTCACCAAACCATCGCCGATGCCGCACACAACATCCTCTTCAGCCACCTCTCCGGCGGCCTGCTCAAAATGCTCTACCGCCAGACGCGTAGCAGCATCATCTATTCCAACCAAACCGAAGACCCGCGCCCCAAGCTGATCGCGCAACACCGCGCCATCTACGAAGCCATACTCGAACGCCGCCCTGCCGATGCCGCCGAAGCCGCCAAAATACACTTAAACTACGTCGCCAACAGCATCTTGCAAAACAGGGAATACAAAAGCCGCAACGAACACGCCGACACGCTGGCGCAGAACGACTTGAAGCGGGCGCAGGACTGGTAAACATTCAACACTTCTCAGATTAGAGCATGAATACTTCGGCGGCTAATCCTTCTTGCTGATATAAGTTCATGCACACAAAGGTCGTCTGAAAACCTGAATGCAAGGTTTTCAGACGACCTTTTTCTATTTCTTGTTTTACACATTAAGCCCATACAACAAGATTTGTCTGAAAATTAAACCTATTCAAATACCAATATTTATAACCATCCAACGCCTTGAAATTTAATTTATTTTAAGCGCAGACAGGCAAAAAAACGCCTCCTGCCGGGAGTTGGCGGAGGCTATCCAAGGAGTTTTAAAAGTAACCCTAAAGAACTATGAAACTAGTCAGAAAGAACTATATTACTAATCTGAACGGTTTGCAAGTTCGCCAAGTGGTTTTAAATTAACTTTACGTCCGAACAAGGCTTGGATTTCGGGTTGATGGCTGATACCGATGACGAGGGTGTCGGGAAGGTTTTGCTTGAGAACCTGCATCAGCGTCAATGCGGATTCGCCGTCGAGCTGGTTGGTGGCTTCGTCGAGGAACAGGATTTGCGGTTTGTGCAGCAGCGCGCGGGCGAGGCTGAGGCGTTGCTGTTCGCCGCCGGAAAGGATGCCGTGCCATTCGTATGGTTCGTCTAAATTATCTTTCAGGCGGCCTAGTCCGACTTGTTCCAAGGTCGTCTGAATAAGTCGGTCGTCTTGGCAGGCGGGGTGGGGATAGCTGACGGTGTGGCGCAGGGTGTCGGCGGGGAGATAGGGGCGTTGGGGCAGGAAGAGGAGGCTGCCGTCGAGGGCGAAGCTGCCTTGGTAATACGGCCACAAGCCTGCGAGGGCGCGCAGCAGGGTGGATTTGC
>ERZ772966.26-NODE-26-length-58094-cov-16.000327_pt1 | contig 58094 bp, 60 predicted proteins | sample MGYA00580680_ERZ772966 | MGnify/ENA primary metagenome ERZ772966 (study PRJEB29015, sample SAMEA2738055) | human oral metagenome | biome: human oral; feature: human-associated habitat; material: saliva | place: China | collected 2225 ...
CTCACCTCCCCTCACCTCCCCTCACCTCCCCTCACCTCCAAACTGAGACCCCAATCACATCCCCCAAACTTACCTCCCCGTATATCACCTCCCCCTCACCTCACCCCACCGACTTACCTCACCCCCCACCCCGTCGACTTACCTTCCCATATCCTTACCTCACCTCCCCACCATCCCAACGATTACCTCACCTCCCCACTTACCTCCCCTCCTCGTATGACCTCATACCCTCCCCGTATACCGACCTCCCCGTCTCCTGACCTCCTCCCACCCTCCCCGACGCCTTCCTTTCGAAAGGAGCATTCCGATCTCCTCAGCTCGACCCGACCCACCGAGCCGGGTACGTATCCGACCCCACCCCCTCGTCCTACCCCTCGTCCTAACCCTCGCCCACCTCGCACCTACCTCAGATACTTACCTCCCCGTAGACTTTCCCTACCCCTTGTCAGCAGACTTCCTAAATCCCCCCAACTGACACAATGTATGACGTCATCCAAGTGACACCGGTCACATGCATACTCACATACACTTTAGGGTCACGTCATGTATGCAGCATACACGTTTTTCCCAGTAATAGCCCCAAATGTATGCTGCATACACTTCAAATTAGCCTATCCCCCTCCCGTAGGGAGGGGGATAGGCATATAGATATAGGGGGGCCAGGTGGCGCCGGTCACAGCTGACAACTGTTACCTGAGCGTGATCACTACCTCTTGCGCCTCGCCTCCCCGGTCGGGACACTTGAGACATGAGCACCGACGACCCCCGCACCGCCCCCCAGCCCGCCCAGCCCGCCTACGGCCGCGTAGAGGCCCCCGCAGGCCCTCAGGCGGCCCAGAACCCGCTCCCCGCCCGATCACACGTCCGGTACACCCTCGAGCCCGTCCAGGGCCCTTACAGCGCCTCTGAGCGGGTCCTGGACCCGGTAGGCGACGGGCAGCCCTACCGGATCGTGTCCGAGGAGGTCATGTGGCCGACTGTGCCCGCCGTCCTCGCCGTGGTCGAGGAGCCGGACCCCCGCCGCCCTGGAGTCGTCAACCGGCGCCAGGTCCCCGCCGTGCGCGGCCGCCAGGACCCGCTGGCTGCGCCCTCGGCCCCCTCGCCGCTTCACAGCTGCGTCTACACCTCGACCGACGGTCGCACGCTGCACCCGGCCGACCAGGCCCCTGACAGCCCGTCCCGGGTGCTCGACTGGGAGGAGGCCGCCATCGTCCCCCTCGCCCTGCTCGAGCAGCTGCGCCGCACCGTCATTGGCGACGGGCAGGTCCCCGTGGCCGACGTGATGCGAGCCTGCCGCGACCTGCTCGAGGAGGCCGACGCACTGCGCGCCCCCTCGGTCACTGACGGCATTGCCTCCGGCCCGACCCTGTAACCAGCCCACCTCACACCTCACACCTTGAAGGAACAACCATGAGCAACCGCTACAGCCTCTCCCAGACCGACAGCCCCCGCCCCACCTACCGAGTCATTGACCACGCCCAGGATGGCGAAGTGGCCCGGTATCCCTCCACCCTCCCCAGCGGCGCCCCGCACCCGTGGGCCGGGCAGCCGGTCAGCGTGGTCCCCGGGGAGAGGCGCCCTCGGACCTGGTCCGAGGTGGGCGGGAAGACCGTCGCCGTCATCGAGCGCGTCCCTGACTGGGCGTCCGTCCCTAGGAGCCTCCTCCTGCGCGAGGACCTCCGAGGCCTCCACGGCATCCCCGTCGACCTCCTCGCCCATGGCGGGCTGTCCGTGCGCCCCTGGTACGTGTCCCCGGTCTCGTGGGACGACGTGCCCTGGGAGCGACGTCCGGCCTCCCTCCCGGACATCCACCCTCACCAGCAGCGCCGGTGGCAGGACCGCTACACGACCGCGACGGCTCGCAGCACGTCCCCGCGGCGCCTGCTCGACGTGCTGAACCGACGCACCGCCCGTGAGGCCGCGTAAGCCTCTCTGAGCGCCTAAAAGGCCCCCACCCTACCCACGGTAGCGGCGGGGGCCTTTTAGGCCGTCTACGGGCCTCTGAAGGCCTCTGAGAGGCATCCCGGGGCCTGTAGAGGCCTCCCTAGGGCCTCTGAGCCCTAGAACGCGCCTGAGGGGCCCCGTAAGGGCCCCTCAGGTAGGCGATTGGCTCTCAGGCCGTGACGGCGGTCACATCAGGTCCCCGCCACTGAGGGCGCGATCCCGGTAGGCATCGTCGAGCTCCTCGCGGCGGTTCACGCGGCGGAACATCTCGTCGAAGTCCTGGGCCAGCGAGCGGCCGCTGAGCCAGGCGCTGGCGGCCCGCACCTCGATCAGGGGCGCGGTCCAGGGGTCGAGGTCGAAGGCCCGCTGGTCGGTCATCTCGATCGCCAGGGCGGCCTCGTAGACGCCCTTGCGGCTTTCTGTCTGGTTGATTGTGTTCTGGCTCACTTTAGCCCCTCCCTGCTGGTTGGTGGGGTCTTGGTCGGCTGGGCGGTTGCGATTGCGTTCATGGCTTCACTGTATGCACGCATACACCCCCGTAGCAAGCCGCTACGGGGGTGTATGTGGGTGGCGTGGGTCACTAGGGGCGGTCCATACCGAGCAGGCCGCTCTCCTGGAGCACCTCTCGGGCCCTTTCGGGGGTCCGCCCGTCCACGTGCAGACCTCCCCCCTCGAGGCGCTCGACGGTCAGCATGAGGTAGGGGCCAGCAACGCCGGAGACGTACTGAACCAGCCTGCTCCCCTGCTTCACCACCCGCACGCCCCCGGCGGTCAGGGCCTGACGGGCGGCAATAAGCTCAGGGTGTAGCTCAGACATTCTTACCAGCCTCCAGCGCCTCGATCGCCCGGTCAAGGTACTGGCGGGCCTTGCGCAGGTCCTCCAGACGCTTCCCCGCGCCGCCCTTGCGGCCCTGCCTCAGAAGGTACTTTCCGCAGTTCCACAGGTGGGGGTTCGATGGGAAGGCGGCGTCCAGGACGTCCCAGGCCTCGACGTTTCCAGCGTCCGACAGGCCGAGGGCAGCCAGAGAGGTGCCAAGCCAGGTGTAGTGACTGGGGGAGTGGACAGCCTCCACCTCATCGAGAGAGTAGGTCAGGCCACCATCGTGGGCCTCCTCAGCCTCGAGAGCCAGGTCTGCTACCGCGACATGCGCTCCACTCATCGGACCTCACCGTCCCACTGGTCACGGCGACTACGGTGGGATTCGTCCCCGTACATACGGCGGAGACGAGCCTCGCAGGCGGCGATGGGGAGGGCGATGGCCAGGGCGGCCACGATCAGGGCGATAGTGATCACTCCGTATGGACTCATGTTCTGTTCTCCTTCTGGTGTGGTGGTTTGTCAGGCTTCGGTCTGAGTCGATTCTCCGCCCGGCCGCTTCCTCTCCCAGACTCCCAGCAGCCGGTCGATCGTCTGGCGGGTCATCCCCGAGATGTCGCTCAGGACACTCTTCGAGATCCCGGCGGAGTAGGCGCGGGTTACCTCCTCCTGGAGAGCTGCCCGGGCCAGCTTCGCTTGGCGGCGAGCCTTCCTGTCCTCGCGGGCTGCGGCCTCGAGAGGCGTCTCAGAGGAGCGGTCCTCGGGCTCGAGCCCCTCGGTCTGGGGGGCGGGAAGCCGCTTCATGAGCTCCTCAGCGCGGGCCTGCGTCTCTTCCAGAGCGCTGCTCTGCTGGACGCACAGAGAGACGAGGGTGCGGACGTCCTTCACGAGTGCCCGCTCGGCGTCGATCCCGTAACCGGATCGGTAGCCCTTACCCTCCTCCCACAGTCCGAGCTGCTTCGGGATGTCAACAAGATCATTCATAGATGCCATGGGTTCCCCTATACGTGATTCCGGGCCGAGAGCCCGCCGATGTTGGAGCGGGCACGATGTAGCCGCCTAAGCCGGTCAGTTGGCCTACCGGGACCCGTTTCTTTTTAGGCAGCTCGGCTATCTGAGTTTCCACAAGACGCCTTTCTTGGAGTATGGGTAGGTGTATTTGGAGTCTATAGACCACCACTCCAGGTGTTGTGCGCGATACTCTTGGCGCTTTTCGCGGATATAGCGTAAAACCGTGCGCATATCGGCGATGTTTCCTTCAAGGACTGCAGACCTGCCAGCCACGCCGCACCAAACGTCTACTCCAAAGTTGAGACGTACTATCTTGATCCGAAGGCCCTCATACTGCAGTATCACAACTGGCACAGACTGGGCCGGGGTGGGGTGGTTAAACTTCCGACGTATACTGAACCCGGACTTTCGGGCCAATAACGCTAGCCCTACCCCAGCCTTATAGCTAATTCTAAGGTGCCGTGAAATCAGGGCCCCGGAAATCTGGGGAATGATGTTCCACATATCGATCTCCTCCTTAGCTCTCGAGGTAGCGGGTCGCCCAGGCCAGTGCCAGGCCGATGACCTGAACCGCCTCGTCGGCCAGGTCGGAGTTGTGCCCGGTCGAGTCCGTGTTGTCGTAGGTTAGGCAGGCCGCGACCTCGCCGACCTCCTCCATCAGGGCGAACAGGCGCGAGGCGTCTGTGTGCCCGTCGCACTCGAGGGTCATGCCAGGATGCTTCTCAGCCGCTCGGCGGTACTCTGCGAGCGCCAGCGCAAGGGGGTCCGCGTCCTTGGGGAGGAACCGGGAGGCGTAGGCCGCCGTCATCGCCAGGGCCCGAATGCCGGACTCAGGGCGGAGCACCGCGGCGTCGGCCATGCGGGCCGCCTCCGTAGCCATGCCGGCGACCGCACGCTCAGCGCTCTCCAGATTCACGGCCTGGAGGAGGGTGGGGACGTCCTCCAGCAGGCCCAGCCACACTCGTAGCATCCCCGCCTCGGTGGAGCTATCCCCGCCGCCCCCGCCTCGGAGCGCGGCGCGCGCCCCCTGGTTAAGGTCCTCGACGGTGCTCTCCAGGGCGTCGATACGGGCGAGGGCCCGCTTCAGCTCGTGCTCCAGGTAGTCGGCCCTGGCCTCCCAGTAGCCGGCTTCCTCGTACGTCTCTGCTCTCATGTCTGCTCCTAACGCAGTATCGGGTGGACGTATGGAAGCATACGTCCACCCGATACCAGGTGCAAGCCCTCAGAGGCCGAATCTCCGCCCTGGAAGTGTGATCCCGCCCATACCTCCGACGGAGGCTAGTCCCGACTGCACGCTGCGGCGGATCGTCCCCCGAGGCACGAAGATGGACGCCTCGCCAGAATCCCGCAGCCCGAGGAGCCCCATCGACAACGAGTCGACCATGTCGTCGTGCTTGCCTGAGGGGAACGCCCGCATCTCGGAGATCAGCTCGTTCACCCACCCGTTGCCGGGGTCCGAGGGGTGGGGCAGGTAGACGTTGCCGGACTCAATCTCCGGAGTCACCGCCCGGGCTCGGACCTCCTTCGAGGACCTGGGCTTGATCGGCTTGATGCCTGCAACCTTCTTGCGCAACACATCGATCGCAGCCGTACCGTTCGCCGCGTCCTCTACGAGGCGCTGGTGGACGAAGGACCCGCCCGGGCTGGCCTTATCGTCAAGGTCACCGGCGTTGCACCAGCGCAGCATCTTCTCCAGGGTCTGAGTGAACGACCACTGCCCCCGCTGCTGGGCCACGAGGAAACGGTCGGCGCCCTGGCGGCACCATCGCTGACCAACTGCGTAGTCGGACGTCGAGGAGCCCTTGAACGTGAGGTCCCACGAGTCCAACCACTGTCCGCGCTCCAGCCTCTCCCGCGGTAGGAGGATGACTGAGGGGTCGCCTTCCTTGACCTTGGAGGGGTCGGTGGTCCAGAAGCGCAGCCAGCCCAGGTTGAAGATGGAGCCGTCCGCTGGCGTTGGATGCTGCTGGTAGAGCGCCTCCCACATGTAGGAGCCGACGGACCGCTTCAGCCCGTCCCAGCGCTCGAGGGCCTCCTCACGCGTCTCGCTCACGAGGGGACTGTACAGAGGGTCCCCCGGCTCGCGGCCGAGGGGGTCGTTCTCCTCGGCCAGGGCCGGGAAGATGACGTTCTCCCACTTGTCGGCGTCCGGGTTCATGGCGGGGTTCAGCAGGCGCCCAATGAAGTCGTCCTCGTGCCAGCGGGTCGCGATGGCGATGCATAGGAACGGAGGCTCGAGGCGCGTGACGGCGTTGGCCTGCCACCAGTCCCAGATCGCCTCGCGCTTGGACTCGCTGTGAGCGTCAGCGAAGTCCTTGACCACGTCGTCCATGAGCATGACCTTGAAGCCCAGACCGGTGATCGACTGGCCAGGAGCCGAGCGGGAGACGATGCCGCCGCCTCGGGTCGTCTGCCACTCGCTCACAGCGCCGGCGTCGCCTGCGATCTTGATGCCCCAGCGCTCCCCGTCCTCCTCGACGAAGCGTCGGACCTGGCGGCCCCACGCCGTGGCGAGCTGGGGCGAGTGGGAGATCAGACCGATCTTCCAGTCCGGGTGCTGACGCAACAGCCAGATCGGCAGGTTGATCGAGGTCAGCGTGGACTTGCCCATACGTGGAGGCATGGAGATCGTCATGTACCGGTTCTCGCCGCGCTCCACGGCCCGTACCGCCTCGGTCAGACGGTCGGAAAGGTACTGGATGTGGGGGCGCCCGGCGTAGGCGGCATCCAGCTGCTGAGCGCTCTCCAAAGGGCTACTGGCCTGCAGATAGGCCGGGTCGTGCGGGTAGGGGGCCCCGAGGTGAGGCTTCCCGTCACACGAGGGGCGGTCGCACTTCGGCTGCTTGTCGAGCCAGTTCTGCCGCTCGACGAGTGCGGCCAGCTCCTCCTCGAGCTGCTCCGGGGTCATTTCCCACGGCTCGAGCTTCCGCTTACCTCGGGGCATAGGTATCTCCTATCGTCTGGGTCTATTGATCGGTATAGACAAAGAGTACCCGCCACCCTCATCCCAAGGCGGCGGGTACTCTCCCGTTCACGTTGTCTACTCTACGACCTCACTCTCGATGACTTCAACCTCCGCGGGCCCCACTTCAATGAGACCCTGCTCACGTTTCCTCCTCTCAACCTCCGCCACGAGCTGCTCGATCCGAGCCGTGGTGGCCGATGCGGTCATGTCTGCCAGGTTCGAGGAGATCTCGACCTGGACCTTGGCGGAGTCTGCCCCAGCACCTGCGGCCTCCCGCTCGATGCGGGCCGCCACGTCCATCATCTGGACGATGCCGTTGGCGCTCATCCGGGAGATCCGGCTCTCGTCTAGGGAGTCGAGCCACATCTCAGCCTTCTCCAGAGCCTTTCGTCCGAGAGCCCGGTGCCGCTGACCCATCGCGATCCGGTAGCGGACGAGCTCGTTCGCTTCCTTGTCGGCGAGGTGCCGGTCCCAGGCCTCGACCCGCTCGCGCCACGACCACCTGGGGGAATAGTTTTGCCCGTTCGGGCAGGCGGTGACTCGCCGGTTCTCCATGTCCCGGTACTGCTTGAACGACGCATAGGCCGTGTCGCTCTCCCCTTCCTGCTGGTTCCAGATGTTCCTGGTGTAGTCGAGGGGGGCCGGCTTCCTCTTGGCGGGGCTCTTCGAGGTAGTCATGCCTCGCCCCCCAGGAGCAGGTCCTCCAGCGTGCGGCGGGGGCTGAGGGCCTGAGTCACGAGGGCACGAGCCAGGTCCTGGCTGAACTCCTCAGCGAACTCCGCGCCCCACCCCTGCTCGTCACGCATCGAGTTGCGGACAGTGGCGCAGGCGCCGGTGATAGCGAGAATCCCCTCACTCATGTCCAGCATCTTGGCGACGGCAGCGATGGCGTCGAAGCCCTCCCCGTCTTCCGGCGGGTCATACTGGTCACTTACTGTTAGCATCTCGGACCTCTTTCCTCGAGCGCTGATCAGCCATGATCCGGTAGATGCGGGCCACGACCTTCGCGTGCCAGCAGGTCGCTGCCCGGCGCCTCTCCCCATGCTTGCAGGTGCAACGGAAGATCGGCTCACCTCGGTCATTCTTAAGGGTGACGAATACGTAGCGGGCACTGCCCCGGGGGCCCGAGGCTCCGTCGCCGTACGAGCGGACCCGCCACACTCGGGAGTTGTCCTGCTGCTGGATCGCGTCCCCAGCTGACCAGACCTCCCGGGCCTTGGCGAGCTGGGCCGCGCTCATCTTCTCCTCGCGGAGTCCCTTGACGAGGTCGTAGTCGTCATCAAGAAGTCTGGCCTTCGCCATCGGTCTCCCCCTCCTCCAGAATCTCGCCGGCCTCGCCGGTACGCGGGTACATACTTGCAAGAGTCGAGCCCGTCAGGGCCTCCCGTACAGCCCATACGGCCCCGTCCTCGTCGAGGACAGTGCAGGCCGCGCCCCCGGCGGCCCGGATACGGCGGATCTGCCGGACCTGCTCGACCGAGGTGCGACCGTACGCGCGAGCCTCGCTCTCGCCAGGCTTGCGATGCTTGACCTCCAGGAAAATCAGCCGCCCCTCGACGCAGCAAAGTACGTCCGGGATCCCCGTCTCCATATAGATCGATCCGTGCATCTTCCAGGTGGCCGACGTAGGCCACTCTGCGGCGATGCGCTTGCGGATGGCCTCGACCACTCCGCTCTCGTTGCTCGCCATGTTTTGTCCTTTCTAGCGGGCCGCCCGCCCTTCTCAGGACGGGCGGCCGTTCATTCACGTGTCAATCGGTCACAGGTCGAGGTCGTCGATGTCGAGGGCGTCCACGTCGAAGGTGTCCTCCTCAGCGGTCTCGGCAGCGGCGGTGGGGGCCTGAACCTCAGGCTCGTCGTCCTCGTCCGGCAGGTCAGCGGCCGGCTGGGCCTGGGCGGAGGGCTTGGTGGCGCGGAGGTACTCGCGCACCTCGCTCTTGACGCGGCCGTTGAAGGGCTCGCCGTCCTCGACGAGGATGTCGACCGGGCGGCCAATCAGGCTCTTCGGGTTGAGAGCGATGCGCTTCTTGGCGATCTTGACGCCGAGAGCCTGGAGGAACGCGGCCGAGCGGAACATGGCCTTCTCCGTCTGCGGGAGGCGGTCGATGATCTGCTTGCCCGCATAGGGGCCGTCGATGATCTCAAGGTAGACAACGAACATCGCGTTGCCGGCCTTGGACTCGGTCTCCTCGAAGTCGTTGACACGGGCGCGGTAGGTTCCGGCCGGGACCTGAGCGGAGCCGGTCTCGCGGTAGTTGGTGAAGTCGAAGGTGAAAGCCATGGTGGATCTCCTAGATAGTTGCTGGGTCAGTTGTCGGTAGATGGATCAGTTGTCAGATGCGGCAGCCTGCTTGGCGGGCTGGCGGGGCGGGACTCCACCGATTCCTAGGAATCGGGAAAGCTTCTCCAGGGTGACGGGCTTGTCTCGGCCCATGACCGAGGGGACCTTGCCTCTGAGGTTATACGGGATACGGGCCTTGGTGCCATACTCGGGGTCAGTGCCAAATCTCACGATGTGCTTCGTGGTCGGCCCGTCGTCGTTCCCTGAGTTGTCGAGGTCCTCCTCTGTCTCGGCGTACACGATGTAGTTGGGGGTGGCTCGGATGATCGACTGAGCTCCTCGCTGGACGTCAGGGGAGCGGCGGACCCCGCCGTTGATCTCGTCATCAACCATCTTGACCTGGGAGGTCATGACCACGTGCATGGGCTCCTTACGGTTGCCGTCCGCTAGGCCGTACCAGAAGACGGCCGTGTCGGTCATGACGTCGAGGGCTTGGCCCCACGTGCGCTGGTCGGCGGGGGCGGTGCCCTGCTTGATCTCGCGGACCGCGGTCTCGCTGGCCCCGGTCAGGTAGCGCATGGTCATCTTCTGGAGGGCGGTGAGCGAGTCGAGGACGACCGCCTTGTACCCGTGCCCGCCCTTGTCCAGAGCCCAGAACACATCGTCGAGCTCGGTCACGCTCTCGGGGCGGACCACGTCGATGTTCTTGGCGTAGGGGGCGTTCTTGAATGACTGGGTCCCCTTCTCACCCGGCAGGTCGATGAACAGTGTCTTGCCCATCGTGGCGATGGTCGAGGCTAGCGAGGACTTTCCACCTCCGGTTGGGCCGAGGATTAGCCAGCGGCCATAATCTGCCGCCTCCTCGTTGACATCAACGATGTTGATGCCTGCGAAGCTTGTCATCTTAATTTCCTTTCCGCTGGGGTTCGGATGGCTTTACTGTATGCGTATGTCGGCATGCATGGCAAGTCCCAATGCTCACCTCCCGCTGTGATCTGGGTCTCGGTACCTGAGTCCGTACTCCTCCGGGGCGTACTCTCCGCCGGGTCCTCCGACCATCTGAGCGCGGCACAAGTCCGCGAACTCGCAGAACTGGCAGGCGGCCTTCCCGAAGTTGCGGGCGGCCTCGCCCCGCCTCTCTGCCCGCTTCCGGGTGAGTGAGATGTCGCCGCACGTGTCGGCTGCGGCCTGCAGGTGAGATCGGACCAGGTACGGGCTCACGGGGGTCAGGTGCCTGGCGAACCACTGGGAGACGACCTGGGGCGATCCGAGGCGCTCTATCTCCGCCTCCTCGGCCGTGTAGACGCCAGCTGCGGAGCCATCCTTCTTCATTCCCTCGAAGGGGACCCCGTCACTGACCCACTCCAGGTAGGTGGCTAGGTCGTAGTCCTTGACGGAGGCGGACAGCTTGCCCGCCTTCGTGAGCTTCGGGGTCTTGGGGGCCTTGGACCGCACACGATCGAAGGCGACGGCTCGAGGTCGGGGCACCTCCCACTCGTCGCACAGGGGGCCAAGGCCCCACGCGTAGAGCTGGACCTGGCTGTCCATCATCTCGTCCAGGCTTGTCACCTGGCCGAGGGTGCCCGACGTCTTGCAGTCCCGCACCACGACGATGCCGCGCTTGCGGTCCTGGTAGACCTCATCCGCGTAGCCCCACAGGACGACTCCCGTCCCAGGCACCTCACGCTCCCACCGCTGCTCGACGGCCAGGACGCCCTCGTTCTCCGAGTCCTGCTCCCACCTCTCGCGCCACTCGCGGTACGTGTGCGACAGGCGCTGCGGGAGAGGCTGGCCGAGCCAGTCGAGCCAGGCCTCGCGGGCGTCCTCTCCTAGGCGCTCCCAGTAGGCGGCCGAGGCCTCAAGGATCGCCTCTGGCGAGGCGTCGGCCGGGAAGCTGGGGCCGGTGTCTGTGGTGTGGATCTCCTCCGGGGAGGACTTCAAGGTCCCCTCGGCCCTGCCCTTGGTGAGCCGGTCCGCGGCGCGCACCGCGTGGAACCAGGATCCGAAGTCGAGGGCTGGGGTGGTCTCTGAGCGCTGACGGCGCAGGCCGTCGACGTAGCGATACTTCCACGCCTGAGGGCACCTACGGTGAAGCGTGAGCGAGGAGTAGGTGGCCCGCTCCTCGTCGATGACGTCCTGAGGCTGGGTACTCATAGCCATCACCTTTCGTTGTAGATGTGATTCATGAGTGCTTTCTCCAGGTCCGTGCGGTCCTGGTAGGCCCGGTAGACGACCTCGTCGATCGTTCCGGGGGCGAGGGCATACCAGAACGTGGTGGAGGCCCCCGCCTGGCCGAGGCGGTTCAGGCGGTCACGCGCCTGGACGATGTCATCGCGCTGCCACGGCAGGGACGCGAAGATCGCGTGCTGAGCGGTCACGAGCTCATTCACCGCGACCGACAGGGTCCGGATCTGGGCGACGATGACGAGGCGCTCGTCAGAGTCTGACCCGAAGCGCTGCCTAAGCGCAAGCCGTTCCTCCGGCGGAGTGTCCCCTGTGATGGTGAGCACAGTCGTACCGGGCCTGGAGACCTCCTCAGCGATCGCGGCCAGCTCGGCCCGGAACGAGCCGAAGATGACGATGCGCTTCTCGTCAGGCAGGGTGTCGTGGACGATGGACGCGATGGTCTTGGCCTTGGAGCGGCCGATCTCCCGCATCTCACCCATGTCGTCCGGCAGGAAGCCCGCGGTGATCTGGCGAAGACGGACCGCCCGGGTCAGTCGGCTGAACGCCGTGGCCTCGCCGGTCACCTTCTCGCCGGACTCCCGAGTGTCGTCATCCTCTCGGAAGGTGACCTGCAGCTGGGAGCGCATCTCCTCGTAGGCCTTGAGCTCCTTCGTGGAAAGGTTCACCGGCACGACGGTGTCGGTCGCCTCGGGCAGGTCGAGGCACTCGCTCTTAATGGCGACAGCTGACCGCTCGCCCATGATCTCCTCGAGGCGGTCCAGGTTCTTGAACCCGGTCACCTCTCGCCCCATATAGCCGCCCATGACGGCGTAGTCCTCCTTGAAGGCCTGGAACGTGGCCCGCTTGCGGGTACCGTCCGCCTGGACTCGCCCGAAGGCGTACGGGTCGATGAAACGCCACTGGGCGTACACATCGAGGGGCGAGTGGGGGATGACCGTACCGGTCAGGCCGATCCTCCGCTTGACCTTGGCCCCGATCCGGGCGGCCAGCCTCGACGAGTTGGAGGATATCGACTTGATCTTGTGCATCTCGTCGATCACGACCAGATCCGGGTCGAAGTCCGTGATAGCGCTCAGGAGGACGTCCGCGAAAGTCCTGCGGCCTACTGCCCGCCGCTGGGCGAGCATGTCGATATTGATGGCCTCGATCACGAGGCGCGGCTTGCTGTCTCCGAGGACGTCGGGGCCCAGCACCTCAGCCTCGCTCCGAGGGAGCTCCACGCCGTCACGTCGGGCGGCGATGGCCCAGGACTTGTTCGTGTGGGCAGCCCTCTCGGCCTCGGAGCTTCTCGGGTTGGCGGTGAGCTTTGAGGGCCGCTTACCCCCTCGGGACCTGAGGGCCTCGACGCGCTGGAGGCCTGTGCCTCCGACGGCCTCTGCCCAGACGTTGACCTGCGGGCTGACCCACTTCGGGGCCTGGAGGGCCCACTGGTCGACTGCGGCGAGGGGTCCGGTCACGAGGACTCGCGCCTCGCCGCGCTCGCTGGCCAGGGCCAGGAGCGAGCAGTAGTCCAGGGTGACGGCAGTCTTGCCGGTGCCGGGCTCCATGAGGAGGGCGCCTACGCCCTTGCAGTCGATCAGCTTCTTGAGGCCCGCTTTCTGATGAGCGAACCTAGGGGGTCCGCCGAACTCGAAGGCCGTCATGCTAGGTACCCCTCCACCTCTTCGGGGGCAGGTGTACCCAGCTCGAAGAGGCCGTACAGGGTCTCTGTGTCGACCTCGTACCAGGAGATGATCTCGTCGATCCCCTCCAGGATCTTGTCCCCGAGGTCGGGGTCCTGGCCGAGCTGCGTGCCGGCCCTGCAGTAGTCGCGGGAACCGCTGGTCGGGTCGTGGGTCAGCAGGTAGACGCCGGGCTCGAAGGTGTCCAGACCGGTTACGTCGGCCCGGTCGATGTAGATGACGTCGGCTGTGGGCCAGTGCTTGACCTCACCGTCGATGATGTCAGTGTTCTCAGTGCTCATTGGTAGTCCTTATGGGTCTGATAGGTGGTGGATGTAGTGATCAGTTCTCGTAGTGTGCGGCGGCCGCGTGCTCGGCTCGCCTCCGTATGTAGCTGTCGCGGTCTTCCTCGGGGATCGCCTGCAGGTTCCCGCGGACCTCGAGCACCGCTGTGATGTAGCGCTCGTACTCCTGAACGAGGTCCTCGCGGGTCATCTCGTGGTCGGTCCGGGGGGTAGGCACGAAGGGGATCGGGAGCTTGCGCTGGATGTCGCTGTCCTGGATGTCACCGCCGCTGGCGGCGATCCTGCGGCGGATCTCCTCGGCGCTGACGATGCCGTTGCGTCCCATCACATCTTCCCCTTCCGGACCCGGTAGGAGACGCTTACGAGGGCTGCGGTGATTGCGATGACGGTCATCGGTGGTCCTCCCCGCCCTCGAGGCCTACGCTCACGAAGCGGCCCTCGTAGACCGAGAAGGTCGGCACCTGCTTCTCGAGGTAGCCGGCCCTACGGGCCCTCGCGGCGCTCAGAGCCGCCTTGAGCCCCTCGTAGCCGGCCCACGCGAGGCTGACGGTGGCCAGGGCTCCGACGGTTCCGAAGGCCTTCTGGGAGGTCACGGCCCCCGCCACGATGGCGATTGCCCAGACCGTATGGCTGAGAGCCCGGTTGGCGTGATAGGCGGTTGCTGTTGACAGTCGGTATCTCATAGGTCTTCCTTACAGGTAGTCGTCTTCGTTCTCGCCGCCGCAGTTGCAGAAGTCCTCTGGGCGCTCACACGAGGGGCAGTAGCGCTCCCCGGTCCACGGGTCCTCCATGACGCCAGTGAGCTGCTGCTCTCGCATGGCCCGCATGAGGCCCCGATCGTCCGGCACGTACTGCTCGGCCATCAGCGCCATCATGTGGCGACGATAACGTTTCTTCGGCGTTCCTGCCATTTTCGGCTCCTTTCTGCGGCTTGCCGGTCCTTCCGGCTGATGACTTAACCCTAGACAGATCCGGGGGGAGTATGCAATAGACAATGGAAATCTCCCCAGTGACTTGAGTCACTGGGGAGATCCTGCCCGTTGGAGCTATTTCCCGTCGTGCTGAGCCTGCAACGCCAGTACGTCGTAGCGGTCCCCGTTGAGCGTAACCCTGGCCTCGACTTGCTTAGTCTTCCAACCTCGGGCCCGCAGCATGTTGATCGTGTCAAGGGAGTCGGCGAAGCGTCGGAGGCCGAAGGACGCGACGATGATCCGACGCACGTCATCCTGCCTCAGAAGCGTCTCGATCGCCTTCCAGGACTCGACGTTCCGGACCCTGTACTCGACTCCGAAGACGGGGCACTCAGGCGTCCCGTCCTCCTGAGCCCTCTCGTAAGCCTCCCACGGCGTGAGAAGCGGGAGCTTCGAATAGTCTCTCACTGATAGGTCCTTCCTATATCCATCTACTCATCAGCAACAGCGACAAGAGTGTAGGTAACGGAGCCCCGGCTCCCGGCCTTCTGAAGCCAGCCCCGGGAGGTCAGCCGCTCCAAGGCGTTGCGGGCCCGGTCCCGGCTGAGGGTGTCCCCGATCAGCAGGTAGATGTCCGAGGGGCGGGCCGACTTGCCCAGCTCCCCGCCGAACACGGACATCACGATGTCCTCATCGTCCTGGTTGCGGGCCATCTTCTCCATGGCGGCGGTCATCTCGGTCAGGTCGATCTCGACGCGCTCCTCCACATCGTTCACGTCCTCCCCGTCAGCGTTCAACTGACCGCCTCCGCCAGAGGGCGTGCGCCTGGGTGGGGTGATGACCAGAGACGAGCGCCCCTCCGCGCGGGAGTCGAGGGTGACTACGCCCGCTACCTGAGCCTTGCCGCGGCCTCCAGTCTTCTGCGAGTGAGCCCGCACCTGGCCGGGCCGGTCCTTGAGGACGACCAGCTCCATCTCACCGACGTCCCCAGGCATCGGCTGCTTGATCGGCCACACCTGCAGGAGCGTGCCCTGCACCATGGCGACCTTGTGCTGAGAGCCGATCGGCATCGATCCCTTCTCGGCGCTCTTGGCCTGGTGGTCGATGATGATGACCGTGGACCGGCCGTTGCGGGTCAGGCGCTTCAGCCAGCTGGTGATGACATCCGTCGAGACGGCGTCGTTCGCGTCCAGCCCGTGCAGGCCGTACAGGGCGGTCATACCGTCCGCCACGATGATGTCCGGGTCGAGGGTCTTCAGAGCCAGGTCGAACTGGTCCTGCGCGAACTCGCCGCTGCGCGTGGGGTTCTCCTTGCCCCACTTGTTGCGCTGCATGTCCGCAAGCGGGCCCTCGGGGCGGATGTAGGAGAACTGGGCCCGAAGGTCGTCGTCCGCCGCACCTAGAAGGCGCAGGCGGTTCAGGGTCTGGACCGGCTCGTCCTCGAAGTCGAGGTAGAGGGCCCGGCCCCCGGTCTCGATCTCCTGCAGGCAAATCGCCATCGCCAACCACGACTTGGCCGACTCGGAGGATCCGAAGAGCATGTTCACACGGCCTCGGTACATGAGGCACTGGCCGTCGTTGCGGCGGCACACCTCAGGGTCCGGGATCTGGACCTTTCCGGTCAGGTACGGCTCCAGGTCCACGGGGCTCCACGTCGAGGCACGGGCCTCTAGCGGGTCGCTCTCCTTCGCAGCCAGCTCATCCTCGTCGAAGGACACCTCAACCGTGCTGACCGGCTCGGGGGAGTCCGAGGGCGACGTGCTCTCCTCGCCGTCCAGGCGGCCGAGGGAGCGCTCTCCGGACGACGTGAACTCAGGGCGGGCGGACGGCGTGAGTTCGATGGTCATCTTGTCCCACTTCTTAGCCCACTCAGGCCGGTCGCCCGCGATGTCCGGCTCGAAGCCGGCAGCGGCCTCAGCGTCGCGCACGAGGCGCTCCGCGATCTGGACGCTCTCCTCACCAATGTACTCGGCGAGGCGGGTGAAGCCTACGGCCTCGCCGCCCTCCCGCAACCTGCGAGCGGTGGATCGAATTGCCTCCGCCTCCCGCTTACCGGGCCCCTCCTCGTCGTGTGTGGCGATCGCGAGGGTGCGGATCACGAGGGCGGCGTTCTTCTCCCAGAACGGGTGTACCGTAGCCGATTCCCCGTACCGGAGGAGACCCCCAGCCAGCGCGACGTAGGCGTCGTGCCGGCCGCCCTTCTTCGGCCAGGCCTCCAGCAGTACCGAACAGAGGCCGAGGAGCGTCACCTGCGCGAGGAGCTCGTTACCGTCGATGACGGTCGGCCCCTGCTCGCCGCCCCAGGGCTCGCCCTCCCACTCGTAGGTCTCGCCCGTGTCTGGGTGGATCGACGGTGGGATGACGGTCTGGGACCCGGTGCCGCGGATCTCCACGGATACGACGGTGCCGCCGTCCGTGCCCGGGATCCTCATCCGACGGGTGGGCGGCAGCGTGTCATCCGTGACGCGGTACCAGTAGTGCGACGCGGGCGACCCCTCTCGGCCGTGGATGGCGGCCGTAGGCGGCAGCAGCATCGTCTTCAGGCGTTGCGCCGCCGGGTGGTCGAGGTCGACGTCCACGAGGTTGCCTGAGGGGGCTCCGAGGATGACTCCGAGGTTCGAGGAGCCTTGGTCGATCTGCTCACTGAAGGTGGCGCGGAGAAGCTCCTCACCCTCCCCAGCGTCGTACTCGGGGTCAGGCCAGCGGATGTCCGTCCAGCCGGTGATGTTGGGCGCCTTCGAGTGGCGCGGGATTGGGATCGGGGTCAGGCCCCGGCGGTACGCGTCGACAGCGGCCTCAATGACCGCCTCACGGCGCTGCTGTGATGTGCTCATGGTTCTCGTCTTGTAGATGGGTCAGGTAAGGCAGACCCGGTAGCCGGCGAGGTGGCCGCAGGTTACCGGTTCGAGGGGTTGTCGGGGTTGGCGAAGGTCGTCCGGTGAGGGACCACCTTGATGCCCGACGGGTGAGGCTGGAGGTCAACCTCACGGTTGCCGTAGGCCTCCAGGAGCCGTGCGAACACGACATGTGCCCGAAGACCCTGAGCCTTGGCCCGCCGCCGGACTCGGGCGAGAGTGTCTGCTCGCATCCGGAACTTCACCACTTTGCGCTCCATCATCGGCTCCCCGGGCTTACGTCCGAAGTCGATGGTTGTCGGAGCCTGCGCCGCAGTGAACGGCTGGTCAAGGTCAGGGCGGTCGTCCTCGTAGGGACGAAGCTGGCTCTTCTTTGGCCGAGGCATTCGGTTATCCGTTCTCCCGTCGTGTATGACTCTCATACAGTACCGGGTCACGCGCAGCATTTCAAGATGCCTGTACGAGGGGCGGCTGCCGCGCCTCTCGGGCTTCTCCTGAGCCGGTGATCGGCCGGCCTGGCTGGTCTCTGGTCCGAGGGGCTTGCGGCCTCTCGTTCCGCGCTGAGTGCCTTCTGCGTGAAGCGAAGGGTGGGGTCGGGCTCCTGCCCGAGGCCATTGTTTCAGCCCCGTTTCGCGAGGTGGGCTGTTCTGTGCCGTCCGGTCCCGCCTGAGTGGGCTTGCCGGAGGGTGTTGGAGGGCGTCTCACGAGGTGCCCCTCATGATCGTCCTGGGCTTTTCAGCGGGCCTCACCTGCCCCGGCGGTCCGGACGTACCCGAGACCGAAGGTGGAGGTGCGGGCCGTATCCCGCATTCTTGGAGCCTATCCCCTGCCTAACGGAGTATCCCTTTCACACCCTTACCCGCCCGACGTGCTGTCCTGCCGTCTGATGACTCTCGGAGTGCTTCAACCGGACTCCTAGTCGTTGGTGTCGCCGTAAGACCTGCAAGGGCCGACCCAATTACGAACCAGGTCCCCCAAGGTGCGTCTCCAGCTAGCTTCACGATCTTTCGAGGTGGTTTAGCTGCTCAACCTACGTCGCACGGCCTTCGGTTACGCCATCGTCCGAAGTGTCGATTGCCCTGTGCGGCGGTCAGGCGGGATCTGGAACCTCTCCTCGGCCTCCCCGTCAGGAGGCCGAGGCCGTAACCAGAGGCCCGCGTGCTCGGATCACATAGAGCGCGCGTCGTAGGTGCTACGCGTCCGTAGCTTCGCCGCCTTTCGGTTAGTACCGGGTCGCACTCCCTTCGCCTCGGTCCCCGTCGGGCCCGCTGCGTGGGCTACTAGCCGTTTCGCCCCTCGGGGCGGCTTGGCTTAATCATGCCACACCGGGCGACGGGTGTCTACCTTTCTCGGCCTCTATGCTCGTGATGTCCGCCACGTTATGGGTGTTTCTTATGGACGCTGGTCCGGTCATAGGTCTCTCCGCGGGCTGGGCCCCGCACTCCCCGGACCGAAAGTGGAGGGGCGTATCCCGTGACCGAAGGTGGCAGGCATCGCCAGAAGCCGTGTAAGCCCTTCTGAGGGCCTAACGGGGGCGGACCCTCATCACGGTACTGCCGGGGCCCTGAAAGCCCGTCTACGTGGCTTACACGGCCTCTGAGCGGCATCTGCGGCGGGGCGGGCCCCTCCCGAGCACGAAGGTGGCGGGGTACGGGGCGGGTACGGGCGGAGGCGCGGCCTCCCCGGACCGAGGGGCATCCCGTGACCGAAGGGGGCTGCGGCGGAGACCCGGCGCGGGGTGCGGCAGCTGCAGGCAGTCCCGACGCGAGAGGTTTGGCTGACGTCGTGCGGGCACCGAGGCGAGCGCAGCGAGCCGAGCTGAACGCACCGTCAGCCTCAACCTCTCCGACGCGTAGCCGCGCTCCGACAGTCCCGAGCACCGAGGGTCGGAGCCCCCAGGCGGAGACCCGAGCCTGCTCGGGGCCGAGGAGCAGCGGTGAGCGCGTCGCTCGTCGGAGACGAGTTGGGTTGTCCCGCCCGCATCGCACCGAGGGCACCGAGCGCCGGAGCCCCAGCGGAGGCGCGAGCCTGCCCGAGCTGCGATGCGGTGCCAAGGCGGGGCGCCAGCCCCGCCGCAGGCTCGGCACCGGCTCTATCTATAAACATCTCCCCACACACGAGCGCCCCCTACTTCGTAGGGGGCGCGAGTGTGTGGGCGCGCGCGGATACCACAAACGCGTGTCCAATAGCAATGGGTAGCGGCCGTGAGGCGCGCCGCAGTTTTCAGGGCTGCACTCCTCGCTCTCTCCTCGACCCTCGGTCTATTGGGGCCACCTTTCCCAGTGTTGGGGCCAAGTGGTACGCCTGTACCAGAAAATAGGGGTCCGACACGCCCGGGTGCGTTGCACGATGTATGCTGCATACATTTGCCCGTGTATGCAGCATACAGAATGACATAAGTAGTGAAAGCGTCAGGTTTCTGACATCCCAGGATTCTCTCAGGATGTGGGGACTTTCCCTTGAAACCTCGTTCAGCGGCCACCCCTCGATCAGCCCCCTCGATCCGGACCTTCGCCCCTCGTTCCAAGGGAAAGTCCTGTTCTGGTACGCCTGTACCAGAAACTCAGTTTTTTCTCTCATACGGTTGTATAGTGGAAGGGTGGCTCCCGTCACAGCACGTTCTGTGAGACAACTTGTCTCACGCTGTGAGCCTAGGTGCTGAGGGCGACTTTGCCCTACTCGCGCAAGGGAAAAGTCCCCCTCGCCAATCTTTCGAACATACGTCCGTGGGTAGTGCACGGTTCAACAAGAATAGGTGTTCTAGTACAGGCGTACTACATTTAGGTGCCCTGGTTCACAGATTTAACCGTGAAAAGGGTACCCCCGGGGGGTATACCTGTGACCGGGGACACAGAGAGGGCCCCTCCGGAGAGGGGCCCTCGTGTGCTGGTAGGTGTCTCAGGCGCCGTGCAGGGCTGCCTCGACCGCCTTCCGACGGACTCGCTCAGCCTCGATCAGAGCCGCTCGATGCTGCTCGGCACGGAGCTCAGCCTGATCGGCCTTCTGCCTCGCGCTCGCCTCGCGGCGCTTGCCTGTCTTCGTGATCGTGGTCGGGAAGGTCGGGTCCATGCGCCGGGCCCGCTTCAGCCACGAGTCGACGGTGTAGGGGCTACGGCCGAGCTTCTGAGCGAGCTCGGAGCGGGTGTATCCCTTCTCGATCAGGTCTCGCAGGACAGACGGGTCAGGGCCCTTGTAGCGGTTACCGCCGCGCGCAGCCGGCTCCTTGCGGCCGAGCACCTCCGCGGCGATCTCCGACAGCGTGCGGTGGGGGATCGAGTCCGGGAAGCGGACCCCCTCGTCGGGCTTGCAGACGAGAGCAGTGATCTGGTAGCGGCCGCCGCCATCGCGCTCGTCGGTGATCTGGACGAGGTACTCCATCTCTGCGCGGGGATCCCGCACGTGCGCCGCGGGGGCGCCGTTCAGGCTGGACAGCTTGTACTGGTAGTCACGGAGTGCGTTTCTCATTGGGTTCTCCTATGGGTGCGGTAGGTGGTTACGGTTGATGCTTATGCTGGGGTAGGTGTGAGATGAGTCTCAGACCTGAGGGAGCGGGTCGTCCTCGTCGTGCAGGTCGTGCACTCCCCAGCGGGTTCCAGCTGAGGGGCCTGCCACGATCGGGACGTCCATCTGACAGTCGAGCGGCTTCAGGAACGTGTTGACGTCCTCCATGCGGCGCTTGCACTCGACGAGGATCTCCTGCCAACGGTCCTCGGGGGCCTCGATGCAGATCTCGTCGTGGACGGTGGCCACGACGTAGGCCCCTTCGACCTTAGGCAGCGGGTAGCCGGGCAGCGTGCCCATGATCGACGCTGCGGCCATCTGCATGAGGTCCGAGCCGAAGCCCTGCACGGGGCTGTTCAGGGCGTTGCGCTCGGCGTGGGAGGCTTTGAAGCCGCTCTTCGAGTACAGGTCAGACAGCCACTGCGTGCGTCCGATGGGGGACGTCACGAAGCCACGCTCGTAGGCGCGCTGCTTGGCCCTCTCGTGCCACTGGAGCATGCCGTCCCACATCTCGAAGAAGGCCGAGTGGACGGCCTGCGCCTCATCCAGCGTCATGGCGACGTCGTAGGCAGTAGCGGCGTACGTCTGGAAGCCGCCGGGGCTCATGCCGTACAGCAGGCCGAAGTTGCCGGCCTTGGCGCGCTTGCGCTCGAGGGTCGTGACGTCCTCTGGCTTCTTGCCCGCCATCTTCGCGGCAAGGAGCCTATGAAGATCATCACCGCGCTGGAATGCCTCGATCATCGGGGCCGAGCGGGAGATGAACGCCGCCACCCGAAGCTCGACCTGGCTGTAGTCGAGGTCGAGCAAGACGTACCCGGGGCGGGGGATGAAGGCCGGCTTGAGGCGGGCCGAGCACTGCTGCATGTTAGGTGAGTCACAGCTTAGGCGGCCAGTCTTCACGCGACCTACGTTGTAGGTGGCGTGAATCACGTTATTTGGGTCCCGGAGGTCGAGCCACTGGTTCAGGAACTCGAGGGTCTTAACCGCGTCACGGTGGCGCAGCAGCGCGTCGGCGGCGGGGCTGCCCTGACGCTGCTGGGCGATGAGGACCGCCTTGTTCCACTGGGGGTTGCCGGAGTCGGTGCGCGCGGTGACCCGCAGGTCGCCGGCCTCGATGGCCTGGGCCACGAAGCCCTGGAACCACTTCGAGGTGGCGGCCGTGGTCACGCCGTCCTTCGCCGGCGCCGGGGCCGGCTCGGTGCCGTACAGGCCGAGGATGTCCTGGCAGGCCTGAAGGCGCTGGGCGTCCATCTCCTCGATCTTGGCGTGGACCCAATCCACATCCAGGAGGAAACCGCGCTGCTCGACCTTCGTGAGCGTCTTCACGGTTGGCATAGCGACGTAGGTGGCGACCTTCCCGAGGCGGGCCATCTGGATGTCGTCGGAGTCGAAGGGCTCGTCCTCTCCGGTCAGGAACATCTGGTCACGGTGCTCCTGCTCGATCTTCCACGTGTAGTACGTGTCACGGGCGGCGTACTCGCCGAGCTGGATCAGGTCGACGCGCTCCGCGGCACCGGGGGTACCGAGGTCGAAGTCATCCCACTCCTCAATCCCGAAGTCACGCGCGGCGCGAATCTTCAGGCGGGTTCGGGCTTCGGTGTCGACCAGCTGCGAGGAGACGGTGGTGTCCCACTCGATCCGGTCGGACAGGTCAACACCGGTCTGGGCGAAGACCCAGCGGGCGTCGAACTTGATGTTCGCGTTGACGAACGGCTTGCCGCTGCGGTTGATCTCGCGGCCGATGATCGCCATGACCTTCCGCCACGAGCCCAGCAGGGGGCTGGCCGGGTGCGAGAGGGGGACGAGGAAGGTCATTGGCTGCTCCCCGTCGAACTTCCTCCAGTTGTAGGCGCCGGCCGCCTCGCGCTCGGCGTTGGGCAGTGTCAGGGCCGCGAGAACGATGCGAGCCGGGTAGCCGCCGTTGGTGTCTCCGCCAGCCTCGGCGTACTCGTCCAGGCCGGTGGTCTCGAGGTCCATGACGATCTCGGAGGACTCGTGAATGGCCTTCACGAGGCTCTTCAGGTCGTCCTTGCCCCAGACCCAGGTGATCGGCCCGCAGGGCGTTTCCGAGCCCTGTGCGGCCTTCCTGGCGCGGCTCACGACCTTGCTCAGGTCCATGATGCTCATGGGTTCTCCTTCAGTAGGGCGCTCGTAGGCGCCGGGTGGATAACCCAAAGATATATCTTGTCAGTTCACCGGTCAAGACCTCACAACTAACAAGACTGGGCGGTGGAGATGTGAATGGGTACACAAGAACCCCCAACCGCGAAGATCGTGAAAAGCGGCTGGGGGTTCTTGCTGTGTGACCCTGGACGTCTGCCTTAGATGTCCCGTGAGATGAAGGTTAGCAGATCTCGGAGGTTTCCGACCTGGGTACGGCGGCCAACATTGAGAGATCTGAACCACACTTCGACGTCCCACAGGTCGTAGTGACCGCGAACCTCGGTCGAGGGGCGCAGCGTGATGACACGCTCGTGGCCGTTGTCTGCAATCACCTGGGCGACCATGTCACCCTCGACCTCGCTCGGGACAATGTTGACGTACTTGAAGAACGGGGTCAGCGCGTTCTTCCAAGCCTGAGCTGTAGTGCGACGCTCGGCCAGGGTGTCGAAGCGGTCGGGGAAGGCGATGTGGTTGGTGGCGATGGATGTCATTGGAATCTCCTATGGGCGGTTGGGGTGGGTCAAGGGTAGGCGAGTCAGTGCTTGTTCAGGTAGAGGCTGTGCCCGCAGCACAGGCACCGCTTGAAGAACATCGGAGCCAGGAGCGAGAGGAAGCCGGTGCAGAAGGCCGCGGTCCAGTGGATCAGGTTGAAGGCGACCAGCTGGGCGCCGCCTTCGCAGTGCTTGCAGCCGCGGCAGGCCTTGCCGGTGATGACGAAGTGGGAGTTGCTGTAAGTGCTCATGCCTCAACTGTAGATTGTCAGTTAGGCGGGCGCAACACATGACAAGGTACTTAATTAGTGATGCGCGGCACATACATACCGAAAGGGTCAACTGAGTTGTGGAAAAGGCTGGGGGTGGATATAGACTCTTCTCAGCATTCCCTCCAGTGACCCCGATAGGAGCCGATATGAACCCACTGGACGAGGCAATCATTGCCAACGACCTTCTACCCGAGAAGGACCGCAAGACCAACATCGACCTGGCCGACGAATTCGACACGTCAGAGGCGACCGTGAGGCGTCACCGACGGGCCCTCAAGCGCAAGAAGGATGGGAAGCCGGACCTCACCAAGGACGCATTCTTCGAGGACCTCCCCATCGAGTCGATCACGAAGCGCGGCAAGACGATCCGCCTCGCCGACGGCTCCTACGAGAAGGTCGAGTACAAGCCTGGCACCATCGAGATGGCGGAGGCCAAGCGCCTCTCGTGGGACGACCTCGAGCCGGTCTTCGCTGAGCCGTATATTCCGCCAGCGTCCGCCCTGGCCGAGTCTCGCGATGAGACCCCGATTGTCTGCTTGGCCGACTTCCAGGTCGGGAAGGTGGCTCAGGGAGGGGGGACCGAGGACACCGTACGCCTCGTCCGGCGAGCCCTCGGGGACATCGCCCATCACCTGGCTGGACCGAAGCGCTGGAAGCGGATCATCGTGGCCGACGTCGGTGACTCGACCGAGGGCTTCTGGAACGTCGCCAGCCAGGCCCAGACCAACGACCTCAGCCTGACCGACCAGATCCGCACCGTCCAGCGCCTCTATGCGGAGGCCGTCAAGCTCCTCGCCCCTCTGTGCGACTCCCTCCTGTACGTGGCGGTCCCGTCCAACCACTGCGCCGTGAGGGTCGGACCGGGCAAGAACAGCCGCGCCAACGCCCCCGATGACGACTTCGGCATCATGATCTCGAAGAACGTGGAGGACGTCATTGCCGGCCGCCCCGGCTTCGAGCATGTGACGTTCCACCGTCCCGAGAAGTGGGAGGAGGCCGTCACCGTCGAGGCTGCTGACGGCACGCACGTCGGATTCACTCACGGGCACCTCGCAGGCTCTCAGACCAAGGTGCCCGGCTGGTTCCGGGACCTCGCCTTCGGGCACCGCAGCGGCCTGCACGACGCGCGGATCCTCGTCCACGGTCACTGGCACAACTTCGCGGTCCGCCAGGTGGGAGACGCTCGCTGGGTGGTCTCCTGCCCCTCGGCCGATCGGGGAAGCGACTGGTGGACCAACATCTCCGGCGACTCGACCAAGCCCGCCATTCTGACCTTCGAGGCTAGGAGAGGAAACGCTCAGAACTGGCGTCTCTGGTCCTGATACCCCCGGTCGGCATAGAGAACCCCCGCATCCGAGGTGGATGCGGGGGTTCTTGTCTCTCAGACCGTCAGAGTCGGGAGGACCTGCTGGATCCCGGAGACCATGCAGCCGACAGCGCCCTTCTGGAGGGCCTGGGTGTAGGCGTCCCTCGTGGGGCAGATGTGGCCCCACACCGGCTTCCCGAAGGTCTTGGCGATGCCCCAGCTCGTAGCCGACGCATCGTAAGGGATGCCGATGTAGTCCCAGTGGGGAGCCCACGAGCGGCCCTCGCCGTTAGTGACGTGCTGCTCATACATGTATCCCCAGCACTTCCAGCCCGCGGCCCGCCACTGGTCGGACAACCACGTCGCATCGGCCGACATCTTCCAGATGACCCGTGACTTGGCGTCCGGGGGAAGGAGTAGTGCGAGCTCAGACCACTGCGCGGCCGAGAACTTCGGGTCCAGCACCGTCACGTGGGAGGAGCCGTACGCGTCGAGGTAGTCCTCGACCCGCATGATCGGCTCACCCTTCGTGGTGTACTGCTTGACCTGCTCCCACGTCATCTGAGACAGCGGCGTGTTGGGAGCCGACGGGTCGACCCGCTGCAGTTTCTCGTCGTGAGCCAGGACCCAGATGCCGTCCTTCGTGCGGTGCGTGGAGACCTCGAGAGCCCCCGCGCCGTGCGCGACAGCGTTGGTGTAGGCCCGCATCGAGGCCTCCGGCCAGGAGCCGGAGCCGCCCCGGTGAGCAACAACGAAGCCCGGCGTGGACATCATCGCGTCGATCGAGGCGTAGCCCGCAGGCAGTGACCGCATCGTGGCGGGCACCTCCTCCAGGCGGTCGTTCACGACCACGGAGACGGTCGTCGCGCCCTGACCCTGGATCTCAGGGTTCGGCGGTGCGGGGGGAGCCGGGTCAGCGCCGGGCGCGGGCTCGCCGCCCCCTCCCCCTACAGTGAGGAACACCTGAGCCCAGGCCTGAGGGCCGTCCTGACCGCCACCGACGGTGACGGCACCGAGGAGGGCAGACCAGGACGCGTTGGCGTCGTGACCGCCGGAGACCATCTTCGAGTGCTCGGGACGCCAGTCCACCAGAGGGTCGACGTTGCGGCCATGCTGCTGAGAGAGGGTAAGGTTCAGCTTCCCCGCCTGAGGCTTAGCGGTCGTCCATCCAGTGTTGGTGACCGAGCGCACACCCTTGAGGACCACGAGGAGCGCATTCTCCCGCGCCCCACCTCGGAACGCGCCCGACAGGACGACGTTCTGAGTGTCCGAGGGGGACGACACGTTGCGGACGGCCACGTAGCCGGACCGGCCTCCGAGGCCGCTGGTTGCGGTGATCGGGGACCAGCCGGCCGGGGCCTTGGCCTGAGTGTTACCCCACTGGGACGAGTACGCCAGGACGGCGATGTCTCCCGCCTCGGACGTGGCCGAGATCGGCTGCAGCGTGCCCGCCGACCCTTCGGCGTGAGCCCAGGACCGCACGTACTGCTTGTCGTACGGGTTGTCGCCCTGAGGCGGGGGCGGCGGGGCCGCGGGAGCCTCTTCGACCGAGATATTGTGGAAGGTGACGCTCGGCTGGCCCGGCTTCAGCTGGAACTGCGGGGTCCACAGCGGCTGAGACCTGTCCTTGAGCTCCAGCGTCACCTCCTGGGTGACGTTGACGCCTGGGGACAGAGTGATCTCCCCGAAGTCGTACTGGCCGACCTGGGCGGTCTCGTCAGCCTTCGAGAAGGGGTTGTGCTTGATGTCGACGGTCGAAGCAGCTCCGGCCGAGTACCGGAAGGTGATCTTCCAGCGCCCGGACGCGATCGACTTAGCCTCGCTCGCCCAGGGGACGAAGATGGTGCCCGCCTGGACTGTGAGGTTCTGTCCGGCGAAGCGGCCGGTGTTGGTCCACCAGTGTTCTGGCCATGGGTAGATCGATGCCACTTAGCGAGCCCTCCGAACGATGATGGTGCCGACCTTCGTTCCAGCGGGGACCGGGTCGTTAGGGCCGAGCACGAGGAGGTTGGACGGGGTGCCGCCACCCTCGCCCCCTCCGGCCTCGCCCTTCTTCGCGTAGGTCTTGTCGCAGTACTCGGCGCTGTAGACGCGAACCTCTGCTGTGACGGCTGCCATCAGATACGTACCTCTCGTGAGTAGAGCCCGGACTGTCCGGGAATCGGGTGCATGTGCTTGATGGTGACGGATCCGTCACCGTTGTCCTGGACGTTGCGCATGAGGATTGATCCATCGCCCAGCTGGGTCCAGGCGTCGTAGACGCCGTCGCCCATCTTCAGCTCGGTCGGCAGGTTCTGCGGGAGCGGGTCAGTGGTGGGCGTCACTACCGAGGCCGTGACGGCGCCCTCCTTGCCGTCCTTGACGGCGGACACGCGGCCGTAGCCGTTCTCCCCCATCTGGACGCCGTAGGAGCCCTCCCATGGGGTGAACTTGAACGTCTTCAGGTGCATGGTGGTGGGAGGCATCGTCTCCCATCCGCCCTTGCCCTTGAAGGCCCACAGGTTGATGTGGACGCGCTGCGAGCGGGGGACCGGCACGGTCTGGGTGAGGGTTCCCGAGTAGTAGCCACCCTCGTTCACGGGGGTGTTGCGGGCGCGCTCCTCTGTGAGGTGGCTCTCCCAAGTCTCCCAGCGGATCGTTCCAGGCATCCACGTCATGCGGACGGTCGCGCCCTTGCCGGAGCGCGTCCACACACGGTCGTTGAGGTGGATGCCGCTGTTCTCGTCCCCCGGGTAGTAGGTGTACTTCCCCACCATGTCGGTGTAGCCCGACCAGTACGAGTCCTCGACGATGTCGATCTCCTGGTAGCCCGGGTTCGGGTCCTCCCAGTCGAAGGGGAAGATGCCCCACACGACGTTCTTGTGGAGGTCGCGCATCTTGGTCGGGGCGACGATCTCGTAGGACGCCTCGAAGGTCCCGTAGCCGAGGGACTCGGCCGAGACGATCTCAGCCGAGTGAGGCTCGCCGCCGATGACCGACGTGGAGATCGTGACCGAGCCGTCTTCCCGCTTGAAGAGGCAGCTCGGGTTCCACTTCTGGTTCGCGGCCGGGCCGCCTGGGTGCCACGCGTCAGTACGCACCACCCAGTGCAGCCCGAATGCCTCGACGGTCGGCTGACCGTAGTCCTTGTAGAGCTCAATCTCTGGCACTTATTAGCCTTCCCTACGAATGATGACGGTGTCATTAGCGGTCCCTGCCGGGATGGGGTCATTAGGCCCGAGGACGAGGAACGGGTTCTTCGCCGCACCTGCGCCGCCCTTCTTCAGCTCCTCGATCTGGGCCTTCAGGTCCTCGATCGTGAGCTGCAGGTCGAGAGTCCCCCGGATCCAGGCCGACGTGAGGCGGATCAGCTGCTCCGACGGTGGGTTCTCGTACGGGTTGCCGACCGGCTGCCACTGTCCCCCCCGGTTCGGGTCCTCTACCAGGACACCGTCGGTGATGTAGGCGTGACCGATGGGCAGCGTGTCCATCTTCTCGAAGACCTGCCGGTAGTTGTCCTTCGTCACACCGTGCACGACGGCCCACCAGCGGCTGGAGGGGTACGCCTTCATGTGATCCGGCAGGATCGGCGTGCCGGCATCCTCGTTGAGGAACTTCTTCGCGTCCTGCTCGAACATCATCGCCACGTCGAAGTCGAGGGCGCAGACCTGCTGCGACATGTTCGACCCGGCGTTGACCACGATGAGGAAGCCCTTGCCGTACGTGGAGCGGATCGTGTCGATCAGGTCCTTGTACCAAGCAACACGGCTCGACTGAGCGCCCCAGCCGTTGATGGTCTCGTCCAGGAACACGCCGCCAACCACGTCGCCGTACTGCTCCACGAACTTCGCGATCTGCCCGAGGATGTACTCCTTGGTGTACTTGTCCGGGTTGGGGACGCCACGCCGGGCCTCCGCCTGCGGGGGCAGGGAGGCGACGCCGTACTGGGTCTTCACGTAGAAGACGGCACGCTTGGCACCGGCACCGAGCGCGAGGCGGGCCTGCTTGCCGAAGTCCTCGTTCTTCTCGTCCCAGTTGCCGCTGTCCTTGTTCAGGATGACGATGCCGAGAGTGGAGCCAGCCTTGAGGGCCTTCGCCCACTTCGACGTGCCCTGCTTCTCGTTGTAGTAGTCCGGCCAGTAGTAGGTGACCGGGCTGGAGTAGCGGGCGCCCGCCTTGAAGGGGGACTGCTCGGCGATCAGGGCGTCGAGCTGCCCCTCAAGCGCGTCCAGCTCCTCCTTCTTGGCGTAGCCGGTGAGCTCCCCGGGGTCACCGGCAGGTCCCTTCGGACCCTCAGGACCGCGGGGGCCTTCAGGGCCGCGGGGGCCTTCAGGTCCGACCGGCCCTGCCTGTCCGACAGGTCCGGCCTCTCCGGGCCTCCCCGCTGGACCCTCGGGTCCGGCGGGTCCAGGAGGCCCGGCAGGGCCCTGAGCCCCATCGAGGCCCTTAGCCCCGTCGGGGCCCCTGTCGCCGTCCGGACCCTTCGGACCGGCAGGTCCCGCCGGCCCTGAGGGTCCCTGAGGTCCGGTCGGACCCTGCTTACCCTCGGCGCCGGGTTCACCATCGGCTCCCTTAGCCCCAGAGTCTCCGGGCTGACCCTTCGGACCCTCAGGTCCGGCGGGACCCGCGGGTCCTACAGGGCCCTGCAGACCGACGGGGCCACGAGGACCCTCCGGACCTTGAGGGCCGGGGTTACCGTCGGGGCCTTTCTCGCCGCGGGGGCCCCTCTCCCCGTCAGGACCTTTGGCGCCGGGGCTCTTCTTGAACGCCTCGAAGTCGGCCTTCGTGGTGTAGGTAGCGGCCGCCGCGGTCTTAGGTAGGGCGGCGTCAGCGACGCGCTTCACCTCGGTAACGGACTCGATGGTGGCGTAGATAGCGGAAGCCTTTGCCTCGGGGAGAGCCGCGTCAGCCTTCGTAGCGACGGCCGAGAGAGCCGTGGTCTTGGCGTACGAGTCTAGGTCCGTCTTGCGGGCGTAGTCCCCCAGCTGAGCGGTCTTGACGTAGCCCGACAGGTCCGGGATCTTCCCATCCCCGGCCAGCTGGGCCTTCGTCAGCTCGTCCTTCGTGGCGTACGTCGTGGCAGCGACGTCCTTCGGGAGGGCCGCGTCCGCGGTCTCTTTGACCGAGGCCACCTCGCCAGAGAGGGAGGCCGGGGCGAAGGCCGAGTTGGCTGTGGCCGCGTAGGTGCGCAGCTCCTGCTTCGTGGAGTAGGTCTCCGTCAGCTCGCTGCGGGTCACGAACTTGCCGTCAGCGTCAGCGACGTGCTGGCGGAAGTCAGCGGCCTTGGCGTAGGTGGACTCCGCGTCCGTCTTCGGCAGGTAGTCCGACAGTGACGCCTTGGGGGCGTATGGGGTCAGATCCGGCTTGGCGGCGTCCACCTCGCTCTTGGTGGCGTAGGTGGACTGGGCCGAAGCAGTGGTGAGGTACGAGGAGAGCTCGCTCTTCGTAGCGGCGCCGGAGACGGCAGTCGACAGAGAGTCGACACGGCCAGAGATCCCCTGGCGAGCCTGAGCTGCATCGGCCTTCGTCTCATAGGTGGCCTGGGCGTCAGCTGATGTGACGTAGGACGAGAGGGCGCTCTGAGGGGCCGCGGCGTCCGCGGTCGCCTTGACCTGGTCGATGCGCTGGCCGAGTGCGGTGTCGGCCGAGGTCATCTCGGCCTTCGTGGCCAGGTGCGAGAGGTCGGGGGCCTCCCCCTTGCCGCCGAGTTGCGCGTTAGCCAGGTCACTCTTGGTGGCGTAGACGCCTGCGGCCTCGGTCTTGGGCAGGTAGTCGGCAAGGGAGGCCTTAGTGGCGTAGGTCTCAGCGACCTGGGAGGCTGCCTGCGAGGCCGCGGTCTGGGCAGCCTCGGTGGTCTGGTAGGCGGCTAGCTCAACCTTCGTGGCGGCCTTGGGGAGGGCTTCCTCGAGTGGGGCGATGCGCCCCTCAAGGGCCGTCTTGACCGGCGCGACAGCGGCCTGGGCGGCCGAGGCGGCCTCGGTCCGGGCAGTCTGGTTGACACTGTCTACTGTGGGAGCTGCGTCCACCTTCGAGGAGACCGCGGAGACGGTGGACGACAGGGAGTCGATGCGGCTGTTGATCTGCGTGTCAGCCGACTGCATCTCGCTCTTGGTGGCGTAGGCCGACAGGTCCGGGGCCTGTCCGCCCCCACCAAGCTGCGCCTGGGCGAGGGCTTCCTTCGTGGCGTAGGTCTGAGCCGCCTCGGCGCGCGGAAGCGCCGCCCCAGCGGTTGCCGAGACGGCGTCGATGCGCTGACCGAGGGCAGCGTCTCCCGCAGCCCGCGCGCTCTCAGTGGCTAGCCCTTGGGCCGCCTGCTTGGTAAGGAATCGACTGTCAGCCCCTTCGCGGCTGTACCAGGTCAGGTCGGCCATAGCGGCGCTACCTCCAGGTGAGTACTCCATTGCCTAGGTCTATGACTTCAGACCCATTGATAGCCTCTAGTGTAGTTGCGTTGTCCACACTGCGGACACCCCTACGCGGTGCCGGAGTATCTGGCTGGGGTTGCGGCTGCGGCGGCCTCGGCTCAGGCTGCGGCTGGGGGGCGGGTGGTGGCGGCGGCGGAGTCGGCGGCAGCGCGCCTAAGAGGTCAGACAAGTCGAGAGTCTGACCGTCCGAGAGGTAGCGGGTTGTCCGAACATGCGCGCCCAAGTCACCCGGGATTGTGAGATCTATCTCATAGTTACCGGGCCTGATGGTCAGGTCCCCACCCGTCGGCGTTACCAGACGTCCATCAGGGTCGATCCGGGCAGATACACGTCCGGCAACGATCTCACGGGCCGGTAGCGGGGCTCCGAGAGCCGCCGGGGTGAAACGAATCCTCCCCATACGGCCGAGGCCGTCGGGGCCGGTGACCCGTCCGGTGACGGTAACGGTCTGGGACATCAGGGCTCCTGACGTAACGGCGTAGTCTCAGTCTTCACTCTATCAATACGAGAGTGCAATGACTGGACCTCCGCATATAGGTGGGACCTGTCAGTGCGGGCGTCATTGCGGACGCCCTCGACCTGGGTCTCGATGCGGGCCATGCGAGCGTCGTGCTCGCGGTCCGAGGCCCGCAGCTCATCGACGGACGCGGTCAAACGGCTCAAGCTGTCGAGCACGAGGGAGAACTTGCCGTCCAGGTCGTCACGCAGGTTCTCAGTGTGGTTGTTGTGGACGCCCTCCGAGGCCGACTCGGCAGCGTTCGCTGCCCGCACGACGTGGGCACTCATCCGAGTCATCCGCTCCTCAAGGCGCTGCTGCGATTTGCTCAGGGTGATCCTTAGCCAGGTGATGAGAGCGACCAGCAGGGCCGTCCCCGCCGCGATCACGTCGGGCGAGGTCAGCACTGTGATGAACGGGGACGGGTCCGACCCTGCTGGAAGCACTAGAGCGTCACCTCAGCCCGCGTGGCGCGGCGTGTAGCCGGGCGTAGAGGGGGTGTCGGTGGGGACGGCGCGGTCGGTCTCCGCCGGGGTGGCGAAGGCCTTCAGGACCGCGGCGAGGGTGGCCGTGCCGGCGATGCCGAGCGCGGTCTTCCAGTCGATGTCGACAACCGAGGAGCCGACAATGAGGGCGCCCAGCAGGGACTGGGCGAAGGTGGAGATGGACCGCTCCAGCAGACCGGACCAGAACGACTTCGAGGCGTACATCACTTGCTCTCCTTCAGGAACTTGCGAAGGGCTGCGCGGAAGCCCTTGAAAATGGGGGAACCCTCAGGCTGGGACAGGGCGTTCTCCAGCTGATGCATCGTGGCGTTGGCAGCGTCAGTGCCGGAGGACTCGCGAGCGTCGTTGGCGTCGTAGGTGAGGCGGTCGTAGAAGTCAGGCCACAGGAACTTCGGGGCGCCGAGGGCCTGCTTGTAGGCCTCCGCGATGATCCCCTCGACCTTCTGGGTCTGGCAGCCGTCCCGCAGGACCGCGTACTCACGAGAACCGTTGCGCTCGGTGTAGATGAAGAGCATCCGCTTCCTTCCATAGGTAAGGGCGGGGCCTGATGGCCCCGCCCTTAGTGTATCCCTATGAGTGGTGGAGGTTTAACCTACCGCGGAGGAGGTCAGGAGGTCTTCGGCTCGTACATGAACCGGCCGGTGTCCGCCCACGAGCGGTTCAGGGCCTCCTGCAGGACCGCACAAGTGGCGCGACCCCACTGTCCATCGATGAACTGCTCAGCAGTCCAGTCCGGAGAGAAGCGACGCCACACGTCCGACTCAGGCATGCCCGGCACCCAGTTCCACGCCCACAGCTGGAAGACGCGGTACAGATCCGGGGTCCACTGACCGTCGGCCGGGAGCTCCGTCTTGCCGGTGTAGGCCTTGATGAGGTCAGCACCGACAGCGTCGTTCAGGTAGCGAGCCAGGTTCGCCACCGCGAAGGGCTCCGGGTAGTCCCACGCGTTCATCACGCGGCGGAAGCGGCGGGCGGTCGGCGGGTCCCAGATGCCGTTGACCTGGATCACGCCGTAACCGTCCAGAGCCTGGTTGCCGGAGGACGACGTGGCGGCGAGCGAGTCCCAATCCACCGCGGTCGCGTGGAACCGGTTCAGGTCCAGTCCGCCCCCGTAGCCAGGCAGGTGCCCATCCTCGGTGTACTGGTGGATGAGCGGCGCGCCCCAGTAGGGCACGTCGGTCGGGCGCTGCGGGTCTCCGTAACCGTCGTACCGGTCCGAGTACCACTGACCGCCCGCGTACCAGAGCGGGTAGCGGGCGGCGACCTGCGACCAGTCGTAGCCGGCGGCGGCGGAGCCGTTCATGTAGATGCCAGGCCTGGCTCCGGTCCTGGACTCGACGGCCTGGAGCCAGGCGTTCGCCCAGCCGGAGCCGAGGGAGACCGCGTTCGCCTCCCAGTCGAGCCACAGGGTGGCTCGGCCCAGGTACGGGGAGACCGCCTGCACGAACGCCTCGACCTGAGCGTCCACGGAGGACGACGGGCGAGCGAAGTGGTAGAACCCGATCCGCTTGCCGCTCTGGAGGGCCTGCTGCGCCTGCGTGTTCATGTAGGGGTTGACGTAGTCGTCATCCTCGGTCGCCTTGATGATGACGAAGTGCGCCGGGATGAGCGCCAGGTCGGCCCCGCTCTGGTGCGAGGAGACGTCAATACCCCACGGCATGGAGTTGCTGGCAGGAGCCGCGGCAGGCTGCTCCGGCGGAGGGGCGGGGGTCGAGGCCTGAGCAGCAGCCGGAGCGGCGTGGGCGAACTCCGGGAACTGCTGCATGAACTTCGCGTCGTTGAAGCGGTGGCACGAGGTCCAGCGTCCGCCCTGAGTGTGGGGGTGGCTGGCATAGGCGACCGTGCGGGTCTCCTGGCCAGTCGTGTCGCCGGCGTAGCCGTCGATGGAGCCGTCCTCCGCGATCCAAGCCTCGGAGACGAGGTCGTTGGCGGCGTCAGTGACGACCACGACGTGGCCCACGCCACCCTCGTTCGCGGCCGACAGGATGATGTCCCCGTCCTGGAACCCCCCCGCGGGGCGCAGGTCAGAGTCGTTCCACGGAACCTCGTCGAAGCCGCGGGCCTCCAGCCCGCCTCGGAGGTTCCCGGTCCACAGGTCGTCGATCTCAGGCAGGGCGCGGTGGCCCCACGGCACGCCGTAGGCGACGTGCAGGCCATAGGCGACGCAGCCTGCTGCGAGGGACGAGCAGTCCGCGTTCTGCGCCGTGGTCACGTAGCCAAGCTCATCGGCGTTCGCGAACCACGTGCGGCGCTCGGGCTGGCTGTAGCCAATGTTGGCCACGTCAGCCAGGTAGCGGGCCTGGCCCGCCGTTACGGTACCTACGCTCACTTCTTCTCCTTACCGGCCAGCTCGGCCTCAAGAGCAGCAACACGCTGCTCAGCGATGACCGCCCTGCGGGTCAGGGCGGCGATCTCAAACGCCAGGGCGTCCACTACCTGGGTAGCGTCTACCTGGACGGGCTGGGGGGTCTCATTCATTGGTTCTCCTTCTGAAGCGGTGCGGGTCCATAGTAACCCCCACCTAGGTGTGTCTCCTGGAGGTCTTCAGGCTCCTCAGCGGCCTGGGCGCGCTCCTCCGGAGTCGGTGGGGCAGGCGGGAGCTCCCACATGGCCTCGCGAGCGTAGTCGCGCATGATCGGCTCGCCGGACTCATCTTCGTCCACGTCGATCATTCGGGCCCCCTTGACGAGGACCGGGACGACGGTGCCAGGGGCGCCCTTGACGTTAACCACCCACAGGGAGGGGTTGGACTTGTCGAGGGAGGCGGAGGAACCCTCAGCCCCGGTGAAGACGACCCACGGCGCCTTGGCCGAGGCGATCTTGGGGACGTAGTCGGGCAGCTCCCAGCGAGCCGTACCGTCAGCCCCGATCTCGACGTTCTCCCAGTACTCGATCCCGTCGTAGGGGCTCTCAGTGCAGCAGTGGCTGAGCCACATTCCCCCGCGAGCCTTGGTCAGCTCCGGCACACGCATGGTGAACTTCTTGTTCCCTGACATGTGGATCCCCAGGTTGTCCGCCCAGTACCCGTTGTTGTTGAACCGGAGCCCCACCTGCGTCGTGGTGGCATAGAACCCGGTCACAGTGACCGAGTTGGGGTACAGGTACGCCTGGTTGCTGTAGGCCCCGCACACGGTCTTCCCGTTCTGAATGAAGGCCGTGTTCCCCTTCTGGACTACCAGGTCAGCCCCGTCAACAGACATTCCACCGTTGTCGCGATACAGGTACCAGGTCGCCGAATTGTCGTCCGCGTACCCGACGCCGTACACGCTGACCCTGACCGACTCTGGGGACACGTGCATGTTCGAGGGGATACCTCGGGCCGCGGCGGACTTCCACGGGGACTGGATCCGGACTCCGGGAACCCCCTGAGGGTTCGCCACCAGGAAGATGGCCCCGTCGTTCCACGAGTCATCGCGCTTGGAGGAGAACGCGAGTCCGACCCCGGCCCGCCAACCATCGTTGTAGTCGGTTCCGGTGCTGTGCCACGTGATGTCGTTGAAGAACGTCTCAGACCAGGTGTCAGCGCGCCCTAGGCGGCCCGCGATCTCGATGGACCCAGTACGGGCGCTGACTCGCAGCGTCCTCGTCCCGTACGCGTCGAAGACCTCCATACCCTCGGAGTTGATGTGGAGACCGCGGTTAGGGGTCCTGGACGTCTGGAGCGTGGCCCCGGTGATCACCTGGCCGTCGATGGCGCCGGCCTGGATATTGTCCGCGGTGATCGAGTTGGCGGCGAGCATTCCGGCCCGGATCTTCTCGAACTCACCCTCGGAGGAGGTGATGATCCTGGTCCAGATGTGTTGGGCGGTGGCGTTCACGAAGGAAGCGTTGCCGGTCACAGTCAGCTGGTCGGTGGTGAGCTCGAGGAACCGGCCCACATCAGAGGCGATCTTCCGGGCTGCGAGCTCGGAGATGCTGGCCGAGCCGGCCGTGAGCCGGCCCACGTCCAGGTTGCTGATCTGCTCGCTGGTGACACGCATCCGCTCCCAGGTCGAGCCGTTCCAGCGCCACTCCGCAACGATGTCGAGAGTGACGGCGTCCTGCACGCGGCACGTGTCGCCGAAGGTCTCTCCGTCGAAGGGTGGGCGGTCGTCGGCAGTGCCCTTGATGTAGAACACCTGACCGAAGGAGGTGCGCATGCGGCGCACGGCCCCCTCGATAGCGGCCGAGGTTAGCTTGGAGACGGACTTCTGGTAGTCGTCACCGGCCTCCTCCCAGCGCCACCCCTTCGGGGAGTAGACGACGGTGGAGCCTGGGGCGGTGCGGGTGTTGGTAGGCGTCGAGTGCCCTGGGGAGGCGAAGCCCGGGGTGGTCACATACTGCCCACCCTGGGCGTTCTGGTCCGCTGCTGCGGGGTTAACGGGTCCTGGCAAGGGTGTCTCCTAGATCGAGGTCAGATCGGGTGCGGGGCGGCGGGGCTCAGATCCGGCCGGCGGGGTTGCCGGTGCGGATGAGGTACTCCAGAGCGAAGTACGGCGGCCGGTTCTCGTGGGCCTGGCCGCTACCAGATGATGTGGTGGTCAGGCCGGAGACTGAGCCCTGCTCCGTCGTTGACAGAACCTGCCAGCCAGAGCCGCCTCCGACGTTGGACGCGTACATGCCGACGCCGGACTTCTGGGCCTGGCCGGCCTTGCCGGTGACGTCGTGGCTGTGGACCGGCATCTGAGCCGCGGTCAGGGCGACGGTCTGAGAACCTCCAGTGTCGCCAAGGGAGTAGCCGGTACCGACACCGACCAGGAACCGTCCAGACAGGTCCGGCACCTTGAAGTTGTTGGAGTTGGTGGTCCCGTACTTGGTGCCGATCAGGCGGAACAGGTCTGCGTACTGAGTACGGTCCAAGGTCTGGCCGTTGCACAGGGCGAAACCGGTCGGAGCCTGACCGCCGACGAACGGGAAGATAGTGCCAACCGGGATCAGGGCAGCCAAGGCCGCGGAGAGGTCCGCCGCGGCCTTGGTTACGTCAGCCTTGGTCAGGGACCTCTCCTGCAAGATCCGGTTCTCGACGTTCGTCACACCCTGGGTGGCCGCGGAGATGCCTGCCTCGATGCGGGTCAGGTCCGCGGCTGTGATGCGGGTCTCCCCCGCTCCAAAACCGTCGCGCCACTGCTTGGTCGCTACGTAGGGCTGCATAGTTATCTGTCACCTTCTGCTCTGAGGACGAACACGCGGCCATCGGGGGAGATCCACGTGCTGGCGCCAATTTTACCGGCGTCGGGAGGCACCGGACCGGCGTCGACTAGGGAGGTGGCCACCTGCGTCATGGCCTCCGTCAGGTGCTTCATCTCCTTGAGCGTTCCCTCACGGGCGGCGCGCTGCATGGCGTCGGAGTTCTTCAGCTTCTCCTCGACCTGCCTCGCGATCGCGTCCGCGTCGATGTTCTGCTCGAGGGTGATGCGGGCACCCCTCGACCACTCGGAGAAGTTCTTCGAGCGGTCGTAGGCGCGGAACTTGACCTCGTACTCCTTGATCTCGAGGCCCGCGAGGTTGGTCCGCTGCATCGGGTATGGCAGCTCAGTGAACTTCAGCGGAGTCCCGCCCGGCGGGTGGACGGACACCTCCACGCCTGCGAAGTCCGCAGGCATGCTCTCATTGTTGGCGCCCTTCCCGTCCCAGTAGATGCCGAGGACGCCGAGGGTCTGGCTCAGGCGGGGCGTGGAGGGCACCGGAGGCGGCTCCACGTCGGTAGCCATCGTGACTGTGATCTCCTCGGACCAGGCTCCGAAGGCGTCAGCCGTCATGGCCCGGACCTTGAAGGCGTAGCGCTCCCCCGGGGCGAGGCCCCCCAGATCGGCCTGATTCGTCTTGGAGAACGAGATCGGGCCGGTCAGGTTCGGGATCTCCCGGTAGGAGATGTCGTAGCCGGTCACGTCGACCGCCCCGCCGAGGGTGTCAGTCTCGACCGGGAGCCAGTGCAGGGAGGCGACGGCTGTAGGCCACCCGTGGACGCCGATGACTGCCTGCGAGGAGATGTTAAGGCCCTGCGGCGGCAGAGGCCGGTACTTGCTCTTCGGCACCTCGGGGCGAGGGTTCTTCCCGTCGGAGTTTACCGCCCCGAGGATGCCCTTCTGCTTCTTGGCCAGCCTGGCCAGCAGGTCGTCCAGGACGGTGCCGAAGGTGGTGTGCCCCTGGCAGCGGCCGTTCTCAGTGATGGACACTGAGATCTGAGTCACGCGCATACGCTCAAGACCGTACCGGCGGTCGACCTGAATCCAGTCACCGAGCTGATAGTCCTGGAACGGGAACCACTGGACGTCCTCAGCCTCCCACTCGCGCTTGACCTCCTGCGCCGCACTGGCGCCGGTCTTCAGAGTGAGATTAGCGACCGCGCGGGCGGTGGTCTCCAGCTCGACACCGCCGGCCTCCACGACCTTCTCGGTGCGGGGAAGGTCGGCAGGGGCCTCCGGGTTCTTGAAGGTCCACAGCAGGCCCCCCTCGCCCTTGACCAGGACGTGGGTGCACAGCTTCGACCAGTCGAGCTTCTCCGGAGCCGACGTGGTGCCAGAGTTCAGGCGCCACACGACCGACGAGTTCTCGCGGTTGAGCGCCGCGTCAGCGTTGTAGACCTGGAGGGTGCGGCCGCGCCACCGGTAGTCGATCATGCCCATGTTCATGAGCGACTCGAGGATCGACTTCAGGGAGATGGTGGGGTCGAAGGCTACGCTGGTCTTGAAGGCCCAGGGCTGCCCGGCAGAGTCCTGCGTGGTGGTGAAGTCCATCTCCAGGCCCTTGCCCCACCCGCGCTTGACGGCGGCGTCCCAGATCGTGCCTAGGATGACGCCGGCGGTACGGGAGTTGAACTTGTACTTCCCATCCTTGTCCTTAGCGACAGCCGGGACCGACCACACGAGAGCACCCTCGAGGCGCTGACCGATGTGGATGAACTGGGCGGTGCGGTGCTCCGTACCGTCCTCAACCAGGTTCCACTCCGAGGAGAGGTTCATGAACCGCGCGTTGGGCGGCTCCACCCAGTTGGTGCCGTCATAGGTGAGCTCGACAGCCACCTCAACCATGCGGTCGAGGAGGTCGCCGCGGACGCCCTGCTCCCCGTTCGGGTAGGACAGGGTCAGCGAGGGCGTGGACTGGCGCGGGCACGTGAACGTGCCGGCGAGGACGTCCGGGAGGACGCCGATACGGGCCCCCGCCTCCTCGTACGCGACGTACCGCATGCCGAGGCCCCGAGGGAAGCTCGCGAGGCGAGGCATCAGTAGGACCTCCTCGCGCGGATGTAGCCGGTGCAGTTGAACGCCGACACCGAGATGCGGCCCGAAGTGTCAGGGTCGAGGCGGAATCCGTCCAACCCCATCGAGATCTCGCCGTCTGCCGGGCGGGCCCCGTTGTCGACGGTCCAGTCAGCTGATGGGTTCTTCCAGGCGCGGTAGTTAGCCACGTCCACGAGGAGACGCTCGGCCCCCTGGAGGGCGCCGTTGAATGTGAACGTGGTGCCGGACACGTTGTCCTTCAGGGAGCACGAGGAGCCAGACGGTGACAGCATCAGCCACGGGTCCGGGATCGGCATGTTCCCGCCAGCCAGTGGGCCCAGGTCGTTGAGGTTCGCGACGGTCGGCTGGGGGTCACGCCACAGACCAGACGTCACCTCGAAGGTGGCCGTCAGCTGGGCGATCTCCGCCTCCGGGTCGATCGTCGGCTCGATGGACGAGGACAGGCGCACGTCGGCCACCTTCAGGAGGTTGCCCTGAGGCTTGTAGCCGAGCTGCTGCATGCGGCCGAAGGCCGTCAGGCGGCCGAGCAGGGCGCGGAGGTTGAACTCCAGCTGGTTCAGGCCGCCCTTGCAGCGGTTCCCGTTACGCCCGTCCTCCCAGGAGAACACGGAGAACTTCAGGACAACGGTGGCGGGCTTCAACACCCGGGCCGGGATCGGCAGCGAGCCGAACCTGTTCGGGATGTCCACCGAGATACGCCAGGGCTCGCCCCGGGTCGACAGAGTCGTCTCCGAGGCGAGGACCCAGCGCATCTTCTCGTCATCCAGGTCTACACCGTCGAGTGAGTAGATGGCCATGGGTGGGTGACCTCTCAGATCAGTGCTGCCAGGCGGATCCCCTCGGCAACCTCATCACGGGTCTTCGAGTCCGCCTTGGCCTGCGGATAGTGGTTTGTGATGTTGATGGTAGCACCCGATTGGTTCTGCTTATCGATGCCGTTGGCGGCCGTGCTGGACGACTTGAACTTCCCACCGCGGGCGCTCGCGCCCTGCATCGGCTTCACGTTCGCCGTCGCGTTGAGGCCGATCGTGGCGGGCTTCGTCAGGTCGTCGGTCAGACCCTGGAGGGAGCCTCGGACGGCCCCGTACTGGGACTCCAGGCCCTTGATGAAGCCCTGCATGATCAGCTGACCCGCAGGCTTGAGCAGGACCTTGTCGACAGGCTCCGGACCCTTCCAGGACGGGAGCATGCTGGTCAGGCTGGAGAGCTTGCTCTTCACTGCGCCGATCATCGAGGAGATACCGTTGATCAGACCCTGGATGATCTTCTTACCCGCGTCGAGCAGCCAGGAGCCCGCGTTGGAGAAGACGTTCTTGATGCTGTTCGGGAGGTTCCGGACGGTGTTGACCGCGCTGCTGATCCAGTTCCTGATCGTGCTGACCAGGGACGACCACATCGACGAGGTGAAGCTGACGGCGCTGCTCCAGGCATTGCTGAGGAAGCTTACGACCGAGGAGCAGAAGCTGGTCACCGTATTGATGATGACCCTCCCGACACCCATGATGATGTTGCCAAGCAGGTTCCACGCGGCCTGAGCGATGGCCACGATAAGACGGCCGAAGCCGGTGAAGGATGCAATCATGAAGTTCGTGAACCCCATGAAGATGCCCTTCAGGCCCTCCCAGCACTTGCTCCAGTCACCCGTGATGAGACCAGTCACCACGTCGATGATCCCCTTGAGGATCTGCATCTGAGCCTGAGCGATGGCAGCGATCCCGGAGAAGACTGCCTGGAAGATCGGCATGAGCGCCTGCACGACAGTGCCGACCAGTTGGAGGGCGGGGATCAGCAGCGCCGTGAGGGCCTGTAGCAGCGGCTGTAGGAGCGGGACGATCATGGCGAGCAGCTCGGTGATGATCGGGCCGAGGACCGCGAACAGCTCGGAGATGATCGGGACGAGAGCCTGGATGACCGGCATGAGCGCGGCCGCCAGCTGCTCGATGATCGGGGCCAAGAGACCCGCCAGCTGGGTGATGACGGGGGCTAGCTGAGTCATCAGCGTGGCCAGCAGCGGAGCGATAGCCGCCAGCAGCTGACCGGCCACTGTCGCGATCGCGCCGAAGGCCGCCCCGAGGGCGGGCATGGCCGGGGCTAGCGCCTGGACGGCAGTCAGGACGTTCTGGAAGAACGACACGAGGCCGCCCTGGAAGGCGGGGTCCTGGAGCGCAAGGGAGATACCGTTGAGGCCGGTCTGGATGATCTGCCCGATGAGGGGAAGGATCGTGGAGAGGGTCGGGGCCAGGGACACGAAGGCGGTACCCAGGGAGCCGACTCCCTGGAAGGCCAGGTTGGCAGCCGTCGCCATGGACGAGAAGATGGATGTCAAGGTCCCCTGCCAGAGGGGACCGTTGATGGCCTGGTTGGCCCGGTCGAGGGCGGACGCGATGGAGTCGATCGGAGCGGACCCCGCGGCCATCGCGGTGAACAGGCCGCCGATGATCCCGCCTAGGTCGAAGACGATGTTCTTCAGGGTGCCGAAGGTCTTCGCGGCGCCCTGGATGGCCTGGTCCATCTCGCCGGTGGCAATCTTCGCCTGCACCCAGTTCTGGAAGCTGTAGGCGACGCCGTTGGCCCAGCCTGCGATGGCCGGCAGGTACTTCGCACCGACCTCGCCCAGCGACAGCAGCGCGTCGGTGAAGGCGCCCGCACCGTCACCCCCAATGTCCAGAGCCTGGCGCAGGTACTCCAGCGAGGCTGCGAAGCCGGGGATGTGGTCGGTGGCAGCGTCAGCGACGGCGGCCGCCATCGCCCCCATCTCAGCAGCCACGCTGGAGATGGAGGGCCCGAGCGCGTCGAGGGCGCTGTTGGCGAAGTTGCGTACCGCATCGGCCGCCTCGCCCCAGAAGTTGAGGGAGATGTCCTGCTGGAGGGCGGTGAAGCGGGGTCCGAGGTCTGCCAGGACGTCCTTCGCGTCCTTCATGGCGGCTACGAAGATGCCGATCCCAGCGCCGGCGGCTCCGAGGATTCCGGGCAGGGCCAGAAGGGCTGGTAGAGAATGGGCGACTCCGACGCCGAAGGCGGAGACGACACCGAGGCCGGAGCCGAGGATCGAGATCAGGCCCCCCGCTGCCACCCCGACCGAGGCCATCTTGACGGCGACCGTGTCCAGGTTCGTGAACAGGTCGCTCAGAGAATTCTTCAGGTTGCCGAAGATGTTGCCGCCGGCCAGGGCCTTCAGCTGAGCAGCGACCTTGGCGATGCTGGCCTGCGCCAGGCGGGCGTGGATGTCCACGAAGTAGGGCTTCTTAGTGAGCCTGGCCAGGTCGAAGCGGGCCTTACCGTCGTCCAGGTCGGCGTTGACGGTGGCCTTACCGTCGAGCTTGTTGAGCTCGTGCTTGATCTTCTTCTTGGACGCCTCTGACAGGTGAGCCTCGGTGTCGATCTTGGCTCCGAGGGCCTTGATCTCTTCGCGGATCTTCTTGGCGGAGGCCGTGTCGAGCTCAGGCTTGGCCTGGAGCCGAGCGTCTATCTTCTCAACCTCGGCCCGGATCTTGTTCTGGGCAGCCTTCTCCAGGGACGCGTTGACCTTGAGATCGCTCTTGATGTTGGCGATCTTCTCCTTGATCTCAGCGATGTCCGAGCCATTGATCTCGACCTTCGCGTCGATCTCCGCGTCGATGCCCTTCAGGTCCTTGATCGCCTTGGCCTGAGACTGCTTGTCCAGGTCGACGCGGGCCTTGATCTGGGCCTTCATCTCGTCGAGCTCGCGACCCAGCTTCGCCACCGCGTTGTCATCCAGGACAGGTTTGACGGGGGCGCGGGAGTCCATTTGGCGCAGTTGGCGCTTGATGTCCTCGATGTCCCGCTTGGAGATCTCGGCGTGGGCCTGGCCGCGGGTCTGCCCGATGGCCCGCTCGATGCGGCGCAGGTCCTTGGGGTCGATGCGGGCGTTGACCTGCAGCACGAGCCCGTCGAGGGCGTCCTTGACTGAGTCGCGCATGTCGCGCGCCCACTTGTCGGCAGCACGCTCGATGCGCTTGCCGATCTTCTTGAGGCTCTTCTCAATGCCTCTCTCAGCGTCGCCGCGGAAGTCCCGCGCGTCAGCGCCTACCTCTACAACGACCTCGCCGATCTTGTCTGCCACGGGTCCCCTCCCGCTCGTACGTCAAGCGGGCGGCATCGCGGCCCGACAACTGTCTGAGGCCATGATACCGCCCGCATAGGCGTTGGTTATTGGTGCTGTCACATCCCTAGGGATGACTTAAGGGCTCCGAAGCCGCTGGACTCGTTGCCGGAGTACCAGGGACTGCGAGGATCAGTGACCTCGACGCCCTTCGGCGGCATCCACAGCTCACGCTTGAGCTTGTCCGAGTCGCCCTCCTCCGTCTGGTTGCGGGTGAGGATCCACCACATGACGTGGCAGAAGCGGTCCAGGGGGAGACACTCGAGGTCGATTCCGTGACCGAGGCAGAAACCGTCGATGTAGTCCCACTCGGAGTACGCGGAGGCCAGGAGCCTCTGGATCACATAGTAGGGTTTCCGCCGCTCTCCTCCATCACGGCGGTGATGAGCTCGACGATGTCGGGGATGTCGAGGTCGTCGGTAGCGCTCTTCAGGCGCTTGGTGACCTCGGAGCCGACCTCCTTGCCGAACAGGACGTGGTTCCACTTGGCGAGGGCCTCGATGAGCTTCTCAGCGTCCTCGCCGGCGTCCTTCAGCGCCTGCGAGAGGAAGACGGCCACGGAGGCCTTCGGGGGGCGGACCTTGTACTCGGTACCGACCAGCTCGACGTCAATGAACTTCCGGGACTTGCCGGGGATCGTGATAGTAGCCATGAGGCAAGTCTAATGGAAGTCAGAGGGTCTGATAAGCCTTGCCGCATTCCGCACGAAGTGGGCGCCCTTGACACCACGCACCCACTTGGCGAACACGGTTGAGCGGGAACCCTTCGGGTTGAAGGCCATGAACCGCTTCGTGGCAGGGCCGTGAGCCCTCGTGCCGTACTCCTGGTAGGCGGCGTACGGCGTACGAGCTCCAACGGTGAAGCGAGGGTAGAGCGGCGAGCCCCCGGTCACGCGCTGAATTGTGACGGAGTTCACCATGCGGCCAGTGTCCACGCGCCCGGCGGACTTGATGTTGCGCTGGATGCGCCCCTGGGTCCGCCTGGTCGCCTTCAGGGCGGCCTTTTTTGTGATGTCTGCCACCTTATCAGTGCGGATGGGGCCCTTGAACCGGATCCGGACGTACGTCACGGACAGTTCACCTTCACCGAGAAGGTCCATTCACCCGACACGCAGCCACCCTCGGGGCCCTGGGCCGACCACTCCATGTCGGAGGCGTTGGTCTGTGACGTGAGGAACATGCCGAGGTCCGCCATGTCCTGATGCAGGACGGCGGCGTCAGCCGTCAGGTCATAGGGACGCGGGCCGCGCCCACGATCGTCCACGACCTCCACGCAGCGCAGCGTGCCGAGAGCTAAGGTCGCCAGCCAGTACCGGATCGAGCAGTGGTTCCCGTCCGCGGCGGGAGGGCCGAACACGGGGGTGACGGTGACGGTGCGCACGTACAGGTGCCCAGTGCAGCACTCGTCCCACGCCACCTCGGCCCCGGGAGCGACGTAGGCGTTGGAGACGGCGTTGGACAGGGCCTGAGCGCCGCCCTTCAGCAGGGCGAGGGCGGTCGTGTGCACGACCGACGGAGTGGGTGAGGAAACGCGTCCGGACAGGGCGGCGTAGTCCTCAGCCCGGGCTCGGCGGGAGCGGTTGAGGCGGGGTGCGGGGCTCACCAGATCACCGAGCCCCAGCGCGACGGGGAGGCGGGCTGCCTGCGCACGTAGTCGTCAGGGTTGTAGGCCCGTGCGACCTGGCGCGGCTTGCGGATCGAGGCGACCCACGAGTCGACCAGCCAGATGCCAGTGCGCCCCTCAAGCATGTCGTCGAACTCGTCCTGCACCTGGACCGTCACGCCCTGACGGGTGACCGACTGGAGGCGGGCAGGCAGCGCGCAGTCGCGGTCCATGCAGGCGGCCTTGGCGAGCTCAAGGGCGAGGACGCCCGCAGCAATCTGCCCGCCCTCGGGGACCGGGACGCCCTTGGAATAGCGGATCTCCCAGGTACCCTCCTCGGTGACGTCCCGAGAAAGGTCTTGTACTGAGGGGAATACAGCCGGAACCTCGATACCCGGCGCGGCGGTCCTGCCGGTCAGGACGACGGTAGAGCGGTTGTACACGCGGTAGGCGTCCTGCGGGAGCGCCCGCCCGTCGATGCGGATCTGGTGGACGCGGTAGACGTTGCCGGGGAGCACGATGGAGCGGCAGCCGTGAGCGCACGCGCACACCGGCCCGCACACGCCGCATACGACGTCGTGCAGCGCCCCGCCCAGCCGGACCGGGGCGAAGGTGCTGCGCAGGTACGAGGTGCCTCGGTAGGTCGGCTGCTGGTGGCCGGCCAGGGGCTCTGGACGCAGGGACACGATGTCGGTTCCGAAACGGCGCCCGGTCCACTCCCACAGCAGCTGGGTGGCCATGGCCTCGAAGGTGTCCTGCTGCTCTGGACGCCCGGCCTCGTCGAGGTACTCCTTGAGGTCCTCGCACGCACTGTAGGAGACCGGCCAGTCTCCCGGGCCGTAGCCCTGCTCTACTACATCCATGCCCTCTCCTACAGTGCGTGCGGTGCGGGATGGCTACGCCGCCATAGGCGGTGCCCGCTGCAGTGAGTATACCTATAGGCCTCTCTGATGGCTCTAGAAGGCGCCTAGGAGCCACGTAGACGGCCTGGAGAGTGGGGAGCAGGTACAGACAGCCCCTCAGAGCCTTGTGAGCGTCTGAGGGGCTGTCAGCGCGGGGGAGGAGGGGCCCGCAGGATGTGAGGTGGCCGTCAGCCTACCATCACGGGACGGTGACCGGCTGGTCGCTGTCCGGCGGCGGGGCCAGCGCGGTGTCGATCATCAGCAGGTGGTCGAGCGGGTCGAGCGCGGTCGGGAGCTTGGCGTTCTCGTAGCCGCCGCCGCCCTGCTTCGGCTTCTTGACGACGTCGTAGGGGCCGGTGCCCCAACCGTTACCGGACTTGGTGACGGCCCCGGTCATGGAGAACGTGATGGCATCCTCACCGGTGACCTCGATGTCGCCGATCGTACCGGCGGTGATGAAGGGCAGCAGCAGGTAGCCGCTGGCGTCCTCAGCACCGGCCGCGCAGGCCTGGCCGGACAGGCCGGTCCACAGCTCGAGGGCGAACTTCTTCTCGATCTTGCCGTAGGCGACCTTGAAACCAGCGGTGTCGCCAGCGTGGTCGAGGTACTTCGTCGCGTTGGTGACGATGTCCAGGACCGAGGGGTTGACACCACAGAACTCCAGCTCGAGAGTGAAGTACTTGAAGGTGTTGGACTGCTTCTCGTTGACGCACAGCGATCCGTCGGCCTTGCGGACGGTGATCTCGGTGCCGTCCTCGACCTCAGCGGCCAGCTTGACCGACACGAAGCCGGAGGTGGCGACCGGGTGGTGCTGCGCCTTGTCGAAACGACCGCAGGTGTCCAGCGGGGTCACGCGGATGCGCTTGCCCAGGACGGGGGTGTATGAGTGAGTTCTGGCCATGGCTCAGCGCTCTCCTTCGTACGTGACTTGGGTAATGGTGTAGACCAAGGCCGCCGCGAGAACGGCCAGGGCGATTGATGCCTTGCGGGAGATCACTCTTCCGCCGCCTTCAGGTCGAGCTGCGGGATGCCGGCGTCCACGGTGACCCGGAACGCGTCCCACTTGTTGAAGCCCAGGACGTACTGGCGCTCCGCCACGCCAGTGAGCTCGTTCTGGTCCGCGTTGAAGCCGCCACCGCCGCTGGTCGAGGTGAAGGCGCTGCCACGGTAGATGACGATCGGGCCGGTGGCCACGATCTGCATCTCGTCCGAGTAGCCCGCACCAACGACGACCGGAGTGCCGAGGCGGGTGGTGAAGCCCCCGCCGCGGGCGTCCTTGATCAGCTTGGCGTTGGCCAGGATGCTGGCCAGACGGCGAGGGATGTGCAGCGTGGGCTGGAAGCCGTACTGCGCGGCGTAGTGCTCCAGGACGGCCAGGCCCTGACTCAGGTCGAGCTTCCCGCCGCCCTTAGCGGCGTAGGAGCGGACCTTGTTCAGGCCAAGCCCTCGCGATGGGGCCCCGGTCCACAGAGCCTGCTCGACAGCGTGCTCCTCCTGAGTCAGCAGCCGAGCTCCGGCGACCTGGGTCGCCTCCGCCGGGGAGTGGTCCAGGACCGTGGTTCGGAAGGCTGCGTACACGGTGAGCGGGAGCTGCGACTCCAGGGCGAGGCCCTTCGGGTTGGTCAGCGTCTTCGGCAGGCCCGGGACAGCGCCGGGGCTCTGCCACTGACCGATGGCGCCTAGCTGGTCGCGCTCCACGTCCTCCCACGTGACGCCGTTCTCCCATCGAACCGAGGAGTCCTCGATGGGGGAGAACTGGGAGAAGAGCCCGCCGGGCAGGGGCGGGGCAGTCGGGGCGCCCACCCGCTGCTTCGGTGCGATGATCGGCATGTGTCCTCCTTGCTGGACGGTGATGGCTAGGGATGGTCACGGGGCGGGCGGGGACTTGCCGCCGCCCGCCCCGGAGTCATCACTTGGCCGGGTCAGCCGTGCCGTTGGCGAGGAGCTTGATGCCGGTGCCAGTGCCGCCGTTCGGGTTCAGCGGGACGGTCACCACGCGGGCGTCGTGACCGCGCTTGGCGACCAGGTAGCCCTCCTCGGTGAACAGGGCGGTGTAGTCGTTCTGGCCGAGCAGCGTCGAGTCGTAGACGGTGTCCAGGGTGATGACGTCCTGGCCGCCCTTGACGAAGGTACCCGCCGAGTAGAGCAGGAACTTGACGGAGGCGCCCCAAGCCTTGAACGCGCCGGCCTCGCCGGTGATGGCCTGCCAGTCGTACACGAACTGGGGGTTGACACCACGGCTCTTGAACCAGGCGTCGATGCGGCTGTCCGGAACGTCGGTGAGGTCGACGCCCTGGCGGCGGGACAGGTCGGTGCGGATGGCGCCGCGGACCCAGTAGGGGAAGATCGCCTCGAGGGTCGTGGAGCGGCTCAGGCGCTGCGCGTAGCGGTAGTGCTCGACCTGCAGCTCGATGGCAGTGAGCACGGGGGCGAGGGCGCCGATCTGGCCGGCGTCCATGGAGACGGCGGTGGACTTGGCCTCCATGGCGGTGATGATGCGCTCGCTCATCTTGTGCTCGTGAGCAACGAGGGCGCCGCGGATGGTGCGGGCGACCAGCTCAGGGTAGCCGCGCTGCTGGAGCAGGCCGGCCTGGATGTGCATACCTGCTGCGGAGAGGCGGACCTCCTCGAACTCGGTGCAGGGCACGCTGTAGACGGGCTTGGCTCCGACCTTGTTGGTCGGGTCGGTGGCGGAGGTGGGCTGGTACTTGCCTGCCTTCGCCTCCTCCTCGGTGAAGTTGAAGGAGGGAGCGGCGTACAGGTCAGCGAACTTGGGGCCCTTGGTGAACTTGATGCCGCCGCGGGTCACGTTGATCTCAGGCAGGGAGACCAGGCCGTCACGGGACTCGTCCTCGAGCAGGTCGTAGACGGTCTCGGAGGGGGCGCACCAGCCACCGGCGGCCACGAGGGAGCCGCCGGGCAGGTTCTTCTCGTTGACGGCGAAGGCCATTGCGGCCTCGGCGGACTCGGGGGAGCCGACGGTGGCGCGCTCGTCGAAGGACTTGCGGACGACGGCGAGGCTGTGACGCTCGCTCATCGCGCGGCCGGCACGGGCTGCGGCGCCGTAGGCGCCGGAGTTGAAGCCCTGGAGGCGGCGGTCGAGGGCGACGGCCAGGTCCTCGAAGGAAGCGTCAGAGTCGGCCGCGAAGCCGGGGACGTCCGCCACGGTCAGGCGGGCGCGGGAGGTGTCCTCCACGGTGGTCTCCTCAATGGTGGTGGGTGCAGGTGCGGGGGTGTGCCGGCGGATACCGGACAGCTTGATGGGGCCGCGAGGGGCGGCGGCGGTGACGACCTCAGCCTCAACAACGGGTTCGGCGGGAGCCTCGACCGGCTCGGCGGCGGCGGTCTTGGCCTTCTTCTCGGCCTCGTCCTTGTCGGCCTCGGGGGCAGGCTTCTCGGCGGGGGCCTCGTCGGACTTCTCGGCGGGGGCGTCCTCGCTCTCGGCGGGGGCCTGCTCCTCGTCGTCCTTGGGGGCGGGCTTGTCGGCGCCGATCTTGGCGGCCAGCTCGGCGGCCTTCGCGCTGCGGGCGGCGGCGGCCTCCTCGCGGGCGCTGATCTCGGCGGACAGAACCTCGATCCCGTCGGTCAGGGTGCCGAGGGTGTCCAGGTCCTCGTCAGAGAAGGAGCCGTTGGCGTAAAGGGTCTGGAAGGCGTCAACGGCCTGGGAGCGCATCTCAGCGAGAGCGTCGTCGGCCAGGTCGGACAGGTTCTCGGGGATCTCCAGGTCGAAGGTCTCGACCGGAGCGTCCTCGCCCTGGTCGGCGAAGACGGTGATGTCGAAGTGCTTGCGCATGTTGAGGGGTCCTCCGTGTTCTAGGTAACACGAGGCCCTGCTGCCATGCCGTCTGCCCAAAGGATACACCTATGAGTGACGAAGGCCTTATAGGTGATCCTCCGGCAGGTACGACGAAGCCCCTCACCGCCATGAGCACACGGTGAGGGGCTTCGCCGGATCCACCCAGCGTCAGGAGTCCATGAGACCTCTAACGGGAGAAGCATAGCCTATGGCTATGGGAGCCTCCAAGGGTGATTAGAACCGGGTGATTGGGCTGGAGTCCTTGGAGCCGGAGCCGGGGAGGGTCCCGTCAGCCAGCGGCTTTGAGGTGGTTCCGAGGGGCTCTGGTGAGCGTCCACAACCGCATCCCATGATTTGTGTTCCTTTCGTCAGATGGTTCCGAGGCGGCGGGCCATGGCAGCCGCCTTCGCCAGTGTACCCGCGCGCTCGACGCGGGCACGCATCTTGTCCGCGGCGGTGGCGCGCTGGAGGTCCTTGCGACGCTCGGTCTCGGCAAGGCGCTTCAGGTACGAGATGTCTCCGAGGGACAGACCGTTCTCGCCGATCGGCCCGTTCGAGGGGTGCAGGGCGCGGGACGCTGAGTCGTCGTGAGCCACGACACCCGAGGCCTGAAGCGACTTCACCTCGCCAGAGGCGAGCAGCCCCTTCGGGCGCGGGACAGGGAAGCCCGGCACGTTGACGGCCAGGGCACCGACGAGCTCGAGGGAGCCGCGGATCGTGCGCCAGTCGCCAGAGATCGGGGCGGAGCGGGCGACGCGGACGCGCTCGGCGGGGATCCCCGGGCGCAGAGAGCCCGCGACCCAGATTCCGTAGGCGTCCTCACCGGCAGCTACGTCCGCGAACACGTAGCCGGTGTTGTCGTAGTGGGCCGCGGCCTGGGAGGCCGAGTCCCGGGGTCCGGCGTGGCCAGTGTCCATTGTGAGATGTCCCACAGCTACGGACGTACCCTCAGCGGTCTGAAGGGCCCCGGTGCGGAAGTAGGCGTAGTTCGAGGGGCTGGTGGGCGGCTCAACGCACTTACCGATCTGGCCGATGTGGCAGGTGCCCCAGGCGGCGATGTGACCGTAGACGCGCCCGTCGTCCTCGATCACGAGGGCGGTAGGGCCGGTCAGGCCGGGGTCCTTGAACCACGCCTCCGGAGGGGCAGCCGGGATGGCTGCGGCAATCAATGCATCGCGGTTCAGCGGGTCCGCATCCTCTGAGCGAGCGAAATCTGCCTCAGAATCGGCGTTCTCGCCGCTCTCGGGGGGCTCAGCAGGGGTCGGGACCTGCCCGGCGGCGTAGACGCGGGCCGAGGCGAAGGCAGGGACGGCTACGAGTGTGGCGGCGCGCAGTCGCGCAGACTCGATGACGGTGACCTCGTCTGAGGAGGACATGGATGCCACCTTGACGCGCCCCTCCTCGTCAGCCTCGGGGGAGCCGTCAGTGTCATCATCAGCTGCGGCCAGGTCGGCCTTTGCCATGATCCTGAACGTCACGTCATCGGTGTCGATGGAGACCCCGTTGGACATCTTCTCCGAGACCTGGCGGTAGGCCTCCGTGCCGACTGCTGAACCGAGGTCGAAGGTGCCAGTGGCGTAGATGTCGCCGTTGTCGCGCCGCTCCACCGCCTCGATGCGGCCGCAGACCTCGGCACCGTCGTGACCGCCGACGTCCTTGAACGCCACGCGAAGCGGGATTGGTAGCTCGTCCCAGCGCAGGGCGCCTACCTCGATGAGGCGGCCGTCACCGGTCTGCTCTCCCTCCCGAGCGATGACACCCTCCCAAGCCCCATCGGGCTCGGAGGTTTGGGCGTCAGCCGGCGCCTCGTTGGCGGGCGGGGCCGGCGGGAGCTCGGAGAACTCCCCAAGACGGCGAGCCGTCTCCTCGATGTTCAGTCTCATGGCTGTCCTTTCAATGTCTGAACGGGATGCGAACCTGATTCTAGGCTGGTCCGGACGCATCCTCGCGTCGGTCGGGATGAGGATGCACCGGCAGTTGATCGTCTCCTCCGGAGGGCCTGCCGGGTCCCCGGGGTAGGCGAGGAGCGATTTGCCGACGTGGTAGGGGTGGCCGAGCTCCTGAATCTGCCCGTCGGCCTCGACGTGCGAGGGGCGGACGCGGGCGTCGTGAACGGTCATCCAGCGTAGGCCACCCCGCTTCCGGGCAAGGTCCGAGGTGGCCATGCGGTGGGCCGCGTTGGCCGTGGCCGCAGTGCGGGCGGCGGAGCGCAGGCGGGCGGCGTAGGCCGACGTGGTCTCATCCGAGGCTCGGGACACGCGGAGCAGGCGGCCGAGCTCGATCTTCGTCTTACGGTCGCCCCAGCCCTCAGCGATGGAGCGCTTGAGAAGGTCGCGCACGTCGTTGTAGACGGCTACAGGCAGGCCCGACTCCTCCAGGATCCGCTGCACGGTCGCGTACTGCGGGAGCCGGCGGCCTCGCCTGGGGTCCGTGACGAGGTCCCGGATCGCCTGCTGCCAGGCCCGACGCACGGACGTCCACGCGAAGGGGTTGGGGAGGCTGTCGCCCGCGGCCAGCAGGACCGGGGCCAGGAGGGCCTTCGAGGCCTCGGACCGGACGGAGGTGAGGAACCGGTTCAGGACTGCTAGCGCGGGCTCGTAGTACGAGTCCTCCAGCTCGTCGCGCCAGGCGGAAATGGCCTCAGGGGCCGTCCAAGAGGACGGCCCCTGAGCCAGCAGATCATCCTCGGCCCCGTCCGCGGATGGCGGCGTTGGGGAGGTAGGTGATGTGCTCTGTGTCACTTGATCTCCTCAAGAGAGGCCCGGTTCAGTGCCGGGGTGCGGATGAGCGCGTTGTCCGGGAGGACGTAGCGCAGGCCCTTGACGAGGCGGGCCAGCGTGTGGGGCGCGCCGTGGGTGGCCAGCTGCGAGACGTAGGCGTCCAGCAGCGTTACGACGCGACCGGAGTCGACGCCTGGGCAGCCGTGGTTGTCGAGTAGGGCCGGGACGACGTCCCAGGCGCCCTTCGTGGCCTTCCCGACGGTGACGATGTCGGTCGGCCACAGGACGTGCGCCTCGTGGAACGGGCGGCCCTTCAGGGCGTTGAACCGGGCTCGGTCCTGGCGAACGATCCGCTTGCCGACGGACTCGAGGGCCTTGACGACCAGGACGTCAACGACGGCCACGAGGGCGGTCGCGTCAACGTCCTGGCCGTGCGCCGTCAGGCGGATGTCCGGGTTGCGGACGATGTTGCGAGGTGGGGTGGACAGTGAGGCGTCGGCGCCCTTCGACCTTGAGTAGGCCTTGGCCGCGTCCGCGGTCGGGGGAGGTGTCATGCTCATGCTCCTACAGGTGGCGTGGTCGGGGACTCCGGGTGGGCCCCGTTCTCAGAGGATACCGGCTCCTGGTCAGAAGGCAAGCGGCCCGGCGCCTGATCGTTGGCCGGCCGCCCCGGTGCGCCGCCGTTGGAGGGAAGCGACCCGCCCTGAGCGCCGGCTGCGGGGGTGAGCGAGGGGGAGGGGGCCGAGTAGTCGCCGCGGTAGACCTTGAGCAGCTCCTCGGTGATTGGGCCAAGGCCTGGGGAGGTCAGCAGGGCCGGCTGCTTAGTGGCCAGGGCGATGGCGTTCATCAGGGCCCGCTCCTCCAGGGGCTTCTCGTCGGAGTCGTCGAAGCCGGAGGCCTCACGCAGCGCCTCGTCCGAGATGGCGCCGGACTTGTGAAGGTTCAGAGCCTCCTCGGACCGGTTCGGGCGCGCCACGAGGGCGGACACGTCGTAGCCGACACTGAGGGTGCGCACCACGTCCTCGGAGAGCCCCGCGCTGAGGAGGACCGGGCGCAGGTACTGGGACGTGAGCGCCTCGCAGATGAGGGCGAGGACAGGCTCGATGTGCGTGGTAACTGTGTCCTCACGCGTCAGCCACGCCCCCCAGTGGTTCATGGCGCCGGACCCGAGGAGCAGCTCCGGCGGCGCGTCCTGAGCGAGGGCGAGGCGGCGGATCGCCTCATCGCGCAGGTCCCTCGCGCCGGAGTCCAGGGCGGAGGAGAACGTGAGGTGGCTCACCTTGTCTGCGGCCTCGTCCGGCACGGTCACGACGAGCGGCACGACCGCGGACGCGTCGTCCCGGTTCTCGATCGGGCGGAGCATCGATTCCATGAGCGCTGACACGAAGGGGTCGGGCTGGCCCGTGCCGTAGGCGTCGGCCGCGTCGGAGGCGAGCGCCGCCGAGGCCGAGGACGGCACGACCAGCAGGCCCGCACCGGCCAGGCGGGAGTCAATCTGGGCGCTGATGTGGCGGGTCAGGCCGATGAGCTCGCGCAGGATCGGCAGGCAGGCGCGGGTGGGGCTGTCAGCCTCCCAGTAGCGGGCGGGGTGCGGCCTCCAGATCCGGATCAGGTAGATCTCATCCGTGGAGACCTCTACAGGGGCAGACGCGTCGGAGCCCAGGTTCAGGCGCACGCGGCCTGCGGCGGTGGGGGTGGGGGCGGCTACGGTCGTCACCTCCGTGACGGCCAGGACCCGCCACACGAGGTCCGATAGGGCGGGGTCCGGGGACGGCGCGGTGGCGGTTGGGTCGGTGGAGTCGATACCGGGCACGAGGTGGGCCGGCACGCCCACGAGCCAGCCCTCGCCGGCCACGAACAGGTTCGTGGCCAGGCGCTGGAGCATCTGGCCTAGGTCCTGCTGGCTGGCGCCTAGGGCCGCGAGGACCGCCTCGGCGAGGGAGGCGACGGCGGCGGCGGCAGTGTCGGCGACGTCCGTCTCGTCGTCCCTCAGCGAGGAGTGCGGACCGCCGGCCGGCTTGTGCTGGACGTACAGGCGGGCCTGGGACAGGCGCCCCGATAGGGTCGAGGCGAGGAACCGCTCCTCACCCACCTCGTCGTAGGCCGCCCATGCCTCAGCCTGCCACGAGCGGGCTGAGGGGGAGCGCTGGGCCTGCTGGTGAGGTGATGCTGACGAGGCGCCCCCGCGGGCAGGTCGCGAGGCCGCGGCGGTGAGGCCCCGGGAGGGGGCCTGCACTGGGGCGGCTGGCGGAGCTTGGATGATCGTCCCCCGGCGGGCGAGGGCCCGGGAGCGGTAGCGGTCGATGGCGGTCACTTCGTGTCCTCCTGCATGGGGGCGGCGGCGGCGGCGGCGGGGGCGGCGGGGGTGGGCTGCGTGGGGGTGGGGGCTGTGGGGGCCGTGTCGAGGCGGTAGGAGACGTGACCGACCAGATACGAGGCGGCCAGGGCGGCGCAGGCTGCGCGGGCGAGCCTGCCGGGGTGGGTGGACGGCGGGAGGGCGGCCAGGGCCGCGGAGATCAGGAGCGTCGCCTGCGTCCCCACACAGTACGGGCAGTCCAGGGCGCTCACGAGGCGGTGGCGCCACGCCTGGGCAGGGGCAGCGTAGCCGAAGGGGTGAGGCGGTGCGGTGGCCCCACTGGGCAGCGGCGCCGGACGGGGGTCCTTGGCGCGGGCCCACTTCTTCAGAGGGTCGGCCAGGACCCAGCCGCCTAGGACGTCGGTCGTGGCGAACCTGGTGACGCGCAGCGCCGCGCCCGCAGCGAGGGCGGTGTCGAGGGCCAGCCGCCCGACGAGCGGAACCAGGCCTCCCCCGGCTGGGTGGGAGGCCTGAGGAAGATGCTGAGGTGACATGTATGCTCCCATACAAAAATGTTGGAGGGGTGGTATGTGCACAGATTATAGGGGGGTCTCACCCCCCTCCCACCTATCGTTTCTCCGTGACTTGGTGAAACCTCCTATGGGCTTGGGTTGGTTGGCGTGGGGGCTGCTTGGGGGTGGGGTCTGGTTTCACGTGGGGTGGGAGTGGGCGCTCGGGCTCGGGGCGCTCGGGAGAGGGAGAGAGGGAGAGAGGGCGAGGGAGAGAGGGCGAGGGAGAGAGGGCGCTCGTGAGGGGCGGAGGCTGTCGCGAGCCCTAACTGGTGTACACCGTGCACAGGCTTGGCGTGGGCAGTGTGACCTAGGTCACACTAGGGGACGCCGCAACCCCCTTCCCGCCGCGTGTATGACGGCATACACTAGAGACATGAGCACGACGACCGACACGAAGCCCAGCCCCTACAACCCGACCGAGCTAGCGAAGGCCCTCCTCGCCCTCCTCGGTCTCCTGCTCGGCCTCACCCTCGCCCTAGGCGGCTGGCAGCCCCACACGTCCGACGCGAGGCTCGGCTGGTCCACCGGCACCATTAGTGTGGTCGAGGGCACTGACGGCGACACCGGCGCCAAGCCTGCCTCCCCCAACGACTCAGGCGTCCTCCCCGCGGACCCCGGCGGGCGCCCCGTCGACCTCCCCAAGGCATATCTCGGAGACAGCTCCCGCTTCGCTCCTGGGGTCTCGCCCTGGGCCGGCCCGGTTGACGCCTAGCAATCATCCGCCGGCCGGACCTCCCGCGGGGCTTGACCCAGCATGTATGCAGGCATACACTAGAGCCATGAGCCACACCGACCACGCCCCCTCCACCGCCCCCCACCAGGCACCCACCCCCCTCCGGAAGACCACCATGACCCGCCTCGCCTCCCACCTCCTCGCCCTAACCGCCCTCCTCACCATTGTCCTAACAATCGCCCTCCCCTTGCAGGGCTGCCGGCCCGCCCCACCCCCGCCGACCACGCCCCACCACCTCTCCACCGAGGAGCCCCCCAGAATCTCCAAGGCCGACAAAGCCGCCGCCCACGTGGACGGCTGCCGCCAGCAGCCCCCCACCACCGACCCCCTCCTCGCCCGCCCCTCCTGCCGATCGGGCATGCCAGTCACCCGGGACCACATGACCCAGGCGCCTGACACCCCCCACGACAACACCTCCCACACCCCCACACCCGCCCCCATGAACGAGGTCCCACCAGCCTGGTCCGGCCACTGGGGCGCAGCCGCCCACAGCCCCCACCACCACTCCCAGGCCTAACCGCCTCCCCGCGCGATAGCACACACCACCCAGCCGCCCAGACCACTTGACCCAGCATGTATGCACGCATACACTAAAGCCATGACCTCAACGACCCGCACCCCCACCCAGACCACCCCCACCAGCAAGGACCGCACCATGAACCCCCACCGCCGCCCCCTGATCCGCCCCCTCCTCACCGGCACCGCCTACTTCCTCGGCCTTCTCCTCCTGACCGCCCTCTGGACGGTCTACGGCCCCTCCTACGACGCCCAGGCCGCCACCCTCCCCACCGACGCCACCTCCTCCCAGGCAGCCCCCAGCGAGCCCTGCCCAGCCGGCGAGGCTACCGGCGGCACCTGCGGCACCGAGGGGGCCCTCAACCCCCCATCAGACGCCTCCACTGACTCCCCCACCCCGTCCGACACACCCCAGGCCCCCACACAGAGGCGCTGCAAAGGCTGCCGCCTGAGCCAGGAGGAGCACGACGCGCGGCAGGCGGACAAGCAGGCCGCCCACGACCGGGCTGAGGCCCGCAAACAGCGCGGCGCCGAGCGCAGGGCCGCGGCGGAGCGCAAGCGCGAGGAGCGGGCCGCCCGCAAGTCCTCCAAGTCCTCCCCCGCGAAGTCCTCCAGCTCCCGCGCCTCCAAAGCCTCTGAGAGCTCCTCTGACGGCTCCTCAGCCTCCTCCCCTACCGGCACCACCTCCACCGACTCCGAGGCCGCTCAGAACGCTGCTGAGGCCTCCAGCGACGGCGTCTCCTCCGACGACACCCCGGACTCCGAGGGTTCCCCCGCAGCCTCCGCCCCCTACACGCCCCTCGAGATCCCCGAGGCGTCCCGCCGCCCCGCGCCGTACGACGCCGGCAAGGACCCCTTCGAGGTGCGACGAGAGGCCGCCCGCCAGGCCGCCGACGCGGTGAACTCCTCCGCCTCCCACAGCACCTCTCCCGACCAGGTCAAGGCCCCCGCCCCGACCTCGACCAGCTCCACCGGCTACTGGGCCGAGCAGATGCCGACCTGGGCCCTCGCCCTCATCGGCTTCCTCGCCGCCGCGGGCATCTTCACCTACAAAGTCTCACGTCCTCGAAGCTACGGCGACCGACGCAGCTGACCGAGCGTCTGCTGGCGTAGCAGGCACCCGAACCCCTAGGACCGTCCAGGACGCCAGTCCTGGCTCACGGTCCTCAGGGTTCCCGCCCTGCACAGCCAGCACCGCTTCCACGCTTTTCCACACCGAGGCCTGGAGCCCTAGCGGAAGGCCGAGCTGTGGAATTGCTTGGAAGTGGTAGAGCGTAGGGAAGCAAGGAGGGAGCCGGCCCATTCACTCGCCTTCCTGACCGGGTGAGCGTAGCGAACCTGGGAAGGCGGGGGAGATGAGGATCTACGAGCGAAGCGAGTCAGATACTCAGATGCGCCGAGCGAGCAGGTGAGAGCGAGCCGAGGGGCGAAGCCCCTCAGGCGAGGTCTCGGAGACGGGCCGGAGACGGGCCGGAACCGGATACTCACCTCCCCTCACCTCCCCTCACCTCCCCTCACCTCCAAACTGAGACCCCAAT
>ERZ772966.29-NODE-29-length-56854-cov-11.705541_pt1 | contig 56854 bp, 38 predicted proteins | sample MGYA00580680_ERZ772966 | MGnify/ENA primary metagenome ERZ772966 (study PRJEB29015, sample SAMEA2738055) | human oral metagenome | biome: human oral; feature: human-associated habitat; material: saliva | place: China | collected 2225 ...
GCAACTCCCAGATGTCGTCGTTGCGGCGGCGTGCGGCGCCCATCTTCTCGGAGGGAGGCTGCACGGTGGCAAGTAACGGCAGGCTCTCGGCTTCCGGGTAGTCGCGTAGCTCTTGAAGGGCGCGACTAATCGAGCCGGGCGCCTGGCAGAAGTCCGCCTCCAGCTGGGTGTGCAGGATGTGCCGCGCACGGTCCGCGGTGGTCACAGCACCACGATTCACGGCACCACGATTCACAGCGCCACGGGTTGCCTTAGCTCCCCGAGTGGGTTCGGTTCCTTGAGTATCAGTCACGTAGGTTTCCTCTAGGGCAAATTTTTGACTAGTTCAGGATCTCGGCTAGTTCAGAATCTCGGCAAGGAACGCGCCGGTGTGCGAGCCCTTCACCTGAGCCACCTGTTCCGGGGTGCCCTCGGCGATGACGGTGCCGCCGCCGCTACCGCCTTCGGGGCCCATGTCAATAATCCAGTCGGCGCACTTGACCACATCCAGGTTGTGCTCGATGGTGATGACGCTATTGCCCTTGTCAACCAGCGATTGCAACACGGCGAGCAGCTTGCGGATGTCTTCAAAGTGCAGGCCGGTGGTCGGCTCGTCCAGCACGTAGATGGAGCGGCCGTTGGAGCGCTTCTGCAGTTCGGTTGCGAGCTTCACGCGCTGCGCTTCACCACCGGAGAGGGTGGTTGCGGGCTGACCCAGGCGAATGTAGCCCAGGCCCACGTCCACGAGGGTGTTCAGGTGGCGCGCAATCGGGGTGAATGCGGCGAAGAACTCTGCGGCTTCTTCCACGGGCATTTCGAGTACGTCGGCAATGGTCTTGCCCTTGTAGTGCACTTCGAGGGTTTCGCGGTTGTAGCGCTTGCCGTGGCAGGTTTCGCAGGGTACGTACACGTCCGGCAGGAAGTTCATTTCAATCTTCAGGGTGCCGTCGCCGGAGCAGTCCTCGCAGCGGCCGCCCTTGACGTTGAAGGAGAAGCGACCCGGGGTGTAGCCGCGCATCTTCGCCTCGCTGGTCTCTGCGAACAGCTTGCGGATGTGGTCGAACACGCCGGTGTAGGTGGCGGGGTTCGAGCGCGGGGTACGGCCGATAGGCGACTGGTCCACGTGAATGACCTTGTCCAGGTGTTCCAGGCCGTCGATGCTCTTGTGGCGGCCGGGTACCTGCTTGGCGCCGTTGAGCTTGTTCGCCAGGGAAGTGTACAGAATGTCGTTGACGAGGGTGGATTTACCCGAGCCGGACACACCGGTCACCGCGGTGAATACGCCCAGCGGGAAGGACACGGTCACGTTCTTGAGGTTGTTTTCGCGGGCGCCGCGCACGGTCAGCTGACGCTTCTTGTCCACGGGGCGGCGGGATGCGGGCACCTCAATGCTGCGGCGACCAGCCATGTAGTCGCCGGTAATGGACTTGGTGTTCTTCAGCAGCTCCTCAAAGCTGCCGGAGTGCACGATTTCGCCGCCGTGCTCGCCGGCGCCGGGTCCTACATCCACAATCCAGTCGGCTTCGCGCATGGTGTCTTCGTCGTGCTCGACCACAATAAGCGTATTGCCCATATCGCGTAGCTTAGTCAGGGTTTCGATGAGGCGGCGGTTATCGCGCTGGTGCAGGCCGATGGAGGGCTCGTCGAGCACGTAGAGCACGCCAACCAGGCCCGAACCGATCTGGGTTGCCAGGCGGATGCGCTGCGCCTCACCACCAGAGAGCGTACCGGCGGAGCGTGAGAGGGTCAGGTAGTCCAAGCCCACGTCCAGCAGGAATTGCAGGCGCGCGTCAATTTCCTTGAGGACCTGCTCGCCAATCTTGGCTTCGCGGGCGGTCAGCTGTAGGCCGCGCACAAAGCTAAGCGCGTCAGCCAGGGACAGGTCGGTAATGTCTGCGATGGACTTGCCGCCGACCTTCACGCCGAGGATGGTCGGGTTCAGGCGCGCGCCACCGCAGGCGGGGCAGGCAACCTGGCGCATGTACTGCTCATAGCGGTCGCGGGCGAAGTCCGATTCGGTTTCTTCGTGCTTGCGCTTGATGTACGCCTTCACGCCCTCGAACCCGGAGGTGTAGCGGCGTTCGCGGCCGAATCGGTTGCGGTAGGACACCTCAACTTTGTAGTCCTTGCCGTCCAGGATGGCGGCGCGGGTCTTGGCGGGCAGGTCCTTGAAGGGGGTGTTCAGGTCGAAGCCGAGCTCCTCCCCCAGGCCTGCGAGCAGGCGCAGCCAGTATTCGGTGGTTGCTTTGCCCTGCGACCAGGGGGCGATAGCGCCCTCGCCGAGGGTCAGGTCGGGGTTGGGTACGAGCAGTTCGGTGTCTACTTCCAGGCGCGAGCCGATGCCGTCGCAGGCGCTACATGCGCCGAACGGCGAGTTGAAGGAGAAGGCGCGCGGTTCGATGGTGTCGATTTGCAGCGGGTGGTTGTTGGGGCAGGCGAGGTGTTCGCTGAAGGAGCGGGTGCGTTCGGGGTCGTCCTGCTCGCGGTCCACGAAGTCGATGAGCACGCGGCCGTCGGCGAGTTTGAGCGCGGTTTCGATGGAGTCGGTGAGGCGCTGGTGAATACCGTCCTTAATGACGATGCGGTCGACGACCACCTCGATGGTGTGCTTGTACTGCTTGGCGAGCTTGGGCGGGTCGGAGAGCTGCACGGTTTCGCCGTCCACGCGGGCGCGCGAGTAGCCCTGGGTGAGCAGGTCCTTGAAGAGGTCCACGAACTCGCCCTTACGTGCGCTGACGACGGGCGCGAGGATTTGCAGGCGGGTGCGTTCGGGGTATTCCTGCAGAATGTCCACGATCTGCTGCGGGGTCTGCTGGGTGATTTCTTCACCGCAGACGGGGCAGTGCGGGTGACCGATGCGTGCCCAGAGCAGACGCATGTAGTCGTAGATTTCGGTGATGGTGCCGACGGTTGAGCGCGGGTTCTTGGAGGTGGATTTCTGGTCGATAGACACCGCCGGGGAGAGGCCCTCGATGAAGTCTACGTCGGGCTTATCGACCTGTCCGAGGAACATACGCGCGTAGGAGGACAGCGACTCAACGTAGCGGCGCTGACCTTCGGCGAAGATGGTGTCGAAGGCGAGGGAGGACTTACCGGAGCCGGAGAGGCCGGTGAAGACGACCATCGCATCACGCGGAATGGTGAGGTCTACGTTCTTGAGGTTGTTTTCGCGGGCACCCTGAACCCGGATGCTGGTCAGATTGTTCGCTTTGAGTGCGGTGCTACCGTGTGCCGGGCGGGGTGTCATCGAAAATCCTTTCGTCTTATCTTCGAACTTAAATTCTACACCCTCACGCCTTTCACCAGCGCGATTATGCGGCAGGTGAAGGCATGAGGGTGCAGTACTTATATGAGGCGGATATATGAGGTGGGCTGGCAGGGGCGATTTACCAGCCGCGGTTTACCAACCGCGGGTGCCCCACTCTTCCAGGTGGGGGCGCTCGTCACCGAGGGTGGTGGAGCGGCCGTGGCCGGGCAGTACGATTGCGTCATCATCGAAGCCACCGAAGAGCTTTTCGAGCACGTTGGAGAAGAGCTCACCGAACTGCTGCGGGGAGTCGGTCTTACCCACGCCGCCGGGGAAGAGGGTGTCGCCGGTGAACAGCAGGGTTGCGGGGGTGCCGTCTTCCCAGGTGGTTTCGAGGGTGTAGACGATGGATCCGGGGGTGTGGCCGGGCACGTGCAGGGCACGAATGACGGTGTCGGAGCGGTAGAAGTCGAAGCTTTCGCCGCCGGTCAGCTCCTCTTCGACGGTGTAGTCTTCCTGTTCCTTAATGTCAGCCACATCAGCTGCACCTGCGGAGGTGACGGCACCGGTGAGGCGGTCAAGCTCCTTAATAGCGCGAATGTGGTCCCAGTGGCCGTGGGTGACCAGGATGCCGGTCAGACCGATTGCGCGAGGCCTGAGGGAGTTAAAATCCTCATCCCTCTCCATAACGCGCACGCGGCGTTCTTCACCGTCTGCCAGCTCGAGCTGCGGGCAGTCGTTCAGGAGCGCGTCGAGAGTGAAGGCGTAGAGTTCTTCCGCATCATCTGCGGGGTCGATAAGCACCTGCTCGCCGGTGGCGCGCATGGTGATGAGGTAGACGCTATTGTCCATCTCAGAGACACTGAACGCACGGACGGTCAGTTCGGGGTTCTCAAAGATGAGAGTGGGTTCGGGGTAAGTAGTCATAGTTCCAGTGTAGGGGCTCGCATGATGCGGCAGGCGCCTATATAGAGCACTTCCCTATGAGCGCATTCGACATTGAATGTGCGGAATACATGCGCGGGATGCATGCGGAACAGATTCTGGAGCGCACTCGGTGCAGATCTCGGTACAGATGAGGCTCAGCTCGGATGAGGTTCCGACTGGAGGCCACCCGGGGTCTGCCCGGCTGAGGGCCCAGCGAAATTCAAAAGTTAAACAGAGAAGCGACTGCGCATCGATACACAGTCGCTTCTCATGACACCCAGGGGTATCTATCACTCACTCAAACACAAGCAACCCGAGGACTTTGGAAATCTCACGATTACTTGATGACTCAATAGTAGCGAACTTTTTGGGGGCTGTTTTACCGCTCAATTTGGTACGGAGAGCCGGTTTTAGTGGCTTGAGTCTCAATGTAATCGTTCTGTAATAAAAACAGCTGTTTTTTAGGCTACCCATACGTACCAATTTCATTTTTTTCGAGTTTTAGTGTGACTTATTTCACCCAAAATAATTTTAGATTTTCCCTCATTTGGCACTTCGGTGCACCTTTAACCTGAGCTTCATACTCAGCAATTTTGAAGGCTCAATACCCGGTTTTAGCCCGGTATTCCGCGGAAGTAGAGGGTTAATGTCAAACTATCTTCAAGCCTTTGCAACTTCATGGGATGGAAAAAATGCACCGCGCACCGTTCAAAAACTGCACAATTATTCGCGCGAGGGCAAAATCAATTGGTCTGTTTGGATCCATTAGGCACCCCCTAAAGTAGAACTTTTATAACAAAACGATAACAGCAGCCCCGCCTTCAGGTTCACTGAGTGCACTCATTGAAACCCCTGTCAAAAAGTAAAACACCTAGTCAATACTATATTTTCACAAAATGCAAGACAGCGTGTCACTAAAAAATCAATCTCTACAGATTGTTTAATAAAACTTGACCTTCAAGCATACATAGAGCCCATTTATTGAGCTATACATACCATTTCCGCCTTCCGAAAGGGGCGTACAGGAGCCTTCAAGGAAAGGTTGAAAGACCCCTCCACTAGGGGTTTCACTATCCTTCACTCCCCCGCCATTCAGCACTATTCAGTACCCTTCAGCGCCCAAAACACCAATACGCTCCACCTTTCGCCGGCAATCACACTGGCATTCACACCGGCATTCACCCCATCTGCCGCCCGGCACCTGCCGCCCGATGCCTGCCATCACTGGAGCACAGCAAAGCGGCGCCCCTCCCCCGGCTGTGGGGAAGGAGCGCCGCCTCCACTAGCTATAAATCAGCCGGAATAGTCGCCTTAGGACAGGCCGACCATCACGCCGTTCTCGTCGAAGCCGATGCGCTCAGCTGCGGGGCTCTTGCTCAGGCCCGGCATGGTGCGCATGGTGCCGCAGATAGCGTAGACGTAGCCAGCACCTGCAGCCAGGCGAACCTCGCGCACGGGCAGGGTCCAGCCGGTCGGTGCGCCCTTCAGAGTTGCATCCGAAGAGATAGACAGGTGGGTCTTCGCAATGACCACGGGCAGGTGCGAGTAGCCCAGCTCAGCGAAACGCTTCAGCTGCTTAGCGGCAGCGGGAGCAATGGAGATGCCGTCCGCGCCGTAGACCTTGGTGGCGACCTTCTCGATCTTGGTCTCGATGGAGTCCTCAAGATCGTAGGTGTACTTCAGATCCGAAACGTCATCACATGCCTCAGCAACTACGTTTGCCAGGTCGGTGGTGCCCTTACCGCCCTCAGCCACACCGCGGTGAATAGCGACGCGAGCGCCAGCTTCCTCAGCGATACGGCGGATGGTCTCGTGCTCGGACTCGAAGTCGGTCGGGAACGCGTTGATTGCCACGACCGGCTGAACACCGAAGTTGCGCACGATCTCGATGTGCTTCTTCAGGTTCTCTGCGCCCTTCTCCACGTCGGAGGGGCTTTCCTGCAGCATGCCTTCGGGCAAGGGCTTGCCCGGAACGATCTTGTACAGGCCGGAGTGGGACTTCAAGGAGCGCACGGTGACGACGAGCACTGCAGCGTCGGGCTTCAGGCCGGAGACGCGGCACTTGACGTTGAAGAAACGCTCCGCACCCATGTCGGCACCGAAGCCAGCCTCGGTAATCACGTAGTCGGAGTACTCCAGGCCAACGTAGTCGGCGACCACGGAGGAGTTACCGGTTGCGATGTTGCCGAAGGGGCCCGCGTGAATCAGTGCGGGGGTGTGCTCCAGGGTCTGCAGCAGGTTCGGGTTGATAGCGTCTGCCAGGATGACGGCCATTGCGCCGTCAGCCTTCAGGTCGGCTGCGGTGACGGGCTCGCCGTCGTAGTTCAGGCCGATCACAATCTTTGCCAGGCGCTCACGCAGGTCCTTGAAGGAGGTTGCCAGCGAGAGAATCACCATGATTTCGGAGGCGCTGGTGATATCGAAACCGGTCTCGCGGACCACGCCGTCCATGCGTTCGCCCAGACCCACGACGATGTTGCGCAGGGAACGGTCGTTCATGTCGATAACGCGGCGCCACTCGATTGCGCGCGGGTCGATGCGCAACTCGTTACCGTGGTGCAGGTGGTTGTCGATCATTGCGGCAAGCAGGTTGTGTGCTGCGGTGACGGCATGGAAATCGCCGGTCAGGTGCAGGTTCAGCTTCTCCATGGGAACGATCTGGGAGTAGCCGCCGCCTGCTGCGCCGCCCTTGATGCCGAAGGTCGGGCCCATTGCGGGCTGACGCAGAGCCAGGATTGCCTTGCGGCCGGTCTGTGCGAAGCCCTGTGCGAGCGAGACGGAGGTTGCGGTCTTACCTTCACCGAGCGGGGTGGGGGTGACTGCGGTAACCACGATGTACTTGGAGCCGCGCTTGCGGGCGGTCTCTGCGTTGGTGGTTTCGTCGAGGAGGACCTTAGCCACGTACTTACCGTAGGGTTCAAGGCGATCTTCGCTGATGCCGTTGTCCGCTGCGATCTTGTTAATGGGCCAAAGATCGGCGGCAAGTGCGATTTCGAGGTCGGAAGGGAAAGGCTTCTTCGTCATTATCATCCTTCGAGTTGTACGAATCATGCTCTTTCATTCTATGCCTTAGCTCACGCATTTGTCCCCCACCTCGCCGGAAGGTGGCAAATAAACCCAATTTTTAATGCACTAATCCCCGCAACCGGTGCCCTAAGCTCACGTGGAACGAACAGGGTCGGTGCGGGGATCAGTAGCGCATACACGCCGGTTTGCCGGTACAGTGCCGGTACAGAAGGCACAAGAACCGGCGATACAGCCAACCGGCGATACAAGCAGCTATTACGGCATGGTCAGCAGAACCTTGGTGGCGGTGCGCTGGTCCATTGCCTCGTAACCCTTAGCAGCCTCGTCGATGGGCAGAACCAGGTCAAATACCTTACCGGGCTCAATTTCGCCCTTGTAAATCAGGTCGATAAGGGTCGGCAGGTACTTGCGCACGGGGGCGGGGCCGCCCTCCAGGTGAACCTGCTTGTCGAAGAGCTTATCGGTGCCGATGGCGCTGTCGTGCGGCACGCCCACGAAGCCGATGTAGCCGCCGTGGCGTACGCAGCCGAGTGCCTGGTCGAAGGACTGCTGGGAGCCAACAGCCTCCGCAACGCCGTGTGCGCCCACGCCGTCGGTGAGTTCCAGAACCTTGGCAATGCCCTCTTCGCCGCGCTCTTCCACGATGTGGGTTGCGCCGAATTCCTTAGCAAGCGCCTGACGTTCGGGGTTGCGGGACATGATGATAATCTTCTCCGCGCCGAGCTGCTTAGCGCCGATGACTGCGCTCAGGCCGACTGCGCCGTCACCAACAACGACGATGGTCTTGCCGGGGCCTGCCTGCGCTGCGTCTGCTGCGTACCAGCCGGTGCCGAGCACGTCGGATGCTGCCATCAGGTGCGGGATCTGCTCTTCGGTGGGGGCTGCGGGGGTCTTGACGAGGGTGCCGTCTGCGAAGGGCACGCGGGCGTACTCTGCCTGGGTGCCGTTAGAGCGCATGCCGATGAAGGCGTCGCCTGCTGCGATTGCCTTGAGGCAGCGGGAGGGGTAGCCTGCGGTGCAGGTTTCGCACTCGCCGCAAGAGATGCAGAAGGAGCCTACGACGAAGTCGCCGGGGGCTACGGTGGTGACCTCGGAGCCGACTTCTACGACCTCGCCGATGTATTCGTGGCCCATTGCGCGGTGATCGACGGGCTCTGCGTCTGCGCCGCGGTAGGGCCACAGGTCGGAGCCGCAGATGCAGGATGCTGCGAGCTTGATGATGGCGTCGGTGGGTTCGAGCAGGGTCGGCTTCTCAACTTCGTTGACGACGACCTTGCCGGGGGCTTCCATAACAACTGAACGCATGATGTTCCTTTTTCGGGATTGTGGGATAGTAATCCAACAGTACGCCCCGCGCCCCGATATATCAATAATTTTTTATGCTACAGGGTGAAGGCAAAAACTCCGGCAGTTGGAACCGTCGCAACCGGCAAAACCGCTCCCGCTCCCCTGCTTCTGCACTGCTTCTGCGCAACTTCTCCGCCGCCGCTCCCCCGCTTCCGCAGCCGGTTAAACGGCGGAACCCCCGCGCATCCATAGTGGATACGCGGGGGTTCCGCACGGTTTATCTCAGCCTTATATCGCAGGGCGAGAGGGGGCTTAGAAGTCCCAGTCCTCGTCCTCGGTGTTCACAGCCTTGCCGATCACGTAGGAAGAGCCGGAACCCGAGAAGAAGTCGTGGTTCTCATCAGCGTTCGGGGACAGTGCCGACAGGATCGCCGGAGACACGTTGGTCACAGTCGCCGGGAACATCGGCTCGTAGCCCAGGTTCATCAGAGCCTTGTTAGCGTTGTAGTGCAGGAACTTCTTCACGTCCTCGCTCCAACCCACACCGTCATACAGGGAGTGGGTGTACGCCACCTCGTTCTCGTACAGTTCGTACAGCAGGTTGAAGGTGTACTCCTTCAGCTCTGCCTGACGCTCCGCGGATTCCTTCGCCAGGCCGCGCTGGAACTTGTAGCCAATGTAGTAGCCGTGCACTGCCTCGTCACGAATAATCAGACGGATCAGGTCAGCGGTGTTGGTCAGCTTCGCGTGCGAAGACCAGTACATGGGCAGGTAGAAGCCCGAGTAGAACAGGAAGGACTCCAACAGAGTGGAGGCAACCTTCTTCTTCAGCGGGTCGTCACCGATGTAGTAGGACAGAACGATCTTCGCCTTCTTCTGCAGGTGCTCGTTCTCAGAAGCCCAGCGGAACGCCTCGTCAATCTCCTTGGTGGAGGCGAGGGTCGAGAAGATCGAGGAGTACGACTTTGCGTGCACGGACTCCATGAACGCAATGTTGGTGTACACAGCCTCTTCGTGCGCGGTCACAGCGTCCGGCAGCAGGGACACGGCACCGACAGTACCCTGGATGGTGTCCAGCAGGGTCAGACCGGTGAAGACGCGCATGGTCAGCTGCTTCTCTTCCTCAGTCAGGGTCTTCCAAGAGGGCACGTCGTTGCTCAGCGGCACCTTTTCCGGCAGCCAGAAGTTACCGGTCAGACGGTCCCAAACCTCAAGGTCCTTCTCGTCCTCAATACGGTTCCAGTTGATAGCCTCGACCACGTGGTCGACGAGCTTCACCTTTTCGCTCATTAGTAATTCTCCGATTCTTAAGGGGCGGTTACGGTCCCACGCGCGCCCCACCAGTCGCGCAGGCGGTTTGCGTGTTCACCGTAACCGCCCCTTCCAGTCTTTAGTTATAGTGTGCCAGCTCAAGCTGAATGCGTCACAGCATTCGGGCTAGAGCATGCAGGATACGCAACCTTCAACCTCGGTACCCTCAAGAGCCATCTGACGCAGACGGATGTAGTAGATAGTCTTGATACCCTTACGCCATGCGTAAATCTGGGCGCGGTTGATATCGCGGGTGGTTGCGGTATCGCGGAAGAAGAGGGTCAGCGACAGGCCCTGGTCCACGTGCTGGGTTGCCACAGCGTAGGTGTCGATGATCTTCTCGTAACCAATTTCGTAGGAGTCCTGGTAGTACTCCAGGTTGTCGTTGGTCATGTACGGCGCCGGGTAGTAGACGCGGCCGAGCTTGCCTTCCTTGCGGATCTCAATCTTCGAAGCGATCGGGTGAATCGAAGAGGTCGAACCGTTGATGTAGGAGATGGAGCCGGTCGGCGGAACAGCCTGCAGGTTCTGGTTGTACATGCCGTACTGTGCCACGTCAGCAGCCAGCTGAATCCACTCTTCACGGGTGGGGATGTGGTGCTTAGCGAACAGTTCGCGGGTACGCTCGGTCTGCGGTTCCCATTCCTTCTCAATGTACTTGGCGAAGAACTCACCGGATGCGTACTTCGAGTTCTCGAAGCCCTCGAAACGCTGGCCGCGTTCCTTAGCGATCTGCATGGAGGCGCGGATTGCGTGGTAGGCGACGGTGTAGAAGTACATGTTGGTGAAGTCCAGTGCTTCTTCGGAACCGTAGTAGACGTGCTCGCGTGCCAGGTAGCCGTGCAGGTTCATCTGGCCCAGACCCACGGCGTGGCTCATGTTGTTGCCGCGCTCGATGGAGGGTACGGAGCGGATGTCGGACTGGTCGGAGACGGAGGTCAGCGAACGAATCGCGGTTTCCACGGTCTTGCCGAAGTCGTCACCGTCCATGGTCAGTGCAATGTTCAGCGAACCGAGGTTGCAGGAGATGTCCTTACCGACGGTCTCGTAGCCGAGGTCAGCGTGGTAGGTGGACGGCTCAGAAACCTGCAGGATCTCGGAGCACAGGTTGGACATGATGACCTTACCGGCGATGGGGTTCGCGCGGTTGACGGTGTCTTCGAACATCACGTACGGGTAGCCGGACTCGAACTGGATCTCTGCGATGGTCTGGAAGAACTCACGCGCGTTGATCTTGGTCTTGGTGATGCGTGCATCGTCGACCATCTCGTAGTACTTCTCGGAGACGTTGATGTCGGAGAAGGGCACGCCGTAGATGCGTTCCACATCGTACGGGGAGAAGAGGTACATGTCCTCGTTCTTCTTCGCCAGCTCGAAGGTGATGTCGGGGATGACAACGCCCAGGGAGAGGGTCTTGATGCGGATCTTCTCGTCAGCGTTCTCACGCTTGGTGTCCAGGAAGGCGTAGATGTCGGGGTGGTGTGCGTGCAGGTACACGGCACCGGCACCCTGACGTGCGCCGAGCTGGTTTGCGTAGGAGAAGGCGTCTTCCAGCAGCTTCATGACGGGGATAACGCCCGAGGACTGGTTCTCAATCTTCTTAATGGGCGCACCGGACTCGCGCAGGTTGGTCAGGGCGAATGCCACGCCACCGCCGCGCTTGGAGAGCTGCAGTGCAGAGTTGATGGAGCGGCCGATGGACTCCATGTTGTCTTCCATGCGTAGCAGGAAGCAGGAGACGAGCTCGCCGCGCTGCTTCTTACCTGCGTTGAGGAAGGTCGGGGTTGCCGGCTGAAAACGGCCGGAGATGATCTCGTCGACGATGTCTTCGGCGAGCTTCTCGTTGCCTTCTGCCAGCAGCAGTGCAACCATGCAGACGCGGTCTTCAAAACGCTCCAGGTAGCGCTGACCGTCGAAGGTCTTGAGCGCGTAGGAGGTGTAGAACTTGAAGGCACCCAGGAAGGTCGGGAAGCGGAACTTCACGGCGTAGGCACGCTTGAACAGGTTCTTAATGAACTGGAAGTTGTACTTGTCGAAGAGTTCCGGCTCGTAGTACTGGTTCTCGATCAGGTACTCGATCTTCTCTTCCAGGTCGTGGAAGAAGACGGTGTTGTTGTTGACGTGCTGCAGGAAGTACTGACGTGCAGCCTGACGGTCTGCATCGAACTGAATCTGGCCGTTCTCATCGTAGAGGTTCAGCAGTGCGTTCAGCTCGTGGTAGCTCATACCCTTGAACTTCTCGGGCACGCTCTTGCCGCTGTGGCTCGCACCGAGAGTTTCTAGTGCTGAGGGCAGTTTTGCGTCCAAAATGCTTCCAATCCTTCGTTGACTTTTTCTACATCTGAATCGGTGCCCATGAGCTCAAACTTGAAGAGCACGGGCACATCGCACTTCTTGGCGACAATGTCTGCCGCGATACCGAAGAGCGGACCAAAGTTGGTGTTGCCGGAGCCAATCACACCGATCATGTGGTTGCGATTTTGCTCCACGTTCAGGAATTTAACCACCTGCGGGGGAACGTTACCGGCGCCTTCAGGCTTGCCGTAGGTGGGGACGACGAGCACGAACGGCTCATCAAGAATGAGGGTGTCTTCGCCGGTGCGCAGCGGCAGGCGGAGGCGGCGGGCACGGATCTTCTCCACGAACTTGTGGGTGTTACCGGAGATGGAGGAGAAGTACACGATGAGCGGCGCGGTGTCGTCCAGGACCTCGGTCGCTCGACCCTCGGAGGCGTTGCGTGCATCCATAAGAATCTTGCGGATTTCTGCGTGCTCGTCGACGGGGTTGGGCGTGAGGGTGGTACTCAATGTGTACTCCTTATTCTCGTGTGCCGGTGTGAGTTCCGTGCCGATTCCCGTTGGTGCGGGTTTCGGCTGGGTTGTTACGCTGCCAGAGCGTTGATCTTGTCGGGCTGGAAGCCGGACCAGTGCTCGTCGCCTGCGATGACGACGGGTGCCTGCATGTAGCCGAGGGACTTGACCATTTCGAGGGCCTGAGCGTCTTCGGTGATATCAACCTTGGTGTAGCTGATACCCTTCGCGTCGAGGGCGCGGTAGGTCATGTTGCACTGGACGCACTGCGGCTTGGTGTACACGGTCACTACCATGGGAATGCCTCTTACTTTCTCCCGCTCAGGCGGGGTTATCTCGTGAATGAATCTGGCGTGTTTCGTTTGTGGTTCGCCACGTGGTGTTGACGGTGAGCGCGGTGCCGTCCGCTACCCCTCCTAGTGGGGTGTGGCGGTTTCCTGCGCGGGGGCAGGGCGCTCAAAAGTGCCGTAGTGGTGGAACCGAGTATTAATACTACATCTAGTGTCGAGATTTTTCTGCACCACAAGATGATGTGGTGTGAGGGGCGTGTTTCGTTCGATAAACCCACAGCTGAACCCACTTAAGATGGGGTGCCTACAGCTTATCCACACCCTGCCGCGGGGCTAGTTCGTTGGATTTTCGCGGGGTGCGCCGGGTTATCCACAGGTGGGGTTTAAGTTGGTCAGGATTTTTAAGGGTTCATTCGCCCGCCAAGTTGAGGTTCAGTTAACCTCATGTATGCTTTCGGGGGCATAAAACCCGGCAGATTCGGGCTTGATTTTAAAGAGATCTTAACTCTCACGCGTTCTTGCGCGGAACGGCGCGGTTTTAAAGCAGAACGGACTTTCTTAAAGGCGAGGGTTAACCCCCTTCGAGCGGCTTTAAGCTGTGTGATTAAAGCTGTAGAAAAGATTTTTAACTCTTTTTGATGAGCCGGTGTGTCGTGGGTTTAAGTTGGTTAATTCCTCTGAAACAGCAAAACCCACCGCATATACCGGTATTTCGCGGTATTTGCGGTGGGTTTACTGGGTATCGGGGCTGGTTTTAGCAACCGGTGAGGCGCAGGAGAAACACAGCCGGCTAGAAATCGATCAGGCCCAGCTCACGCAGCTTCTTGCTCAGCGTTACGCCGTCGGTGGCTTCAATCCACAGCGGCGAGCGCATCATCTGTTCGGCGCGGTAGTCGCTCCACACGCGGCCGGAGGCGAGCATGGTCTCCCCCACCGTCAGGTTGCGGATGACGATTGCCGCCACGTTGTCCGGGTAGCGTACCGCGAAGCCGTTGTAGATGTACGGGTCGCGCTGCCCGTCGTCACCGACGAGGATCCACTTCATCTGCGGGAATTCCTCGGCGAGGCGGCGCAGGGACTCGACCTTGTGGTTGGTGCCGGAGCGGAACCAGCGGTCGGGGGTGGGGCCCCAGTCAGTCAGCAGGAACGTGCCCCGCGGGTAGCCGTTGCGGCTGAGGAAGCGGCGCAGGGTCGGGGTGATGTTCCAGGCGCCGGTGGACAGGTACATGAACGGCGCATCCGGGTGGCTGCGGCGGATACGGTCGGTCATGACCGCCATGCCGGGGGTGGGGATGCGTGCGTGCTCGTCGAGGATGAAGGAGTTCCAGGCGGCAACCAGGGGGCGCGGTAGCATGGTGACCATGACGGTGTCGTCGACGTCCATGATGACGCCGAGCTTCTGGCTTTCGGGAACGATGTAGACGCTGGTTGCTACGGCGCGGGAGCCGGGCACGTACATGATGACTTCGTGGATGCCGGGTTCCAGGTCGATGCTGAGTTTGACGTCGAGCACGCCGCCGCGGTCGGTGTACGCCTCGTACTTGGTGCCGTCGATGACGATGGTGACGGGCGCATCGGACATTGCGGTGGCGGTGAAGGAGCGCCAGCCGCGCATGGGGTTGGCGGTGTCTTGGGTACCTTCTACAACCTGCAGCAGGCGTTCGAGGGTGACCGTCTTGTAGAGTGCGCGGGCGATGACGCGGACCCAGCCGGGGTTGCCGTCGGAGGCGGCGCGGCCGTAGCCTTCGGTGGGCACGAGGATAGGTTCGCGGCCGGCGGCGATGGCGCGCTTTTCACGCCACCTGTGCAGCCGGTCTGCAACGCGGTAGCCGATGTTGACTGCCTCGTCGGCAGCATCGTTCACAAGGTTGCGCAATTCGTGAGTGCCCAGATTCTCCATCCCACTAGTTTAGCGGAGCGTTACCGGCTTGAGGCTTCTTGATTTTGTGTTCTTATACCTAGTTTTTATACCTATTAATACTGTGGTGCTGAGCGCGCGGTGTGATGTGCACATTATTTAGGGTGTATTCGCTGTTCAGATTCGTTCCTTGCAGGTGGGGGCGTTATCCTGGAAAGTATGACCCACTCACAGCCTAATCGCCGACTTTTTGTGCTCGGCACTGCTATGCTTCCGCTGATTGCCGCCTGCTCGAAGAAGTCGAATGACTACGACGGCACCAGCGGTAATTTCACTCCGTATCAGGCTGGCGGCGAGACTACTGCTGCTACTCGCCCCGCACCTACGAATTCGCCGACGGTTGCCGCTGCTGGCAACCCGGTTGATAAGCCGCGCGAATGGCCCGGTATCGGCAACTCTCTCATTGGTGAGGGTAAGTATGTTGCGTGGACTGTTGATGACGGCGCGAGCCCGGAGGCGATTCGCGGCTACGCTGAGTTCTCGAAGCGCACGAACACTCGCCTGACGTTCTTCATTAACGCTTCGTACACCGGTTTTAAGGAGCATGTGTCGTTGCTGCGTCCGCTGGTTCAGAGCGGTCAGATTCAGGTTGCGAACCACACCTACAGCCACGCCGACCTGACCACCCTGGACGCTGAGGGCGTGAAGGAAGAGCTGCAGCGTAACGAGGACGAGATTATGAGCATGTTCGGTGTCTCGTCGAAGCCGTACTTCCGCCCGCCCTACGGCCGCTACAACGATGCGGTGCTGAAGGCTGCTGGCGAGATTGGTTTTACCCGCCCGGTCATGTGGAACGGCACTACCGGCGATGAGGCGGAGACGAGCGCCCGCGTGATTTACACGCGCTGCATCCGCTACATGCTCCCGCAACAGATCGTGCTGGGCCACCTGAACTACGAGACGATCATCCCGATCCTGGATAAGGTGAAGGGCCTGCTCGATGACCGCGGTCTGACTGCGGTGACGATTCGCGACTACTACGGTGACGCATCCGAGGAAGAAATTAAGGCGGCGGCTCCTTCGCCAACCCCCACCCCGGAGGAGAACACTCCGTCACCTGAGGCGACCACCGAGGCCCCTACCCCGGAGCCTACTACTGAGGCTCCGACTCAGGCACCGACCCGCTATGAGGATGAGGTAGCGGCTAGCCAGCAGGCTACTACAGCTCCGGCGGCAACGACTGCTCCGCCCGCTCGTGCGACGGCGGCTCCGGCGGCGACGACCGCGCCAGCTGCTACGACGAGCGCTTCGGCGACTGCCCGCCGATAGGGCCGCGTATTTCGCGTGTGCTAAGCCCCCTTGGCTCCGGTTCCTTTACGGACCGGTTCGAGGGGGCTTTGCCGTACCCGATTGGAAGAAAAACTGAGGAATAAACACTGGGGAATAATCACGACAGCAGGGGCGTTAGGTGAGTGTACAGTTGCGGCAGCTGCCGCATCCGAGTGTGAAAGGAATAGATACCATGCGTATTGATATTTGGTCCGATATTGTGTGCCCCTTCTGCTACGTGGGCAAGCGTAACCTGGAGCAGGCGCTCGCCGAGTTTGAGCACCGTGACGAGGTTGAGGTGGTGTGGCATAGCTTTGAGCTGGACCCGTCGGCTACGGAACACCCGGCAGGTTCGCTGCCGGAGATGATTGCTAGCAAGTATCAGATGCCGTTGGAGCAGGCGATTGCGACCCAGGAGTCGTTGGCGGAGCGCGCCCGCGAGGTCGGTTTGGATTTCAATTGGCGGCAGGCACGCTACGGTAACACCTTTGATGCGCACCGCGTGATTCAGTATGCTTCCGAGCAGGGCTTGGCGGCGGCGGCGCAGGAGGCGTTTAAGCTGGCGTACTTTACGCAGGGCCGTTCGGTGCAGGATCACGAGTCGATTCTGGATATCGCCTCTGAGATTGGTTTGGACACCGCCGAGGTTGAGGCAGTGTTGAAGAGCGACCGTTACGCGGAGCAGGTGCGTGCTGATGAGCAGTTGGCGCGCCAGCTGGGTATTACCGGTGTGCCGTTCTTCTTGATTGAGTCGAAGTGGGCGGTCAGTGGTGCTCAGCCTGCGGAGGCGCTGGTGCAGGCGCTGCGTCAGGTGTGGGAGCAGACCCATCAGGTTGAGTTGTTGAACCCGCTGGCGGGTGCCTCGGAGGCGGGTCCGTCCTGCGATATGAACGGCAACTGCTCCTAGCGGCGGCGGCTCTGGGCAATGGTTCAGGGCAATGGTTCTGGGCGACGGTTCTGGCTAGTGCTGCCCGCTAGAGCTATCCCAGTGGGGGCGTTACTCCCCTAGCGTCCCTGGCTGGTGCCCCCCCAGATATAGCGAATATATAGCGAAGCCCCCCGTGCCGGTTCTTGGTTGAACCGGTACAAGGGGGCTTTGCCGTGCCGGGTTGGCGTTTCTTCTCTCGTCAGAATGTTTGAAAGGCTCAATAGTGCCTGCGGGTGAGATAGTTTTCCTTTACACTTGAGTGTGTGTTCTACGGTGAACACCCTTATCCACTCACTTTATAAAGGAATATTGTGTTGAAAATTCACGCCGCGACCGCTGGTGTTCTTGCGGGTGCTCTGCTGCTGACCGGCTGCTCTTCGTCTGTCCGTGCTCCGAAGGTCACGCCCTCCGCTTCGTCTTCGTCGACGTCTGCTTCTGCGTCCGCTTCTGTTTCGGCTACTCCCAGTTCTTCTCCGACGCCGAGTGCGTCTGCGACTCCTTCGGAGTCTCCTTCTCCGACGGTAACCCCGTCTCCGGTTCCGACTACTGAGGCTCCCGTGCAGGCACCGGCTACTGAGGCACCTTCCGCGGAGGCTCCGGCACCTCCAGTTTCTGAGGCACCCGCGCAACAGGCTGAGCCTGTTCAGCAGGCGCCGGTAGCTACGGAGGCGCCCGTCCAGCAGGCTCCCGCGCAGGCTCCGGCGGCTGAGGCTCCCGCTCAGCAAGCTCCCGCGCAGCCGGTGCAGCAGGCTCCGGCGCAGTCGAGTGTTTATTACAAGAATTGTGATGCGGTACGTGCAGCTGGTGCGGCGCCGTTGCATCGCGGCGAGCCGGGTTACCGTCCTGGTCTTGATTCTGATGGTGATGGCGTGGCGTGTGAGCCGAAGAAGAAGCACTAGGCTTCTGCCCATTCTTATGGCGAAGCCCCCTCGTACTTTTCAGTACAAGGGGGCTTCGTCATATCAGCCTAGAATCCGTGCGGGGTCAGAACCTGCGGGCATCAGGTCTAGCGCGGCTGGTAGGCGCGGGCACGCTCAGCGCGAGCACGGCGCGCCTCCGCATCCTGCAGGACCGGCACCAGCATACGCACCAGCTGGCCCATACCGCGCACCACCAAATTCAGCCACAAACCAACAGACCACACCGCCGCCACACGCGGATGCCCCGAGCGCACCCACCGCACGCCCAAAAAAGACAGCGAATAATACAGCAGAAGCAGCAGCGACTCACGGAAACGGTGCACCTGCCGAAGAATAGGGTTCTGAGGAAGCTTCATCATGCCTCCCAGTATACCTACCGGAACCCCTCGCCGGGGCTCCCCCGCACTACCCGTAATAGTCACGAATCGTCACCGTCGTCAAACCGCGCCGATCCAACAACGCCCGAATACGGTCCAGCTCAGACACCACACCCCGATAATTCAAATGCCCAATCACAATATGCTGAGCCAAAGCATACTTCTCCGCATAGGCATACACCTCAGCCGAAGAAATATTAGACGAATCCGCCAACGACCCGTACCACAGCACCGGGCGCGTAAAACCACACGACGCCGCAGCCGCCAACACACGCTCATCATAATACCCGTACGGCGGGCGGAAATACGGCTTCGAAGACACCCCAAAAAGCCGCACAATCTCCTCATCATTACGAGTCAGCTCATGCACAATCTGCTCATCCGTCAGGCTCGTCAACGCCGCATGACTATACGTATGGTTCGCAATCTGCAACTGACCGCTCTTCACCAGCGGCAACAACAGGTCACGATGCTGCTTAAACGCCGGGTACTGACCGTTGATAAAGAAGGTGAGGCGCGTGCCAGTACGGCGAGAAAACTCCGCGTAGGCGCGTACCACCTCCGGGTCGGCGCCGTCATCGACCGTCCACGCAATATACTTGCCCTCACCCGGTAGGCCGGTCTGCGGGCCAGTCCAGGCACGCGCTGCGGGAACCGGGTTCGACGAGGTCGCAGTCGCAGATGCGGAGGGGGTAGCCGCCGAGCTTGCCGAAGCAGTCGCAGAGGCACTACCCGACGCGCTACCCGAGGCTGACCCGCCAGCCGACGCTCCGTGGGTGCCTTCCGCCGCAGACGGGGTGCAGCCGGTCATTCCAAGACCCAGCACGCCGAAGCCCACCGAACCCAGACCAAAGGTACCAACATGCCGCAAAAGTTCCCGTCGCCCTATGGAGGCGTGGGCAGAGTCGCCCGATACCGCCTGGTCGGTAGCGGGGGTGACGATAGCGGATTGACGAGGAGCAATAGGTGTTTCTGAGTGTGGAACAGTGTTCATATTATGAGTGTATGATGAGACCACCGTTAGATATCGAAAAATTCAAAATATTACGTAATGATTAATAACGCCGCAATAAAAGAACCTTTACACGCATTCGTTCCACTCACTCACCGAAGACCACGCTCAGCACACTAAGCTACCCGCAGGCCAGGTAATCCGGGTATTCCAAGTAGCCCAGGCAATCCAGCTACAGCTACAGCTCCAACCACAGCGCAGGGCGCAATTCTAAGTACAACAAGGTCCCTCCCCCCAGAACGCATTCACAACGCGCCCGGGAAAGGAGCCTCAATATATAAGTTCACGCAACCGTACTGCCAAGCACGCGGATACAACCAAGTACGCGGGTACGACCACGTATGCGAAGAGAAACCTACTCGGAATCCGAAGCCACCGGCTGCTGCGCCTCAGCAGGATGCTCCACCGCAGCGGGCTGTTCTGCCTCAGCGGGCTGCACCCTCTCAGCAGATTCCAGCGCGTTCAGTGCCTCCAGTGCCGCCGCCTCCGCAGCCTCTTCGGCGTCAGCCTCAGCCACACGCTCAGCATCCGACTCGGCAGAAGTCACCGCCGCCGGGTTCGTCAGAACCTTCACGCCCATGCTGCGCAGCGCATCCGTGTTCGTGATCGTCTCGTCATTATCAATCAGATACACCTTGTACCCGTCATTCCGCAGACGACGCATCAGCTCCAGGAGCATGCTCTGAGCGACCTCATCCACCGCGTACACGCGCGTCACATCCAGGGCGACCTTCGAACCCTCCATCGGGGATTCCACAATCTCACGAATCACGCGCTCCACACCCGCAAAACGGATACGGCCCTGCAGCTGAATCAGGCGCATCGACTCGTCCCCGGAACCGATCTGGTAGTTCGCGCGCAACGCCGAACGAGCCACCGTCGGAACGTTCATCACGTGCATACCCATGTCATCAGAGAACTGCTCGAACAGCTCCACGCCGCGCACGCTGTTACCGTGACCATCCAGGCGCGGCGAGAACGTCGCCACACCCAGCTGACCGGGCACCGCACCAATAATGCCGCCGCCCACGCCGCTCTTCGCCGGAACACCCACCTGGGTCGCCCAGTCGCCCGCCGCGTTATACATACCGCACGTGAACATGACGCTCAGCACCTGACGCACCACCGTCTTAGGAACCACCTGCTCACCCGTCACCGGATGCACACCATAGTTCGCCAGAGTCGCCGCCATCAACGCCAAATCCTTGACCGTCACCATCAGCGAGCACTGGCGGGTATAACCCTGCACCGCCACGGTCGGGTCACCGGTCAGGATGCCGTGGCCGCGCAGCATGTGCGCAATCGCGTAGTTGCGGTGCGCGTGCTCCAGCTCAGACTCGTACACGCGCTCATTCACCGACAGGCGGCGGCCAGCAAACGCAGACAGACCAGAAATGACGCGCTCCATGCGCTCGCCCTGCGTCGCGCCGGGAGGGCCCACCAGCGAATGGGTGGTAATCGCGCCCGCGTTAATCATCGGGTTCAGCGGCTTACCGGAACCGTCCTCCAGGGACAGCTCGTTGAACGGCTCACCGGAAGGCTCCACACCCACCTTCGCAAGCACGTCATCATAGCCGCGGTCCGCGAGCGCCAGAGCGTACACGAACGGCTTAGAAATCGACTGGATCGTGAACTCCACATCGGAGTCACCGGCGGCGTACTGCTCACCATCAACCATGGCGATAGATGCGGCAAGCTTGTCCGGGTCCACGGCGGCAAGTTCCGGAATGTAGTTTGCCAACTCACCGGAGGTATCAGAAGCGACCGACTCGAGGGTCTCGGTCAGGTAAGTGGCAATAGGTGAATGCATAGTGTTCCGTATCTGCTGCTAATCGTGGTTGTTCTCGTCAAAAATTTCAGGATGCGCCCGCCCGCTGTTCCGTTTCAGCTAGGCTGAGGCGCTCATCGTTGCAGGCTACCGCGGCTACCAAACTAAAGAGTCTGCCCGCGAGCCTGTCAAAGTGTGTGGGTGAGGAGCGCCTTTTGCTCCCTAAAGAGTGTATCTTTTGCGTGTTGAAGCCACCAAATATAACGGTCGGTACTCCCCCGCTATTTCGGCACGCAGACATCGCACACGCAAGGTTTTCAGGTGGTCTAGGGGTTCAGGTGGCTTACGGGTGGCGAACCGAATCCGGCTCGCGACCGCCCAGCTCGGCAGTCTCCAGCTGGAAGGTCGAGTGCTCCACCGACACCTCAAAATGGCTCGCCACACACGAACGGATACGGTCCAGAATCGCCACCGCAGAACCGTCACGGAAGCACGAATCGGCAACCACCACGTGCGCGGTCACCACCGGCAGGCCGGTCGCCACCGTCGAAGCGTGCACATCGTGCACCTCCACCACACCGTCAACACTCAAGATATGCTCACGCATCGCGTCCAGGTCCAGGCCGTCCGGGGTGAACTCCATGAGCACCGCCGTGGTCTGCTTCATCAGACGCGCCGCACGCGGCACAATCAGCGCCGCAATCAGCAGACCGGCAAGGGCGTCCGCCTGGTAGAAGCCGGTCAGCCAAATCACGATAGCCGCCACGATCACGCCCAGCGAACCCAGGGCGTCATTGAGCACCTCCAGGAACGCGGCACGCATATTGAAGTTCGCATTCCTCGCCGTAGCCAGCACCGCAATACCAATAGCGTTCGCCACCAGGCCAACCACACCAAAAATCAGCAGTTCAATGCCGGGCACCTCTGGCGGGGCGAACAGGCGATGCACGCCCTCCACCGCCGTGTAGATACCCACCGCCAGCAGCAGCACCGACTGCCCGAGGGCGGCAAGTACCTCAATACGGCGGAAACCCCACGTGCGGCGGGAGGTCGCGGGGCGCGTCATGAGCGAAGCCGCAGCGAGCGCCACCAGCAGGCCCGAGGCATCCGCCAGCGCGTGCGCCGTATCGGTCAGCAGCGCAAGACTTCCCGTAACCAACGAACCAATCGCCTGCGCCAACACAATAACGACCGCCAAGCTGAACGCAATCAGCAGGCGCGGACGCATCGAGGCGGCGTCCTCCGGGCTCGGGGCATGCGAATGGTCGTGCCCATGGTGATGCCCGTGGTGGCCGTGATGTGCGTGCGCTCCCATGCGCTTCTCCTCAACTATGAACTGCGTTGTCGACTATCGAAAGTTATCGGCAGATAGCAAAATCGCCCGATTCACAAGAACCGGGCGAAAAGCTCCTCAACCGAGGAAAACGTGGAGATAAGGGGACTCGAACCCCTGACCCCCTGCATGCCATGCAGGTGCGCTACCAGCTGCGCCATATCCCCATATTCTGTTAGTGACCTCAACGAGGCAACATGAATATATTACACACACCACGGACAACGATGCAAACCAGCGCACACAAAAATCTAAAAAAGTTCCGAGGCAACCAGGCAGGCAGAAAGGGCAATCAGGTCATCAGAAAGGGCACCCGGGCGGGCAGAAATACCCTCGAAATACGCAGAAAGGGGCGGACCCCGCGGCACCATACGGCGCCAACAGAGCCCACCCCTCATCAGCTAAAAATCAAACGGAAGCCTACGCCTCATCCTGAGCGGGAATGATGCGTGCAGCATCTTCCTCAGTCTCACCCTCGATGTCGAAGGGAGCCTCGTTCTCAACACCCAGCTCAATACGCGGAGCCTCAGCCCACAGACGATCCAGAGCGTAGAACTCGCGGTCCTCCTCATGCTGAACATGCACGACAATATCACCGAAGTCCAGCAGAATCCAACGACCCGAGGAACGACCCTCACGGCGAACCGGTTTCAGGTCAGCCTGCTCACGCAGAGCGTCCTCAACCTCATCCGCAACAGCGTTCACGAGGCGCTCATTGTGGGCAGAAACCACCAGGAAGCCATCAATCAGACCCATCGCGTCGGATGCATCCACAGCGAACAGGTTAGTTCCCTGCTTCTCCTCCGCAGCGCGGGCGGCAATGCGCAGAGCCTCAATCGAGGACTGTGCAGCAGTCATATTTTCCTTTCTTGCCGGCAGAACACCCGCCGGCAACACCCGCAACAGGGGTGCATTGTTCACGGCCTACTTAGGGCCAAAAATCATAATCAGACCAACAACGACCAGGGCGAGCAGTAGCACAATCCACAGCCACGCCAGGGAGGGCTTCTGTGCAGGCTGCAGAACCTCTTCAGTCTTCTCAACAGCGCTCTCAGAAGCAGAGTCTTCCCCAGTTTTCTTCGACTCAGCTTCCTTCGACGCTGCTTCCTTTGACTCGGCTTCCTTCGAAGCCTCAGCAGAAGCAACCGAAGCAGACTTCGACTCAGCCGACTTAGACTCTTCATCCTCGGAGCCCTTGTCGGACTCTTCGGCAGTCTTCTCGACCAGTGCCTCGTCGGGATCCTGACGATCCACCATGCGCTGCAGCAGCTCCTCAACCTCATCCGGGCTCAGAGCTACAGTCGGGTCGCCGTCCACCGAATCTACGGTATCCCCTGCGGAGGCGCTATCCAGCACGCTCAGGTCAAGACCCTGCGCGTTCACCGCGCTCACGCGGGTGGGTAGCTCATCAGCAGACTCTTCAACCTCAACGGCCTCTTCCTCAACGGAAGCAGCCTCGGTCTGCTCAGCCTCAATATCAGAGCTGTCCAGCTCCTCAACCTTCGGCTCATCCCGCACCAGGTACTGGTGCAGCTCGGGTTCCGGCTTCTCCTCCTTGACCACGGCGATAACCGGGATCGAAGAAGTCATCGGGTTATTCACCGCGGAGGGGCTGGTCGCATCCACACGATTCTGCGCGATCTCTTCGGGGCGCAGAACACGCAGGCTACTGGTCAGAGGAGCAGGCTCGTGCAGCTTCTCCTCATCGTTCGCCTCAGTGTCAATCTTGCCCTGAGCCGCCAGTGCCGCAAAACGACGCTGAACAGCCAGAACCTGCGGGTCAATAGCATTCGTATAAATCACGGAGCCCATGTTCTCAACAGGCTTCGCGGGCTCACCGCGGCGGGCCGCACGCAGGTACTCGGCAACTTCTTCACGGTAACGGGCAAGACGGCGCGGACCCATCACCTTAGTAGGCGGCGGCACCTCAATGCCGTCCTCGGTCACGTACGTCTCGTAGAGGTACGCTTCGTCCTCGCTATAGGGCTTCGAACCCGTAGCTTCACTCATGTGTTCCCTCATTATTCGTCGATTGGGGTGCCTGCCCAGACTCATCCTTCACGCGGGGCAAGCCGTCACGGTACGCTGTCAAGGCGTCCTTCTTGTACAGGCCGTACTTAGCAATGTACTGCACCACACCATCGGGCACCAGGTACCAGATGGGGGCGTCTTCAGCTGCGCGGCGACGAATATCGGTCGAAGAAATCGCCATCGCAGGAATCTTCAGGGTCGTAATATGACGACCCTCAGCCATCGGCGGATCCAGCTCATGATCGGGGCGGGTCACGCCCACAAAAGTCGCCAAATCCCACAGCTTATGGGCATTGCGCCAGGTCATAATCTGGCTAATCGCGTCCGCACCGGTGATGAAGAACAGGTCAGCATCCGGACGCAGGGCACGCAGCTCGTTAAGCGTATCAAAGGTGTAGGTGGCGCCGCCACGGTCAATATCAATACGGCTCACCGTAAAACGCGGGTTCGACGCGGTCGCAATCACCGTCATCAGGTAGCGATGCTCAGCGTCACTCACGTGCCGCTCCCCCACCTTCTGCCAGGGCTGACCGGTCGGAACGAACACGACCTCATCCAGGTCGAACACGGCGGCAACCTCACTAGCTGCCACCAGGTGTCCGTGGTGAATCGGGTCGAAAGTTCCACCCATCACGCCCAGACGCACCCGACCGGGAATGCGCGGGGGAATCGACTCGGTGCTCGGAGCACCAAAATCAAGGTGAACAGGCTGGTCAGTCACAAATGCCGTCCTTGCTGGGGACAGAGACCGCGCCACGGCAGCTTAAGAAGCCACCACAGGTGCGGATGCGGGCAGGTACACAGAAGGTACGCAACACCGAAAACGGCCCGCGTACATTCCCCTCTATGCTACCTGTTTGCGGTCAAAAAAACCGAAATGACGGGGGTGAGCTAAGCCGCCAGTGGAATACCCAGCCAGCACGCCCGACCACAGGTTCACCGCAGGCTCCCCCGCATATTCCGACGCACACATCCGGCGTAAGAGGCAATCGCAACCGCCACCGCAGAGAATACAAGAAGGCGCAGAGCATACAAGAAAGCGCCGCGCACCGGAGCAAACCCCGGTGCGCGGCACCAATCATCATCGAGGCAACAGCTAACGTTGAACTACTAGTCGTCGACGTTCGGCATGTCGATATTCTCGTCGACCTTGCCTTCCTTCAACTTCTTGCGGTACTCAACCGACTCGGTCCACACGCCTGCAACACGCTCAGACTCCAGCTCGGCACGAGCCTCCGCCTTCGCGTCCATACGCTCCTTGTACTCCACACGCTTCTGCGCACGAGTCGGGCGAATAATCTCTTCCAGACGAGCGTCCGTACCGCGCGGGGAGGACAGCAGCTCAGCGCCACCGACCATGGTCGGCTCCCAATCGAAGATCACCGAGTTGTCGTTCTCGCCAATCACCACGGCGTCACCAGCACGAGCACCAGCCTTGAACAGCTCATCCTCAACACCCAGGCGCGCCAGGCGGTCCGCCAGGTAGCCGACAGCCTCATCATTATTGAAGTCAGTCTGCTGAATCCAACGCTCAGGCTTCTCACCAATCACGCGGAACAGCGGCTCAAGGTTACGCTCCTCGCGGCGAATAATGAACTCCTGCTTCTTCTTACCGCGGAAGCCCTTCGGGCGAACCACAGGAGCCTCAACAACCACGCGCTCCGCTTCCTTCTCGGCAGCGGCACGAGCCTCGCGGTCCTCCTCCACGAGCTTTGCCATCGCAAAGATCAGGGGCTTCAGACCCTCATGGGAAGCAGTCGAAATCTCGAAGACCTTAAAGCCCATCTCCTCAAACTCGGGGCGAACAAACTCCGCCAGCTCACGAGCCTCAGGAACGTCAATCTTATTGAGCACCACAATCTGCGGACGCTCATGCAGCGGCACGGTCACACCCGCAGTCGGGTCAACCTCATAGTTCTGCAGCTCGCCGCGAATCACCTCAAAGTCACTGATCGGGTCACGGCCCGGCTCCAAAGTAGCGCAGTCAATCACGTGCACCAGAGCCGAAGAACGCTCCACATGGCGCAGGAAGCGGTGACCCAGACCGCGGCCCTCCGAAGCACCCTCAATCAGACCCGGAACATCCGCCACGGTGTAGCGAACATCGCCCGCCTGCACCACACCCAGGTTCGGGATCAGGGTGGTGAACGGGTAGTCAGCAATCTTCGGACGCGCCGCAGAAATCGCAGCAATCAACGAAGACTTACCCGCCGAGGGGTAACCCACCAAAGCCACATCCGCAATGGACTTGAGCTCCAGAACAATATCAGCCTCTTCACCGGGGGTGCCCAACAGAGCAAAACCGGGAGCCTTACGCTTAGCCGAAGCCAACGCAGCGTTACCCAGGCCGCCCATACCGCCGCGGGCAGCAACATACTCGTCGCCCACACGCAGCAGGTCAGCCAAAACATTACCCTCGCGGTCCTTCACCACAGTACCCTGCGGCACGGTCAGAACCAGGTCCTCACCGTTAAAGCCGTGGTGCATATCGCCACGACCAATATCGCCATTCGGGGCGTGCTGATGCGGGCTGTGGTGGTACTCCAGCAGGGTCGTGGTCTGGTTATCCACGCGCAGAATCACCGCGCCACCATTACCACCGTTACCGCCGTTAGGGCCGCCCAGGGGCTTAAACTTTTCACGTCGCACGGAGACGCAGCCGTTACCTCCGCGACCGCCAGATACATGCAAGACCACGCGGTCCACGAATTCTGCCACGGGTTCTCCTTATCTTGGAAAATCTTCACTTCGCCACCGCACGGCACACACCAATCATGCTGCGGATGCGGCGGCAGGCGCGACCGGGTTGGGGTGCGCCTCATCGTGGAGCCCAGCACAGGCGGGCGTCCACGGCATTCGAGGTCATAGCGAGAGGGGGTAGACTAACGCCTACCCCCTCTGCCCTAGCGGTGAGTATTACTCAGCTGCTGCCAGGATGTTAACGACCTTGCGGCCCTTGCGGGTACCGAATTCGACGGTGCCTGCTGCCAGAGCGAACAGGGTGTCGTCGCCACCGCGGCCAACGTTCAGGCCGGGGTGGAAGTGGGTGCCGCGCTGGCGAACGAGAATCTCGCCTGCGTTGACGGACTGGCCGCCGTAGCGCTTAACACCGAGGTACTGGGGGTTCGAGTCACGGCCGTTACGGGTGGAGCTTGCGCCCTTCTTGTGTGCCATTCTGTATTCCTACCTTAGGGTTGAATTCCGGTCGTTTCGATTACGCGTTGATAGCGGTAATCTTGACGGTGGTCAGCTCGGCGCGGAAGCCCTGACGCTTCTTGTAACCGGTCTTGTTCTTGTACTTCTGAATAACGATCTTCGGACCGCGCAGGTCCTCAACCTTCTCAGCAACAACCTTGGCGGAAGCCAGGGACTTTGCGTCAGCGGTGACCTTGTCACCGTCGACGAGCAGCAGCACGGGCAGCTCGATGGTGCTGCCGGGCTCGCCTGCAACACGGTCAAGGGTAACGAGGTCGCCTACGGAAACCTTCTCCTGGCGGCCGCCAGCGCGTACAATCGCGTATGCCACTATGGGACTCACTTTTCTCGACAACTTGCTTCTTGAATCTCACACGAATGAGCAGCCTGCGCTTTCATTGCTGTGCGCCCTCCCCCGCCAGTCGAATAACCGCGAACAAGGAGGAACGGCCCGTGCGTTCCGACGGGATTGCCCGCCGAAGCCAACACGCGAGGCTCACCGGTGGTGTCTCTCTCCCGCACGTTCCAAACTCAGCCGATCACTCGACCGCGCCGAAGACGATGCGGGTGGGAGCGGTGTCTCCCGCTGGCCCTGCGTCGATAGGGCTTCACTGAGATAAACACCAGTCCTTAAGGATACGGCATGATCTACGCGCCGCGCAATAGATATTTTTGCGGAATGCTCGAAGTCGGCACGTGATGCTCCTCTAATACTGCACCGCACTCTTAATAGCGCCTTTAAAATGACGCAGCACACGCACAGAAAAAAATAGCCTCGGTAGGGAAGTTCCGGCTCGCCCTACCGAGGCTATCTCATATACAACACACCATCGGAATTCCGATGATCGGAAGCTAAAGACTAATCGTCCTTACCTTCACGCTTAATGTCGGCAGCAGCAACGCCAATGCCGAACAAGACAGGGGCCGAAGCGTCATCAGGCACCGGAACCACATCCGCAACAGAAGCGGAAGCAACCACGGAACCCTCAGCACGCTCGGAAGCGTCCACGGTCACGACCTGAGCACCGGCACCGGCACTCGAAGCCGCACGGCGAGTGCGACGCTTACGCGGGGTCGAACCGGGCACCTGAGCCGCAGGCTTCTGAGCCTCCTCAACCGGAGCCTCAGCCTCAATCGCTGCGGGAGCTGCGCCCACCACACCGGTCACAGCCGGAGCACCAATCACGCCGGTCACAACCGTGCGAGGCTCAGACTTCTCAACCTTATCAGACTTTGCGGCTGCCTGCTCAGCTGCCTTCTCAGCGCGCTTCTCATCAGCGGCGCGACGAGCACGGCGGCGGGACGCACGCGGAGTCTCGCGAACATCCTCAATGCGCAGGTCCTCACGCTCAACACGCTTGGAATCCTGAGCCTTCTGCACACCCGAGTTTACCTCAGCGGAGGTTGCCTCAGCGTTCTGCTGCTCGCGGTTCTGGCGCTTGGACGAACGACGCTCCTCCGAACGATCCTCACGGCCCGAACGGAACGACTCACCCTCAGCACGGGCAAGACGGCCAGCCTTCTGAGAAGCACGAGCTTTCGCCTCACCAGCGCGAATCGCCTCAAAACGATCCGAAGAGCGGGTAAAGCGCGGGTCAAGCTCCGGGTCAACGTGGTGCTCGTCCTCCAGCGAACCCGCACCGGAATCCTCCACAGCGGCAATATCCGCATCGGTCAGCTCGCGGCGCTGGCGGTTACGAGAAGACTTCTTCTCGCCACGCTTGGACGAACGACGCTCCTCCGAACGGCCCTCAGCAGGCTCCTTCGAGGAATCCTCAGCGGACTGCTCCTCCACGCGGTCGAATGCGCTCGCCAGCTGCTCCAGGGAGAAACCGCCCTGCTCGCCAACCCAGTTGCCCTCGGTGACCTCAGCGACCTTGTTCTCACGCTGAGCAACCTCCGCGTGAGCCTGCTCGCTGGCAGCCTCAGCAATGCCCTGAATCTCCTGCTCAAGCGAAAGCTCAGCGGTCTCCGCGCGGCGCGAACGCTTACGGCGCTTACGCTTCTTGCGGGTCGAAGCGGTCTCCTCCGAAACTTCCTCGCTATGAGCGGATGCGGCAGCCACCGCAGCCATAGCGTTACGGCGCTCAGCCTTCTTCGACTCCAGAGCATCCTGCTTCTGCTGGTCACGAGAATCCTCGCGGGCAGCGGCACGGCTACGCTTACGGTCATTACGCTCATGGCGGTGGATGTAATCCGACGCGCCACCGCTACGACCGCTCAGCGGCTGATCGTGAACCACCAGGCCGCGACCGGCACACTGCTCACAGGGCTCCGAGAAGACCTCAAGCAGACCGGTACCCAGGCGCTTACGGGTCATCTGAACCAGACCCAGCGAAGTCACCTCAGCCACCTGATGCTTGGTACGGTCACGACCCAGGCACTCAATCAGGCGACGCAGAACCAGGTCACGGTTCGACTCAAGCACCATGTCAATGAAGTCAATGACGATAATGCCGCCAATGTCGCGCAGACGCAGCTGACGGACAATCTCCTCAGCAGCTTCCAGGTTGTTCTTGGTGACAGTCTCTTCCAGGTTGCCGCCGCTACCGGTGAACTTACCGGTGTTCACGTCCACCACGGTCATGGCTTCGGTACGGTCAATCACCAGCGAACCACCCGACGGCAGGTACACCTTACGGTCCAGTGCCTTCGCCAGCTGCTCGTTAATGCGGTAGTGGTCGAAGAGGTCGTCGTCGCCATCCCACTGCTGCAGACGGGAGACCAGGTCCGGCGCCACGTAGGTCACGTACGCCTCGATGGAATCCCACGCGTTCTCGCCCTGAACGATCATCGCGGTGAAGTCCTCGTTGAAGACGTCACGCACGGTCTTAATCATCAGGTCGGGCTCCTGGTAGAGCATCTCCGGAGCCAGCACCTTGCGGGAGTTAGCCTTCTCCTGAATCTCTTCCCACTGCGCACGCAGACGGTTAATGTCGTGGGTCAGCTCCTCCTCAGAAGCACCCTCCGCCGCGGTACGAACAATCACGCCAGCGCCCTCAGGCAGCTTGTCCTTCAGAATCTTCTTCAGGCGAGCACGCTCAGTATCGGGCAGCTTGCGGGAAATACCGGTCATCGAACCACCCGGCACGTACACCAGGAAGCGACCGGGCAGGGAAACCTGGCTGGTCAGGCGGGCACCCTTGTGACCAATCGGGTCCTTAGTGACCTGCACCAGAACCGAATCGCCGGGCTTCAGGGCGTTCTCAATCTTGCGGGGTGCACCGTCCAGACCGGTCACATCCCAGTTGACCTCGCCCGCGTACAGCACAGCGTTACGGCCGCGTCCAATGTCAACGAACGCAGCTTCCATGGACGGCAGAACGTTCTGAACCTTACCCAGGTACACGTTGCCAATCAGGGAATCCTGCTGAGTCTTAGACACGAAGTGCTCAGCCAGCACGCCGTCCTCAAGCACACCAATCTGGATGCGGCCGTCCTTCTGACGAACCAGCATCTGACGGTCCACGGACTCGCGGCGAGCCAGGAACTCAGCCTCAGTCACGATGTGGCGACGGCGACCCAGGGAGCGGGACTCGCGGCGGCGCACGCGCTTCGCCTCCAGGCGGGTAGAACCGCGCACACCGGTCACAGTGTTGGATGCGTGAGAGTCAGCCAGGCGCGGTGCACGCACCTTGGTGACGGTCTCAACGTCATCATCAACGCCGCCCTCAATCTCAATATCTTCGGTACCGCGGCGACGGCGACGGCGACGGTGGCTCGTCACCTCAGCCTCAGCGGCAGCCTCCTCGCGGCGGCGCTCCATGCGCTCCTTACGCTTCTGCTCCTCGGCAGCGGCGCGGCGTGCTTCACGCTCCAGCTTGGCGGCAACAGCAAGCTCGCTCAGCTCCTCCGGCTCGGGAGCCATGAACAGCGGCATCGCACCCATGGGGGTACGCGAGCGCAACTCCTGCAGCTTTTCGCGCTGCAGATCGCTAATGGTCTTGACCGGCTCGGGAGCTACTTCAGGCTCCTCAACTGCGGGCTCTTCGGTTGCAGACTCCTCAGCAACTACAATAGCCTCAGCGGGCTGCTCTGCGGCGGCTTCTTCAGCCTTCTGCTCAGCAGCTTCAGCGGTGGCCTCTTCAGCCTTCTCGGACTTTGCGGGAGTTACGACCTCAACCTTGGCGGTCTCTTCCTTCACCTCAACGGCAGACTCAGCAGCGGGCTCAGCGGCGGGAGCAACAACTTCCTCGACCTTTGCGGTCTTCTCGACGGTCTCAACCTTCGCGGTGTTCTCCGCGACAGCAGGCTCAGCCGCCTTCTTCTCAGCAGCCTCAAACAGGCTATCCAGAGTAGAAGCAACCTCGGTCTCAGACACAACGGGAGCGGCAACCTTCGGTGCCGGCGCGTGCTTAGCCTTGGCGTTACGCAGGTTGGTCAGGCCAGCCGCGATTGCCTCATCCAGGGGAACCTCAGGAGCCTTCTCCTTCTTCGGGCGACCCGGACGGCGACGCTCAGTACCCTGCTGGGCCTCAGAGCTCTCACGAACATTCTTACGCAGAGTTTCACGGGTCTCTGCAGAGGCGTTCTTCTCCTCCGCGAGGGCGTTCAACGCCTCAAAAACCCCAAGTTCGACGTTCTTCTCGTCAGACATTAATCTTCTTTCGTTACACCCTGCTCCGCACCGCAAGGATTTTTAACAGCGCGCATACAGCGCAAAGCCTAGTTGCTGCCACCGCGGCTCAAGCCTCACCCTACGGTGCGCGTTCATCGGCGCTACCGGGCACTATCTCGTTCAGTGCTTCTGCCGTAGGGGGCGAGCGGGCGGAACGCAGAGCGCGCCGCGACGGTCACAGCCACCTCGCTCTCGAGCACGGCACGCTCACACCCTTCCTGGGTGCCCTGCCGGTCTTCGGGTTTCTTCGCCGAGGCGGGCGGCCCGCGCGGTGCGACAGTTATGCTCCGCGGCTTATAGCCGGCGCTCTTCGGGTACTCTCCCTCGATGCGTTGGTGGGGATCTTTATGCGCGTGCGGGGCGCACAAGACACCGTGTTCCATTATACCCGGTAGAGGGTGCCTCTAAGCCACCCCGCCCATCCTATCCGGGCTCCATTTCCCGGCAGGATGCGCGGGGTACATTACATGGGACACATTGCGGCGGGCGCTCAGCGGGTACAGCAAAGCCGGGCGTGCCACTACGCACCACCCGGCTTCAAAAACTTTCAGAGAAGGAACTAGTCCAGACCCAGCTCCGCATCGCGCGCCTCACGAGCCTGCTGAGCAAGCTTCGGGTCGGTCGGCAGGTACTCCGGACCGGAACCGGTCGCGAACGGAACGCCCAGAATGAAAACAAACGGAGAAACCACCAGCAGAATCACCCACAGCAGCGAGAAGTGACCGGCGGTCAGCAACAGCAGGGCAGTCAGAAAAATAACAGCAGCAGCGCCCATTGCGGCAATTCCGGCAGTCTTCACGGTTCTCCTCGAAGGGGTATCAAGAATCTAGTGTCCAGCAGAACGGCAGGCAGTCAACGCCGCAGGTAAAACCCGCGGACGGCTCCGACTGATGCCGCTCAAGAATATACCTGACCATTATACGCACCCGCGCCGCCTCCCCGCTGACCACCACCGGCGGGGTCACCGGCGCCTCCCCCACTACCCGATACCCCAGCCCGGTGCCTCCTCTGCTACCCGTTGTAACCAGCCCAGCACCCCAGCCCAGCGCAATCTCACCCGCCCGCAGACACAGCAACGCCCCGGCACCAACAGGTACCGGGGCGTTGCGTGTTCGGGGTATCAACCCTCAAACCAAGCTCAGAGATGAACGCTTAGCGCATCATATTCACAATGACCTCAAAGAAGCGGATCACAATAATGCCGAAAATCAGGATCAACCACAGGCTAATCGCAAACCAGGACCAGCCGCGAGCGCTCTCACGCATCGACTGCGACGCCGGGATGACCCCCGCCGAGACGTTGCGGACCGTGGTCTTCACAAAAAGCGTGATGGTCATAACCCACACGATCATGCAGAACAGGCACAGGGCGTTGATCTGGAACGTCGTCTGGTACCACAGCCACATAATGAACGCGGTTGCTGCGGCCATACCAATGTTCATGCACACCCAGAACCATTTCTTGAACTGTGCACCCGCCATCATCGAGGCGCCGATAGTCACCACAATCGAGAAGCCCACCAGGCCGATGAACGGGTTCGGGAAGCCGAAAGCCTCCGCCTGCGGGGTGCGCATCACCGTGCCGCAGCTGAGCAGGGCGTTGATATCGCAGACTGTGGAGTGGCCGGCATCAATGTAAATCTGCAGGCGCTCATACACCAGAATCGCTGAAGAAATGAGTGCAATCAGGCCGGCACCAACCAGCCAGAATCCGAGCTGTCGGTCTGAGTAGCTGCCCGGAGTTCCCGCGTGCCCGTGCTGCGCTTTTTGTTCAGCGTGGATGGGCTCGGTAGTACTCGATGCGGCGGTACTCATACGACTCCTTTAGATAGTGTTTTACGGTGGTACTTACCGGCGCGGCATAGCCAGCACCCCGGAAGCAGTACCTCATTTATCCTAACTTCTCACACCACCAAATGGCACGCCATCAGCCTAAATGTTCTGTTTTATGACGTGCTATTTTACGCAGATGGGCGCGCTTTCGGGACGCTTTCGGGGCCTCTTCAGCACGCAAAACCCCCGGGAGGCGCCCGCAACTCAGCGGCGGGCGGAACCTTCCGGGGGTTTCATCAAGGGTATTACTTAGGGCAGCGGGTGGGTGTACGACTCGTCAAAGAACAGCTGCTCCAGCTCCACCGCGCGGCTAAAGAACTCGCGGGCGCGCTGCGCATCCGACGGGCCCACACGGTCCAGCTCACGGCGCAGGAAATCAACCAGCTCACGGAACTCCGGGTAGTCGTGCAGGGTAATCCACTCGTGGTGTACAAAAGAATCGGGGCGCTTGGCGGGAGCCTTAGACGCCCAATCCAGGTACAGGCCCTCGCACACCACCAGCACCGACAGGATCGCCGCGTAGCTGCCGCTTGCCGCCGCATCCAGGAAGAGGCGCTTGAAGCCGGTGGTCGCCTCCGTATCGGGCATGGATTCACGCTGATGCTCGGTCACGCCCAGAGTCTCAAAGCTGCGCAGGAAGTAGGTGTTCTCGTCACCGGCGATTTCGCCCGCGAACTTGGAGAGGCGCAGGCGGCCCGCGAGAGTATCGGCGTTAGTGATCGCGCCACCGATCAGGGCGAGGAAGGTATCGAGGAAGCGGTAATCCTGCACCAGGTACCCTGCCATGACCTGCGGGGCAATCGAGCCGTCAAAAAGCTCAGCAACAAAACGGTGATTCGTGGCGGAAAGCCAGGTGGCGAGGTTCTCCTGGCGTAGGGACTCGGTGAACGAATCGGTGCCGATCAAATCGGTGAAGGGTGCGGGCATGATGGGTGCCTTTCACTATGTGGCATACCGTCACTGGTATGCGTATGTGTGCGGGTGTGTTGGTGCGGCCTCAGGCATTGGGGCCGGCGCCTCAGCGAATATAGCACCGAGACGCGACGGCGTGCCCGGTTTTGTACCCCGATGCCCGAAAATTTTCGTTCTTTTCGATTTTTGGGTGGGTTTGGGTGAGTGAGGGTGAGCGATGCCGGTTGAATTTGAGCGATTGGGGGTAGGTGAGAGCACATGGAAACACGTGAGAGTGCATGTGTTCGAGTGGGAGCATGAGGGCAGCACATGCGGGCAGAATCGAAAAAGATAGAGGCGCAAAAAGCGAAGGCACAAAAAGCGGGGCGCCACTCCCCCAACCGGTCAATACTAGCCCAGTACAACCAGCCGGAGGGACACCCCGCCTCATGTCTGCAACCTCAACAGGTCGCCTTAGTGATCCGCATCGTCCTCGGAATCATCATCGCCGAAGAAATCATCGGTGTACGAGTCGCCCAGCGGCAGACCCAGCGAATCTTCCAGCGAAGAACCCGCCGCAGACTCGCCGCCCAGCTCAGCCATGATGCCGTCCAGCAGCTCATCCGGCTCAGCTGAGGCAGCCGCAGCCGCCGCGGCAGCCAGAGTCGAAGCCGACGCCGCACCCGCAGAACCCGCATAAGCACCCTCGGCGCCCAGCTCGTCCGGCAGCTCCTCAGCCTCAGCGCCGGGGGTCTTCGCCTCCTCATGCGCCGCCAGCAGGGTACGTGCCTCACCAATGACCGTAATCGAACCGGTAATCAGCACACCCGCCGACTCCTGCTCAAAGAGGGCGTTCTCCATGGCGGTGGCAATCGCCTCGTCCAGGTGCTCAAACACCTCGATCGAGTCTTCGTCCAAGCCCGCATCCAGCGCCAGCTCGTGCAGACGCTCCGGTGCAATCGCACGCGGCGAATCCGACGCCGCCAAGTACAGGCGGAAGGTGCCGTCCGAAGCGTCCACGTACTCTTCGCGCATGGTCTCAAACATGCCCAGGGCATCCTTCTCACCCAGGATGCCGACCACAGCGTGCAGGTGCGACAGCTTGAACGCCTCAGTCAGCGCAGCCGCGGAAGCACGCACACCGTGCGGGTTGTGGCCTGCATCCAGGATGGTCAGCGGCTCGGTGCGCACAACCTCCAGACGGCCCGGCGAGCGCACCGTCTCAAATGCGGTACGCACCACGTCCTCGGGTAGCTGACGCTGGCCACCGAAGAACGCCTCCACGGCGGCAAGAGCCACCACGGCGTTCTGCGCCTGATGCGCACCGTGCAGGGACAGCGGCACATCCGGGTACTCGCCCGCCAGTCCGCGCAGGGTCAGCAGCTGACCGCCGACCGCAAGCTCACGGGAGACCACGCCGAACTCCACGCCCTCGAAGGCGAAGGATGCTTCCTTCTCGCGGGCGGAGGCGAGCAACACATCCGCCGCTTCAGGGTCCTGCGCGGCAGAAATCAGGAAGCCGCCGGGCTTGATAATGCCGGACTTTTCGGTCGCGATCTCGGCGAGGGTTTCGCCGAGCATGTCGGTGTGGTCCAGACCGATCGGGGTGACCACGGAAACCACGCCATCGGCAACGTTCGTGGAGTCCCAGGTGCCGCCGATACCGACCTCGAGCACCACCACGTCCACCGGCTCGTCCGCGAAAATCGCGAAGGCGAGCACGGTAACGGACTCGAAGAAGGTCAGGGCGGGCTCGCCGCGGGAGGTCATCTCTGCGTCCACAATCTGCAGGTAGGGGGCGATTTCCTCCCAAATGCGCACGAAGGTGGCATCGGGTACGGGTGCGCCGTTAATGCAGATACGTTCGGTGACGCTTTCGAGGTGCGGGCTGGTAAAGCGGCCCACGCGCAGGTCGTGGCCGAGCAGCAGCGCCTCAATCATGCGGGCGGTGCTGGTCTTGCCGTTCGTGCCGGTGATGTGGATGACCGGCGCGGCACGGTGCACGTCGCCGAGGATTTCGACGGCGCGCGCTACGGCGTCCAAACGCGGCGCCATCTTGTTTTCGGGTGCTCGCGCCAGCAGTTCACCGTAGACCCGCTCCACGCCCTCGGGGTCGGGAATTGCGGGGTAATTCTTCTCGCTCATTGTTCTCCTCACTGGGATAGCCGGACTGGGATAACCAGCCAGTGCCGGCAGGGGCCCACCGTGCGGCGGGATAACCGTGCGGCGGGATAGACGACGGGCCGCCCCGCCCGGTCAAGGGGGCGGGACGGCCGTACGGTTCAGGCGTTTTATGCCTTGGCTACGCTAATGCTCAGCTCGGCTGCTTCGCTCAGCTGCAGGGACACGGCGAGGGTTTCGCCGGTCACCAGCGCTTCGTTGGCGCGCAGAGCTGCCAGAGTTTCCTCCGGTGCCGCGATGCTCAGGTTGATGCGGTCCGCAACGTTCAGGTCGGCGTCCTTACGTGCCTGCTGAATAGCGCGGATGGTGTCGCGGGCGATACCTTCGGCAACCAGCTCGTCGGTCAGCTCAATGTTGAGGACCAGGAAGCCGCCGGGCAGAACCGCAGCCGCAGTGTGCTCAGCACCCTCAGCGTCAGCGGCAACCACGGTTGCCAGCTCGTATTCGCCCTCTTCCAGAGCCAGGCCGCCGTCCAGAGCTGCCACGCCGACCAGGACGGTACCGTCCTCGGTCACGGCCCAGTCACCGGACTTGGATGCCTTAATAGCAACCTGCACCTGCTTGCCCAGGCGCGGGCCTGCCGCACGTGCGTTGACCTTCAGCTGCTGGGAGATGCCGTAGTCGGCGGGGTCGACGGTGTCGGCGCTGACCAGCTCCACCTGGCGCAGGTTCAGCTCGTCCTCGACGATGTTCGCGAAGTACTCCGCGCCCTTCTCGCCGAAAGCGGTACCCAGGGCAGCGAACTGCTCGGGTGCAATCGCCACGGTCATCTTCTGCAGCGGCTGGCGCACGCGGATCTTCTTTTCCTTGCGCAGCGCCGAACCGGCGGAGCAGACCTCACGCACGGTCTGCATGAGAGCCAGCAGGTCGGACTCGTCAGCGAAAGCGGATGCCTCGGGCCAGTCAGCCAGGTGCACGGAGCGTTCACCGGTGAGGCCGCGGTAGATTTCCTCGCTGCTGAGCGGCAACAGGGACGCGGCGACCTTCGACACGGTCACCAGTGCGGTGTAAAGGGTGTCGAATGCATCGGTGTCTTCGTTAAAGAAGCGCTCGCGGGAGCGGCGCACGTACCAGTTGGTCAGTGCGTCGGCGTACTGACGCAGGGATTCGCAAGCATTCCAGATGTCGTAGGAGTCCATCGCTGCGGTGACCTGCTCGATGAGTTCGCGGGTCTTGCCGAGGATGAAGCGGTCCATCACGTGCTGCGAGTCGTACTTGAGCTTTGCACTGTAGCCTTCGCCGTTGTTGGCGGCGTTAGCGTACAGGGCGAAGAAGTGGTAGACGTTCCACAGCGGCAGCATGACCTGGCGAACACCCTCGCGGATGCCCTGCTCGGTCACGATCAGGTTGCCGCCGCGCAGGATCGGGGAGGACATCAGGAACCAGCGCATCGCGTCGGAGCCGTCGCGGTCGAGGACCTCGGAGACGTCCGGGTAGTTGCGCAGGGACTTGGACATCTTCTGGCCGTCCGAGCCGAGCACAATACCGTGGCTGATAACGTTCTTGAACGCGGGGCGGTCGAAGAGCGCGGTCGCCAACACGTGCAGCACGTAGAACCAGCCGCGGGTCTGACCGATGTACTCGACGATGAAGTCTGCCGGATAGTGGTTCTCGAACCATTCCTGGTTCTCGAAGGGGTAGTGCACCTGTGCGTAGGGCATGGAGCCGGAGTCGAACCAGACGTCGAGCACGTCTTCCACGCGGCGCATGGTGGACTTGCCGGTCGGGTCGTCCGGGTTCGGGCGAGTCAGCTCGTCGATGTACGGGCGGTGCAGGTCGGGTTCGCCGTCCTTGTTCAGGGGCAGGCGGCCGAAGTCTGCCTTGAGCTCTTCGAGGGAGCCGTACACGTCCATGCGCGGGTAGTTCGGGTCGTCCGAAACCCACACGGGGATCGGGGAGCCCCAGAAGCGGTTACGGGAGATGGACCAGTCGCGTGCGTTCTCAACCCACTTGCCGAACTGTCCGTACTTCACGTTTTCGGGGATCCAGTTGATCTGCTTGTTCAGCTCGTACATGCGGTCCTTGAAGTCGGTGACCTTCACGTACCAGGAGGTGATTGCACGGTAGATGAGCGGGGTGCGGCAGCGCCAGCAGTGCGGGTAGGAGTGCACGTAGGACTTCTCGCGGATCAGCACGTCATCTGCCTTGAGGGCGTTGATGATGGTGCGGTTCGCATCGAATGCCTGCACGCCTGCAATCTCAGCCAGGGCGGTGGAGCCGGAGGCGGTGGGCTCGGCGAAGAGGTTCAGGAACTTTGCGCCTTCGTCGAGGGAGAGGATCACGGGGATGCCGTAACCTTCACAGACCTTCTGGTCGTCTTCACCGTAGGCGGGTGCCTGGTGGACGATGCCGGTACCGTCACCAGTGGTGACGTAGTCGGCGACGAGGATCTGCCAGGAGGTTTCGGTGCCCCACTTTTCGGTGTCTGCGAAGTAGTCCCAGAGCGGGGTGTAGCGCACGTGCTCGAGCTGGGAGCCGGTGTAGCGTGCGGTGACGGCTGCGGCTGCGTCCTGTTCGGGCTGGTCGCCTTCGTAGCCGAGGTCCTTGGCGTAGGAGCCGAGCAGCTCGGAGGCGATCAGGAAGGAGCGGCCCTCGAACTTGCCTGCGCCGGGTACGACGGAGTATTCAATCTCGGGTCCGACGGCGAGCGCCTGGTTGGTGGGCAGGGTCCAGGGGGTGGTGGTCCATGCGAGTGCTTCGACGCCGTCGAGTTCTGCGGCGACCTTCTCGTCAGCACCAAGGGCGGTGTCTGCGGTGAGGCGGAATGCGACGGTGACGGTCTGGTCCTGGCGGTCCTTGTACACGTCGTCGTCCATGCGCAGCTCGTGGTTGGAGAGGGGGGTCTCGTCCTTCCAGCAGTAGGGCAGCACGCGGAAGCCCTGGTAGGTCAGGCCCTTATCGTAGAGGCGCTTGAACGCCCAGATGACGGACTCCATGTACTCGACGTTCAGGGTCTTGTAGTCGTTTTCGAAGTCGACCCAGCGTGCCTGGCGGGTGACGTACTTTTCCCACTCGTTGGTGTACTTGAGCACGGATGCGCGGGCAGCGTCGTTGAAGTTGTCGATGCCCATTTCGAGGATTTCGCGCTTGTCGGTCATGCCGAGCTGCTTCATTGCCTCGAGTTCTGCGGGCAGGCCGTGGGTGTCCCAGCCGAAGCGGCGTTCTACCTTGTGGCCGCGCTGGGTCTGGTAGCGTGCGACGAGGTCCTTGGCGTAGCCGGTGAGCAGGTGGCCGTAGTGGGGCAGGCCGTTCGCGAAGGGAGGGCCGTCGTAGAAGACGAATTCGTTTTCGCCGTTTTCGCCTGCGGGGCGGTTCTCGACGGATGCGGAGAAGGTGTTGTCCTTCTTCCAGTAGTCGAGGACTGCTTCTTCCAGCGCGGGGAACTTAGGCGATGCGGTGACGCCGCTTCCTGCGGCTTCGAAGGCGCTCGCCTTGGGGTATACGTTAGACATTGGGTGCGCCCTTATCTGTTGTTCTCAACGCTGAGAGGCTGGGGCGACAGGGTACGTAGCACTCGTCGTCCGCGCCGTTTCAGCGGGTGAGGATTGACATGACGGGTGCAAGGACGCCTGGGCATCACTGACTGATCCGGGCTGTGCCGGGGTCGGGATGCGGCGCGGTACCACCTTGCTTACTGATTTAACAGCTCAACGCACCGAACCCTCCCGGGGCTACGTGGCGTCGCGTGTCCGCGATACCTAGCCACCGGAAGAGCGGCGCGTTGGGCGGGTATCAGTCGCTTATTACAGCTATATCGGGCTTAACCGTCCGGTTCTACTGGGACTACATCTCTTCCGCTAAGACACCCTCGCCGCAGCGATTGGCGGGTGCCCGCAGGTGCGGTCCGTTCTTCCGAATTGCTCGCCGGTGATGGCCGGGTCGTTGCAAACACTAATAGTTTATGTGGCTTTTGTGTCTGTATGCAACCCCGCAGGGTGTGGGTTTGAACAGCACTTTTCAGATGCGCCGATGCCGAGGGCGTAAAACAGAATGGTTCTTCGTTCGGCGATATTTAGAGCGAGTAGGGGGTTTAAGGGGTCTTGCCCCACCCCGCACTCGGGTGTGTTTAAGGATGTATGTTTTTACATTCCCCTAGTGTTGCTTTAAGTGGGTTTCAATTTTTTCGAGGGAACCCATGGGATTGCAGTCAGTGTAACCACAAGATATGGGGTGAACACCGATGTAATTCCACTAGATATTCACCTCTGCAAGTTTTCATCCCCTCAGTATTCCGTGTGGGAACCGGTTTTTCCGGATGGTTCAGCAATGCATAGCGAGTGAATAGAGTGCATATTTGGGGATTGCCGAGCGGGTTTCCCCTTATTGAATCGGGTATTTCTTCTGGACTATTGAAGACTTCCTTACGGTCAGAAGATTAAACTAAACACCCTCCTCTCCCCCGCCTTTTGGAAATACTGAGGCGCAGCTCTTTTATTTTTCAAGTCATAAATATGACCGAAATCACTTAGCTCGACATGCGCGCAACCCCCTCGCCAAGTAGTCGCCTCCATCACATAACTCCTCACCAGCAGGGGGCAGCCGTAATACTTTACAGTGATTGATATCTTGAATGCCCCATAGGCTCTCAGGGATTACTAAGGTGCTTTTTCGTGCATTTTGAGCTCAAAATAGTCTAAAATGAATCGTGTAACACATCAATGATGATTCGATAACATCTACCCTCTCACCGGGGCGCGACCACAGCAGTCTCAGAACAGCTGTCTCAACGATGAGTTCACCAGTACCCCTCGCCCACGGCGTGAGGTACACCCGAGGTTACTTCCGGATGTGGACTGAAACCGCGGCATTCGCCCGCAGTTTTCACCCTTTCACGACCTCACCCAACACGCCATACAACCACGCGCCCGCCGCCGGGTGCCCCGAGCCCGCCCTCGGACTAGATCACGATAAATCAAGGAGTTCACCGATGCTCTCGCCCTCTTCGAGCACCCGTTCCGCTACTTCCCGCCTTATGAGCCGCCGCGCCCTACTGCTCGGTGGCGCGGTTTCCCTCATGGCCGGTTGCGCCTCCGATATTCGCCCGCTGAGCGAAGAAGCAAAAGCTAAGGTAGGCTCCCCCACCCCGTCCGCGAGCGCGACCGCTTCTGCATCTAGTTCACCAGCTGCTTCACAGTCTGCTACCGCTACGTCCTCTGCGAGCGCTTCAGCAAGCGCTAAGAGCAGCTCGTCCAGCGCGGCACGCGTACCCGTATCTGAGGATGCACTCGTTGAGGGTTGGGAAAAGTACCCCGGTCCCCTGAAACTGACCGGCGAATACATGGGCGAGTACCAGCCCGCAACGGATTCTTCCCCTGCGAAGAACGTACCTAAGCCCCTCAAGACCGTTCCGCACCGTGAGGAACCGACCTTCCAGGGCGCCTACGAGACGTTGCGTGCCTACTACAGTGCTCAGATCACCGCACTCAAGGATGGCCACTATGCAGATCAGGCGATTGAGCTGACCTACCCGGCAGACAAGAGCGCCATCGACGAGGTTAAAGCAGTCAAGGAACTGTATGAGCAGAACGGCTGGTACATGGACTTCACGTGCAGCATTTCCATGCGGAATACGGAGCCTCGAACCGCCCTGAAGAACGGTGACGGCTACGTAGAAATCATGATGGACGCCAAGTATTCTGCCACCGCCATCCATCAGCCGGACGGCACCGAACGCAAGATACCGGCAATTACCCAGGTAGCCATTCCGCACGTGATGCTCTACACCGAGGGTAAGTGGTGGCGAATCGGCAACGATTATCTGAACGAGCGTCTGAATGGCGGCAAGGGCTCTTCCGCCTCTTCTGGTTCCGGAGGTTCCAGCTCTGCCGGTTCTAGCGGTTCTTCGTCCTCGGGCCGAGGCTCCACTAAGGTCTAAATCCGGCAAAGTCTAATTCCGGCGAGGTCTAAACTAGCCCCGTTTCATCAATTTCATACGCACTAGCCCAAAGTCGTGACGGTACACCCCCTGCACCTCACCGACTTTGGGTTATTGCGTCTTAAAGACAATGTCCAGGGTTTTTTGACGAAGTTTTAAAACCAATCTTCTATAGTAAGAAGTGGATACTTCATACCGCCGCAGTTCACGCTCCGGCACACCCGTATCCCGGTACCCCCCCTGTACCGCGCACCATACAAAACGATGAGGAAGAGTCTCTCGTACGCATCGCAGCGTTGCGAGTTACCTCGATCAACCACTTTCAGGAGATACCATGTCCTTCCGGCCGAGTGCACACGCCAGCTTCTCTGCTAACGACCGAAACGGATTGACCCGCCGCACCGTCCTTTTTGGCGGTCTGACCGCCGGCGCTTTGACTCTAGCAGGATGCGCCTTCAACAAGGATATTCGCCCCACCGGTAGCGGCGACACTTTCTCCGGCTCCCCGAGCGCCTCTCCCTCGGCGTCTGCGTCGGCTTCGCCTTCTGAGTCTGCCTCGGCTTCGGCATCCGCTTCGTCTTCGTCCTCGTCCAGCCGTACCACCGCGAAGATTATTCCGCCCGACGAGTTCTTGAAGGACTATAAGAAGTACATTGGCGACGTCAAGTACGAGTACAAGCCCGCCATTGCACACTATGTTGAGCCGACCGACACCTCCCCCGCGAAAAACGTCCCAATCCCGGTCATTGATACGGTGGCTCAGCGTACCGTCTCCCTCGAAGGTGCCTACAAGACCCTGGCTGCTTACCAGAGCGCGTACATTGCCGCGATGTACAACGGCGACCTGCAGTACCTCAAGGGACTGGTCCACGGCGCTGACAGCGGTCTGGTCAACAACCTGAAGGCTATCGCTAAACTCTACGCTGCGGGCGGTTGGACTAAGGACTACGAGAGCAAGCTGAGCATCCGTGACGATCTAAATGCGAAGGCTCTTGCCTCTACCGATTTGGCTGTTGTGGCGTTCCCCTGCCGGGATGTTGTCAAGGAATACACCATCTACCAGAAGGGCACCGGTGAGGTTCAGAAGGCAAGCACCCTGGATGTCGTAATCTACGTGGTGTACGCCGAGGGCAAGTGGCGCGTGACTAGCCGCGAGTACTTCGTGTCGGAGTACAGCGACCGATTCCGCCAGGTCTTTGAGGGTCCCTCCTCATCGGCTTCGGCAAGCAAGTCCAGTGGTGGCGGCTCCGGTAGCTCTAGTTCCGGTAGCAGCAGCGATTTCAAGATCTAGGCGCTGAGACTCTAAACTCCAAGATTAGGATTTGAGCGCAGCACCCCTGACGAAAGCGGGGCGGGTATCAACTGATACCCGCCCCGCTTTCGTATGTTTTTGTGCCGCTGTTTTTGCTCCGCGGCGCTCCCGGCGTAGCAATATAACCCGGCACAGCAACAGCCCCGCCCCTTGGCAACTAGGAAAACCAAGGATGCGGGGCCGTGCAATACTATCTGGCGCACCGCCTCTAGGAGGTGGAACGCTCACGCAGACGCTCGTGAACCTCGCTCACAAAGCGGTTCTGATTATCGCGAGCATAATGCACGACCTCACCGATGACGGTAATAGCCGGCGCCTTAACCGATGCGCAATCTACCTGAGCGTTCTCAATGGTCGTGACAGTCACGCGCTCCTTCTCAGAGAAACCGTTCTCAATGGTTGCCAGCGGCGTGTCAGCCTCAATCCCACGAGAGAGCAGAGACGCCACCGTATCGGGCAGGGTACGAACGCCCATCAGCAGCACCACGGTGCCCTGGGCACGCAGGGTCGCCTCAACCGCCGACACTTCGGTCTCCGACAGGCCGGAGTGACCAGAAATGACGGTGAAAATCGAGGATACCTTACGCAGGGTCACCGGAATCGCAGCACGCGCAGGAACCGCAATGGCGCTGGTAATGCCGGGGATAACCTCAGCCTCCAGGCCGGCGGCGATGCACGCATCCAGCTCTTCAGCGCCGCGACCGTACACGTACGGGTCGCCGCCCTTCAAACGCACCACGGTCTTACCCGAGAGCGCGTAATCAATCATGAGCTGCTGAATGCGGGACTGCGGAACAGCGTGCTTACCGGGAACCTTGCCCACATCAACGATGAGGGCGTTCGGTGCGTACTCGCCGTACTCCTGCGGGGCGAGGTGATCCAGAAGGACCACGTCCGCCTCGCTCAGGGCACGTGCCGCACGCAGGGTCAGCAGGTCAGCGGCACCGGGGCCGCCACCCACAATGTAGACCTTGCCGGGGTTCTCAGCAGGCTCGCCGGGCAGAAGAATGCCGCGTTCCGTCACGCTATCGTCCAGGCTGTGCCCGGGCGCCCCGCCCGCGAGTACTTCGTCGATAGTGGCGAACTCGCGGGGCGGGAACGGAGGAATCTTCGGGCACATACTATGCTGCCGGGACCGGGTTGAGGTCACTGGGCTTACCCACGGGAATCTTGGTACCGGTCAGCAGGACGGTGTCGGACTCGCCAGCTTCTGCCGCCGCAATTTCCTCGGGGGTTGCGGGGCGAATCTGCTCGCGCTCCAGCACGTACAGGTGCGAACCCTCGTCGCTGCCGTTGGGCTCGTTGATGAAGGCACGGAAGCGGCGCAGGCGGCGCTCGTCACGCAGGGTTGCTGCCCACTCGTCCTCGTAAGAGTCAACGTGACGCTGCATGTCGCGCTCCAGGTCCTCGCACACGCCCAGGGAGTCCTCAATGAGGACGGACTGCAGGTGTGCCAGACCGTCGCCGTGCTCCTCATCCAGGTCCTCAAGCCAGCGAGCGGTACGCTGCAGCTTGTCTGCGGTACGGATGTAGTACATCAGGTAGCGGTCGATGTAGCGGATGATGTCCTCGCTGGAGGCGTCCTTGACGAAGAGGCGACCGTGAGCGGGGTTCGCACCACCGTTACCACCCAGGTACAGGTTCCAACCGTTGGTGGTTGCAATCAGACCAACGTCCTTACCCTGCGCCTCAGCACATTCACGGTTACAACCGGAAACACCGAACTTGAACTTGTGCGGGGAGCGCAAGCCGCGGTAACGGTTCTCCAGCTGGATTGCCATGCCGGTGGAGTCCTGAACACCGAAGCGGCACCAGGTCGAACCCATGCAGGACTTCACGTTACGCAGGGACTTACCGTATGCCTGACCGGACTCGAAGCCGGCATCCACCAGGCGCTCCCAAATGTAGGGCAGCTGCTCCAGGCGAGCACCGAACATACCGATACGCTGTGCACCGGTAATCTTCACGTACAGGCCGAACTCTTCAGCGACCTCTGCGATGACGCCCAGCTTCTTAGCGGGAATCTCACCTGCAGGAATACGCGGAACGACGGAGTAGGTACCGTTCTTCTGCATGTTCGCCAGTGCACGGTCGTTGGTCTCCTGAATACCACCGCGGCCTGCGTCCAGAACGTAGGAGTTGCGGAAGGAGGAGAGGATCGACGCAACGGTCGGCTTACAGATTGCACAGCCGTCGCCACCGCGACCGAAGCGTGCCAGCACGGAGTCGAAGTCGTCCAGGTTGGTCAGGCGCACAGCCTCAGCCAGCTCTGCACGGGAGAAGTCGAAGTGCTCACACAGTGCCTTGGAGACGGTCAGACCCATCTTCTTCATCTGCTGTTCCAGAGTCTTCTGCAGCATCGGCACGCAGGAACCACACTGGGTACCCGCGGTGGTGCAGGACTTCAGGGATGCAACATCATGGTTGCCGTCTACGATTGCCTCACGGACAGCACCGAAGCTGATGTTGTTGCAGGAACACAGGATTGCGTCGTCGGGCAGTTCGGTGTCGGGGATGCCGTCGCCGCCGCCAGCTGCGGTCAGGTAGACGTTCGGTTCAGCGGGCAGTTCGCGACCGAGCAGGGGCTTGAGGGAGTCGAAGGGAGCGGTGTCACCAACGAACACGCCACCGAGCAGGGTCTTTGCGTCGCCGCTGGTCACGATCTTCTGGTACATGCCGCGTGCGGGGTCTGCGAACAGAACCTCGAGGCAGCCCTCGGTGGTGCCGCGGCGGTCACCGAAGCCAGCCACCTGAACGCCGGAGAACTTCAGCTTGGTTGCGATGTCGAACTCTTCAACCTGAGCTTCTTCATTGTCGTTGAGCAGGTTAGCTGCCACAGCGTCAGCCATAGCGTTAGCCGGTGCGACCAGACCCCAGGTGCGGCCCAGCACGCAGGCGACCTCACCGATAGCCCAAATGTGCTCGTCGGAGGAGTGGCATGCGTCGTTGACGAGAATACCGCCGCGCTCACCCAGTGCAAGATCAGCGTCACGTGCCAGTTCGTCGTTGGGGCGAATACCGGCACCGAAGACCACCATGTCGGCGGGCAGGGTGCGGATTTCTGCATCCTCAGAGGGAGAATCTGCGATGGAGACGGAGACGACGTTGCCGTCAGCGTCCTTGTTGATGCCGGAGATGTACACGCCGGTCTCAATATCAATGCCGGTTGCCTTAATCTGGGCGTTCACGGCGTAACCGCCGCCCTGGTCAACCTCAACGGACAGCAGCCAGGGAGCCACGTCCAGGATGGTGGGCTCTGCGCCCAGGTCCTTCAGACCCTCAGCTGCTTCGAGGCCGAGCAGACCGCCACCGACGACGATACCGCGGGGTGCGCGGCCGAGGGTGGACTGCAGGCGCTTGACCTCGGAGACCATGTTCTTCACGTCGTCGATGGTGCGGAAGACGTGTGCGGCGTCCGAGTTAAGAATGGGGATGCGAACCGCGCGGGAACCGGTTGCGAAAACCAGCACGTCGTAGGGGTACTCGTTGCCCTCGGTGTCAGTGACGACGCGGCGGGTGCGGTCAAGCTTCTCTGCGTGGCAGTTGTTGACCAGGTTGATATTCTCTGCATTCCACAGTTCGGGATCGCCGAGGGTCAGGTCCTTCTCGGTGTCCTTGAAAATCTGCTCGATAGCAACGCGGTCGTAGGGGATGTAGGGCTCATCGTTGAGGACGGTGATGGTGTCCGCCGCGCGACCTGCAGCTTCAGCACCTTCGTGGTATGCGCGTACGAATCGCCACGCTGCGGGGCCTGCGCCGACAACGAGAATGTTGCGGGGAGTGTGCGACATGGATTTTCCTTCCTAGTTGTAATGCAGGTAGTTCATGGCACTTATCTACCCTCAGTGTGCGGCTGGATCGTGCCCGGTATTGGAACTCCTAGTTTCCGTACCGTTGGGCTCGTACCTGATGCGTACCGAGTAGTTGGAGCGCCCGCTTCTTTAGAATGCATCTGAAAATTACGAAACATTTTTGTGTGGGATTATGTTGTTTTCTTCAGGCAGTCAAAAGGCGTTTTAAACTACGACTTTTATCGTACACTCTAGCGCGGGGTTGAAGTATCGAAAATCCGTATTTTTTGGGAAAATTTTCCAAAAAATCCGCGGAATACCGGGCTGAAATAGGGCATTCTTACCTTATCTAAACTTAATTTAGGTAAGGCTAATCTATGAAATTTGAGATCATCTTTTAGGGTAAAAATAACCTTTAGCACCCTCCGCGTGCCCCATTTCCAAATGTGGGTTTCATAAGGTAAACTCCAAACAAAGAACACACGAACCGCTATTGTGTCCTGCACCCCGCGCGGCGCAGACCACCACTTCGAAAGGAAACCCCCATGGCTGAGAACTGGGTACGCATCTGCGCTGAATCTGACCTCGAAGAAAACTGGGGCGAAGTCGCCCTGGTCGACGGCTACCAGTACGCCATCTACAAGACCAAGCACGGCATCTTCGCCGGCGACCACCTCGACCCGCACAGCCAGGCACTGGTCCTCGCACGCGGTATCGTCGGCGAGAAGAACGGCAACCCCACCATCACCTCCCCCCTCTACAAGGAGGTCTACGACCTGACCACCGGTGAGTGCGTCTCCGACCCCTCCTACTCCATCAAGGTCTACCCCGTAGAGGTCCGCGACGGCGACGTCTACCTCAAGACTGCCTAAGCACTCAGCTACTTCAGCTACATACAAAAAACCTCGGGAGAATCACCTCCCGAGGTTTTTTGTATGTGCTTTTAGAAGCCCCAAACTAAATTGGGCGAACAGCTAGGCGGCGTCCAGCTGGGCGATAGCCGCATCCATACGGTCAATAAAGCACTCAGCCACCACGGCAGCAGAAGCACCACCCTGCGCGTTGACCAGCGGCGCGGCAACCTTCACCGGCACACCGGTCGACTCAGCATCACGGCGCATCTTACCGGAGAAGAACCCCTCCGCCAGCAGGTAGGTCGCGGCAAACTTAGGCTGATGTTCGGCAACGACCTCGTGGAACTTCGGATCAATCGCGGCAACGAAGCCGTGATGCACCGGGGTGTTCAGTTCCTCAGCCAGTAGCTCAGCGGCACGGCTCATGTCCGCGCGACCATCAGCACGAGAAGAGCCCGCAGCACCCTGCACAACAGGGCCGTCACCGGGAGTCCAGCCAGCCTCTTCCAGGCGGGCGCGGGTCAGTGCGGCAAGGCGCGCATCCGGGCCCAGAGACTCACCGATACTAATACGCTCAATACCGCTATTGCGTGCGGCACGACGCAAATCCACCTGAGTGTGGAAACCGGTCGACAGCAGAATCGGCACGATCACACAGGGCTCATCATTGGGCAGAGAGGCTGCGGCATCATCAACGCTGGGAGATTCCACATCCACATATGCGGCGTGGACACGGTACTCCACGCCGTCGTTACGCTGAGCGAGCAGGAACTTAATCTGCTCACGAATCAGCGTGATAGCTTCACGACCGGCGACCGAGTCGGTGCCGTGCGAGGTTGCGATTACATTCAGAATAGTCATATTTCCATTGTATGAAAGGAACACCCCGCTTCCCCACTCATGAACACGAGTGGCGAAGCGGGGTATTGCACGAAGGCTAAATTTTAGCTCTTGCGGCGGCGAGCCACGACCAGTGCGGTACCCGCAGCCAGGGTGATAGCACCAGCTGCTGCGGCGAACATAGCGCCGGATGCGCCGGTCTGTGCCAGCTTGGAGGAGGAGCTACCGGAGGTCGAGGAACCACCTGCGGAAGAACCACCGTTAGAGGAACCGCCATTGGAGCCGCTCACACCCAAGTTGTCGGAGGCACCGGAACCAGCATCAGAACCGCCGTTGGAGCCACCCTTGTGGCCGGCTGCGTTCTGGTCAGCGGTGCTGCTCTCAGAAGCGGAAGCGCTCGAAGAAGCAGACGCGCTAGCGGACGCCGATGCAGACGCGCTCACCGAGGGGGTCACGGCGGGAACGCTCGGAACTGCGGTCGGGGAAGCGCTCACCGATGCGCTCGGAGTTGCAGAAGCACTCGGGGCAGCAGAAGGCGCCACGGACGCGGTCGGCAGAGACGGCGAGGTGGGCTCCTCCGAAGGCACTGCGGTGGGTTCTGCAGTCTTGGTGGGCTCGGCGGTTGCGGAGGGCTCCATAGTCGGCTCTGCAGAAGGTTCTGCGGTCACGCTAGGCTCTGCGGTTGCCGAGGGCTCTGCGGTTGCCGAGGGCTCTGCGGTCGCAGTGGGCTCAGCAGAAGGCGCGACAGTCGGTGCCACGGTCGGCTCAGCGGTGGGCGCGACGGTAGGCTCAGCAGAGGGTGCCTCGGTGGGCGCGACGCTAGGCTCAGCAGACTTAGTGGGCTCTGCGGTCGGTGCCTCGGTCGGAGCAACAGTCGGCTCCGCAGTCACGGTAGGCTCAGCAGAAGGCGCGACAGTCGGCTCAGCAGTCGGTGCCACGGTCGGAGCAACGGTGGGAGCAACGGTCGGCTCAGCAGACTTAGTGGGCTCGGGTGCCGGGGTCTGTTCCGGTGCCGAGTTCACTGCCAGACGGTTCAGCCACAGCTGATCCTCGTAGGTGTTCGGGTTCTCGAAGCTGGTCGGGTAGATAATATCGCCGTTGGGCAGTTCGAGAGCGTTGTAGCCGCCGCTCTTGTCGGTCTTGCGCATCGAGGAGAGCACCACCTCGTTCACCTTGTTCAGGGTGTCATCCATGAACACCAGGCGGGAGCCGGATGCGTCCACCACGACCACGTTACCCGCGCGGGTCAGGAACATGGTGGCGACCTCGGTCTTCTCGAAGCCCTCAAGGGTTGAGGACTCGCGGACCACGCTGAAAGTGCCGTTCTCGTACTTGAGGACCTGGACCTTGCCGCCGGACCAGTTGTTCCAACGGTAAATGTAGCCCTTGGGGCTGACCAGGGTCGAGGACAGGGTGGTGGTGTAGCCCTCGGGCGAGGAGTTCGGCACCAGGGACACGCCGTTGCTGCTCAGGTGCAGCAGGTGGCCCTTCTGGACCACTTTTTCGCCAGACGCATCGTAGATGGAGGTCGACGGCGCGTACACGAAGCTACCGTCGGGCAGCGGCGCGAGGGTCACGGTGTTGTTGGAGAACGAGTCGCCGTAGTACTCGTCGAGCGAGTAGGCGTTCACAACCTGCGGGTCGATGGAGTCGGGCTTCGGCAGAGCCTGCGAGGTTGCCTTACCGGATGCGTCAATAATGGTCAGCTTGCCGCCGCCCTGGCCGTCAATGCTGAGGATGCCCCAGGTGTTGTTGGCGGGGTTGTAGCCGATCGCCTTGACGGTGGTGGCGCCGAGCTCTGCGTCGGAGTAGATACCGGAGGAGACGAGCTTACCCTCAGCGGTCACGGTGTACAGCTCGGGCTTGTTGCTTTCGCTGCCGATGACGAGCATGCGGTTGCCGTCAGCGTCCACAGCGAAAACGCCCTTGATTGCCTTCAGAACACCGGTGTCGGTCATCTTCAGGTTGGAGCTGTTCAGCACGGTGTAGGTGGTGTCGCCACTGAAGCTCGGAGGTGCCACGTGCACGATGTGGTTCTGGCCCAGACGTGCGGTGTTCTGGGGCTGGTTCACGCCCGCACCAGTGTTGTAGGACTCGGCGGCGCTGTAGGCGCTCTTGGGGGCGTTAGCTGCGCTACCGGTGTAGGAGATGCTCAGCGGGTCGAGGCTGGCGCCTTCGTTGTAGAAGTCGGAGAAGGCGTGGTTACCGTCGGCGGTCAGGTTTGCGGAGATGCCGCTGATGCTGACCACGCCGTCCTTCTCGCTCTGCTTGGCGGTGCCGGTGCTCAGGGTCGCCATCTTGACTTCCATGGGGCCCTCGAACTTGCCGCTGGCGTAGTTCTTGGTGCGCACGGTCATGTAGAGGGAGCCGGTGCCGTCAGCGAGGTTCAGTTCCACGCGGGGGTTGGAGAAGGTGAGGTTCAGGGCGCAGCCGGTTTCGGGGTCCTGACCTTCGGCGCAGTGGCCGGTGAACCAGAGGCGGCCGGCAGCCTGCAGGGTGACCTGCTTGCCGTCTTCAGAGACGGTGGTGGAGGTCGGGGTGAAGGTGAACTGCTTTGCGGTTGCGTCCCAGGCTGCGCCGTCGGTCATTTCGCGGGGCATACCGTTATAGGACAGGAAGGATGCGCGCACGCCCCAACCGAAGGACGCGCCAGCGGTTGCCTGGTCGCCTGCAGCGACGTTCTGTGCGGCAACGTTCTGGGCAGCGATATTAATGTTCTCGGCGAGAACGGGTGCCAGGGGCAGGGCGACAGCGCCAGCGACGGCGAGGGCGCAGGCTCCCTTGGAGAGGCGGGTGCTAGATGTGAAAATCTTCATTGGTGTGTATCCATACTATCGACATTGTTAGGACAGGCTCACTATATCGACAGTGTGAGTATTTCTCAACATCAGATTCCAAGAAACCGTTTTATGACAGAACACTTCGCAGCACACTAACGGGGATACAACTAACCCACGCCAGCATGCCGCCCAAGTACCGAGGGCCGCCACTCCCCCAGCCTCTACGCAACTAATCCTTCTTCGAAGCGTGTACACGCGACACGCCCAAGGCGCCAAGAATCAGGCCGCCACCCAAAATTACCAAAATCGGCAGAAGAGGCAAGCTCTTATCCGTGTTGCGGGTAATCTGCGCCTCCGTTGCCTTCACACCATCCGGCGACCCGTGCTCAGTACGAACCTGAGAGGAAGAACCATTCAGAATTGCGGCGCGGCGAGACTGCGCCGCCGAGTCGATACCCGAAGGCAGATTAGAGTCGGGGGTCGGCACCTGAACAGGCTGCGCCTCCTCAGTGCGGTACCCCAGAGCCGAGGAAGACTCGGTAACAGAACCACCCGAGGGGCGCGGAACAGAAATCGTGGCGTCCTTAGTGCCCGGAGCCATGGCGGTATCACCCTGAATACCGCGGGTCTTAGACCTAGAACCTGCGGCGGGTGTGCTCGCGCCGGATGCACCTGCAGTATCAGTGGCAATCGTAGGATTCGCAGAAGGTTCCGCAGCCGATTCGCTCTCGTTCTTAGAGGAAGAATCAGACGACGAGCCACCATTCTCGGCAGAAGCCTGAGTCACCGTAAAACGAACCGTATTCAACTGAAGGTTGCCATCATCGGCGGCGTCAAATGCTGCCACCAGGTACGTCTTGCCAATCTGCAAGGACGCACCGGGCACACCAATAACGGCCTCAAAAGAACCGGCAGAAATGGAGGAGGCGTCAACATGCACAATAGCGAGCGCGTCCCCTACCGTGTTGCCTTCAGAGTCAACTTCCATAACCATCAGGTCGTAGCCGCTGGTATTCTGCGCGAAGTTCGTGCCGAGAATCGTAACCGGCTTCGTGTCGTCCTGGGAGTCACCCTGGGAATCCTGTACGGACAGGCGCGGTTTACCCTTCCTCTGGTTCTGCGGGTCGTACACGCTGGTGTCTTCGGAGACAATGTACCGTCCGCGCGGCACCTTAACCGGGGCTGCCGTTGAGCTTTCCGGCGTGGGGTGCAACGTATCCCTAAGAGTGGGTGAGAGCTGGTTGTCTTCGTCCTGGTCGTTCTCCGCGCCAGAGATCGGAGTGGGGCTCGCCTCGGAAGTTTCTGCTTCTTCATGCTCAATATCGACCGTCGGCTCGGTGGGCTTTGCCTTACCGTTGCGCGGGTCGACGGTCTGAACTAGACGCCTCCCATCTTCCTTAACAAAAAATTCGTAGGAGATGTTATTGATGCTGTCGGTCAGAACGATGACGTACACAACTTCTTTTCCCCTGGCGAGGCTCATGAGGAGGCTATATTCGCCCCTGTTCTCCCCCTCGGATACCTGCGGGTTCTCAACAATGGAACCGCCATATTCGCCAGTAACAGTGTAGAAGTCGATGTCTACCAGAATGTCTGTAGCCATCAGTTCTTGAGGGAGTCCGTTCCACCGCAGCAGAAAACCACCCTCTTGAAGCTGCGCCTTCATGGTGACTTTAGATGCCGCGTTCTGCTTCTGCCCGTTCGGTGCAACGTCATTCTGTTCCACACGGTGTCCAACGCTTTTGGGTACCGCCGTATGCGTGGTGACGCGGATTTCCGCCGCCATGGAAGGTGCAACAAGCCCGCATTGAAGCCCCGCAATCAAAAGGGTTGCGGTGACAACACAGTACTTTGTTGAATAAGTGCTCATGCGATGCGTCTTTTCATGGTGGAATTGATGCGTGCTAGCGGCATGTCTTCGTATGCTCTTGGGAGCCTTTCCGGGATGTAAGGTCCCCGGAAAAGTCGTACCTTACTCCGCCTCGCATTTCCTCCGGTGAAAACACAAAAGTAGCGCGCATCTATTTATCGGTTATTTCAACCCTATCACGAACCTTAAGGTTTATTCACGCGAGGGTAGATGCTTTTTGAACACCCTGAACACGCAATTCACCCCCGCAATCTGCAACTACAGATTACGGGGGTGAGGGATATCTCAAGACATATTGAGGGCATGAATAAGTGCCCTACCAGCAGGCACAACGCGCAAGCGCACCAAGGGCTTTAGGAGCTCAGAAAGCCCCTGCGGTGAGCCATCCACGCGGCGCCAACCACCAGGGTCAGACCAACGCCACCAATAGCCCATAACGCCGTACCATGCTGAGCCACCTCTTCGCTGGTAGGAGCCGCAACGGAAGCCGCAGCCTTCACGCCATCCTGACGATCAGCATTCGCATTGGACTGCACATGGGTGGTGGTCGAGTTCACCGCGGCAGAACGAGTATTGGTTTCCGAGTGGATGACGGGCGTGAAGCCCTTATTGCCATTACCGGAGGTGGCATCACTCGTGGGTCCCTGGGCGACCGCGCCGGAATTTGCGGCAGCCGCAATAGATGCCGGATCAGAACCAGAACGGTACGCGGACGCCAAATCAGTTCGCGTGGGCTCAATAGCCGAACGCGGAGTCATCGTGCGCGCCTGAGCCAAAGTCTGCAGGGCCTGACGCTGACGTTCCGCCTTCGCCTCCTGCTGCTGGGACATAGCGCTCACTGCCGCCAAAGTCGACTGAGGCGCACTCGAGGCGGGTTCCTTCGACCCCGAAGTAGAGACGCCACTCTGGACACTGCGCTGGGCAGGGCTAGTAGCCGCATCAGTCTTGGTGCTGGGTGCCACCGTAGCGCTCGCATCCTGGCGCGGCTGTTCAGCCTTATTCGAAGCTTCTGCGCTGGGAGCGGCAACACCGGTCACACTAAAACGCACCGACGCAACATCGTAGGGGGTGTCAATATCATCAGAACGCACCAGGAGGGCAATGTACACCGAGCCGGTCTTCAGCAGAGAACCAGGCATGCCGATAGCCACACTGAACTCGCCGCCCACAATGCTCTCAGGGCTGATGTGGGTGTACGAGATGGCCTCGCCCTTAACGTTGCCGTTCGCGTCGGATTCAACCACCATCAGGTCGTAACCGCCCTTGTAAGCGGGCAGGTGCTTGGCGCTAATGGTCACGGGCTTAGTTTCAGAGTCGGAGCGGACCTCAGTATATTCGACGCTCAGCTTCGGAGGAGTCTGGCTGTCACGGGATGCAGTGGTGCTGCCGGGAACTTCCTGAACCTTCTGCACATGAGGCGCCTCATCGGAGGTTTCAGCAGGAACAGGGGCAACCTCGGAGGAAATCTCCTGGTTTCCGTTCTGGTGGCCTAGTTCCTGTTCGCTCTTCTTTTCTTTTTCGCGAATCTTCGCCAGAGCCTTCAGCTCATCAGCGGTCAGCTGGTGGTTGTCGTCATCCTGGTCCGCGTACGCCTCATCAGAGTCGTTCTCTACCGGAATGACGTGGGGAATAAGCGATCCCTCAGAGATTTTGAATTCGCCGTAGCCCATATCGGAGGTTTCCAGATCCATGGCACTAATGGAGTAGTAACCTTCGGCAGGCATCTGCGGCATGGTGAAAGTGAGCAGCATGGAGCCGTCAGCGGCACGCTCAGCCTTAATCTCGGTGGGCTCAAAGGTGTCAGAAGCCGCCATGGAGCCACTGGAGGTGTAGTACTGCATGACGAGGTAGACTCGCGACGCATCGCCTACATAGGCGCCCTCGTAGAGGGGTGCGAGCTTAACGGTCGCCTTGCCGTTCTCGACGGACTGCACGAGAACCTCTACGGTATCGACCTCAAGTTCAAGATTTTCGTAGGGGCAGTTGGAGGCAAATTCGCTATTCATCAAAGATGCCAAGCAGTCGTTTACATTAATTGCTTCAGCCTCGGTTGCGGAGGCGCCAGGAAGCACAAAAGCACTTGCACCCAAAGCGGCGGCAAGCGAAAGAGCATGAATTCGTTTCGGAAGTTGAGTGATAGTCATATGTGCCATTTCAAGCGATGTAGGCACAAAGCCTGGACTAGGGAAGGCTCACCACAAGCCGGTGTTTCTGATCCAGGTATTTGCGCATCAGTACGTCGGTTACACCCTAGACTAACACGGATATTGCACTTAATGTTGCATTGCATTCATGTGCTAAAACTTTATGTCGCAATAATCGCCAAAATAAAAGGGAATTAAATACTTTACTGAGATATAAATAACGCAAAATTCGAATG